>Ga0187893_10008813_pt1 | contig 15766 bp, 10 predicted proteins | sample MA1701074metaG_FD_139574 | JGI IMG/M metagenome (GOLD analysis project Ga0187893, IMG submission 139574) | White microbial mat communities from a basaltic lava cave in the Kipuka Kanohina Cave System on the Island of Hawaii, USA - MA170107-4 metaG ... | reverse complement strand
GGAATCGCGCGCCGTGACACTGATGATGTGCGGCCCGGCCGGCACGCCGGCGAGCACCGTGGAGAACGGCGCGGTGGAATCGTCAATGGCCGGGCCGCCGTCCAGTTGGAAGGCGACATTGGTGACGAAGGGACCGGCCGTGGCGTTGACGGTGATGTTCGCGCCGCTGCCGCACGCGCCGGAGAAGGTCTGGCCGTTGGTCGGGCTGGTCACGGTCAGGCTGATGGCCGAGGCGTCACTGAAGGCGGTGCCAGTGAAGGAGAAGTTTTCAATGGCCAGGCCGCCATCAGGGGGCGTGTCGTTGAAGTTGTGCCAGCGGATGTAGATGATTCCGCCGGGCGGCACAGGCTGGGGCGCGGTCACGGAGCCGCCGATGTTGGGCGTGCGATTGGCAGGGTCGTGTCCGTTGAGCGCGGTGGCGGGGTTCATTGGCGCGACGGGCTGCTGGAAGTTGAACCCGGTGGCGATCCAGTTGGTGCCCTTGTTGAAGCTGACGTAGTTGGTTAGCCATTCGACGGTGTTGCTGTTCACGCGCCATATTTCGCCATCGTAGCGGATGTCGAATGAGAGAAGATTGCTCGTGCTGTTGTTGCGCAGGCGGAGCACGGTGTTGCGATCCGCCGCGGAAGGGCAACTGCCGAGCGCGCGGTCGTTGTCGCCGGACAGGCCGTAGTTCCACGCGTGAAGAGACTGGTCCGCCGCGGCGCTGCCGTCGCCCACGGTCGCATCCACACCGGGCGCTGGCGTCGTCGCCGAGGCGTCCGAGCCGACGTACCAGCCCACGGGCGTTTCGCGGCCGGTCGCGCCCATCACGTTGAAGTCCTCAGTGTAGGTGCCGCCGGTGTAATTCCTGAACTGATCGCGAATCTTGATCGTGTGCGTCGCGGACACCGCCAACTCCGCGCCGTTTTCCGCCTCCGCGTGAATCGCATAAACGCCAGCCCGCAGGTCAATGAGTTGCGCCGTGAACGGGGCCGTCGAGTCTGTGGCGAATAGCACGCCGTTCGTGAAGAAAGAGACGCTGTTCGCCGGCACATCACCGCCGGAGATGGCGCCCACGGTCACGTTCGTCCTGTCGTCCGGCGCGACGATGAGTTGGCCGTCCGGCGGCGCGGTGAGCGTCACGAGCAGCGGCAACGGCACGTAATGGGCGGTGAAAGCCACGTCGTCAATTTCCTGCGCCTGATCGGTGCCGTTCGGCGTGTTGTCATCCGCCCAGAGGAGATACATCAGGCTTCCGGCGGTCCATGTGCCGGACAGGAACGGGGTGTGGCTGCGCGCGCCCGCGGTGCCACCCGACAACTCTGGAATGAGCGCCCAACTATTCGCAGCGCCCGTGAAGCTGTAATAAACCTGGTGCGCCGGCACCTGTTCGGCCAGCGCCGTGCCGCCTTGGGCGAGCGTGTAGGAGATTTCCAGCGTATTCGCGTCGGCGCCGGTGTCATTGCGCAACGTGGCCATGAGGAGCGTCGCGCCGTTGCCTGTGGGCCGCGTCAAAAGATACGTGGTTCCGCCCGAACTCCACTGCGCGAGCGCGTTTTGGGTGGGGGGATTCGCCGCCCCGCCATTCAACACCGTTGTCGTGATGCCGCTGGCCGCGTTCGTGACCACGGCGGCGTCCAGCGCGGCGGAAGTGGTGAAAGAAGAATCATTCCCAGCAATGGAACGAGTCGCCCATTGCGCCGCCGGCGGCAGCGCGGTGAACGTGATCGGCCCGGTTCCGCCAGCCGGAACGGAGATTTGCGCCAGTGCGCCGAACATCGGACACATGGAAGCAAACGCACACAGAACGGACTTCTTCATAAACAACATGGGTGGAATTGCGCTTCGGCGCACGGGTTGAAGCTCGACACAAGCATGTCGGAAACAATGCCGAAGACAAGCCGTTTCCCGAAAGTCCGGATCAAGCAGCGATAGGAGCAGGCGAGCGCAACATCCGCTCGAGCACGTTCCTCGTGATCCGCTGGCAGCGCGCGTCGGGTCCCTTCGGCTCCGTGTAAACCTTCGGCCTCACGTAGCCGGGCGGCGCGCTCAACCCGTCCGCCCACCAGCACGTCGCGGCGTTGAAGACGAAGTTGCTACGCGGTCCGGGATAAACGGTGGCGGTGAAGACGCCGCGATTGAGTTTGCCCGGCGCGCTTTGCGTCGGCGCGGTGGCGACGATTTCAAGACCGGAAATGTTCGCCGGGTCGCCATGCCATTCCCAGCCGACGAGACCCGGAATGCCGTCGCCTTTCTTCATCCCGGTGCCGGCGAACAGCCAGTGGTCGGGCAAGGCGCAGACCCAGTCCGCGCCGCCAGTCACCGGCCCGGTGCTGTGCGCGCCCATCAGTTCGTTCGCGTACGGGCGTTCGTGCGGAAGGGTGTTCTGCCCTTCAAAATCAAACATGCCGCCGGGCGGGCCGAAGATGCCCGCGCGCTCGAAGGCGCGATCCGCCGCGCCGTTCGCGTCCGCCGCGTAGAGGATGCGATAACAGACGGAATTTCCGGAAAGAAAGGCGGCGTTCACGCCCGCGTCGATGGCGGCCTTCACATGGTTGAACATTTCGATGCTCCAGTACTCGTCGTGGCCGACCGAGAGAAAGCCCTTCGCGCGGAGCAGCCCGCGCGGGTCGGCGTGCGTGTCGAGGTTGGAGATGTAGGTCACGTCGTAACCGTGCTGCTCCATCCAGAAGGCGAGCGGGAATTCCCAGAGAAGAAATTCGCCGGAGCCTTGCGACAGCGGCGCGTCGAGAATCTGGCAATACTTCCCGTAAGGCCGGTTGAAGGAGACTTGCGCGCCGCCGCCGCAGAACCACTGGTGCCGGCCGTTGTCGTAAAGGGAGAATTGCGTCGGCCAGCGGTTGTACGCCTGCCAGGTGTTGTCGCTGCACTGGAAGAGAAAGTCCGCGCGCCGGTCGTCGCGCACGATGAAGACGATGTAACTCTGCGTGCCGTCGCGCCGCGCGATGAGTTTGCCGAGATAAACGCCGCTCAACCAGTCGCGCGGAATGGTGAGCGCCGCGCAGGGCTGCCACTGGCAATCGCGCAGGCGCTTGGCGCCCACGGGCGGGTCGGGTTGCACAACGCCTTTGAACGGACCCAGACTGTGGACGCGCCTCGCGCCAGTCCCGCCGTAATAACCGAGGCGAAAGAAATCGATCGTGAAGTCGGAAGAAGGCTTCGTGGAGACGTAGAAGGTGATCCTGTCGCCGGCGCGAGCGCTGGCGTGCGAGCAGAAGCCTTCGATCCAGGGACAGCGGTACTTCGTGGACGGCTCGACGCGCGTGTTCGTGAGCATCCAGTCGCGCGTGCCGGGCTTTTCGTTCTCGCGGCGCACGAGGTCGCGGCGCGGCGTGCCGAGCGTCGCGCAACCCGGCGCCGATGCGGCCAGTCCCGCGGCAGCGATGGCTTTGAGAGCGGAACGGCGCGAGAGCAGCGTGGGAGGGAGGGGCTTGTTCATGCGCCGAGCATGGTGCTCGAAGCTCAAAGTTCAAAGTTCAAAGCTCAAGGGAAGCTCAAAACTCAAAGCTCCAATAGCGCGCCCCATCGTTCGGTTTGGCGAAAATCAAAGCGCCGAGGCGTTGCACTGGCGGGCAGGAGCGCGACCGGTCCTCCGGTCGCAGCACCCACCCCGCCGCGCATTGATGGAATCCTTAAAGGCAACTTCCATGGCGACGCGCTGCGGACGCGGAGCGTCCGCGGTCCGTGCCCACCCAGTTAGCTAAAGATCAAAGGCCAAATCTCGACCATGCACGACAGTCCCACGCCGCCGCCGGTCTTCCTTGAACTTTGAACTTCGAGCTATGAACTTTCTCACGCCCTCCACAGCTTCCGCTCAAACTCCGCCACGATGAAGCGCCTCCCCTGCTTCACCACCTTGTGTCCTTCGTCCGCCAGCTTGCGCCGCAAGGCGGGGACGCCGCCGGGATATTTCACGTTCAGTTCGCCGCCCGACTTGAGCGTGCGCCAGTAGGGGGTGATGCGCTTCAGCCCCTCCGCCGCCGCTTCCTCCGCCGCATGCGCCGCGATCCATGCGAAAATGCCGGTGGTGATCGGGCAGGCGATATCGACGCGGTGCGCGCGAGCCAACGCGGCGCGCAATTCGTTGATGGTCGTCACGCGCCCGCGCGGGACGCGGCGCATGAGCGCGTCCACTTCGAGCGGCGCTGGCACCACCATCATGCCCGTGCCCCATCGTTTGGTCATGCGGCCCATCACGCGGCCCGTTTTGGGCAGCCCTTTGGAGTCGGCGAGTTTTTCGCGCCAGGATTTTCGGGTCTTCATAATTCAATGCGGAACAGGAACGCGGCTCGCGGAGAGACTGGCCAGGAACGCGACGGCTTCGGCTGGCGGCAACGTCCGTTCGGAGCGGTCCTTCAGGTTTTTCAGCTTTGCTGTCAAACTGCCTTCCGTGCTGCGCTCAAGCCGGCAGGTGAAGGCGGCATTCAATTCGACGGCGCGCTTGAACTGTTTGTCCGACTTGAGCGGGATGAAGGAATAGTCGGCTGCGCAACCGGCAATGCGAAGGTCTTCAATCAGCTTAAGCGAATCGGGCCGCAGCGATTCGTCCTCAATCAACACAAACACGTCGAGGCCCGCGTCGGACCTGGGGAGCAGGCCGCGCGCCTTGAGCAGTTCCAGCAGCACGACGTCGCCCATGCCGAAGCCGAGCGCGGGCAGATCCACTTTGCCGTCGCTCATGAGCTTCACGAGGCCGTCGTAACGGCCGCCGCCGGCGATGGCGCGGAATTCGCCGCGCTGGTCGTGGGCTTCAAAGACGACGCCAGTGTAGTAGGCCAGGCCGCGGATGATGTTGTAGTCAATCCTCACGAAATCGCCGAGGCCGCGGGCGACGAGGTTCTTCAGCACCGCGCCGAGTTCCGCCGTCGGCTCGCTGGCGCTGATGAACGCGCGGACATCCTCGAGCTTGATGCCCAGGCTGCCGAGTTTGGCGCGGCTGGCGGATTCGTCTTCGCGTTCGAGCTTGTCGATGGCCTGGTAGAAGTCGTACGCGCGCCCCGCGTCGGCGCAGCGCGAGGAGAAGAATTGCTGCCACGCCCGCCGGCTGCTGAGGCGGATGACAAAGTCGCTGCTCGTCAGCTTCAGCGCGCGCAACGAATCGATGAGCAGCGCGATAATCTCGGCATCGGCGGCCGGGTCGGTTTCGCCAATGATGTCCGCGTTGAACTGGAAGTGCTCGCGCAGCCGGCCCTTCTGCGCGCGCTCGTAGCGGAAGAGCTGCGGGATGGCGAACCACTTCATCGGCTTCTTGTAGTTGCGCTCGTGCGCCGCAACCATGCGGGCGAGCGTCGGCGTCATCTCCGGTCGCAGCGCCACGGCGCGGTTGCCCTTGTCGGTGAAGTTGTAGAGCTGGCCGACGATTTCATCGCCGCTCTTGCGCGTGAAAAGCTCCAGCGATTCGAGGGGCGGGCCGTCGTATTCCCGGAAGCCGTAGCGGCGGGCCGTCTCGCGCCACGCGGCGAAAATGTGCTGGCGGGCGTCGGCGCTCCACACGTCGGCGTGCGGCGTCGGTTCGGGATAGAAATCGCGGAAGGCGGGAAGGCGTTCCATGCGGAAGTTCAAAGTTCAAAGCTCAAGGATGCTTGCCCACGAAACACGCGAAACACGCGAAAGGAATTTCTTCTAGGTGACATGCTCGTTTTCTCGAACGATTGGCCGCTCAGGCGACGAAGGTGTCTTGTGCCGCAGACTGCACAGGCTTTGCCAGCGCCAAAGGAAGAACGTGTTGAGCGTCGCGAGACCCAAGGCCAGCGCAAAGGCACGGGTGAATGCCTCCTGAAGCGAAACACCCGTTTTGACAAGCTGTCCACCCTTGCCCATGGGAGTCGCCTCGTAACGGCTGGACTCGCTAAAGACTGCGAGGTACAGCCAGCTTGTCAGCAACGTGACTACAAACACGGCGACGTAGGTGATCGCCCGACGCTCTGGCACTTCCGCCTTGGAACTTTTTGAACTTTGAGCTTGGAGCTTCATTCAGCATTTGGGTTAAGCGACAAAAAAGGCGCTCCCACGCACCGGAGCGCCCCGATCAAATTCGCGCGTGCAGTCAGTGCATCTCTTCGGGGCCTTTTTGCTTTTCTTCCTCGGCCTGGGCTTTGGCCGCGGCCTCAAGCTGTTCGGGCGTGAGCTTGATGACGTTCTCGCGCATGTCCTTGCCCGGTTTGAACTTTACAACGGCCCGCTGCGGGATGGGCACGTCCGTCTCCGGCGCGTTGGGGTTGCGGCCGACGCGGGCCTTGCGGATTTTCACCTCGAACACGCCGAAATTGCGCAACTCGACTTTGCGTCCCTTGGCGAGGGCGTCGGAGATGTAGTCGAGGGTTTTTTGGACGACATCGAGGACTTGTTGCTGGACAAGCCCCGTTTCATTGCTGATGCGGATGACGAGGTCGCGTTTGGTCATAGGTTGTGCAGGTTTTCGGGTTTGGCCCAACGACTTTAACCAACGGACACCGTATAGGGCTTGGGGCGGGAACGGTCAAGGCCGTAATTGCCAACGGGTTCCGCACGCGCCGAGGCGAACCGCCGGAGCCGTTGCTTTACCAATGCCAGAATATTTTGCGGGCGCCGGCAGCTTTCGCCGCCGACGCCCGCTCGGAACAAGGCGGGCTGATCGTTCAGCCCGTTGGGCAGGTGTGTTGAATCAGTCGATCGGCATGGCGACCCGGAAGTAATGCTGCCGCTCCGACGCGGGCAGAATGATTCCCGGCACGCCGCCTGGCACGGGCGTCCACAACTCGTTGTTGAAGACGTCGGTCTGGCCTTCCAGCACCGGGGCGCTTTCCAGTGTGCCGAGGCCGTCGCCCTCGTCGCTCCAGTCCAGTTGCACGCGGCCAGCGCCCACCTTGCGGATGCTGAGGGTCGGCGGAGGCACCGCCGGGTTCGTCACGTCGAAGGAGACGAGCGTGTCGAAGTCACCGTCACCATCGAGATCGACTTCGACGAGGATCGTGTAGAGGCCGATGGGATCGGCGTCCACGAACTGCACCGGCACCGGGATGTTATCCGCGGCGGGGACGAAGCCGCCGCCGCCGATGATCCACGGCGTGCCCGGAGGCAGGCCGTTGAGACTGACGGCCACCTGGTCCGGCTCCATGTCGGGTCCGATGGCGCGGAGGCGAATCGGCTGACCGGGCGGGAGACCGTTGAGGCTGATGGGCACGCGGCGCGTGACGTTCGTCCCCGGGATGGGCACTGGATCGACCGGCACGACCACGACAATCGGGCCGGGATTGATCACCGAACCCATCATCGTCATCGGGCACAGGCCGGGACCGGAGATGGTGAAGTTCCAAATCACCGCGCTGCCGACGGGGACGCCGTTCGTCGGGCGGCAGAGCGTGACAGGAACGGTGACGCAGGTGAACGGCGGCACCACGACGTTTCCGCTGGGCGTCAGGATGGGCAACGGCCCGCTGGCGTTCCACAGGATGGGCTGCGGCACGGCGGAGTCGTTGCAGATGGTGACGTTCACGGTGATGCAGTTGGATCCCGGCGGAAACGGCACGTCCCACGGAATGATCTTCCGGATCTTGCACTTGCCGGCCCGGCCCGCGCGCCAGAGCTGTTGAATTTCCAGCGGCGTCAGGACGCGGCGGAAGATTTCCAGTTCATCGAGGCAACCCGAGAAGAAGTCGCCCACGCCCGGGAAACTCCGCGAGCCAACGAGCAGCGGGGAACTGTTGCCCACGCCGCCGTTGAGCGCGCCTGCCACGACCGCGACGGGATTGCCGTCGAGATAGAACCGAACAACGTTCGGCGCGCCGCGCTGGACGGTCACGGCGAGGAAATGCCAGTTGTTGTCCTGGGGCACAACGACGCCGGAGTTGAAGTTGAACGCGCCCAGCGGCGTGCGCAGGAGCAGGTTCATCACGCCGTTGTTCAGGTAGAACTCGTACCCCGCGACGCCGCCCTGCACCTGGCGCATCTTGCTGACGATGACGCGACGACCGCCGGTGGCGGGGTCGCGGCGCAAGGCCCAGGTGTCGATGCTGAAGTGCGAGAAGCTCAGCACGATGGCCGCGTAGTTCGGCACGCGCACGTAGTCGTTCAGCCCGTCGAAGCAGAGGCTGTTGAGGACGTGCTGGCCGAGGAACGGCGTCGGGCCGTTGACGTGCAGGCCGTCAGGCGTGCCCGCCACGATGTTGTTCGCGATCGGACCGGCCGGTTCGTCGAACGGCAGCCAGAGCACCATGTTCAGCGGCGGCTTCACGCACGGATTACCGGGAATCACGGTGACGGTGAAGCTGCAGCAGTTCGTGCGATGGCATTGGTCCACCGCGCAGCAGGTCACGGTGGTCGTGCCGAGCGGGAAGAACGAGCCGGACGCCGGGCTGCATGTCACCGCGACCGCCGGGCCGCCGATGATGGTCGGCGGGGGATAGGTGACGACTTCGCCGTTGGTGCAGGTGGTGACGACGATGTTGCTCGGGCAGATGATGCTGACCGGCGGGACTTCGCGCACCGTGACGTTGAACTTGCAGTTCGTGATGCTGCCGCAATCGTTGGTCGCGCGGCAGTTGACCGTGGTCGTGCCGAGCGGGAAGCAGAACCCGGACGGCGGCGCGCAGCCGACGAGCGTTCCGTTGCTCACTGTGGGCGGCGGGTAATTAACCACTTCGCAGTTGCCGCAAGTGGTGACCGTGATGTCGTTTGGGCAGACGATGCTGGCCGGTCCTTCAGGCCGCACGGTGACGCGGAATTCGCACAACGCCGTGCCGCCGCAGTTGTTCGTCGCGAAGCAGGTCACGACGGTCGTGCCAATCGGGAAGCAATGGCCGGAGGGCGGATTGCAGCCGGCGAGCGCGCCGTTGACCACCGTGGGCGCGGGGTAATTCACGACCTGGCAGTTGCCGCAAGTCTCCACCGTGATGTCGGATGGGCAAGTAATCGTGGGCGGATTGCCCTGGCCGGGGTTGACGCGGATTTGGAATTCGCAGCCGGAGACGTCGCCGCAGACGTTCGTGGCGCGGCAGGTCACGGCGTGAATTCCCACCGGCAGGCAGGCGCCTGATGGCGGAATGCAGCCGAGAAGCCCTCCGCCACTGACGACGGGCGCCGGATAAATGACCGGCACGCAGTTCGACCCGCAAGGGAGCGTCACGACGATGTTCGAGGGGCAGGTGATTGTCGCCGGGGGCACGTCGCGCACTTCCACTTTGAACGAGCAGGTCGCCGAAGCGCCGCAGTTGTCCGTCGCGGTGCAGGTAACAACGCTGCTGCCAATCGGGAAACAGTGGCCCGGCGGAGGCGCGCAAGTGACCGTCACGCCGGGGCCGCCCACAGGCACGGCGTAATTCACCACCGCGCAATTCGAGCACGTCGTTACCGAAATATCGGGCGGGCACTGAATGGAAGGCGGATTGCCCTGGCTGGGATTGACGCGGATTTGGAATTCGCATCCCGCCACGCTGCCGCAATCATTCGTCGCGCGGCAGGTGACCGTGTGAAGGCCCACGGGCAGGCAGGCGCCGGAAGGCGGATTGCAGCCGACGAGTGTGCCGTTGTTCACGACGGGCGGAGGATAGTTCACCGGCACGCAATTCGTCCCGCAAGGCACGGTCACAACGATCGGATTCGTCGGGCACTCGATGCTGATCGGCGGCGCGAGGACGACGGTGACCCGGAACGAGCATTGCGCGGCGCCGCAGTTGTCCGACGCGGTGCAGGTCACCACGGTCGTTCCCACCGGGAAACAACTGCCCGGCGGCGGCACGCAAACCAGCGACGCCGTCGCGGGCGTCACTGTGGGGAGTGGATACAGCACCCGCGCGCAATTCGAGCAAGTCGTGGCCGTGATGTCAGGCGGACACGAGATGACAGGGGTTGGGCACGGTCCGGGCGGCAATCCCATGCGCACGGCGCCATTCGTGGTGGGTTCCCACGTCTGGCCGTTGTCGAGGCTCAACTCGGTGAAAATGTCGAAGAAGCTGCTGATCTCGAATCCGCCGCCGGGCAACTGCGCGATGCTCGTGCGGCCCAGCGACGCGCGCGTGGGACTTTCGCGGATGCGGACATTCGGAGGCAGGCCGCCGCCGGAGATGTCGAGCTGCAGCATTTCGGTGTCGAAATAGCGTGTGTTACCGACGATTTCCGCCGAAGTCACGCGGGCCGACACCGCAGCCGCCGTATGCACGTCCTGAAACGTTGCGCCGCCGTCGGCCGACACCTGTAGGAAGAGATGCGAACCAAAAGAGTGAACCTGCGTGCCGCTGGGCGGCGGTGGCGGCGTGTTCGTGGTGAACCGATCATGGCTCACGTTCGAGATGATGATTCCGGCGGCGTAAGCGGCGTGCCAATCCGCAGGACTGACGTACGCGCCGGGTGGAGGCAGATTCGGCGTCGCCGCCGGCAGGGCCGAGGCGTCGCGGGCCAAGCCCAGGACGATGAGCCACAGAGTGGCCGCGAGCAGGCGCCCTGCTGCGGCCACGAGCGAACCGGGAATTCTTAGGCGTGAGAAGAGACTACAGTTTCGATGGAGTCGAGGGGGTGTGGTTTCGAGTCGGGGGGATACCGTTGCGTTCATAGTTTGGTCTGTTTTGTTGGTCCGTCAGCGTCGCCAGGCCCCTCGCCTGCACCCGCAATGGAGGCCTGGCGGACTTTTTCAGTGGAGCGAATGAGAAAAGAGCAGCGGCATTGCCATTCTCAGGGATGAAAACGGGCCGGTCGGATCGAGCTTTGAGCTTTCCCCGCACGCCGCCCCGCCTCTATCGTCGCCACGCATGAATCCGCCAGCCGCGCCGGACGATCGGCTCCACGCATGAGCACACATGCCCCGCATCTGAGCGCCGAGGGCAGGGCCAATCTGCCCGCCCACGTCGCCATCATCATGGACGGCAACGGACGCTGGGCTAGGCAGCGCCACCTCCCCCGCATCGAAGGCCACCGCGAAGGCGCCGAATCCGTCCGCGCCGTCGTGCGCGCCGCGGGCGAAGCGGGCATCAAGTATCTCACCGTCTATGCCTTCTCCGTCGAAAACTGGAGCCGCCCCAAGGACGAAGTGGACACGCTGATGAAATACCTCGCCCGCTATCTCAAGAACGAGATCGGCGAACTCAACCGTAACAACGTCCGCCTCGAAGCCATCGGCCAGATTTATCGCCTCCCGGAATTCGTCCAGGAACAACTCGCCAAGACCAAGGCCGCCCTCGCGAAGAACAACGGCCTCACCCTCATCCTCGCCCTCAGCTACGGCGGCCGGACCGAGATCGTCGAAGCCGTCCGGGACATCGCCGCCAGGGCTCAGAAGGGCAAGCTCGACCCCGCCGAGATCAACGAGCAGACCATCTCCCAGCATCTTTACACCAAGAACTTCCCCGATCCCGACCTCCTCATCCGCACCAGCGGCGAGATGCGCGTCAGCAACTTCCTCCTCTGGCAAATCTCCTACGCCGAACTCGTCGTCACAGCGACTTTGTGGCCCGACTTCCGCAAAGCCCAACTCTACGAAGCTCTCGAAGAATACGCCCGCCGCCATCGGCGCTTCGGGGCGGTGTGAAACGCGCCGCCGCCGCGCAGTAGAGCCACCCTACGCAAAACTCTTTTGCCAGCAGTGCGGAAAAGCGCGTATGCTCCGCTCTACCATGAGTACCCGCCCTGCCAAATCCACCAGCCTGTGTGGGTTGGTTGTCCTTCTCTTGACCGGCAGCCCCGCCTCCGCGCAACAGCCAGCGGTCGAGATCAAACAGCCTTCGCCGCCACCCGATAAAACCGCCGACCCGCTCGCCTGGGCCAGCAACCAGACCATGGTGGCCCGATCACTCAACGACCAGCGCAAGTTCAAGGAAGCCGAACGCCTCTTCCGCGAAATCATTTCCGTTCACACTGATAAATTGGGAGCCGAACATCCCGACACGCTGACCAGCCGGCACGGTTTGGCCGTCGTCCTGCATAGCCAGGTGAAGTATGATGAAGCCGAAGCGGAGGCTCGGGCCGTGGTGAAGCTCCGCGAGCGAATCCTCGGGCCCGAAGACAGCCAAACGCTCAAGACGCGGCACAGACTGGCTGACATATTGATGGGTAAAGGCCGTTTCCCAGAGGCGGAAGCGGAATGTCGCGCCGTATTGAAATCCATTGAGCGCATCTATGGCCCGGAATCTTCCGAGTCACTCATGGTGCGGAACAACTTGGCGGCTATCTTTCTGACCCAATCCAAAAACAAAGAGGCCGAAGTGGAGCACCGCGCCGTGCTAAAAATACTCGAGCGCCTCCTTGGCCTCGAACATCCCGACACGCTGACCAGCCGGATAAACCTGGCCTCTGCCCTGGGTTTCCAAGGCAAACATGCGGAGGCAGCGGCGGAGTATCAAACGGTGCTCAAGCACCGGGAGCGCATCCTTGGCCCCGAACATCCCGACACGCTGATGAGTCGGAACAACTTGGCCGTCTTGATGCATGCCCAAGGCAAACATGCGGAAGCGGAGACGGAACATCGGGCGCTCATCAAGCTCCAGGCGCGCGTCCTTGGCCCCGAACATCCTGAAACGCTGAGGTCGTTCCATAATGCGTCTCGCAGCATGCTGGCACAAGGCAAGCAAGAGGAGGGACGAGAGTTCTCCCGCCGCGCAATGGTAGGCGCGCAGAAGAAATTGGGCGCCGAACACCCGGCCACGAAGGAGTATGAGAGAATCTACAAAGAACTCACCGCCAAGAAATGACGCGCGGCAGACGAGGGTCGCAGAGGGACCGGGTTAGTACACCTTCCGCAGGTTCGACGGGAGGATGTTCAGTTCGCTGCGGTACTTCGCGACGGTGCGGCGGGCGATGACGATGCCTTTTTCGGCGAGCATGAGGACGACTTCCTGGTCGCTCAAGGGTTTGGACGAATCTTCCTTGGAAAACAGGTCGGCGACGATTTCCTTCACGGTCTCGTTCGACATCCCTTCGCCGTTCGCGGTCTGGATGCCGGACGTGAAGAAATACTTCATCTCGAACAGGCCCTGCGGCGTCTGCATGTACTTGCCGGAAACAGCGCGGCTGACGGTGGTTTCGTGGACGCCGACGACTTCGGCGATTTGCACCATGGTAAGCGGCTTGAGGCCGGCGACGCCTTTCTCCATGAAGTCGCGCTGACGTTTCACAATTTCCTTCGCGATGTTCAGGATGGTGCTCTGGCGCTGATGAAGGCTCTTGATGAGGAATTTTCCGGCCCGGATTTTTTCGCGGATGTACTCGCGGACTTCGGAGCTGGAATCGGCCTGCGCCATCAGGTCCTTGTAGGTGTTGCTGATGCGCAGGTGGGGAATCTGGTCGTTGTTGTTCGTGACGTTGTAGTCATCGCCAGCCTTGGTCACGAAAATCTCGGGCACGACGTACACGTCGTTGTCCGGGAGGAAGGCGCGGCCGGGGCGGGGTTCCATCAGGCCGATGCGGGCGACGGCTTCCTGCACGTCCACGACGTCTTCGCCGGTGCCGCGGGCGATTTCCGGGATGCGCCGTTTGCCCAGCGCGTCCATGTAATCGCGCACGATGCGGAATTCGAGGGTGTCCTGGCGGTTCCGCCGCTCGAACTGAAGCATCAGGCACTCGCGGAGGTCGCGCGCGGCGACTCCGGCCGGGTGGAAGGTCTGGAGAATCTTCAGCACGCGCTCGATGGTTTCGGCGGGGATGGAAGTCGAGAACGACAGTTCTTCAACGGTCGCCTTGAGGTAACCGTAATCGTCGATGTTGCCGACGAGCATTTCGGCAATGGGGCGGTCCTCGTCGCTGAGTTCGGAAAGTCGCACTTGCTCCAGCAGATGTTCCTGCAAGGACGTGCCGGCGGTCAGCGAATCGAACATGAACTGCCGCTTCTCTTCGTCCTCGGCGGATGTCCGCGGGGGCAGGCTGGTGGCCGCGAAATGGTCCCGCCATTCCTGATCGAGTTGAGTCAGCTTCTCGAACTCGGCCTGAAAGTCGTCCACCGGCTCGTTGGCCGGCTTTTCGGTGGCGGGATCGAACTTCAGGTCGGCGGGCGGTTCGGCGGGGTCGGCCTGCTGAATCATCTGCGTGTCCGTGCGGGTGATGACCGCCGTGTCGGCGTCGCGCACGACCTTGTCTTCCTGCTCCTGGTCGGTGTCGGGGATTTCTTCGAGCAGCGGGTTTTGTTGAAGCTCTTGCTCGACGAGGGCCTTCAATTCCAGAGTGGGCGCCTGCAACAGGGCCAGCGATTGCTGGAGCTGGGGCGCCAGCACCTGCTGCAACGACATCTTCTGCGATAAATAGAGGCCTTGAGCCACGGGCAAATTAAATAGTCCAGTTCGCGATTTACTCAAGAGCAAATCGGCATTTTGATTGCTCTTTCAAGCGTGGTGCCAGTCGGGAGGCGTGAGGAGGGCGCAAAACGTAAATGTGGTTGGCAACCCCTCTTACGTTTCACGTTTTTTTACGCTTCTCGACTTTCCGAATTGCCGTTTCCCCCGCCGCCCCGTAGCGTCGCGCGTGTGGCCGTCCAGTTAACGATTCTTGCCAGCGGTTCCAGTGGCAATCGCGCTTACCTTGAGACGGACGACGCCCGGCTGTTGATCGACGCGGGGTTGAGCGCGCGGCAAATCCGGCAACGCCTGCTGGGGATCGGAAGAACGCCGGAGAAACTCAGCGGCATCCTCGTCACGCACGAACATTCCGACCATGTCCAGGGCCTCGGCGTGCTGGCGTCGAAGCTGCAAATCCCGATTTACTGCAACCGGCTGACGCGTGAGGCCATTGAACTTCAATTCCGCGAAACGCGCTTCGACTTCCGGCTGTTCAGCACTGGCGCATCGTTTGCCGTCGGTGATGTGCTGGTGGACACGTTCAGCGTGCCGCACGATGCGTATGATCCCGTCGGCTTCCTCATTCGCACGGCGGACGGCAATGTCGGCTTTCTCACCGACATCGGCCACGCCACGAAGCTTGTCGTCGAGCGCCTCCGCCCCGCGCACGCGCTGCTGCTGGAAGCCAATCACGACCTCAAGCTGCTTCAGGACGACACCAAGCGGCCGTGGTCCGTGAAACAACGCATCGTAAGCCGCCACGGTCATCTCTCCAACGAAGCCGCGGCGTCGCTCGCCGGGCAAATTGTCTCTGCGGACCTTGCCCATCTCTACCTCGGTCACCTCAGCGCCGACTGCAATCGCCCGGATCTCGCCCACCGCGCCGTGAGCGACTCCCTCTTGCGACTGGGCGCGACGCACGTTCGCGTGGAAACGGCGACACCGAGCGTGCCGTGTGCGACGCTTTGTTTGGGGAAGGCGAGTGAGTCAGTAATCGGCAGAGACGGGGGCGACACCCCGTTTTCCGTCGGGCCATGTCCATCTCCGCGCGCCGCCTACTGACTACTGACCACTGACTGCCCACCCGTTCACGCCAACAACTCCTCTATCTCCTCCCACGTCAGCGCCTGCGCAAATTCTTCTTCCCCGCCGATGGTCGCCGCGATGACCTCGCGCTTGCGCTGTTGAAGCTGGAGAATCTTCTCCTCCACGGTGTCGCGAGTGATCAGCTTGTAGCTCGTTACCACGCGCGTCTGGCCGATGCGATGCGCGCGGTCGGTCGCCTGGTCTTCGACCGCCGTATTCCACCACGGATCGAAGTGAATCACCGTGTCCGCGCCGGTCAGGTTCAGTCCCACGCCGCCGGCCTTGAGGCTGATGAGGAACACGGGAATCGCTGGCGTCTTTTGAAAGCGTTCCACGACCCCGGAGCGATCCGTTGTCGAGCCGTCGAGGTAACAAAACGCCACGCCATCCGCAGCCAGCCTCTCTTTCAACAGCGCCAACATGCTCGTGAATTGACTGAACACCAG
>Ga0187893_10008812_pt1 | contig 15766 bp, 11 predicted proteins | sample MA1701074metaG_FD_139574 | JGI IMG/M metagenome (GOLD analysis project Ga0187893, IMG submission 139574) | White microbial mat communities from a basaltic lava cave in the Kipuka Kanohina Cave System on the Island of Hawaii, USA - MA170107-4 metaG ... | reverse complement strand
GCTATCCGAGACCATCATCGAAGATCGAGAAGACCGCTTCTAATCACCTCTTTCCCGCCAGAAACTCATCCACCCTCTCCGGCATGAAGCTCGCCGCGCTGAACGCGTGGGGGAGCGCTTCCTCGAACGTCGTGACGCGGACGTGTCCGTTCCCGTCCGTCAAGAGGAGGCGAATCGGGGGCTTTCCCGTCTTGACGTTGAAGCTCGAGAACTCGTACCCGTACTGGCGCTCGCGGTAGCTCACCCGGGGCCACGCGCCCTTCTCGCCCACGACGACGATCGCTTCGAGAAAGTAGTCCTTCTCCGTCGCTGCCTGCTGCAGGACCCCGCCGATGGAATAGCGGTAGTGAAAGGCCGCGTCGTCGACTCCCGCCGCGCGATACACGGCGCCCGAGTGGGAGAGAGCGGCCGCCCCCGTGTGGTTCTCGCTCGAAGTGAAAAGGTTCACCCCTCCCTCGCGCGCCCGCGTCGCCTCAGCGACGAGGCGATCGAGCATCTCCGGCGCGAGAGGAACCGCGGCCGCGGCCACTTCAGTGAATCTCTCCTCGTCGACGAGAGCTTCGCGGAAGCGCCGCACGTGGACCTTCCCCGTCGACCGCTCGCCGCAGATCGCGAGAAGCCTCTCGACATCGAGGGTCGCTACCTGATAGTCCCGGCAGTCGCCGCAGGAGAGGCTGTCCCCGCAGCGCTCGGCGTAGTACGCGATGAAGCGGACTTTCTCCCGCGTCGCCTCGGGACCGAAGAGGGCGATGGCGTGGTTCACGAGAGACGACTCCCCGTGAATCGCCTCGGGTACGTGGTACTCGGTGTTCCCTCCCACGACGACCTGTCCATCGACCACGGTCGCCGCCCGTACCTGGAATTTCGAGAGCGGGGGATAGGTGCCTGCCTCGGCCGCGGCATCGAGGGCGCGGAAGATTTCCTCCTCGAGTCCGGGGTCGTTCAATCGCTCCGTCAGCTTCCAGCGGGAGGTCGAGGAACCGGATCCACAGGCGACGGCGAGGGGCAACGCGAAGAAGATGGCGTGTCGCGTCATTTTTTCAGGCTCTCCTGGATCCGCTTCTGGATCTCGCGGGCCTTCGCCATGACCGCGTTCTCGTCGAGGGTGGTCATCTTCCGATCGCGCAGGATCACCCGGCCGTCGACGACGACCGTCTTCACGTGAGCTCCCTTGATGGCGTAGACGAGGTGGGAGTAGACGTCGTACATCGGTGTCAACTCCGGCACGTCGACGTCGATGAGGACGACGTCCGCCCGCTTTCCCGCCTCGAGCGAGCCCACGAGAGCGTCGAGCCCGAGTGCCTTCGCCCCGCCGCGCGTCGCCATGCGAAAGACCTCCTTCGCCGGCATGACCGTCGGGTCGGAGCGGACGAGCTTGTGGACCTTGGCGGCGGTGTCCATTTCCTCGAACAGGTCGAGGTTGTTGTTGCTCGCGGGGCCGTCCGTCCCTAGGCCCACGGTGACACCGCCGGCGAGGAGGTCCGGAACGCGGGCGAGCCCCGAAGCCCCCTTCATGTTGCTCTGCGGGTTGTGGGAGACGGCAACCCCACGCTTCGCGAGAAGCGCGATATCGGTGTCGGTCAGGGTGATGGCGTGGTGAAGGATCACTCCCGGCCCGAGGAGGTCCCTCTCTTCGAGGAGAGTCGCCGCCGTCTCCCCGTACTTCGCCCGCACCGCCACGTCTTCCTCCGCCGCCTCGTGGGCGTGGAGCTGGAACGGAACTCGGTACCGCCGGGCGAGCTCCCGGGATTTCGCCACGACGTCGATATCCGTGGTGTAGAGAGCGTGAGGGGCGACGGAAGGAACGATGCGCGGGTGGTCCTTCCATTTTAGGATCAGTGCTTCCGTCGCTCGGAGAGCGTCGTCCGGGGTCTTGAAGTCGGGCGCGGGGAAGCCGATGATCGTCTGACCGAGAACCGCCCGGAGGCCCGCCTCGTCGACCGCCTTCGCGATCGCCTCCTCGTAGTAGTACATGTCCGTGAACGTGGTGGTGCCGCTCCGCGCCATCTCGATCGCGGACAGGAGCGTTCCCCAGTAGCAGAACTCCTCGTCGACGTTCTTCGCCTCGGCGGGGAAGATGAAGTCGTTCAGCCACTCCATGAGCTTCATGTCGTCCGCGAGGCCGCGCAGGAGCGACATGGGAACGTGCCCGTGGGTATTGACGAGGCCGGGAATCACGAGCATTCCCGAGGCATCGATCCTCTCCCGGGCCGCCGGAAGGGGCGCACCAGAAGGAAGAACCGAGACAATGCGGGATCCTTCGATGACGAGAGCGCCCCCCTCGAGGACCCGCATCTCGTCGTCCATCGTGACCAGCGCGCCCCCGGCGATCACCAGGTCGGCCCGCTCCTGACCACTCGCGAGCGACCCCAAAAGGAGGAGGGTGGCGAGCGTGCTACACTCCGCTCGTTTCGTCATCATGTTCGGTCTCCTCATCGCCGCGGCTCTCGCGGCACTCCAGGCGGAGCGGGCCACCGCGCCCGGCTTCCGCGGCCAGGGCGACGGCAAGCTCGTCCTCCTCGAGGTGCCGGAGAACGTATCCCTCGAGTTCTTCGTTGTCCAGTGCGCCCGTGCTGACGAGACGGAAACGGTTTTCGAAGTCTTCCGCTCGGGAGCGAAAGCGAGCCCCGGCGAGGCGCCCGCCGGAGAGGTCTACCGGGAGGAGAAATCCCGCGTCTCTTTCCGCATCGACGCCGGCACGACGCCGTTCACTCCTGGCGACACGTTCAGCTTCGTCACCTTCGAGGACGTCTCCAAAGTCGACGATCTCCTCGACCGCTGGCTCAACCAGTACGTGAAGTGGATCATTTCCAGAGAAGAGCGGTCCCGGTTCGAGTCCATGACCGACGCCGCGGAGAAGCTCTCCTTCGTCGAGTCCTTCTGGAGGCGGCGGGACCCCACTCCCGAGGCGCTTCCCAACGAGGCTCGCGAGGAGCACGCGCGGCGATTCGCCTACGCGATTCAGAACTTCGGCGCGGGAACGCCGGGCTGGGCCACGGATCGAGGCAAGATCTACATCCTGCTCGGCGCGCCGAACGGAATCGAGCGCAACCCCGCCGGCCGGACCGCCTTCGAGCGTCCGTCCGAGGTCTGGACGTACAACAACGCGCAGAACCCGAGGCTCCCCGCGTCGCTCGATATCGGCTTCGTCGACTTCACCGCGACGGGCCGGTACGAGATCGTCTCCGCCTCGAACCTCGATGTGGTCGCTCCCCTGAGAACCAACCTGGGGTACGCCATGAGCGAGCTCGAGGCGTATGGGCTCATGCGCTCCGGCGGCACGCTGATGGACCAGACCACCGGCATGAGGACCGAGATCAACCCCACGGCGCTCGCGACCGAACGGTTCGACCTCGAGCGCGACCTCCAGGAGATCGCGAAAGTTCCCCAGCTCACACGCGGAGGACTTCGGACGGTGACGGAAGCGAGCGCGCGCTTTCTCACCATCCCGATCCTCGCGGAAGCCTCCGTGTTCCACGCGGGCTCCGATTCCGCGGTCGTGCCCGTGACTCTTTCCATTCCGTATGCACGCCTGACTCCGGAACCTTTCGAAGACCGCTACCGCTACCAGGTGGACCTGGTGGTCCAGTTCCAGGTGGAGGGTGTCGACAAGGCGCTCGAGGACCGCATCGAGGTAGCTCTCGAGAAGGACGCGATCGAGGACTACCGGCGGAGCGAGCTCCTCTACGACGCCTCGATCGTGCTCCCTCCGGGGGAGTACGAGCTCGTCGCCACCGCGCGCGACAACCCGAGCGGTGCGGTCGGGCAGGTGAAAACGAAGGTCGCGGTGCCACCACTCGAGAGGGGAAAGCTCACGCTTTCGAGCCTCCTTCTCGCGACCGCCGCCGTGCAGACGCAAGCCTCCGGCGCGGCCGAGAAAGTTCCGTTCCAGTTCGGCGACGTCCGCCTGGTTCCGAACCTTTCGAAAAGCTTTCTCTCCGGCCGGTCCCTCACGGCGTACGTCGAAGCCTACGGGCTCGGAGACGACGCCCGTCTCCGGGTGGCCTTCTTTCTTCTCAAGGACGGACGGCTCTTCTCCAAAGTGGCCCCTTCGTACCATCGCCCGGGAGGCGGCGGCGAAATCTCCGTGCGCAGCGAGATCTCGCTCAAGAGCTTCCCTCCGGGGGACTACGTGCTGCGGGCGCGAATCACCGACGAGACCGGTGGGGCGGTCGCCGAGCGCGAGAGTCCCTTCAGCGTCCGGGCGCGGTAGCCGTGGGAACACCCTCCGTCGGGAAAGAAGTGCTCCGGGAGATCGAGAGGCGCGGAATCCTGCTCGCGACCGATCCCGTGCTCCCGAGCGTCACCGGCATCGTCGCTGGAGGGCCCGTCTCGGGCTCGTGGTGGTCGCACTCACGAGCCCAGGAGATGTTCGCCGTGCTCACCGGCCTCGAAGAGGAAAAGAGCTTGCTGAATCTCAAGCTCGTCTCGAAGAAAGAGACCTTCGTCCACCGCGCACTCTGGCCCCCGCTCTTCGCCATCGCGACCGCGAAGGCGGACTGGCAGACGGCGGGCCTCTCCGCCCGGGCGAAAGCGCTTCTCGGGAAAGTCGAGACGTACGGCTCGCTCCGGCTCGACGAGCTCGGCCGCGGCTTCGACCGCAAGGCCTTGAGTCGCGCGGCCCGCGAGCTCGAGGAGAGGCTCCTCGTCCACGGCCAATCGGTGCACACCGAAAAGGGCTCCCACTCCAAGATCCTCTCGTCCTGGACGGAGCGCGCGAAGCAGTTGAGCGTGAGCTTCGAAGGAATCGACCTCGCGGAGGCGCGCGCCCTCTTCGAGACGAGAACCGAGGGAAAGCTCCCGTGGCAAAGGACCCGCCCATGAAATACGACCTTCACACCCACTACTACCCGAAGAGCTACTTCGACAAGATCCGCGCTCTCTCGACGGACTACACCTTCGGGACCGACCCCACGGGCCGCACGATCATCAAGCTCCGGGGCGCGCGGTTCTTCGGCATCACTTCGCCGATGACCGATCCCGAGGCGCGGCTCGAGGCCATGGACCGCGTGGGAATCGACGTCGAAGTGCTGTCGCTTTCGACCCCCAACGTGTTCTTCGCCGACCCCGCGAACCAGCCCGGGATCGCGCGCATGGTGAACGACGCTTACGCCGAGCTCATGGCGAAGTACCCGCGGCGCTTCAAGGCCTTCGCCTCGATCCCCATGGACGCACCCGAGGAGGCGGCGAGTGAGCTCGAGCGCGCGCTGGGAGAGCTCCGGATGCAGGGAGTGGTCCTGATGTCGAACATCCAGGGCCGCGCCCTCACTTCCCCCCAGTACCGCTCGTTCTTCGAGGAAGCGAACCGCAAGAAGGCCGCAATCTTCATCCACCCCATGCTTCCCGCGAATACCGAACCGTTCCAGGAGTACGTCCTGGGTCCCCTCGTCGCCTTTCCCTGCGACACCACCCTCGCCGTCGCCAAGCTCTGCTACGCCGGCGTCTTCCGCGAGCTTCCCGACATCCGTTGGATCGTCGGCCACGCCGGAGGCGCCATTCCCTGGCTCATGGAGCGGCTCGACAACGGATTCCGGGATTTCGCCGAGTGCCGGGTCAACATCGACGAGCTCCCGAGCGTGTACCTCAAGAGGCTTTACTACGACACCGTGACCTTCAGCCCCTACACCCTGAGGATGCTACGGGACCTCGTGGGAACGGATCACATGGTCATGGGAAGCGACTTCCCGCACCTCCTGGGTTCCATCGACCGCGCCGTCAGCTCGATCGACGACCTCCACGTCCCGTCGGCGGAGAAGGAGCGGATCTTCGCCGGGACCGCCCGCTCGATCCTGGCGAACTTGGACTAGATTCTTCACCTCCCGCTCAGAAGCGGTCGGCGTAGATGTCGTCCTCCAGGTCCAGGATGGAGGTCTTGTCGGCTCGGTCGGTCCAGACGAAGTAAACCCTTCTCATGTTGGCGGCCGAGTCGAAGTAGTCGCCGATGAACCCGTAGTCGCTCATGGAGGGGACGTCGGTCACGAGCACGGCGTTGGTCGGCCAGGTCGCCCCGCCGTTGAGGGACTTCTTGTAGCGAACGTCGTAGATGAGGTTCGGCGCGGCCGAAGTCGATCGGTAGTGGTCGTAGTACGCGATGTAGATGTAGGACTTCGTCGTCAGGTTCGACCGCTGGGCGACGATGGTGGGATATCCCTGGGCTCTCCCCCCGCTGCCTACCGTGATGCGGGCGGTCCAGGGCGTGGTGTAAGGAGGGTTCGCGGCGCTCGCCGCGTTTCGCGTGGTCTGCACGTTGCCTCCCTCCGTGTCCACCTTGCTTGCCGTGGGGTCCATGGTGAAGGCGACGTGCGCCGTCCCGCGGTGGTCGATGGCGATCGCCGGGAACATCCCACCGAACCACCGGTGGTACGCCTCGCCGGGGCCGAGGTAGTAATTGAGCTCGTAGGCGACGTTGGTCGCGGCGTTGAACGGCGCGGAAGTGGTGTTCCACCGATCCCCGGAGCTCACGCAGGTGACGTGGAAGCGATTCAAAAGTTCGGGAGGGGCCAGGTCGGCCGAGTAGCCATCGGCGCCGGAGTTGAAGTAGCAGGCGAGGACCTGCTGCCCCGGACCGCCCTCCACCCGCGAGCCGTGGAGGAAGTTCACGTTGCAGTCGCTGGGCCCGCCGCCGAACACCTCTCCCCCCGTCAGAGAGAAGTCCCACGAGAAGCCGTAGTCGGGGGAGCGGTTGATGAGGAGCGCGCACGTATCATCCGAGGGGTCCGGGGTCCCGTTCGCGAGAAAGAGGGTTCCCGTGACGTAGACATAGCCGGGGCTGTCGTTCGATCCGTCCGCGGAGTCGAACGTATGAACTCCGAGCCAGGGCTTGTCCATGAAATCGGCGAGTCCGGGGATCACGTTCGTTGGACCGGTCACGATGGACGCGGGATCCGCTCCATCCCCAACGCTCACCACGACGTCCGAGGTGCTGGAGTCGTCCCGGATGGAGAGGTAGCTGTAGTACACGGCGCTTCCGTCCGGAGCGTAGCGCACCACGGGGTCGGCACAAACGTCCGTGGCATTGAGCAGGGGTGCGTCGTCCTGATACGAGAAGCTGACTCCCGCATCGAAGCTCACGTAGATGGAGCACGCGTTGTCGTACCCGGAGAAGTTCGCCTCGTTGTGGGCGAAGACCACGACGATCGAGTAATCCAAGGGATTGACGGCGATGCTCGGCTCGTTCTGGCTCAGGTCGAAGCTATCGACGGGCTGATCCAGGGCGAGCCGCTGGCTCTTCGTTTTCCTCGACGGGAGGTCGAGGCGCTTGCCACGCCACTCCCTGATTCCCAGGGAACCGGCGACCTTCCGGAACGCGATCTCGCTCCCGAGCTTGGGAAGGATCCGCCGCAGGAACTTCTGCCGATCCTCCGACGACAGCCGCGGCCCCTCGGACCGAGGCCGGACGAAACGCGTCCCGCTGGACTGGGACCGGGTGCGGTAGGTCGTTTCAGCCGCGCGTGCGAACGGGGATCGCGGCAGGATCATGCTCGCGGCGAGAGGCGCGATGATGAGGCTTGCGACGAGAACGGGTGCTCGATGGGGAATCCGCATGATAGTCCTCCTGGTTCACCAATGGGTTCTTCGGGGATTTTCACCGCCGAAGATAGTCTCTTGACGCCTCGAACGTCAACGGCCTGGCCTCTGGAGGATTCCCGACCCCGCTACCCAACACCCGAGGATTCCCCTACAATGAGGATGTTCCCGGAAATCTCTCGTTCGGCGCAGGAGGCCGCCTTGGTCCAGACCCCACTCCCCCTGAGGGGTAGCTTCGACTGCTGGAATCAGGGATTCGATTTCTGCGATCTGCTTCTCTCCGTCTGCGCCAGCAGGGAGACGGGAGAGCTTCGCTTCCGGAGCCCGGAGGCGGAGAAGACCATCGTCATCCAGTCCGGAAAGGTGGTCTTCGCCCGCTCCTCGTCCGCCGACGACCGGCTGGGGCCGTTTCTTCTCCGGATGGGAAAGGTCCGCTTCGACCACCTCATGGATCTCACCAAGTTCGTGACGCCCACCAGGAGGTTCGGCACCGTCCTCGTCGAGAACAACGTCCTGTCGCCGAAGGATCTGGTTTCCGGGGTCATCGGCCAGGTGGCGACCATCGTCTTGAGCCTCTTCACCTGGCCTCTCGCGGAGTACGCGTTCGAGAGGAAAGAGCTCGAGAAGGAGACCATCACTCTTCGCATTTCCACCGCGAAGCTCGTGGTGGACGGGGTACGGCAGGTCACGAGCTGGAGGCGGGTCACGGGCGGAATCGGGTCGCTCGACGCCGTGTATCAGACGAGCGACGGCGCGGAGGAAGCGGCGTCGCGCGCGGATCTCGAGCCCGCGACCCTCGAGCTTCTCTCCGATCTCCGCGGTCCCAAGACCATCGCGGAAGCGTGCGCCGGCTCGGATCTTTCCGACTTCGAGGTCTGCCAGCTCCTCTGGGCCTTTCGGTCCCTCCGGTGGATCGGCCCGGTGACGGAAATCGCCTCCGCGCTTCCCGTCGTCGAGGCGGACGAAGAGGAGGAGGCCGTCGGGGATTCGGACACCGAGGGCCTCGGAAGCATTCTCGGAAAGCGCTGAGCTCAGCGCTCGCTGGAAAGCTCGAGGGAGTTCCCGAGGAGGGCCGGGGCTTTCGCGCTCGCGACCGTCTTCTCCCGATCGGCGTCGAGGAACAGGAGAAGCCTCTCGATGCGAGGGCGCAGCGGCGCAAGAGACAGATTTTCGAGGTCGGCGTCCTTCCTTGCGCGCTCGATGGCGTCCATCCGGTCGAGGTGATTCAGGATCTCCGCGCGCTGGGAGCGAATCCAGAGATCCAGATGGCGCGGGAACTCGTCCCGGCCGAATGATTCGAACTCCTCACGCGTGTAGCCGAGCCACTCGATGGCGGTGGGCGCGAGGTCGAGAAGCGTGGGGACGTGGTGATGCCCTCCATTCGCGGCAAGCGCCCGGAGCTCACCGGGCTCGACACCCGGTCCGGCGGCGAGGAGAAACGTCGTCTTCTCGTTCCGGTGGACTCCGCCGTGCCCCCCGAGGTTGTCCCCGAAGTTCCAGCCGGCGGCGTGCATCAGAAGGACATCGCCGATCGCGGGATGATTCGAGCAGAGGTACGCCCCGACCCCGCCGACCGCGTTGACGTACTCCTCACGGAGAGTTCGGTCGTTCCACTCGTTGTACGTTCCCGAGCTCCCCTCCCCACGGCCCCACTCCTCGTAGCCGAGAGGATCGCGCTCCGAGCCCGGCTCGGTGCGGTAGTGAAACGAAAGCGCACCCGAGCCCGCCGCGCGGGAGACGGTGATGGTGCCTCGGCTCCCCGCGCGGTCCCGCGCTTCGATCTCGCAAGATCCGGGGAGGGATGCGGAGTCCGAAAAAACCTCGTTGTTCTTCCGGATGAAGATCAACCCCACCCCTTCGTGCTCCGAGAGAGCGCGGAGGAGACGACCGCCGCGATAGCCGAGAATCTCCTGAAAGCTCGGCCTCCGGCTCCACGTGCACGAGCTCCCTCCATCGCACGCGGGAAGGAAGAGCTCGGCGTTGTTGAGGGCGCCACCTCCATAAACGAGCCGAACGTCACCGTCGAAGAACCTCCGGTTCGCCTCGAGCTCCGCCTCTCGATACGCGGGAACGCCCCGCAGGTAGAGCTGCCGGAAAACCGCAGTCGCCTCTTCGGAGAAGGGCCCGAGCGCCTGATCCAGCCGAGGATCGATGAAGAGGGCGCGCAGGAAGAAAAGCCACCAGTAGCTCTCGTGGACGTTGTCGCGAAGGAGCTCTCTGATCTCGCCGAAGAATCCCCGGGCCCACACATCGGCATCGGAAGTGATCCGGCGGATCTCCGGGGATTGCCACCCGGTTTCGAGCTCCGGCGTTTTCAGGCGGCGGGGAAGGTGCGCATCGTCGATCCCGAGCTCACCCTCCTTGCTCGAGAGGGACAGGCGGCGGTTCAGGTATTCGAGGAAGGGCGCCTCCCGCGTAAAACCGTTCGGCGTATCGACCATGCCGTGGTCGCCGAACACGAGAAAGAGCGTGCGGTCGAAAAGACCCAGCTCCCCAAGAACTTCGAGGAGACGGCCGAGCTCGATGTCGAGGACGAGCATCGAGAGAACGTAGCTCGGGTGCGCGCGGCGTCCTTCCTCGAGAACGGGGAGCTCGACGCAGATCCGCTCAGCGCGGATCGCGAGCGGCGGCCTCTCGACCCGGGTAAAGTAAAGCTTCTCGAGGTCCGGGCGTTCGTCGAGGAGCCGGAACGCGGTCTCATCCGCCTCCTGCGCGCGCTCGAAGCAGTGCTCGCTTCTCCCGTCGGGCACGCTGACGCCTTCGGCGTGCGAGAACTCGTCCGCGGCCGCGAGAAGGAGCGTCGAGAGCGCGGGGGGCGGCTCGGAGCTCTCCGCGATCCGGCGATGGACGTCGAGAAAGGCACTCATCGTCGCGTCCGCCTGGCGGAGGTAGGTGTGGCTTCCCACTGCTTCCATCCCCTCGGCGTACGCGCGCCCGTAATTGAGGAAGGGCACTCCCCGCCGGGCGAGACTCATCCCGGAAACGAGGTTCTCGCCTCGCGCCGAGAGAAAATCCTGGATGGTCGGAGAGCGCGGGAAGGAGAGCCCGAGCGCGTAGCTCACGACCTCGGCGGGATCGAGCCAGTAGTTCCGGAATCGAAATTCGCTCCGATCGAACTGCCACCATCCCACGGCGCCGAGGAGCGAGCTATCGAGCTGGGAGGTGAGGTAGGAGGGGATGACCTTCATCGTCTCCGACTTGTCGACCGTCGTGGCCTCCCAGGAAATCCGCCCCCTCGACGCGAGGAGGTGCAGGTTGGGAAGACGACCCTTCTCGAGGAGCGTCCTCGTCAGATCGGAGCGGTAGCCGTCGAGATGAAGGAAAAGGACGTGAGGGGACGCCGGCCGCGGTCCCTCGTGCGACTGGCACCCCCCCAAAGCGAGAAAGCACGTCGCCAGGAGGGCGGCCCGTCTCATACCCTCTCAGGGAAGCGCGAGCGCGACCCATTCGGCGGCATGCTCTTTCCCCCCGATGGCGACCACCACGTACTGCTTTCCCTCGAAGAGGTACGTCATGGGAGCGCCGCTGGTGCCCGCGTCGAGCTCCGTCTCCCAGATCACGTCGCCGGTCTTCTTGTCGTAGGCGCGGAGCTTCTTCCCCCACATCCCTTCCTGGATCCCGGGGATCGATTCGCTGCCCTCACCGATGAAGAGGAGCGTCTTCGTGAGGAGCGGCGCAGGACGGCCGGGGATTCCGAGAGGCGGAAGGTTGAGGTGCTCGAGCAGAGGGTGGTGGCGCGGCCCGTCGCCGTTCGCCTTCATCCAGACGTGCTCGCCGCGGTTCATGTCGATGGCCGTGATGCGGCCGTACGGGGGCTTGACGATGGGAAGGCCTTCGATGAGGGGCATCGCCTGGTAGGGACCACCGGGGTTGAAGGGGACGACGTAGTCGAGCGTCGCGTCCGCCTCTTTCGGTTTCGCGAGGTGGTAGATCGAGGGCCAGGTGTGCGAGACGGCATAGTAGTACGAGGTCTCGGGATCGAAGGCGCCGGTGTGCCAGTTGCCGGAGCCCCACCAGCCGGGGTTCGTGAGCGTGCCTTTCTTCCCGCCGGGCTCGTCGCTCTCGACGGAGGGAGGCGTGAACATCGGCCCGAGGACGAGGGTCTTCGAGAGCTCGAGTGCCTTCTGGCGGAGCTCGGGGGTGAAGTCGATCAGATCGTCCTCCGTGAAGCCCTGTCGATCGAAGGGAGCGGGCTTGGTCGGGAAGGGTTGCGTCGGGGAGAGGTGCTCGCTCGAGATGTCGGACTGGGGCACGGGGCGCTCCTCGATGGGCCACACCGGTTTTCCGGTGGCGCGATCGAAGACATAGAGGAAGCCGGTCTTGCTCGGCTGCATCACCGCCTTGATGCGCTCTCCGTCGACTTCGATGTCGCCGAGGGTCGCGGGGCCGACGGTGTCGTACTCCCAGACGTCGTGGTGCACCATCTGGAAATGCCACACCCTCTTCCCCGTCGCGGCGTCGAGGGCCACGAGGCTGTTCGAGAAGACGTTCTCGCCGGGACGGTGGCCGCCGTAGTACGCCGCGGTCGGAGCGGTCAGGGGAACGTACGCGTAGCCGAGCTCCTCGTCCGCGGTGACGCAGCACCAGGAGCCGAGGTCTCCCGAGAACTTCCAGGAGTCCTCGCCCCAGGTGTCGTGCCCGTACTCGCCCGGCTTGGGGACGACGTGAAACGTCCAGAGGAGCTTTCCCGTGCGCGCGTCGAATCCCCGGACGTCCTCGGGAGTCGCCTCCCGCTTCGTGCCTCCGTCGCCCGCTCCCGCGGTGATGCCGGCGACGATGACCACGTCCCTCACGACGATGGGGCCCGCGGTCCAACCGTAGAGCTCGGCGAGGGGCTCGTCCCAGTGAAGGCTCACGCGGCCGCCGTCACCGAAGCCTGCGACGGGCTTTCCCGTCTTCAAATCGACGGCGTAGAGGTGCTCCTTGCGCACGAGGAACAGACGCTCGTCGTCGCCGTCGCGCCAGTAGTCCACCCCGCGCGGGCTCTGGCCCGCCGCCTCGTCGATCGTAGATTCGAACGGCTCCTGCTCCCAGATTGTCTCTCCCGTCCCCGGGTGAATCGCGCGCAGGAGGCCGACCCCGTTCGGCGCGTAGAGAACGCCGTTCACGAAAATGGGCGTGGACCGGAGGTTTCCCGAGACTTTCAGATCCGGATATGCCGCCTTCATCTTGGGATCGACGGCGGGCTTCCGCCAGACGATGCGAAGCATCGAGACGTTCTCGCGGGTGATCTGATCGATCGGGGAGTATCTCGTGAAGGCCTTATCGGCGCCGAAGTAGCGCCACTCGTTGTCAGCTGCTTCGAGAGATAGGGGGAAGAGAGCGATGAGAAGGGCGGCGAACGTGCGCTTCATTGCGGAAAATCCTCCCACGCAAGTTAATTAGTCGCTCCGCCAGCTCTTGTCAATCGAGATCAACGAAACAGGCGATTGGCATCCGGGTAGGGGATCGCGCCCTCCAGAAAGCTCGCGTACGTCCCGCCGTCTCGCAGCTCGCGCGCGATTCTCTGGAGGAGTCCGAGCGTCGCCCGCATCGGTCCCGACCCCACGGTGACGCGCCGCACGCCGAGCTTCTCGAGCTCCCGGATCGGAGGTGTTCCCGAGACCGCGAGCACGTTCAAAGGTCCTCTCACCTGGCGCACGAGCTCGGAGATGGTCTCGCGGTCGAAAACCCCGGGGGCGAAGAGAGAGTCCGCTCCCGCGTCGCGGTAGGCGTTCAAGCGGGAGACCGCGTGCTCGAGGCGGCTTTCGGGCGGGCCGATTCCGGCGAGAAACACATCGGTGCGCGCGTTGATGACGAGGGGAACACCGGCCTCCCGGGCCGCGGCCCGCGTCGCGCGGATCTTGTCCGCAACGAGCGACGGGTCGACGAGCTCCCGCTCGCGCGTCTTGGCCGCATCCTCCAGGTTCACTCCAACGGCGCCCGCTTCCAGGAGTTTGGTGGCGTTCCGTCCCACGTCCTCGGGGCGGGCGCCATAGCCCGATTCGAAGTCGACGCTGAGGGGGAGGGCGATCGCCCGGCTCATCCGGGCGACGGCCCCGAGAAGCTCGCTCAAGGGCAGGCTCTCCCCGTCGGGATAGCCGAAGGCGAAGGCGATTCCCGCGCTGGTGGTGGCGACGGCGGGGAAGCCCGCTTGCTCGAAGATGCGGGCGGACGCCACGTCCCACGCGTTCGGAAGGACGAGGGTCTTCGGACCCTGGTGGAGAGAAAGAAACGCCTTCGCGCGCTCAACCTGTTCCCCATTCATTTCGAGCTTTCCTCCCGGACGTTTTTCACGAGATAATAAAGGGCTTTTGCGTCTTATGGCGACCCTCGTCAACGTGGATGGCAAGCTCGGCTCCGAGGAGGACCGTCTTCTCTCGCCTCTCGACCAGGGGTTCCTCTTCGGCGCCAGCGTCTACGAGACGATCCGGACCTACGGGGGGCGGACGTTTCTTCTCGCGCGGCACCTCGACCGGCTCCGGGAGTCGGCGAAAGCCCTCGACATCCCTCTCGACGTGCAGAACGAGGAGATCGCGGCCCGCATCGAGGAGGCTCTCGTGGCCGCGGGCAACGCCGAGTCTTCCATTCGCATCGTGGTCTCGGCGGGAGTGGGTGCCATCGACTACCGCGCCGGCTCCGCATCGCGGCCCACGGTGGTCGTGATCGTGCGGCCGCTTCCGGAGTACCCGGAGAGCCTCTACCGCGAGGGCGCGCGGGCGGTCATCGTCCCGATGAAGCGGGCGACGAGGGGCGGCCTCGATCCCCGCATCAAGTCGTCGAACCTCCTCACGAACGTCCTCGCGCTCCGGGAGGCCCAGCGGAAGAAGGCGTACGAGGCGATCTTCCTGAACTCCGAGGACGAAGTCGCCGAGGGCTCGATGTCGAACGTGTTCATCGTCGTGAGGGGGTCCATCCGCACTCCGCCGATCTCCGCGGGAATCCTCGAAGGAATCACCCGGGAGCTCGTGATCGAGCTCGCTCGCGAGAAGGGCTACGAGCTCGAAGAGAAAGGGTTCCGGCCGGACGAGCTCCTGAAAGCGGACGAAGTCTTCATCACCGCCTCCGCCCGCCAGATCGTTCCCATCGTCCAGGTGGACGAGACGCGCATCGGAAGCGGAGCGCCCGGCCCCGTCACCCGCGCCCTCATCGCCGCCTACCAGCAAAAAGTCCAAGCGCTGATTCAACGGAAAGTCGAAGGATGAAAACCGACATCGAGATCAACCGCTCCATCACTCCACGGCCCATTACCGAGATCGCGGCGAAGCTCGGTCTCGAGGGGAAGGACCTCCAGCCCTACGGGCACACCATCGCGAAGATCGAGCCCTCGGCGCTCGCCCGCCCCCGGAGGAACGAGCACTCGAAGCTCATCCTCGTCTCCGCCATCACTCCCACTCCCGCCGGGGAAGGCAAGACCACCACCAGCATCGGACTCGCCCAGGGGCTCGCGAAGATCGGCCAGAGCGTATGCCTCGCGCTCCGCGAGCCCTCTCTCGGGCCCTGCATGGGGGTGAAGGGGGGAGCGACCGGCGGCGGCTACAGCCAGGTGCATCCCATGGACCGGATCAACCTGCACTTCACGGGCGACTTTCACGCCGTCACGACCGCCCACAACCTCTTGGCGGCGGTCCTCGATAACCACCTCTACTTCGGAAACTCCCTCGGGATCGATCCAAGGCGCGTTCTTTGGAAGCGCGTTCTGGACATGAACGACCGCTCGCTCCGGAGCACGATCGTCGGGCTCGGAGGTCCTCTCCAGGGAGTGCCGCGCGAGACCGGCTTCGACATCACCGCCGCTTCCGAGATCATGGCGATCCTCTGTCTCTCGGAGAACGAGGAGGATCTGAGGAAGAGGCTCGATCGGATCCTCCTCGGCTTCACCTACGACAAGGCCCCGGTCGAGGCGGGGAAGCTGAAGACCACGGGGGCGATGCTCGCCCTCCTCTCGGACGCTCTCAAGCCGAACCTGGTCCAGACCCTGGAAGGAGTGCCCGCTCTCATTCACGGCGGGCCCTTCGCCAACATCGCGCACGGGTGCAACAGCGTCATCGCGACGAGGGCCGCTCTCCACCTATCGGACTGGGCGGTCACCGAGGCGGGCTTCGGCTGTGACCTCGGGGCCGAGAAGTTCTTCGACATCAAGTGCCGCACCGCGGGATTCGACCCGGCGGCCGTCATCCTCGTCGCGACGGTGCGCGCGCTCAAGGTGCACGGGGGGCGGGCCATGGAGGATCTGACCAAGCCCGACGCGGCGGCGGTC
>Ga0187893_10008811_pt1 | contig 15767 bp, 13 predicted proteins | sample MA1701074metaG_FD_139574 | JGI IMG/M metagenome (GOLD analysis project Ga0187893, IMG submission 139574) | White microbial mat communities from a basaltic lava cave in the Kipuka Kanohina Cave System on the Island of Hawaii, USA - MA170107-4 metaG ... | reverse complement strand
AGCGGTCTCGCTTTTCGGATCAACCACGACCAGGTCCGCCCAGTACCCCTCCCGAACGAATCCCCGCTCTTTAATACCAAACAGTCTGGCGACCGCATGGCTGGTCTTCTCCACGATAAGCTCTAGAGGAAATATCCCCTGGCGATAAAGCTCCCATAGCAAACACAGGGCGTGTTGTACCAGCGGGAGCCCAGCGGACACCGTGAAATAACTTCCCTGTTTTTCACAGAGGGCGTGCGGAGCGTGGTCGGTTGCGATGACGTCGATGGATCCCTCGACGACACCACGGCGTAACGCTTCGCGGTCCGCTTGCGTTTTGATCGCGGGATTGCACTTAATCAAAGCCCCTTTGCCCTTGTAATCTGACGTTTCGAAATAGAGATGGTGCACACAGGCCTCTGCCGTGATTCGCTTATCGGTCAAAGGGGCACGAGACAGCAGAGCCAACTCAGGTGCCGTGCTAAGGTGCAGAAGATGCAGTCGCGAGCCGTAACGCTGCGCCAGATCTAAGGCGAGAGAGGAGGACTTAAAGCACGCCTCTTCACTTCGGATCAAAGGGTGGCAGTGCATGGGTATGGCCTCGCCATAGAGCTGCCGAAACTTGCGTTCATTCTCTTTTATCGTGGGTGTGTCCTCACAGTGGGTGGCGATAAGGACCGGCGAGTCGCGAAAGATCGACTCCAGGGCTTTGGGGCTGTCAACCAGCATGTCGCCGCTAGAAGCCCCCATAAAAACCTTTAGGCCGCATGCCCGCCGGGGATTGAGCGCTTTAATCGCTTCGATGTTGTCGTTCGTTGCGCCGAAGTAAAAGCCGAAGTTTGCATGCGATGTGCCCGCGGCGATGGCGTATTTCTCCTCCAATCGTTCTGAGGTCGTCGTCGGCGGTTGGGTATTCGGCATATCAAGAAAACTGGTTACCCCTCCGGCCACGGCGGCGCGGGATTCAGAGGCGATATCCCCCTTATGAGTCAGCCCCGGCTCGCGAAAATGTACTTGGTCATCGATGAGACCAGGCAATACGAGTTTGCCGCTGGCATCGATGAGAATGTCAGCGCGGACGGCGCTGAGATCCCCTCCAATGCGCTCGACGCGCCCACCTGTTACCAATAGGTCAACTTCAGTCCGGCGCCCCTCGTTGACCACTAACCCATTGAGCAGAAGAATACGATCCATCGGATCAAATCACTGCAATCGATCCGGTATAAGGTAACACCAATCCGGAAATCACAGCGCTGACTTTTTCTTTGCCCGAGGGTGTGCCTGATCGTAGACCGATGCCAAGTGCTGGAAATCGAGGTGGGTGTAGATCTGGGTCGTACCGATGCTCGCATGGCCCAGCAGTTCCTGAACGGCCCTTAAGTCGCCTGAGGATTCGAGCAGATGGCTGGCGAAAGAATGCCTGAGCATGTGCGGATGCACCGGCGTGGAGATCCCCTGACGCACGCCCCAGGCTCGCAAGCGCTGCTGCACCGTGCGTACATGCACGCGAGTGCCTCGCCGGCTTAAAAACAGCGCATCTTCGGCAGGATCATTCGACAACGTCCGACGCCAAGGCAACCACGCGCCCAGCGCCTCGATGGCGCAGCGCCCGATGGGGAGGATACGGTGCTTATTGCCCTTGCCGAGGACGCGAAGCTCGGCATCTCTTATCGCCACATCGCAGCGGTCAAGACCAACCAGCTCCGAGACACGCAAGCCGCAGGAATACAAGAGCTCCCACATGGCCGTGTCCCGACAGGCAAGCGCATCATCGGCGCCCTCTTGCATCAGCCGCCCCGTTTGATCGACATCCAGCACGCGGGGCAGTTTACGCCGCGCTCTTGGTGCTTTTACACACGCGGCGGGATCGCGCGCAAGCAGTTGGCGAGCGATGAGGAAGCGAAAGAAGGCACGAACACCGGACAAGGTCCTATGCAGCGTGCGGCTGCTTTTTCCGTTGCGATGCAACCACGCAATAAAAGCGCGCACATGCGACTCTTCGAGGTCCTCCCAGCGCTCGACCCTTTTGTCGGCACAAAACTGAATAAGAGCAGAGACGTCCCGGTCGTAGGCTTTGACGGTGTGCGGTGCGAAGGAAAGCTGTTGCAAAAACGGCTTAAGCTCCGCGCTTAGCTTTGCTTTGCTCATCAGTACTCCCGACCCAGCGGCACAATACGGCGCTCACGATCTCACTCAGGCGAATGAGGAAATCGGTGCCCATCTCGGCTTGAAATCGCCTCGCGTCGCGCACTCCTATAGCCAATATACCGCGCCATTCAGCCTCGCGCAACGCCAGCACCGCGGCGGATCCGACTTCTTGAGCCGCGCTCTCGAACAAGGCTGCACGCTGAGCATCGCTGAGCGCTCCGCAAAAAGGCACGGCTTTTTCGAATACATCCTCCAGCAGGACTTGCTGTTTTGCCTGCCTCCCCAAAAACTCACGGCGTTGGTTTTGCCCCGGGGGAGCATCGACGAATAACCACAGGACGACAAAGTCAGCGCGAAAATCACCAACAAGGCTCTGATAGAGCACTGAAAAAACCGTGTCCAAATCGCGGGTGGCGATCAGCATTCGGGTCAGATGGTGCAGCTTCAGGCTCAGATGATCATTGTGTTCGGCGACATTTACCCATTCCCGCAGCTTGATTTGCAGCTGCTTGTTCCTTTTTCGCAAGGTCGCGACTTGGCGTTCCACCAAAGACACTGCCTCTCCGGTCTCGTGAGGCACGGTGATCTCTTGCAGCAGTTCTGGCTGGTTGACCAAGAAATCCCTGTGTCGGCGCAAATACTCCGCGACGGCGTTGATGCTGTCCGGACCGTCGTCTAGCTGAATGGGCTTCGGTGTTGTCATAGTTGGATGCTCCCCTCAAAAACATACGTAGCTGGGCCTGCCATCCACACGGGAGAACCTTCCCCCTGCCAAACGACCCGCAAAGTCCCCCCACGAAGTTCCACGGCCACCTCGGGGTCCAGTCGCAACATCACCCGACCCGCCACCACGGCGGCACACGCCCCACTTCCACAAGCCAGAGTTTCACCCACTCCGCGTTCGTACACCCGCAATCGCATGCGCCCCCGATCCAACACCTGCATAAAGCCGACGTTGACCCCTTCGGGGAAGCATGGATGCTGGCTAAGCCGCGCGCCAAGGTGCGTTACCGGTGCCGTCCCCACATTTTCAACCGCTAGGACGGCGTGCGGATTCCCCATGGAAAGTGCAAAAAAACCGGTGGTCTCCCCCCCGATATCTATTTCATAACCAATCGGCGCGCGCTTGGCGAGTACCGGAACGTCCTCCGGGTTCAGCTTCGGCTCCCCCATGTTCACCCGAATCATTCCGTCGGGTTCGAAATACAGTGTGACCCTGCCCTTTGCTGTTTCCGCCACCAGGGTATCTTTGTGTATGCCACGTCGATCGCGCAGGTATCGGGCTATGCAGCGCGCACCGTTTCCGCACTGCTCCACTTCCTTGCCATCGGCGTTGAATATGCGGTAGCGGATGTCGGCCTGGTCGCTGTGGACCGGCTCGATCAGCAGCACTTGATCGCAGCCAACGCCGTGGCGGCGATCGGCGATCGCCTGGATTCGGGAAGCGCTTAAAGAAATAGGATCGGACAAGGCATCGAACAACACAAAGTCGTTGCCTAGCCCATGCATCTTGGTGAAAGGGGTCCCCAAAGTAGCTCTCGCTCACGGAATAGGGCTCCGCTTTGCGCCATGCCCTGTGCAAAAAATGTGGCGCCTTGATTCTAAGGCGCTATCTGCGCGCTGCAACAAGCAAACGTTTCCAGACAGGCTTACTGTGGGCAAGTAGTGTACCCGATTTTTGTAACAAGCTGGACCCGGTTCCTGCACGAGACATAAGATCATCCGCTGCGAACGCCCTAATAGACATCCTAGCGCTTAGCGCAGGGCTCACGCTTGCGTTCGCGTGTTTTCTCCGGCTTCCTCCGGGACGCGGGAAAGCAGATGGAGAACGCGAGCGCGAAATGGATGGGTAGCATCAGCGCTATCCATGCCGTGTTGGATTGCTGCGCCACCGGCAGGAGCTTGAGCGCCGGCGCCAGCGCCGCCACGAATGCCACCGCTAGCGCCAGCCCCTGCTGCCGGCGCGGGGGGCGCCAGGGCACGCGCGCGCTGCCCGCCCAGGCCGGTAGCAGCAGCAGGCAGAGCGGGCTGAACAGGAGCAGGTTTTGATTGGCCCGTATGACCCAGTGGGCCGTCAGCGTCCAGCCGCAGAGCAGAACCACGCCACCGAGTCCCGCCGCCAGCGCCAGTAGCACAGCGGCGCCAGCGAAAGCAATACGCGCGGCGGCGCGGGCGAGCGCCAGCAGAACCAGGGCGCACAGGATGCCCGCAAAGGCGAAACGGCCCGTCCAGGCCGGCGGGTGCTCGGGCGGCGCGGCGTTCACGCCGGGCAGCAGGCGGGCTTCCGCTCGCACCAAAGCCCGGGCCTGGCCGTCGGCGGACGGCTGCTTCACCTGGCGCAGGGACTGCATCAGGACTTCCGGCAGAAAGCCCTGCTGCCACCGGTTCAGGGCGGGCTCCGTGGCCGGGCCGATGATCCAGTCTATGCCCAAGGCCAGCGCTGTCAGCGGGGACATCATCCGCATCGCCTCGTGCCGGAAACTGAAGGGGGTGAGCTGCGGCTCGAGCTGGCGGCGCAGTTCTCCGTTCAGCGCCCGGTCCAGGGCATCGCGCAGCCGGGTCGAGCAGTTGTCGCGAAAGTAGTCGTAAGGGTATTCGGCATTTTCGGGTTGGGCGTTCCACTCCAGGAAGTCGCTCAACGCCGTCGCCTGCGCCGGGTCCAGGTCCAGCCGTTGTTCCAGCACCCAGCGGCCCTCGTCGCGGTAGCGCGGCAGGGTGCTCCAGAGCGGCTCGACCTCGAGCCGGTAGCGCATCTCGCCGCGTGCGAAGTTGAGAAAAAAATTCTCCTGCTCGAAATCGAAGATGCCGTAGTTGTAGACGCGCGCGCCCGCCGCGTCCCGGATGAGCAGCGCGTTGTGCCCGAAGCGCTGCCAGTAGACTTCGCCCGGCGCGAACGTCAGCAGGCTAACCGCCGGCGCGGCCCGCGCGTCGGAGGGCTGCCCACCTGCCTGAGCCGGCCCGGGAACCCCGGCAGCCAGCAGCAGCGGTACGGCCACCCAGGATGCCGCTGGTGTGATTCGGGTCATGGAGTTCAAGGTGTCTATGGAACCCGGCGCGACTCAGTCATTCCTTTCTAAGGGCTATGCTCGACCATTTGTCATTGGAGACGATCACGATCAGCGAAACGCATGTCGCAAAAAAAAAGCAAGCGTGGTGGGCAAAACGTAGCTTCTACGATGAGCGATTGTCGCCGTTGCAGGATTTATTCGGCGGCGATGGCACCATGGCAGATCAGGCGTCCAGATCGGGGATCAACTCACTGCGCAGCCGGGTGATGAGGTCTTTCAACTGTAGCTTGCGTTTCTTCAGGCGCCGTAATTGCAACTGATCGACGTAAACGGCCTCGGACATGCGCGCGATCATCTCGTCCAAGGCCCGATGCTCGCTCTGCAGCTCCGCTAGGTGCACCTTCAAATGTTCGATTTCCTCCTTCGTTCGCGGAACACGGGTCACGGCGACATGGAGCGGCTCGCTTCATCGCGCAAGGCGCGGCGCAGGATTTTGCCCACATTGGATTTTGGCAACTCCGCTCGAAACTCCACCTGTTCCGGGACCTTGTACCCGGTTAGGTACTTTCGGCAGTGCGTGATCAGCGCCGCCGCATTCAGATTGGGGTCTTTCTTTACCACGAAAAGCTTGACCATCTCCCCGCCCACGGAATCCGGTATGCCAACTGCGGCAACCTCCCGAACGCCTGGGTGTTCCGCCACGACCGCCTCGATCTCGTTCGGGTAAACATTGAACCCGGATACTAGGATCATGTCTTTCTTACGGTCCACAATACGAAGATAGCCTTCGTCATTCAGGGTGGCAACATCGCCGGTACGCAACCAGCCCTCTGGGGTAAGTATTTCGGCCGTCTCTCTGGGTCGCTTCCAATAGCCTTTCATGACCTGTGGTCCGCGTACCCACAACTCTCCGCTCTGACCGAACTCGAGCGTGCGACCTTCATCGTCTCGTATTGAGCATTCCGTGGACGGAAGTGGAAGCCCAATGGAGCCGTTGTGGTTTGCGAGATCCAAGGGATTGATGCATACCGCTGGCGAGGCCTCGGTCAGTCCATAGGCCTCGGTCAAAGTGCATCCGGTGGTCTTTTTCCAGCGTGCCGCCACCTCCGCGTGCACCGCCATCCCACCGCCCAGGGTCATCTTCAGGCTTGAGAAGTCCAGCTCGTCGAATCCCGGCGTATTCAGCAAGCCGTTGAATAGGGTGTTGACGCCGGTGAGGGCCGAGAACCGGATTTTGCGCAATTCGTGCACAAAACCTTTGAGGTCGCGGGGGTTGGTGATCAGATAATTCAGGCCCCCGATCGACAGAAACAGCAGGCAGTTCGCCAGCAGGGCAAAGATATGATAAAGCGGCAAGGCGGTGACGATAATTTCTTCTCCCTCCACTGTGGCCGGAGCGACCCAGCTTTTGCACTGCAGCAGATTGGCGAGCATATTCCCGTGCGTCAACAGGGCTCCTTTGGAGACGCCTGTGGTGCCGCCCGTGTATTGCAAAAACGCCGAGTCACGCTGCGTTAACGGCACCGGTTGCAAACTGTGGGCTTGTCTTTTGTCAAGGGCCTGCCGGAAGTCCATATGGTCGATATTGGCGGGCAGTTTATAGGGAGGAACTAAGTGCTTAAGGTGCTTCACCACGAAGTTGACGACGGCCGATTTCGGAAAAGCCAGCATGTCGCCAAGCTGTGTTGTCACCACCGTCTTGATAGCGCTCCGGTCGATCACTTGCGCGAGTACATGGGCGAAGTTCTCCAAAATGACGATGGCAGCCGCCCCGCAATCAACCAGCTGATGCTCCAGCTCGCGCGCGGTATACAGGGGATTTACGTTCACCACGACTAAACCAGCCCGCATCGCGGCGAATAGCGCGATCGGATATTGCAGGAGATTCGGCATCATTAGTGCCACGCGCTCGCCTTTCTGAAGGCCCAGGTCCTGCTGCAGATAGGCCGCAAACCGAGCGCTCAAGCTCTCCAGCTCGTCGAACGCTATGCTCGTTCCCATGTTTGCGAACGCAGGCCGATCAGCGAAACGCGCCACAGTTTGGTCAAAGACTTCGACTAAGGACGAATAAGCATCGAGATCTATTTCGGGGGAGATCCCTTTGGGGTAACTTTTTAACCAGGCATGGTCTAGCATCTCAGCGCACCGCTGCGGCTGGTTTGGCCGTTTTCTATCTATTGTAGCAGTTCGCGCACCACTGCGGCGCAGGGAGCGAGCTTTCAGAGCAGGAGGCCCGAGGAGAGCCGATTAGTGGAGGTCACGCGCCAGCCGGATCCCTCCGAATTGCCACCGCTGCTGCGGATAGAAGAAATTCCGATAGCTTGGCCGTATGTGCGAGCGCGGGGTCACGCAGGAGCCCCCGCGCAGAACCATTTGGTTGCACATAAATTTCGCGTTGTATTCACCTAGCGCGCCGGCCGGGGTTCGATACCCGGCATAGGGTAAGTAGGCGCTAGCGGTCCATTCCCACGTGTCACCGAAAAGCTGCTGGAGCTCAGATCGGTTTTGCCGCTGTTTGGCCACCGTAGGATGCAGTAGGCCGCGTTCAAGGAAGTTACCCTCCGCCGCGCCTATTGTCTGCGCCGCGTGCTCCCATTCCACCTCCGTGGGCAGCCTAGCGCCCTTCCAAGCCGCATAGGCACACGCTTCGTAGTAGCTGACGTGGCAGACTGGAGTGTGAGGAGAAATCGTGTGTAAGCCAGCGAGCGTCAGCTCGTACCACCTATCCCCGCGCTTTTCCCAATAAAGAGGAGCTTGCCAGCCATTTGTCTGCGCAGTCGACCACCCGTCCGATAACCACAACTCGGGCCGTCGATAGCCTCCGTCCTCGATAAACTCTAGGTATTCGCCGTTGCTGACGAGACGGGTCGCCAGAGCAAACGCTTCTCCCCGCACACGGTGCCTGGGTGTTTCGTTGTCGAAGGCGAATCCCTCGCCCTCGTGGCCTAGCCAACGCACACCCGCTTTATAGCAGAGCCATCGCATAGCCGGTGCGGTCTCGGCTGTGGACTGGACGCAGACATGATACGCGGGCTTCAACGGATTGCAGCCAAAAAGGTGCTTGGTATCCATTAACATCAATTCCTGGTGCTGCTGCTCGTGCTGCAAGCCCGTCTCCACGAGGACGGCAGTCTTTCCCTGGAAACTGCCGCTTTGGTCATGAAGGCGCGTGACGTGCTCATCTACATGCTTGCGGTAAGCAAGCACGGTGTCGAAGTTTGGCCGCGTGAGTAACCCCCGTTGCGGTCGTGGGTGTTGAGAGCCCACGCTATGATAGTAGGAATTGAATAGCACCTTGTAGTTAGGATCGAAGAGTTTGTAGTCCGCCACCTCGTGCTCCAGAACGAAGGTCTCAAAGAACCAACTGGTGTGCGCAAGGTGCCATTTGACCGGGCTCGCATCGGGCATGCACTGGACGACGCAGTCTTCGGGGCTCAAGGGCGCGCACAGCCTAAGCGAGGTATCGCGCACGGCGAGGTAACGGCTGAGCAGGTCCGGATTAGCGCCGGCTCTTTTGCAAAGCTCGGGTTTTTCTACCTGGGCTCGTTTCAACGTACCACTCCTGATCTAGTGATTTCTCGACAGCGTCAAGACTAAACCGATACACGAGGGTTTGCTGTGCCTTACCCTGCGCATCGAAGGTCCTCTCCGCAAAAAGGAGTTGGCCTGCGTTGTCTAGCACGACGATCGTAGAGCTTCTCGTGCCGTAGCCGGCGCTACGGACGAACAGCGGTGACAGCACCCGCTCCCATTCCAGGCCGATGCCGGTATCTGGCAGCAGGTGATCGGGCGCGATTTCCGTGTCGACCAACAACCGAAACAGTGGCTCGAGCTCTAGCGGCGTGTGAGCGCCCAACAAACGGGCCAGCCCCCGCGTTGCTTTTTGCACCTTAGGCCAAGGCGTATTGAGAATGTCATTGCTCAGGCCATACATACCGGGCGCTAGCCCGTTGCTCTTGCCGTGTACGCTCGCGTAGGAGAAAAGTCCGGTTTCATCGCCCAACAGGAGGTTAAAGTGATTATAACGTCGGCGCTCATGATGTACTCTGTCAAGATAAATGGTAGCGGGATCTCGTCCTACGAGGAATGACCTGACCAGGGTCCCACGAGAGCAGGGAGAGGGATGGCGGATGCGAGGGTCGCGAAAATTGGTAACCGCGGCGAAACGGCCTCCGCGGTCAAAGCCTAACCACGTTCCGCCGCCCACCTCATCGCGTCCAGCGATAATCCCGGGGTACTTCGGCCAAAACATCGCTGGCGTGGTCGGGCGAGAGTAAAACTCGTCCCTGTTTGCGATCACAACGAGCGGGTAATGAGGGCATTGGTGATAGGAAAGGGCGATGAGACACATGGCGTGTTAGACCGTGCGAGGTTTAATATGTATCCACGCTCCGAGGGTGCCGCGGACCGGCAGACATATCGCCGACTCGAGCCGTCGATAAGATACGTTGCGGTCGTTGCGACAAGCGCTTGGATCTCACACGAGGTGACATGCTAGAATCGCATATGGAGAAGCCGCGTGCCAGAGGCGGTGGGGGAGATCTTGCGTGCGGTCATCAGTTCTCGGCGTCTGTGCTATTGGTCGGGTTCTGATGGGGTTCTTTCAATAGCACTGGAAAGAAGATTAGAGTGATGAATATCTACGTTGGCAATCTAGCGTATCAATTGAGCGAAGACGAATTGCGTAATGCCTTTGCAGAATATGGTGAAGTAACTTCAGCGAAAATCGTGTTGGATAAAATGAGCGGCAAGTCCAAAGGTTTCGGGTTTGTGGAGATGCCCATGGCGACAGAGGCCGAAGAGGCCATCCGCCGCCTCGACGGCTTTCTGCTCAATGGAAGGAATATCCGCGTCAACCAAGCTCGCCCACGAAGCGACGAGCATCGCAGCCCGCGGTTTGATCGCGCAGGTTAGCATCCGGTTAACAACGTCTCCTGTGAGAAGTGGAACGGTTGGGACTCGCGGCATGCCCTAAAGGGGGTTCCACGGTAAGCTCACCGCGACCTTTGATATAAATCATCATCGCAGCAAGGTGCTCAGAGCCGGTTCCAAACCGCTAGCCGCCTAGTCCCGCCCTACGATTTCTTTGCCTATGACTGATTAGAATAAAACCTACGCGCGGCTCGCACGGGCGTCGTCAAATGTCACGGTCCCATGGTGCGCGATGCGGTGAACCAAATGGGATCGGATGCGAGCACGAATAAGAGGATCGAGATCTCGGGATGCGCCTGAAGCCAGTCGTCAGGCGGGCGTGTGAACGGCTTGTCGATCGTTTGTTGGTATTGCCACAGCACACGATTCCCCAGCATTTGCTGTCCCGCTGGGTGCATAGGGCAACGCGCTACAAGGTCGACTGGTGGAAAAATACGCTCATCGTATGGTTCACGCGCTTTTTCGACGTCGACATGTCGATCGCCAAGGAGCGAGGGCGGGACAGTTATCCAGATTTCAACAGTTTTTTTACCCGCGAGCTGCAACCCGGAGTCCGTTCCATAGCCCGGGAAGCAGGCTCCGTGATAGCCCCGGTCGATGGGTGGGTCAGTGAGATAGGTGAGATCCAGGACGGCGGTATTACGCAAGCCAAGGGTAAGCGCTTCACACTTTCGCAACTCCTGGGGGGCGATCCCGAGCTCGCGGAACACTTTCGCCAGGGGAGCTTCACCACCTTATATCTTTCCCCAAGGGACTATCACCGTGTTCACATGCCCGTCGGCGGTCGGCTGCTCGAGATGATCTACATACCCGGTCGCTTGTTCGCGGTCAACCCGCGGTCGGCGCGTGTCGTCAACGACTTGTTTGCACGAAACGAGCGCATCGTGAACTTGTTTGACACGGACGCGGGCTTGATGGCGCTGATCATGGTCGGTGCGATCTTTGTCGGGTCCATGGATACGGTCTGGCATGGCGCGGTTACGCCCGCGCGCACGCGCACGCTCCGACGTTGGCGCTATGAAGAGGATCCCGTGCATTTGGACAAAGGTGCAGAGCTCGGGCGGTTTAACATGGGGTCGACGGTGATCCTGCTGTTCAAACAGGGAGCGGTACGCTGGTCCGACGCGTTGTCACCCGGTAGGCGCATTCAAATGGGGCAGTCTCTAGGGGTGTTCACCCCGTCGCGTTGAAAGACCACAGCCTATCCGGCGCTGGTCACCCCACTCGGACCCAGCGTGGGCCGAGCACTCATCCCAAGCTAGGAGATGACCGACATGTCGTCTGACGATACCGTTCAGCGCGTGTTGGATTATCACCGACGCACCAAGCACCACGTACACCGCTACGCGCGTTCCCTGGGTTATTTGGACTGGGCGCAGCAGCCGAAACCGTTTCGGCGATACGAGGGCGCACCTCTCATCCCATTGATGCACCCGCCCGTTCCCAAGAAACCCTATTACGATGAATTATTCGAGGCCGGGGCTATTCCCGCCGCTCCGCTGGATCTCGAGAACCTGTCCCGCTTATTTTACGACAGCCTCGCCATCTCGGCGTGGAAGCAAATACAAGGTGCTCCTCCCTGGTCCTTGCGGGTGAACCCCTCGAGTGGAGACTTACACCCTACAGAGGCCTATTTGGTGTGCGGTCCCGTGGCTGGGCTGTTCCGCGAACCGGGCGTGTTTCATTATGGTGTTTTCAACCATGCCCTTGAACGCCGATATTTTCTGACTGAGTCCGAGTGGGGAAGTGTCGCTGCCCAATTGCCACCGGGAGCCGCTCTGATCGCATTGAGCTCTATTTACTGGCGGGAGGCTTGGAAGTACGGCGAGCGCGCGTTTCGGTACTGCCACCACGATGTGGGCCATGCCATCGGGACGATTACATTTGGCGCCGCCACACTGGGTTGGAGGGGCCGGATCATCCAGAACGTCAGCGATGAAGAGCTTGAGTGCTTGCTTGGTCTATGTTTCGAGAAGGGACCGGAGACCGAACAGGCCGACTGCCTGATCGCGATATTCCCAGATCGTGCGCTCGACGACTCAGATCCCATGGTCTTACGGCTACCCCGTGAATTGCTGGCGCGCCTGCGAGAAACGGGAGCGATGGGCCGACCCAATGCGCTCAGTGCCGCGCACCATTCCTGGCCCATCATCGATGAGGTCGCCACCTTAACACGCCACCCGCGCATGGAAAACCCAATGCATACGCCGTGCGAGGGGCTAGAGGCGCAGGCTTCGATCCTTGCGAAGCGCCCGATATCGGCCAGGCAACTCATTCGCACTCGCCGCAGCGCCGTACGCATGGACGGGCACACTCGCATGGCGGAGGAGATCTTCTATCACATTATGGCGCGCACCCTGCCAGCGACCCGACCGTTCCGCGTATTACCTTGGCCACCTCGGGTTTCTCTCGCGTTATTCGTGCATCGGGTGTGCGGTCTCCCCTCGGGGCTCTATGTGCTCGCACGTGCTCCCGAGCACGTGGCCCTCTTGCGAGCCGCCATGCACGACGATTTTTCCTGGCAGCGGCCAGAGCGCTGCCCCCCGCGCCTTAATCTATTCCAGTTGCTTGCCGGGGATGCGCGGCAAGCGGCCGAAATCATCAGCTGTCATCAGAGCATCGCCGGCGATGGCGCCTTCTCCCTAGGCATGCTGGCCGACTTCGATGCCATGGTGCAGACACGAAGTCCGTGGGCGTATCCGCGCCTCTTTTGGGAGACGGGACTCATCGGCCAGGTGCTCTATCTGGAGGCCGAGGCGGCGGGTCTGCAAGCCACAGGCATAGGCTGCTTTTTCGATGACGCGATGCATGAGCTGTTGGGCCTCGCCGATCCGCGATGGCAGAGTCTTTATCACTTCACCATCGGCGGCGCGGTTTGGGACGAGCGACTGCAAACCTTGGCTGCTTATCATCACTTGGAGCATGGACCGTCTTAGGACATGGTGAGACTGGATGAGAAACTGTTGGTATGAGCCGGCGAGGGGCCGGCCATTCCATGGCCGGCCCCTCGAGCCGAAAGGTTTACGGAAGGGTTTGCGTCGGATCCGGATCCTTGAAGATGTCGGCGTCGGACTTGAAGATCGCCGTTCGGCCATCGATCGCCTTCACGAACTCCAGCAGGGCGCCCGCATCGGCCAGATCCTCGATCTTCCCTCCACCCGGCAACTGGTGTTGCTCGAAGACCTCTTCCAGGGTCTGCGCCTGGCCATTGTGGAAGTACGGCGCGTGGTAGTTTATGCTGACCAAGGACGGCGAGTTGAAGCCCAGCTCCCCGAGGGGCTTCTGACCGACCAGTACCTGGCCCCGGATCTCAATCGGATTGTCGGGGTCGAAGGTCCCGATGTCGTCCAGAAACTTCAGCGTCCCGAGATCCACCTTGGGGTCCTGATACGAGATCACCTGATCACCGTCGTTGGTCACCCCCGGATCGCGGAAGACGCCACCGGCGTTCGCGTCTTTATCCAGCGCTGGGTTATTGAGATAGAGCACCTGGCTCTTGGTCCACTTGGCCCCACCGTGACAGGAAGCGCAGTTGGTCTCGAAGACAGCAGCCCCCGCGTCCAGGACGGCGAGATCACTCGGTTGGGGCTGGTTGAGTGGACGCACGGTCTGGATCCAGGTGGTCTCGACATCGAGTGCCTCGCTTGCCCCGTTTGAGATGCCATGGTCGAAGATCCCCTTGATCGGAAGCCCTGGACCCTTACCAGGGCAGGCTATATCTTTAAGTTCCCCCTTTATTGTGACCTTAAGCCCCGGGAGCGCTTCAGGCGCATCGCCACCGGCAAAGCCGCTGCCGCACTGGACGTTGCGCGAGTTGTTGTTGAAATCGGTGGGACTGTCTCGCGGGGCACTGTAGTTTTCGATCCGGGCGTCGTGTGCCCCGTTGATCTTGGAGAAGCTGCCATCGAGCGGGATGGAGTTACGCGGCCCATCGCCGAAGAAATGGGTCACGTGATCGGCCAGGCCTTCGAAGTGGCATGAAGCACAAGTGCTCCAGGCGGCGTCCGATTGCTTGCCGCGGAACTGCAGCGGGATGATGTCGTCGATCGGGGTGCCGATAAGCCCGTTGTCGGGCACGCCCAAACCGGTAAAGAAGACCAGCTTGCCCATCAAGCGCTCATGTTGGAAGCTGCCGGGCTCAGGCAGCGTGCTCGAAGCCACATCTTGCTCGAGGACCGTGCCTCCCTGTAGGTCCAGGATCGACACCGACATATTGACCTCGTTGTTGGCATAGCCATACTGGCCTTTGGCATCCACCTCGATGCCGGTCGGGATGTTGCCGGTTTGGAAGCGCAGGACGTTATCGGGCGCGCCGATGTTGAGCTTGCCGTCTGGGTCAAGCACCGCCTTGATCACATAGTTCCCACCGCGGCTGACGATAAAGAAGTTTTCGCACTTCTTATCGGCGTCGATCGCGACGAGATCATTGCCGAACAGCCGGGCCAGGCTCACGGCCCGAAAGCCTGGATCGGCCTCGGTCTTGATCTGCGCGTTCAGATTGACGTGTCGGTTTATGTCCTCTGAGAGCGTGGCGATATCTGCGACATGCACCAGGGCCTGGATATTAACGTTGAAGATCTGAGGCGGCTCAGGCTGCGCGCCGATGTTCGGAAGGTACAGCGTACCGTCACAGGCCAGCGCGGAGCTCAACTGATTGGGGAAGGCCGCCTGTTCGTCTGCAGCGATGACCGGATCTTCCGGGTCGGCGGCATTCACATCCGGGCAGAAGGTGTTGTTAACGGCAGCGGGGTTAAACTGCTGGCAGAATTGTTCGCGACTGGCCGCGAAGGTAGATGGGATTGGCGACAGCGCGATCTCCTCAATGTTGCTATGATCATTGACCGGGAAGGCCTGCACCACGCCTTCCTTCTCGTCATCAAACCCCTCCTTCAGGTCATCACCATCTTCGATCAGCCTCGCGTAAAGCTGAGTCACGAATACCGTATCCTTGTCGATCGCGATGGCAAAGGGATTGCCGCCGAGTTTTACCGCATCGATGACCTTGTTCGAATGGGCATCGATCACCGATACCGTACCTTCCGTGTGATTGGCCACATAGAGCCATTTTCCGTCCGGAGTGAGCGCGCAGCCCCGTGGCTCGGTGCCTACGGGGATCTCCTCAGTGACCGCAAACCCCGCGCCTTTACGCTCGACGACCGACACCGTGCCGGTCGCCGAGTTGGTGACGAAGGCCTTCGCACCCCCGCGCACGGCGACACAGATGGGCTCTTGGCCAACCGTAACCTCGTCCAGCTTTTCCAGCTTGGCGCCTTTGACCCGGAACACGGTCAGGCTGTTGGCCTCGCGGTTGACATTGAAAAGCAGCGCGCCGCTGCCGCTTAGGGCAATGTTGGTAGAACGCTCCGCCCAAGCGGGCCCGCCGAGACAAACGATGAAAAGCAATGCGAGACAACTAGATACTTTGCTGGGCTTAATCCAACCCAGCCCTGGGATGCACGAAACTTTCATTGTTATCCCTCCAAGTTGAGGTCAAAATCACTCTGATAGGGTCGTTTAGCCGGTCAAACATCCCTTGCCTCCCTACCGGTCTCTGAAGGATTTTCATCCCGTAAAGCCTTGAACCTAAGAAGAGCAGTTAGACGCTGGCCTTTGGGGGCAAGTTCTTGAAATAATGAGGCTGGGAGGTGCCTATGAACGAATTGGCGGTTCACCAATTGGGTGAGGGAAATAAGGGGTCGT
>Ga0187893_10008810_pt1 | contig 15768 bp, 7 predicted proteins | sample MA1701074metaG_FD_139574 | JGI IMG/M metagenome (GOLD analysis project Ga0187893, IMG submission 139574) | White microbial mat communities from a basaltic lava cave in the Kipuka Kanohina Cave System on the Island of Hawaii, USA - MA170107-4 metaG ... | reverse complement strand
GCCTCGCCGCCTGCTCTCTAAATTCTTTCGTATATAACTGCCTTGGTAATTTTTCCATCCAACACCTCCGTCTCTATATAACACTATAGCGAAGGCGTCCATTTTTTTGATCCTACCCCACACCCGTGCTTGCGCCCGCTGTAACCGTACCGGTCGGAACAGACTAAAGGCGATAAGCGGCCTGCTCGCACTAAACCATTTCTTCGTAAGAAGTACAGGAGAACAGAGATGGATCACAAACATCAGCGCTATGCTAACCATTACGCTTCACTTCTCGCGCTCGCGGCGTTGCTGTCGCTGCTATATGGATGTGGCACTGCCCAGCACTCAGTCAAGCTCGATGACACGTTCGCACCCGAGGTGGGGACGCGGGTTGAGGTGGGTCCGGTCGCAAACCAAACCGGCCACGGGTTCGAGATCAATGTCGAGCAATTGCTGACCGATGCACTCGCCGAGGAGCTGCGTTCGGAAAATCTGCTCTGGTCGGGTGCTCAAGCGCGCCGGTTAGTGCTCATGAGCTCCATCGTGGAATATGAGGAGGGCAATGCCTTCAAACGTTGGCTGTTGCCCGGTTGGGGCTCGACCATGTTGACCGTTCGGGGCGATCTCAAAGACGGCGAGCGCCTCGTGGGCTCTGTCGACGCCCGCCGTACAATTTCGGCTGGTGGCGGGTATACGATTGGGGCATGGAAATCGATCTTCCGCGATGTGGCCGAGGACATCGTTGATGACCTCCGTGCGAAGATCCCCAAGTAGTTTTACCTCCGACGCGAGAAGAAAGACAGTCGGTAAAATTATGGAAATATTAATTGTCTAATGCGCTTATCCATGGATCGGCGTTTTTGACTACGCCCTGGCCAGTTGACTCCAGAAAATGCAACTGCTCGAGAAGGTGGTGGCATAGGGTGCTGCTCAACCCTCCACGAACGGATCCAACTCGTTCAAATGAGATGATTTTAAAGTTTTCGATCCCCGGACGCGAAGGTACCCCCGCCCTCGAAGGCAACTGGTATCGCTGCGTTTAGAGCGCATACAGAGGGCAGCGCTCGCACACTTGTCTGTTCGGGCCACTCGCACGGCTAGGGCGACTCGAACCACCGGACCCGTACCGCGCACATCCTCAGGTCCGAACGATCGTCTTCGCCCACCGGGGCGACCTTTTGAGGTGCCCATCCCTAAGCACCCTCTTTTAGCAAGACTCGCGCAATAACTGCGTGCTTACGCCTGTAAGGATTTGCCGGTTAAGCATAATCGCTCACCTCGGATGACTCTTCCTTAATTTCCCTATGCGCTACTTCATCAAGGCGCCTAACGCCGGACGGCAAATCTCGAACGCAAAGTACGTGAATGATCAGTACGTATTGAACCAAAAAGAGGACCATCAGGCCGAGGAGGATTGCAATGCGAGTCTACCTAAGAGGACGTGTGAAAACGTGTCACAGTCGATTCATATTCTTGCTCATTGCGACCGCGCTGATCGGATCAAATCCGGCATTCGCTTTAACCTGTCCCGCGACCATTGCTAAAGGCAAATCCCTGATGATTAGGGCCTTAAGCGTCGTGGAGGATCCAGAGCGCACCGCATGGACAGGTTCGACGGATACCACCTCGGACGGCGCCTGGTCGTTCGGCCGACTGATGAGCAGTATGGCGGGCACCAACGATCCGTCGGATTTCGTGCAACGTTGGCTTGAGCATTGGGAAGCCGATCGCCGAGTCAACGATTTAAACGTGCCCGCACGACCCAGTATCAAGTCGCTCGTTACAGACCCCTGGCCCAAGCTCGTTAATGGCAAGATTGATCTAACGAAAGCCCCGATGAGACTTCTTGCTATCGTCTACCGGCCGGATTTGCGGAACCTCGCCATCGGCACAGCAGGCGAAGGACGATTTGTCTTTGGAGTATTAGATGGTGCGGGATCCCCGCTTCAGTTTACCGTTATCCTTGAGTATACGTTGCCGGCCCTTACCAGTCGCGATGTGAGAAAGTGGGCGTCAGTTTTTCAGAAGCTTTCGAGCCTAAAATTCGGTCCAGCATTCAACGCAAACCTTGAAAAGATCACCAATCGATTCACCGCTAAGAACGCTGTCCCCACCAGAATTAATGGCAGCGCCATCAGTCAAATTCGGACCAATGAGATCGCACTCGACTTTCCGTGGGAACTGCGTGAGTTTAGGTTGGATCCTCAGACTATGTTTCTGCAAGAGGTAACGGTCGCGCAGACGCCGGCCATTGACTTCAATGGCACCGGTACCTTGGCCGATTGGCTCGATGCCAACACCTCGGCCATCCTGCGCAAGAAGGGCACAAACAGCATCGAAGTTCCCTTAGTCTTTGACGGCCAACCGTTCCGAGCGGGCGCGATCACGAACAATATTGATATATGGAACGCCACGGCGAGCAACAGAAAGGCCATGTTCAAGGTTGCGTTTAACACCTGCAATGGGTGCCACGGAGCCGAGACCAACACGTCGTTTCTTCACGTCACCCCGCGAGAGGCCGGTTCCGTCGCTTCGCTGTCCGCCTTTCTTACTGGTACCACAGTCGATGATCCGAGAGATGGCAGACCTGTTCGTAGATTCAACGAGCTAGAACGTCGCAAAGCGAATATAGCCATCATTCTATGTCCGCCCGAGAATCAAAGAGGCTCCGAATAGAATTTCTTTCGGCAAATCGATGCCGTTGGGTACGTGATCAATCAATCGCACAGAGGTGCATCGCATGCACCTCATTGGATCGTTGGTGATTGTTGGAACCTCGCGACTTATGCCCACTGCATAAGTGAACTATTTCGGTTGGGTCAACTCCGGAGCGATAGATGATCGGTCGTCCAAGCCAAACGAAGGAGAGAAAAGAGACTGAGGGCAGCGGCGCGCCCTTGCGCGCGCCTGCAATATCACTCCCCAAAGGCGGTGGCGCGATCCGCGGCATAGGCGAGAAATTCGCCGCCAACCCGGTTACCGGCACAGGCTCCATGACCGTGCCTATAGCCACGAGCCCGGGACGCTCGGGCTTCGGACCGCAGCTTTCTCTTTCTTACGACTCCGGTGCCGGCAATGGGCCGTTCGGTTTCGGTTGGAGTCTCTCGCTCCCCGCGATCACCCGCAAGACGGACAAAGGCTTACCCCAATATTGGGACGCCGAGGAATCCGACATTTTCATCCTCTCCGGTGCTGAGGACTTGGTCCCGGTGCTAGTCAAAACCGGCGGGCACTGGCAGCGCGATTCCCGCGTGCGCACCGTGGGCGATACGAACTATCACATCCAACGTTACCGCCCACGCATCGAAGGATTGTTCGCCCGTATCGAGCGCTGGAGCAATCAGGCCGACCCTTCGGACACCTTCTGGCGTTCGATTTCCAAGGACAACATCGCCACCTGGTACGGCAAGAGCGAAGAAAGCCGCATCGCCGATCCAGCCGATGCCACGCGCATATTCTCGTGGCTGATCTGCGAGAGCTACGACGACAAGGGCAACGTCATCATTTACCGATACCGAGAGGAAAACGGCGACGGAGTTGAATTATCCCAAGCGCACGAACGCAACCGGGGTGAGACGACAGACAAGCTACGTTCAGCCAATCGGTACCTGAAACGCATCCGATACGGAAATCACCAGCCGTACCTGCCCAAGCTCGTCGAAACGGAACCGTGGCCGGCGCCTCTGGGGGCGACCGAGCTAGACGGTAGCAAGAACTGGTTCTTCGAAGTGGTCTTCGACTATGGCGAACATGGCACAAACATCCCCAGCCCAAACGACAGCGGTATTTGGGACCTGCGCAACGACCCCTTCTCTACGTATCGTTCGGGTTTCGAAGTACGGACCTACCGCCTATGTCAGCGGGTGCTCATGTTCCATCACTTCCCAGACGAAGCGGATGTTGGTGCCAACTGTCTGGTCCGCTCGACCGATTTCACGTATTCGTACGAAGATAACGAACCCGATCCACGCGATCCCATCTTCTCATTCCTGCTCTCGGTAACCCAATCGGGTTACAAACGCCAAGGAGACGGTACCTACCTCAAGAAATCCCTGCCGCCGCTGGAGTTCGAGTACACCCAGCCCATCATCGATGAAGAGATCCGCGAAGTAGACCCCAAGAGCCTGGAGAACCTGCCCTACGGTTTGGATAACGGACGTTACCAATGGGTGGACCTCGACGGTGAAGGGCTCTCCGGCATCCTCACCGAGCAGGCCGAGGGCTGGTTCTATAAGCGTAACCTGAGCCCATTCAAGCCCCCGCAAGAGACCGGGCCAGAAACCGTCACCGCCCGCTTCGCGCCCATCGAGCGGGTTGCGCAAAAGCCCTCGCTCGCGGCCTTGAGCGGCGGACGGCAACAATTCCTGGATCTAGCCGGCGACGGCCAGGTGGACCTGGTCGAGCTGGAAGGGCCGACCCCCGGCTTCTACGAGCGCACCGAAGACGAGCGTTGGGAAACCTTCGTGCCCTTCACCTCGCTGCCCAACCTCGCCTGGGACAACCCCAATCTCAAATTCGTGGATCTCACGGGCGACGGCCACGCCGACATTCTCATCAGCGAGGACGAGGTCTTCTGCTGGCATCCCTCGCTCGCAGAAGCGGGCTTCGGTCCGCCCGAGCGGGTGCGCAAGGCACTGGACGAAGAAAAAGGACCGAAGCTTGTCCTCGCCGATGGCACGCAGTCCATCTATCTCTCCGATATGTCCGGCGACGGCCTGACCGATCTCGTGCGCATCCGCAACGGTGAGGTCTGCTATTGGCCCAATCTCGGCTACGGCCGCTTCGGCGCCAAGGTGACGATGGACAACGCACCCTGGTTCGATGCCCCGGATCTGTTCGACCAGAGGCGCATTCGCCTGGCCGATATCGACGGTTCTGGCGTCACCGATATCCTCTATCTCAGCCGCCGGGGCGTCCAAGTGTATTTCAATCAATCGGGCAACAGTTGGAGCGCGCCGACCTATCTGACTAACGTCCCTGCCACCGACAACATCAAGAGCGTCACGGTCGTCGACCTGCTGGGCAACGGCACCGCCTGCCTCGTCTGGTCATCGCCCCTATCCAGCGACGTGCGCCAGCCCATGCGGTACCTCGCTCTGATGGGCCAACCGAAGTCAGACGATCCCTTAAGCGGCCAGAAGCCGCATCTGCTGGTCACGACCAAGAACAACCTCGGTGCGGAGACGCACATGCAATATGCGCCCTCGACGAAGTTCTATCTCGCCGACAAGCTCGCAGGAAAGCCGTGGATCACCCGGCTGCCCTTCCCGGTGCATGTGGTCGAGCGCGTCGAGATCCACGACCACATCAGCGGCAACCGCTTCGTCACCCGCTATGCCTACCACCACGGCTACTTCGACGGCCCCGAGCGCGAGTTTCGCGGTTTCGGCATGGTGGAACAACTGGACACGGAAGAATTCGCAGCACTCACCGCGAGCGGCGCACTGCCAGCCACCACCAATGTCGACGAGTCCTCGCATGTGCCGCCCGTGCTCACCCGCACCTGGTTCCATACCGGCGCCTTCCTCGATGAAACCCGCATCTCGAAGCAGTTCGAGCACGAATACTATCGGGAGGGCGACCCCAGCGAATCGTTGACCGGTCTCACCGACGAGCAACTGCGCGCCCTGCTGCTCGATGATACGCTGCTGCCGGACACACTGCGCCTCGCCGACGGTACGCGCACACCGTACGCGCTCTCGACTGCGGAAGTATTGGAAGCCTGCCGCGCCCTCAAAGGCGCGATCCTGCGTCAGGAGATCTACGCCCTCGATGGCACCGACGAGGCCGATCGCCCCTACAGCACCTCCGAGCGCAACTACACCATCGAGCTGCTCCAGCCACGCGACGGCAACAAGCATGCTGTGTTCTTCACCCACGCACGCGAGCAGGTGGACTTCCATTACGAGCGCAAGCTCCTGGACGTGAATGGGCGGAAGCGTGCCGATCCGCGCGTGAGCCACGCCATGACGCTGGAGGTCGATGCCTTCGGCAATGCGCTGCGCTCGGTCGCCATCGGCTACCGGCGGCGAGACCTGCCGGGCGTAGACGGACCGGAGCAGCAGCAAACCCACGTCACGTTAACAGTGAACCGCTTTGTCAATCGCCCCGATGAATTGGACTGGTATCGCATCGGGCTGCCGGTCGAGACGCGCACCTATGAGATCGTCAAGCCGCCCGCGCCAACCATCACCGACACCCGCATCGATCTATTCGGCTTCGAGGCGATCGCGGCGCTGACGGCGGATCTTTTCCCGTTGGTTCAACTCGAACCGGGGGCGGCGAAGCTCTGGCCCTACGCGAAGTGGGATTGGCACCGGAACGCCGCCAACGCACCACCGGACACCCGTTTGCGGCTCATCGAGCACGTTCGCACCGTGTATCGCCGCGATGACCTCACTGGCCCTCTGGATTTGGAGGAGATCGAGTCCTTGGCGCTCCCGTTTGAAAGCTACAAGCTGGCCTTCACGCCCGACTTGGCGCAGCAGATATTTGTAAATAGTGGCAAGCTGACGGTGGCAGAGTTGAATGGCGTCTTAGCCGACGAAGGCAAATACGTCCACAGCGAAGGCGATGCTAACTGGTGGATCCCCTCCGGGCAAATGTTCTACTCTCCTGGCAGCACTGACATCGCCGCGGTGGAATTGAAGCATGCCCGCGCGCACTTCTTCCTGCCGCACCGTTTCCAAGACCCCTTCGGCAATAATACCTTTGTCGAATACGACAAAGGCCCAAGTAATGTTAAATACAACCTGTTGGTCGCCCTGACCCGCGATGCGGTGGGCAACGAGGTGAAGGCCCAGAACGACTACCGCGTGCTCCAGCCCCGGTTGATGACCGATCCCAACGGCAATCACACCGAAGTTGCCTTCGATGCGCTCGGCCTGGTGGCCGGCACGGCGGTGATGGGGAAGCGCGGGCAGAACCTCGGCGACACGATGACCGGGTTCGCGGCCGATCTCACGGAGACTCAGGTGCGCGGATTCCACGACGCCGGCGATCCGCACACCCTCGCGGCGGATCTGCTTAAGGACGCGACCACCCGCATCATCTATGACCTGGAGCGCTTCAAGAACACCGGGCAACCGGTCTATGCCGCGACGCTGGCGCGCGAGACCCACGCAAGCGATCCGGGCGGCGGACAGACGAAAATCCAGATCAGCTTCTCCTACTCAGATGGCTTCGGGCGCGAGATCCAGAAGAAGATCCAGGCCGAGCCGGGGCCGCTGGTCGAAGGTGGTCCAACGGTCAGCCCGCGCTGGGTGGGCAGCGGCTGGACCATCTTCAACAACAAGGGCAAACCGGTCCGGCAGTACGAGCCGTTCTTCAGCCAGCTTCCGGAAAAGCGCCACCGCTTCGAGTTCGGCGCTCAAGTGGGCGTCAGCCCCATCCTGTTCTACGATCCCGTGGAGCGCGTGGTCGCCACCCTGCACCTCAACCACAGTTGGGAGAAGGTGGTCTTCGACCCCTGGCAACAAACCACCTATGACGTCAACGACACGGTAACCTTCGACCCCAAGATCGATGAGGACGTCAGCGGCTTCTTTACCCGTCTGCCGGAGGCAGAGTATTTGCCTACCTGGCAGCAAGCGCGCATCAACAAGCCACCCGGCGATCCGGAGCGGCAGGCCGCCGACAAGGCCGCGCAGCATGCCGACACGCCCACCACCGCCCACTTCGACACCCTGGGCCGCCCCTTCCTCACCATCGCCCACAATAGACTCCCTCTCCCTCCGGGAGAGGGCGGGGGTGAGGGGGCAGATGAATTCTACGCCACCCGCACCGTCCTCGACATCGAAGGCAACCAGCGCGAAGTGATCGATGCCAGGGACCGCACCGTCATGCGCTACGACTACGACCTGCTCGGCAACCGCATCCATCAGGCCAGCATGGAGGCGGGCGAACGGTGGATGCTGAGCGACGTGACGGGCAAGCCGATCCGCGCCTGGGACAGCCGGGGACATCAGTTCAAGACGGACTACGACGCCCTGCACCGGCCCGTGCGCCAGTTCGTGCGAGGCACCGACGCCACGCAGTCCGACCCGCGCACCGTCAACCGGGATGTGCTCTTCGAGAAGACCGAATATGGCGAAGGACAACCCAATGACAAAACGCTGAACTTGCGCACCCGTGTGTTCAAACACTTCGATTCCGCGGGCGTGGTGACCAGCATGGGCCGCAACCTGACCACCGATCAGGACGAAGCCTACGATTTCAAGGGCAACCTGCTCCGCGGTTCCAGAACCTTGGCGGATGACTACCGGAAGCTTTACGACTGGCAAACGGACACCATTCAGCCGGCGTGGGAGACATTCTCCAGCAGCACCACCTACGACGCCCTCAACCGCCCGACCGCCGTTACCACGCCGGACAAGAGCGTCTACCGCCCGAGTTATAACGAGGCCAACCTACTCGATAAGGTCGATGTGAACCTGCGCGGGGCGGATAGCGCAACGCCGTTTGTCACCAACATCGATTACAACGCCAAGGGCCAGAGAACCCGCATCGACTATGGCACTCGGGACGGCAAAGTCATCAGCACGAGCTACGCCTACGACCGTCAGACCTTCCGCCTGACCCACCTCTACACGCGTCGCGGAGTTGACCCACTCACGCGAGAGAGCGTGGCGTTCACCGATGACTGCGACAATCCCCACCCTCCGCCCACCACCATCGCGGCCCCGGAGAATCCACCGCAAGGAAAGGCGTGCGGCCTGCAGAACCTGCACTATACCTACGACCCGGCGGGCAACATCACCCACATCCGCGACGATGCGCAGCAGACCATCTTTTTCCGCAACCAGCGTGTGGAGCCGAGCGCTGATTATACCTACGACGCCATCTACCGGCTGATCGAGGCCACTGGCCGCGAGCATCTGGGCCAGAATGCGGCCGGTACCCGCCTCCCGCCTTCATCTATGTCGTACAACGACAAGCCCCGCGTTGGCCTCTTGCATCCTGGAGACGGCAAGGCAATGGGAACTTATGTTCAGCAGTACGTTTATGACGAACTCGGTAACTTCAAGGAGGTGCGTCATCGTGGCACCGATCCGGCCAATACTGGATGGACGCGCACCTATGACTACCTTGAAACGAGTGTCTTGGAAGCAAACAGGCAGAGCAACCGCCTGACCCGCACCAGGATCGGGAACGATGCGGAAACCTATAGCACGAATGGGGACGGCTATGACGCCCACGGCAACATGCTGCGCATGCCACAGTTGCAGATCATGCAGTGGGACTTCCAAGACCAGCTTCTGATGACGCAACGTCAGAAAGTGAATGACGAAGACGAAGAAGGAGTGCAACGTCAGGGCGAGCGCACCCATTACGTATATGACGCGGCAGGCCAGCGCGTACGTAAGGTCACAGAACTGGCCCATGGCAACCTTAAAGACGAGCGGATTTATCTCGGCGGCTTCGAGATCTATCGCCACCACACTGGCGCTAACGCCGGTCTGGTTCGGGAATCGCTGCACATCATGGACGATAAACAGCGCATTGCTTTGGTCGAGACGCGCAATGACGTCAACGACGGCACTGCAAAGCAACTCATCCGCTATCAGTTCGGCAACCACCTCGGCTCGGCGTCGCTGGAGCTGGATGACCATGCGGTAGTCATTTCCTACGAGGAGTACTACCCCTACGGCAGCACGTCGTATCAGGCGGTGAATAAGGACATCAAGGCCGCGGCGAAGCGGTATCGGTATACGGGCAAGGAGCGGGATGAGGAGAGTGGGTTGTATTACCACGGAGCGAGGTATTACGCGCCGTGGTTGGGGAGGTGGGTGAGTTGTGATCGGGTAGAATTGCTGGCGAATCGTTACGTATATTGCTCTAACAACCCATTGCGGTTTCGTGATCCGAACGGAAAATGGGAAGTCGAAATGCATTTCGCCGGAACTTATCTAAGCGCTAGATTAACTCCCGGAGTGTCCCACGGAGATGCGCTCCGAGCAGCCATTGCAAATCAGGTCCTTGACGATCTTGGATATGCTTCACGAACGGCGTCGCGGCCACCATCTACGTCTGCACCGGGAACGATAGCAATAGCTTTGTTCACAGCAAATCAGAAATTGATGCATAGAGCGAGGACTAGCCATGGCTTAACAATTACACGAGACGAAAGCCTCAGCGTAGCAAAGATGGGCATAGCTTACGATAATCCAATTCTGCTGGGGTATGGGTTACATACGGCTCAAGATCTTTTACCTCACGCGAGCACTGTTGATAGGCCGACGTTTGGACATCCAGATTGGCTTAATCAAGATTATTCCTTATCGAAACCCTGGCTCACGGACGCCGATAAGACATTTCGCAATCCCACAAAGGCTCTCGCTACGTTTGAAACTACGAGACAATTATGGTGGCAATATAGCGGTAATGTTGGACATGCGCCAAATCTAACGCAATCCCAATTGAAACTAGTTTCACAATTTATCTTTGCGAGAGATTGGAATGAGATGATGACAGCGTTTCGGAGTGCTTTAGGCAACGCAGGAGTGCCTCAAAATGAAATTCTGGAGGCCGAAACTTATTTGAAAAATCAGCAGCTAAGAATAACAAAATGGGAGCAACTGTCTCAAACAGGGCAAGGTCTCCAGGCTGGACAAACTGCAGCGACATTGTGGGATGCTATTCAGCAAGGGAGAAATACCAATTTCATTAGCAGAAAGGCGCTTAACCTGATTCCATACCTAAAGGGGCTGCCGCAGATGCCCACGGACAAAAGATTTGAGGAAGAAACACAAAAGAATGTAGAAATCCGTAATAGATCTCGGGAGCGAAAGCGATACTGGGAAAATAAGGACGTGTTCCCTTAACCGCGTAAGGCGGAACCATGAAACCCGCCTAACCCGCGTAAGGCGGAACCGCTCGGCGGGTTCCGCCGGATGGGAACTGCACACGGATTCCGCCGGATGGAAACGGGCCACGACGCCGGACGATTTCGCTGGAGCCGGGTGATGGCTGAGGCATTGGCGCGGGGATTGGGGGATGGCTCTGTGGGCATCCCATTTGGCGGATCACCCTTCGGGCATCCGCCCTACGATGGTATGGAGGTTTATGCCGGATTATCGGAGGTATCGGGTGGCGGGCGGAACGTATTTCTTTACGGTGAACCTGCTGGAGCGGCAGCGGGATACGCTGGTGCGGCAGGTCGATGCGCTGCGCGAGGCGGTGCGGGCGACGCGACGGGAACGGCCGTTTCATATCGACGCCTGGGTCGTGTTGCCCGACCACCTGCATTGCATCTGGACCCTGCCGCCGGGTGATGACGATTTCTCCAATCGCTGGAAGGCGATCAAGATCCGCTTCGTTCAGGCACTGCCCCGCACCGAGCGGCGCTCGAAGGTCCGCATGGCGAAGGGAGAGCGGGGCGTATGGCAGCGGCGCTTCTGGGAGCACGCGATCCGCGACGAACAGGATTATGCGCGGCACGTGGATTACATCCATTACAACCCGGTGAAACATGGATATGTCACACGGGCCGCCGATTGGCCGCATTCGACGTTTCACCGGTATGTGGCGCGCGGGGATTATGCAAGTGATTGGAGTGCTGTTGACAACTTTGAGGAAGACAGAAACTTTGGCGAGCAATAGTCGAATCGGTGCGCGGCGCGCACACTCGAATCAGGACCTATAAACCTTGCTGCGATGGGCAATGACATGAACCGTTATGGTGTGTTGAACCGGATCAGATGTGTAGAGCACACGGTAGTCACCGACGCGGAGCTTGAAAAGGCTCGCGAAGGGGCCTGTCAGCGTCTCAGGCTGGATTTGATCGAAATGCTCGGCGAGCCATTGGATCTTTTCGGCGACGCGCTTGGCGATTGGGGTATCAAGCTGGGAAAGGTCCTCAAGGGCTTGAGGGGTAAATTGGACGCGATAGGTCAAGCGAGATTCAGCCGGTTTTTCACTTCCTCGAACGGGATCCGCTCGGAAGACCCCAGGGACGTTTGGAGCCGTGCTTGGATCTCGCCGGTCAGCTCCAGCCCCCTGTCGGGATCGGCGACGATGTCCCGCAACTCTTCATGCACGACTTTTCTGATCAGTGCTTGTAACTCATCAACCGTGAGATCGGCGACTTTCATAGGATTACCTCATGATGCGCGCGGCAAGTGGGGGACGCTTTCTCATTATATCGGACGGTGTCGGAGCAAAGAAGAGAAGCTGGTGACAGTGCATGTTGGTCGGGGTGGGGCACTTTCGCGCTGCACCAGCAATTCATTGGCGTGGCTGGTTTTTGCCGGTAAGTCTGCGCGAACCAATCCTATACCACGGGGAACATAACCATGAAGAAGATCACCTTTCCGCTGCGGATAGATATGACGGGTCCCGAAGTGGTCGACCTGCAAGCCGTGCTGCAACAGCTCATCGAGCGGCGCGTCATCCTGGCAGACAACGAGGGCGCGCGACACGAGTTATCCGAAGCGCTACGACGCGAACGCACTGAGCAGAAATTCGGCGGAGCTACCCGCGAGCTGGTGCGCATATTTCAGGAAGAGCGAGGGCTTCAAGGCGAGGAACCGGGCGCTGTGGGTGAAACGACCGCGAACGCGCTCAACGCCTTGCTGCGCGAATGGGGGCTGCTGGAACAGCCTGGAGCGCAGGTTATAAGCGGCCAAGTGCGGCGCAAGGATGGTTTGCCATTCCCGGGCGGGCTGGTGCGAGCCTTTCACGAAACCGAGCAGACTTCGATTCGCATAGGTGAAGATAGGACCGACACGGAAGGGCGCTACACCATTCGCTATGACATGCTGCCGGAGGTCACCAGAATCCACCTGCGCGTCTCGGTCAGTGTAGAAGACGGTAAGCCACTACACTCATCCGAGCTCATCCGCGATGCCAAGCCGCTGGAGATTGTTAACCTCGTTGTCCCGCTTACCATAAGGCCTGCCGCACAACGCCGGATTGAAGGCCGCATTGTACTGGAACATGGGCTGCCCGCCGCAAACGTCAACGTGCGCCTGTACCGCCACGATTTCGGCAGCGCCGAGCCGACGCGGCTCGCCGAGACGACCACGCGCGAAGACGGCCTGTATGCGTTGCCTTACGATGTCGGCGGCAAGGCGGCCAGCCTGGAAGTCCGCGCCGTGGATAGGGACGATAACGAAGAGCGGCTCTCCGAGATTTTGCACGACGTGAGCGCGGAAGAGCGGGCGGTGATCAACCTGGTCGCGCCTAAAACGCTGCATCCGCTGGCGGCGGAGTATCAGCGGCTGACCGCGGATCTGACGCCGCACGTGGGCGATCTGAAGAAACTGGCCGACGCACGCGAAAACGCGGAACGCCAGGATCTCACGGTATTGAACCGGGCCACCGGCTGGGATGCGCGCTTGATTGCGCTTGGCGCGACTGCGCAGAAGCTCAGCGCCGACACTCGGATCCTGCCCGATACCCTGTATGCCCTCTTCCGGGTCGGGCTTCCGACCGACAAAGACCAGCTCGCCCGCGTGAGTGTCGAGGCAGTGGACAAGGCATTGGCTAAAGCCCGGGAAGCGGGCATCGTGAGCATGGACGATGAGCGAGTCCTTAAGGCGAAGGCCGGCTTTGAGCACTTTGCCAGAGAAACCCGGCTTGCGACGAAGGCCGCGGGCGCGCTGTCGAATGTTGGGGAGATGCTCGCCGCGTTACCGCAGTTGAGCGACAGCGAGAAGAGCAAGTTTGCCGATATTCTGTTTACCCATCGCGGTGAGCCGGCTGAGTTATGGCAGAAGGCCAAAGCCAACGACATTGCCGAAGAAACGATTAAGGGGCTGCAACTGCAAGGTAAGCTGGCTTACCTCACCTTCAATAACGCAGCTGTAGCCGCGGTGCTTCAACAAGAGATCCAGGAGCGAGACAACCTCGCGCAGTTGGTGGAGAAGGATCTTTATCAAGCCGACGCGTGGAAGGCCCGTCTGACCCAAATGGCGGGCGAGAGCGAAGAGGCATTACAACAACTCATTCCCCCGGCCTATGTCGGCGAGAAGGCCGCCGATCGCTTGGAGGCCTACGCCGAGGACCTGGCCCGCAAGGTGCGACTGAGCTTTCCCACCGAGGTCGTGAGCCAGATGATTAAGCACGGTCCAGAGAGAGGCGGGTTGAGCCTGGGCGGACAGCACGAAGCCTTGAAAACACCCGTGCGCACTTTTCTACAGAAAGCCCAAAGACTGGGCTTCGAGCTCGGACGGGTTCCGCTCAATGCGTTCATCAAGCAGAACCGGGACACGCTTCTTGGAGAGATTGCCCCTGATCAGCACAACGATACGATCGAGAGCATCAAGACGCTCCAACGGCTTTATCAAATCACCCCTACCGACGAGGCGCTCAAAGTGCTCGCGAAAGAGGGATTCACCTCGGCCAATGACATCGTGGCATTTCCTTATGAGGTTTTTGTCGAGCGCTATGGTCCGCTGTTCCCGTCGCTGGAAGAGGCCCAGCTCGTATACCGGAAAGCCCAGCAGGTCAGCGCCGTAACGTCCAATGTTGTCGTCATGGCCAAGCAGTTGGCCAGCGCGCCTCGCCTGTACGCGATGTCGCCTCCGGCCATGTCTCCGCTGGAGACCGCCCGAGACAACGCCAAGCAGAACCTTATCAAGCATTACCCGACCATGGAGGCATTATTCGGCTCGCTCGATTTTTGCGAGTGCGAGCACTGCCGCTCGGTCTTGAGCCCAGCGGCCTATCTGGTGGACTTGCTTCAGTTCATCGAACCTGACGATTTGGTGTGGAAGAAGTTTCTGAGTGATTGGAAAAAGAACCACAACGGCGTGCCTTATCCGTTTAACAACGCGCCCCAAGCGAGCAATTTCCTGGCGAACTGGAAGAACAAGCACGACAACGCACCATATCCTTTCAAGAATCCAACAGATTGGGATAACTTCCTGAAGGACTGGAGGGAGAAATACCCCGGGCAGCCGGATCCCGATCCAGCCATGACGCTGAAACCATTCGATGCACTCATCGAACGCCGCCCCGACCTGCCGCACGTACAACTTACCTGCGAGAACATCAACACCGTTCTGCCTTACATCGATCCCGTCAACGAGATCCTGGAGTACTACGTCGCCAACGGGAAGTTGGAAGAAAAGGCGGCACACGATACTGGAGAGGCCACCACGGCGGAACTGCTGGCCGAGCCGCAGAACGTGATTCGCGAAGCCTACGACACGCTGCGGGAGGCGAGTTACCCGCTCAGTCTGCCGTTCGACCTCTGGGTCGAAACCACGCGCCGGTTTCTCGACCATTTCGAAACCCCGCTGTGGCAGGTGCTGGAGACATTCCGACCGACCGAAGAGCTGTTCGCTCCGGCACAGCGCTACGACCGCGCCGCGATCTTTACTGAATACTTGGGCGTCTCGCCTGCTGAATATGCAATCTTCATTGATCCAAATCCATTGCCAACGTGGTATGAGCTCTACGGCTATGAGTCCGCGGATAAAGCCCTGAAGGTTGATACTGATCCAGACACAGACCAGCGTATTGATCTCAATTCTGCTAAAGCTCTCTCCCGGCGATTGGGCATAAGCTATAAGGAACTGATAGGCATCGTTCAAACAGGTTTTGTTAACCCAGAGTTGGATGATCTGTCAGTCGTGTGGAAACTTCGGCTCGAAGTAAGCGATGTTGTCAGGTATCTCAAACCGGAATTTGCTGCCCAACAAAAAGCGTTCGAAGCCCGATTATTGAGCCTTGCATAATGAGTGAACTATTTTCTCTCTCATCGATCAGATCTTTGAGGGATTACACTGGAGGAGACGATGAGGAGCGAAGAGAAACGCAAGCGCCTGGAGAGGCGGCGGC
>Ga0187893_10008809_pt1 | contig 15768 bp, 10 predicted proteins | sample MA1701074metaG_FD_139574 | JGI IMG/M metagenome (GOLD analysis project Ga0187893, IMG submission 139574) | White microbial mat communities from a basaltic lava cave in the Kipuka Kanohina Cave System on the Island of Hawaii, USA - MA170107-4 metaG ... | reverse complement strand
GGACGTCACCCGCGCGTTCGTAGAACTGGAACGCCAGGGGGTTTGGCACGGGCGGATCACGGCTCGGGACATCGTCCTGGGGGCGGACGGGTCCGCGCAGCTCAAGCTCGCGGCGGTGACGGACCTCTTCGCCAAGACGGCGCCGCATCTCTTCGAAAACGTGGAGGATATCGGCCACGCGGCGCCGGAGGAATTCACGTTCGGCGCGAGGGGGTTCCTGTCGGACCAGTACAGCCTGGGGGCGGTCGTGTATCGCGCGGTCACGGGCGCGGCGCCGTTTCAGGGCAAGGAGCCGGAGGAGGTCAAGACCAAGGTGCTGATGACGCGGCCGCCGGCCCCGAAGCTCGCGTCGCCGGGGATGCACGCGCTGCTCGCGCAGATGCTCGCCAAGGACCCGGCCGCCCGGTTCGAGTCGCCTTCGGCGCTCTACAAGGCGGCGGGCAAGCTCGGCGCGGCGATTCTCGCGAAACGGATGACGGGAACCCAGATCCCGGTGCCGCCGCCGGACGAGGAGCCTCAGCGTCCCGGCCCGGGCGGCTTGCCGAGCGACGAGTAAAAGTCGATCCAGCGGAGGATCTTCCGGCGGTCCTCCTCCCGGATTCGCGACCACTTGAGCTCGGCGTCGAAGCGCGCCTTGAACTCGACCTCGCGGCACCACACGACGTCCGCTAGCGCGTCGACCGTATCCCCCCACTTTTTCACCGTAAGCTTTACCTGGACCCGGTCGCCGTCGCCCAGACGCTCGTTGACGCACGCGCGCAGGCCGTCTTCGCTCACGCCGAGCAGCTCCAAGGCGATGTCCTTTCGCGCAAAGGCCCCGAAGATGCCGGCCCGGGTGATGAACAGCTCGTATCCCTCAATCTTCGTGTGGTGTCCCTCGCGCTGGGTGATTTTCTGCACCTCTTGCTTGAGCTTCTCCTCCCCCTTGGGGGACTCGGGCCAGTCCTTCTTGGGGGCCTCGGGCCAGTCGCGCTTCGGGCCTGACATGGCGCGCTCCTGAAGCTGCCGGAATTTCTCCTCGAACTCGGACCGGCCGTGCTCGACCTGGTCCATGAGCTTCTCGATCTCCTCCTCCTTCCTCTCTTTGGAGGCCCCCGCGGGCGCTCCCGCCTCCTCCTCGGGGGACCGGGTGGAGAGCTTGGTCTTGATGCGCCGGATCGTCTGGCGGGCGGCCTTGCGGTCCTCCGACTCGCGCTCGGAGAGCTTCCGCTCCAGCTCCCCGATCCGCTCGTCCTTCACTTTGATCAGCTTCTGGACGTTTTCCACACGACCCTTGAGCTCGACGAACATCTCGTTCTGCGATTTGACCTGGGACTGGAGGGAGGCGCGCTCTTTCACGACCTCTTCCAGTCGCCCGCGAAGCGCTTCGACCGGCGCCGCGGCGCCGGACTTTTCGGCGGACTCGCGCGCCAGCTGAAGCTCCGCCTGCATCGAGGCGACCTGCTTCTCGTAGCCCTCCTTCTGTTTCATGAGGAGCGTCTCGAGCCCGGCGACCGACTCCTCCAGCGTCGTGACGCGATCCTGCGACACCTTCAGGTTCTGCCAGAAATCCTCTTCGCGCCGCTTCGCCTCGCCCCACTCGGCCTGCTTGACGCGAAGCTCCTCGAGCTCGGCCTCGACGGCCTGCAGCTTCGCCCCCTCCGCGGACTGTTTCGCGGCCGCGACCTGTTCTTCGAATCGCTTCCGCTGCTCCTCGAGGCGGTGCTCCGCCTGTTCCTCGGCCGTCTTGCGGGCCTTGCGCGCCTCCTTCAGCTCCGTTCCCAGCTCTTTGATCTGCTCGTCGCGCGCCGCCAGTTCCTCGTTCACGCCTTCGAGCTTTTTGGCGAAGTCCTCCTTTTCGACGTTGACCGACTTGAGTTCGGCGCGGAGGTCGCGCAGCTGCTGCTCGCGGGCGGCGGCGGCGCGGAGAGCGGTTCCCTGCGCCTCCTCGCGCTCCTTCGCCGCGGCCAGGTTCGACTGAAGCTCCTTCAGCTGCTGCTCCAGCGCGCCGATGCGGGAGAGGTGTTCCCGACGCTCGGACTCGATTTTCTGGCTGACCTGGGCCACCTTGATTTTTTCGCCGACCTCCGCCTGGAGCGCCGTTACGCGCGATTGGAGCTCGGCGGATTGGGCTTCCAGGCGTTCGCGATCCTTGCGGGCGGTAGCCTGCTGGTCGGCCAGAGCCCGTTCGGCCTCCGCGTAGCGGGCCTCGACATCCGTGACTTTGGCCTCCAGGTCCGCGGCACGCGCCTGCAGCGCGTCGCGCTCGGACTTGAGCTGCTGGGCCGCCCGCTGCTCTTCCTCGGAGGGCCCGGTCTTCTGAAGGCGTCGCCGGAACTCCTCGGCCCGGATCCGGAATTGCTCGGCGTCCTCCTCGGCTTTGACCCGCGCGGCGCGCGCGGACTTGAGATCCTGGCGGAGCGTGTCGAGCTCCTTGTCGCCGGCGGCGATCCGGGCCCGGGCGGCCTGGAGCTCCGCCGCCCGCGAGTCCAGCTCCTTCGACAGCTTGGCGGAGGCGCCGTCGGTGGGCTCTTCCCCCCGGGCCTGAGCGTCGCGCAGCGCCTTGCGCAACGTGGCGATTTCCCGGTCCTTCGACTCGGACTGGTCCCGAAGTTTCCTGGCCTCTTGTTCGCGATCCTCGGCCCCCTTGGTTCGGGCGTCCGCAGTCACCTGCAGGCGTTCCAAGTCCTGCTTTTGCAGCTCCAGGGAGCGGGTCAGATCGGCGACCTTCTGTTCAAGCGCATGACGTTCTTTGCGGCCTTCCGCCTGCGCCTGTTCGGCCTCCTTGCGAAGCTCTTCGGGCAGCTGCGCCGTCAGATCTGCGCGGACGGTGTCCAGCTTGGCCTTGAGGGTGGCGTTCTCATCCTCGAGCTCCCGGATCTTCGCGTCCTGCTGATCCGTCTGGCGCTGCGAGCCCTGGATGAGCTCGTCGATGGCCTGGTCCCGCTCCTTGAGCTTCTCGTCCATCGCCATTTCGAGCTGATGGAGCCGGTCGACGTTGGTCTGGTAATGCTGCAGCTCCTTGCGGTGCGCCTCTTCGAGGGTGTCGTACACCTCATCGAGTTCGTTGACGATTTCGTCGTAGCGCTGCTCGCTATGGTGCAGCAGCGCCTCCAGCTCATCGGCGCGATGGCGTTCCCGTGCAAGCTCCTCCTGGGCCTGGTCGAACTGACCCGCCAGGGCGCGCAGCTCTTCCTCGGCGTCGCGGGGAGGCGCCTGGGCGAGCAGCTCCTCGAGGCGCGTCTGCAGCCGGGAAGTCTCCCCCTCGGCTCGTGCGAGCCGGTCCTGGAGCTCGCGAAGTTGTTCGTCCAGTTCCTGGCAGCGCGAGTCGTAGAAAACGAGCTGATCGCGCAGCTCGGCGGCCTCGCACTGCAGTTCGATCGCGGGATCCGAGCTCACCGGGGTCAGGCTATCACACGCCTCGGTGGGGATGCAATGAGGGAACCGGTCAATCGATTGCCGCCGACGTCGGGGGTGCTAGAATTCCCGCATGGCCGAAAAGGCGCGCGTCGGAGCCATGGGTCGCCTGGCCCACTACTTCCGCGTCACGATCTGGCTGGGCGAGCCGCCCCCGGGAGCGAAAGGGTTCGCGGTGCGGGCGCTTCGGATCGCGACGATGATCTTCGAGGGTTTTTCGCGGCTCGGGCTCTTCCGAACCGCGGCGGGCTTGGCTTTCGTCTGCCTTCTGACGGTCCTCCCGTTGGCGCTCACGGTCATGAGCCTGCTCAAGGGGATCGGGGCGCTGACGCCCGTCATGAACTCGCTCCGGCCGACGACCGGTTTCGCGGCATGGGTCAAGTCTGAGATCGCGTCGTTCGCGGCGATGGAGGACAGCTCGGCGCTGGGGATCGCGGGGGCGGCGCTCCTGGCTCTGCTGGTGCTGTTCCTGCTGATCATGCTGGAGCGGTGTTTCAATCAGATGTGGGGGGTCCGTCGAGGACGCCCGATCCTGAGGCGGGTGACGGTGTACTGGACGCTGGGGACCGCGGGCGTGATTTTCGGCTTTATTTCGATCGCGTGCGGGATCCTGCTCTATGGATCGGCGATGCACGAGGTCCCCGAGCGGTCCGGAATGTGGTCGGCCGCCCTGATGGGGTCGCCGTTGCTGCTGGCGGTTCTTATTTTCACGCTTGCGTATCTTTACGTCCCCAACACTCACATCCGGTGGGGATCGGCTCTGGTCGGTGGCGTGGTGGGCGGCGGCTTTTTCGAAGTTTTCAAGCACGCGGGGCTGATTCTGGCGTCCGGGGCCTCCGAAATGTCGGGCGTGCAGGCGGTGACGGCCGTGGCGCTGGCGCTCCTGGGCGGGCTGTATCTGTCGTGGGTGTCGGCCCTGGTGGGCGGGCAGGTCGTGTACGCCGCCCAGCACGTCCAGACGCACCGGCGGGATCTGGACCTGCCGACGGCGAGCGTGGAGGCCAAAGAACGCGTTTCGCTGAGGGCCGTCCTGCTGGTATGCCGCGCGTTCATGAAGGGGGTCGAGGGACCGACGGTGGAAGAGCTGGCGACCTCGCTCAAGGTCCCCCTGCGGATGACGAGCCAGGTTGTGTACCAGCTGATCGCCATGGGGATTCTGCGCGAACTGGCGCGGACGGAAAAGCGTGGGACGGGGCTGGTTCCGGCGCGGGATCCCGCCCAGATCACCGTGAAAAACGTGATCGACGCGGTGCGCCAGTACGGCAGCGGGACCGAAGGGCTGGCCGAGGACGCGCGGACGCTGGAGTTGGAGGACGTGGTCCAGCGCGCGCGGGGCAGGGCGGAAGGGGCGCTGGATCGCGTGACGCTCCGGGACCTGTCCGACGAGTCGCGCCCGCCGGCGGCGGGGGCCAAGACCGGCAAAGTAGGCCAAGCTTCCCGGGATGAGTGAGTCGGACACCCTCTGGGAGGCAAAGCCTCCCAGAGGGTGTCTACGAAAGGTGGGCGGTCCCCGACGGGCAGTCAGCGCAGGAGGGATTCGACCCGCCGGGACGCGCTTCGCTCGGCTCGCAGGAACTTGTGGGTTGAGGGAAGAGGCAGAGGGAATCGGGGCCGAGGGATTCGGGCGTCCCGGCGGACGTGAGGGGGACCGCCAGTGGGTTGGGATTCCGTGTCAACGGGAGAGAGGAGTACCCGGCCTTGGGGAGGGCCGGGTTGGGCAAGGAAGAGAATTCGGTCGGGGGTCGGGCCCCCTCAGATCTCCCGCTCCCACGGCTCATACCCATGAACTATGCAATACCCGTGCCAAGTTCGGACGCCGCCACCGCCGCCGGCCGCCACGGATCGATCGTCGCGGCGACGCGGGTCGACGCCCCCCCCTCCTGTAAATAATTCTTACGAACGAGCCGTTTTCCGGGCCGATCCTTGACACCCCTTTCAGCCCCCCTTAGAGTGGGCTGCCGTCTCGATTCGGTCCCGATTTCATGCCTGAACTGCGTCGCGATCCCATCGCCGGCCGCTGGGTCATCATTTCGCCCGAGCGGGCCATGCGTCCCGGTCAGCTCAAGCCCACCGCGCGGTACGCCCAGCCGGCGCCCGAAAACTGCCCCTTCTGCGAGGGCCGCGAAGCCAAGACCCCGCCCGAGATCTGGGCCTCCCGCAGCTCCGGCGCCCCCAACTCCCCCGGATGGAGCATCCGCGTCGTCCCCAACAAGTACCCCGCTCTCCGGATCGAAGGCGATCTCGGCAAGCGGGGCGACGGGATCTATGACGCCATGGCCGGAATCGGGGCCCACGAAGTCATCGTCGAAACGCCGCAGCACCTCCTGTCGACGTCCGAGCAGCCGCCCACGCAAGTGGCCGACACACTGACCACTTACAAGGCCCGAATGACCGACCTGGCCCGCGACAAACGCTTCGTCTACTGCCTCATCTTCAAGAACGTGGGCGACGCCGCCGGCGCCTCCCTGGAGCATTCCCACTCCCAGCTTATCGCCACGCCGATCGTGCCCGTGCGCGTCCAGTCGAAACTCGACCGAAGCCTGCAGTACTTCGATTTCCGCGGCCGCTGCCTCTTCTGCGACATGATCCAGCAGGAGCTCGCGGCCGACGTCCGCGTCGTCACCGCCACCGATCACTTCATCTCGATGCAGCCCTTCGCCCCGCGATTCCCCTTCGAAACCTGGATCTTCCCGCGCCAGCACATCTCCCATTTCGAAAGCACCGAGAGCGCCCAGTTGCCGGAGCTGGCGGCGCTGCTGCACGATACGATCACCCGGATCGAGAGGGTGGCGCTCGGCCCCGCCTACAACTACCTGATCCACACCGCGCCGAACAACCTCACGCACAGCGATCACTTCCACTGGCACCTGGAGCTTCTGCCGCGGCTGACCCGCGTCGCCGGTTTCGAATGGGGAACCGGCTTTTACATCAATCCGCTGCCGCCTGAAGACGCCACGCGTTATCTGCGCGAAGCCGGCAGCCAGGCCGGCCGAGGGCTGCCTTGAGAATTCTGATGGCCTCCCCCGAGGTCGCGCCCTTCTCCAAGACCGGCGGACTGGCGGACGTCGCGGGAAGCCTGCCCCTGGCGCTCGCCACATCCGCCGACGTGGCGCTCTTCACGCCCTACTACAAGTGCGTCCGCGAAAGCGGGATCGAGACCAAGTCGCTGGCCGTTTCGCTTTCCATCCCCGTCGGCGGCGGAGTGCGGGAAGTGAGGCTCCGCCAGGGGGGGTGGGCGCGTTCCAAGGCCGCCGTCTACTTCCTCGAGTGCGACGAGTACTTCGACCGCGACCAGCTTTACGGCACGCGCGACGGCGACTTTCCCGACAACGCCGAACGGTTCGCCTTTTTCTGTCGCGCCGTTCTCGAAGCCGCCCTCGCCCTGGAGCTCAAGCCCGACGTGATCCAGGCGCACGACTGGCAGACCGGGCTGATTCCGGTCTACCTCAAGACGCTCTACGCGGACCGGTTCCCAAAATCCACGCGCGCGGTCATGACCCTGCACAACCTTTCGTACCAGGGCCTGTTCCCGCCCCACGAATTCGGAGTGACCGGGCTGCCCCCCGCCTTGTTCGGAATCGAGCACCTGGAGTTCTACGGAAAGTGGAGCTTTCTCAAGGGAGGGCTCGTGTTTTCCGACTGGCTCACCACCGTAAGCCCGACCTATTCGAAGGAGATCCTCCGCGAGGATCTGGGCTGCGGCCTGGACGGAGTGCTCCGGGTCCGCCAGGATTCGCTCAGCGGGATTCTAAACGGTGTGGATTACAGCCTCTGGGACCCGACGGACGACCCCCTGATCCCGAAAAACTACAGCGCCAAGAATCTCAAGGGCAAGGAAGAGTGCAAGGTCGCCCTCCAGCGAAGGGCGGGGCTGCGCCGCGACAAGTCGATCCCGCTCGTCGGAATGATCACGCGGCTCGTCGAGCAGAAGGGGATCGACATTTTCCTTCAGATGGCGCCGAGCCTGAGCCAGGACGTCGTGCAATTCGTGATCTTGGGAACCGGCTCGGCATCCTACGAGGAGCGGCTCAAGGCCCTGGCCGCCAAAGACCCGGATTACTTCTCCGTCTTCACGACCTTCGACAATCAGCTGGCCCACGAAATCGAGGCGGGGGCGGATATGTTCCTGATGCCCTCGAAATTCGAGCCGTGCGGGCTCAACCAGATTTATTCGATGCGCTTTGGCACGATCCCCGTCGTGCGCCGGACGGGCGGGCTCGCCGACACCGTGGTGGACGCCTCGCGTGACAACATCAAGACCGGGGGCGCGACGGGGTTCAGCTTCACGGATTACAGCGGCGACGCGTTGTACGCCTGCCTTCAGCGCGCGCTCAGCCATTTTCAGGATAAGAAGGTCTGGAACCAGCTCATGCTGAATGCCATGGCCCGGGATCACTCCTGGGAGTCAAGCGCCGCCGAGTACCTAAAACTTTTCAAGCGGCTGGTCAAAGCCGCCGGTTAGGGTACGGCCGCCAGGAGCACCCACCGGCCTGAGGTGGCCGCCACTTGGATGTGCGCAGGGAAGCGTTCCCGAAGCCGCCTCGCTCCATCGTCGTAGCAGATGATAAGCAGCCGCGGGTGGCCCTCTTTCCGGGCCAGGAGGCCCGTTAACTCTGATTCTGAGAGCGAGGGGAGATTCTCCCGCGTGTAGAAGCGTACCGCGTTTTCGCCGACGTCGTAGAACGAAATCTTGATTCCGCTGCCGGCCATCCGCTCGGCCTCGACCTTTAAGACAAACTCCCGCAGCTCCGGCCCTCGCCCCCCCTGGGCGGTGCGCGACGCCAGGACATAGTAGCCGATGACCAGGAGCAGAACGCCGGCGTAGGCGAATCCGAACGAGCCCGGGGATAGCTGAGAAGCCGAACCGGACTTCGGCGACATGACCGCCCCTGCGGCGACGAGGGCGGCTCCCGCCAGCAGCACGATCCCCCATATCGCGCCGGGCTCGAAAAGCTCCCCGGCGGCGCCGGCGAACAGGGCCACGCCGAGGGCACCCCCGGCACACGCCACGAGCCACAGAATCCACTTCCATACGAGATGGTTTGCGCGATCCTCCGGGGAATCGAGCCCTGTCGCGGCGGCGAGCGACGCGCCCGCGAGGAGCGGCAGGATATAGTCCTCCCGCTGGCCGGCCGGGAGGCTGAACATCACGAGCGCGGGCACGAACCAGGCGGCCATCAGCCGAAGTTCGGCCGCCTGCAACGTCGGCGTCCATCTCCAGAGCCCGCGCCACGCACCGATCAACGCCAGGAACGACCACGGCAAGAATCGGGCGGCAAAGATCAGAATCAAAGTCCCCGGGATTTGAACGTCCTTTTCGGATCGAATGCCGGTGCCCAAGGCCCGATCCACCGTCTGGCCCAGGATCGTATACCGGATGAACTCGCTGCCGCCCGTCAGATAGGCCAGCCCCCCCCAGACTCCCGGAAGCAGGAGCCAAAGGAGATGCCAGCTACGAATCAGCCCCTTCACGACCGGCCGGCGCGCCTTGTCGAACCAGAGAAGCCCCAGGGCCCCGACCACGATCATCGGCCCCGGCGGACCCTTGGCCAGGATCGACAGGCTCGTCGAAAGCCAGAACAGGAGCGCCATCCCTCGCGGACGGCCCGACTCGATCCGGTGGAAGGCCAGGAGCGCGGCCACCACGCTCAGCGTGAGCACCATGTCCGGCCTGACATGGATCGACAGTTTCACCGCCGTGTGACCCGCCGCGAATATCCAGGCGGCCGCCAGACCGACCCAGGGCCCCCGGCGCTCCGATCCCAGAAGGAAAATCAACCACGCGACGGCGACCGCGGCCACCGCGGAGGGAAGGCGGCAGGTGAATTCCGTCGGCTGCCCCGCCGGCAGGGAAGCGAGCGCCGCCAGCCACGGATAGAGCGGCGGCTTGGTGGGGAGGATGACGCCCTTCTCCATCGGGAGGATTGCGTTTCCGTTCTGCCAGATGTCGAGGACGTACAGCGCCTGCTTCGACTGATCGTTCATGTCGAGATCCTCGGGCCCCAGGAGGCGCGCGATTACGACCGCGAGCATCGGCGCCACGGCAGCCGCGTGGAGCCTCCATCCGGTCATCTAGTACCCCATTTCGGAAATCCGTGTCGGGGACTTCTTTGAATGTGGAGACCAAGGACCGATCGCCGGTGCCACGAACTGCCGAGTGAACCGCTTCACGGCTCGACTTCGGCCTCCTTCGATCGCCGGATCAGGACCAGGTTGCGCCCATATACGAGGAATCCGAACGCCTGGGCGAGAATGAAGACGGGGTCGTACTTGGCGATCGAATACGTCAGCAACAGTGCCGCGCCGCCCATGCTCAGGTACCAGAAGGCCACGGGGATCACGCTCTTCTTCTGGCGCTCCGACACGATCCACTGGACCACGAACCGCATCATGAACACGAATTGACCCGCGAACCCCACGATGACCCAAGGGTTCTTGAGTTCTTCGAGAATCTTATCCCACATGATCCACCTCGATCGCTTGAACGTGTCCCACGTATCGCTGCTTCATCCAGCGGACCGCGAAGCAGTCGCGCACGGGGCCGATCATCCGATTGAAGACGCCGTATTTGGACTTGCCGCGCTCGCGCGGGTGGTGGCGCACCTTGATCTCCACGACGCGGAACCCCGCCATCCGCGCCAGAGAGGGGTAGAAGCGGTGCATTCCTCGGAAAGGGAACATGCGGGCCACCACCTCGCGCCGGAACGCTTTGAGCGAGCAGCCGACGTCGTGCACCTGCTCTTTGGTCAGCCAGTTCCGGAACGCGTTCCCGAATTTCGAAACGAGCCGTTTCATGAGCGGGTCGTGGCGCTCGTGCCGCCACCCGATCGCCATATCGGCAGTCTTGAGCGAGTCGAGCATCTGCGGGATGTCGCCCGGGTCGTTCTGGAGATCCGCGTCCATGGTGACGAGGATCGGGGCGCGGGCGTGCTGGAAACCGCACCAGAACGCGGCCGATTGCCCGAGATTTTTTTCGAATCGGATCACCCGCACGCGCCGGTCCTGAGCGCGCAACGCGCGCATCTTTTCCAGGCTGGCGTCCTTCGAGCCGTCGTCGACCAGAACGATCTCCCAGCGGCGTCCGAGCGATTCCAGGGCCGGTCGGACGGCCTCCCACAGGGGTTGGAGACTCTCTTCTTCGTTGTAGACCGGAATGACCAGGGAGACTTCGGGCGCCTGCTGCTGCTCTGAGCCGAGGCCCACGTCACCCATGCATTCGACCTGTCCGAGTCCGGCCCATGTTATCGGCCCGGGGGACGGCGTGCAACGCTCAGGTCCGGAGGTCGCGGGCCCACGTTCGATTGTCAAAGTACCACTGGGCGGCGGCGGCGATCCCGGCCTCGATCGATGTCGTGGGCCTCCAGCCGAGCGACTGCTTTGCCCGGGAGATGTCCGCCCACGTGGCGGGGACGTCGGCCGGGTGCGGCGGCTGCCGTTGGATCACCGCTTTCGCCCCCACGCGGGCCTCCACCAGCTCGATCACCCGGTTGAGCTTCAGCGGCCGGTCGCTGCCCAGATTGAACACTTCGAATCCCTTCCGTCCGAGCGCCGCGATCGTGCCGCGCGCGATGTCGTCCACATACGTGAAATCCCGCTGCTGGTGGCCGTCCCCGTAAACCGTGACGGGCCGCCCCTCGGCGATTTTCTGGATGAATCGGAAGACGCTCATGTCCGGCCGTCCGGCGGGGCCATAGACCGTGAAGTAGCGGAGCACCGTCGCGTTCAACCCCCGGGCGAGGTGATACGTGCGCACGAGCACCTCGGCCGCCTTTTTCGAGGCGGCGTAGGGCGACAGCACCGAGTCGGTGTTCGCGTCCTCGCGGAACGGCATCGGATTCGAGGCCCCGTAGAGACTCGAGGTCGACGCGAGCACAAAGCCGCCCGCGCCGCGTCGCGCGCACTCTTCCAGGAGGTTCAACGTCCCGGTGACGTTGGCCTCGTAGTACACCCACGGATTTTCGAGGCTCTGACGGACCCCCGCCCGGGCGGCAAGATTGATCACCGCGTCGAACGAGGCCCCTTCGAAAAGACCGGCGACGGCGCGTCGATCCGCGATATCCCCCTGCCGGAATCGGAATCCGCTGCGACCTTCCAGTTGCTGGAGACGCCAGCTCTTGATGCGCGGGTCGTAGGCGTCGTTGAGACTGTCGATCCCGGTGACCTCATGGCCCTGTTCCAGAAGCAGGGCGGCGGTCCGGGAGCCGATAAACCCGGCGCAGCCGGTGAGGAGGATTCTCACGGCGGCCCAGTATAACTAGTGCCGCATTTCGGCAACACTGGGAGGGTTTGTCGTACGGGGGACCATGAGCACCGATTCGCAAGTAAGTCCTCCATTTCGGAAACACTCAGAGCGTTCATCGAATTGGAGGACTTGCGAGACGGGGCCCTACGTCTGGACGCGGGCGAACAGGATGCCGCCGGCGAGCGCGAACAGCGCCGTGGGGACGAGGGTCACCGCCATGGGCGGCAGCGCTCCCTGGGCTCCCATCTGCGCGAGCAGGAGCCGAACCCCGAAAAAACCGACGATCACCGCCAGGCACAGGCCAAGCCCGACGAAGACGTTTCGCGCCGACACCGCCCGCAACGCGAAGGGCAGGCCCAGAAAAAGAAGCAGCAGCGGGGTGAGAGGCTCTGTGAATTTCCCGTAGAGCTGGATCCGATACTGCGGCGCGTCCGGGTGCCGACGGACCAGTCTCAGCGATTCGCGGAACGACAGGTGCTCGCCGAACCGGTTTTTCCAGAGGAGGTCCACCGGCGTCACCCCGAGCTCGATCAAGAGACCTTCGGGCGGAATCTCCTCGGCGACCTGACGCGCCGACCCGTCAGGGCCGAACTCCAGCTTCCGGCGTCCGCCCTCGAGCGGATAGACCCTGCCTTCGAAAAAGCGCCAGTGGGCCGTATCCGACCGCTCGCGCCACCGCTCGCAGACGCCACGGGCGCACACGACCTCCCGCTCGGTCTCACCGCTTTGGTTGGAAACCGACAGGATCACGTCCTTCAGGATCCGCTCCTCCCGCTGGAATTCGGCGGCGGTGAGGTGGTTGCCGTCGTGATCGATGCCGAGCACGCTGCGTCCGACCTCCTCGCCGCGCACCCGATCCTCCAGCGCCGCCAGAGTCCGCCAGGTTCGCGGGAGCAGGGTCCAGTGGATCCATCCGGTCACCAGGGTCGCCGCCGCGGCGATCCAGACGAAAGGCAGGCACAGGCGCCGCAGGGAGACGCCGCCGACCAGCATGGGGACGATTTCGTTGGCTTTGGACAGGCGCATCAGCGTGAAGACCGCCGCGAAGAGGATCGACGCCGGGAGAATCATGGTCAGCAGGAAGGGGGTCTTCAAGCCGTAATACTTCACGACGAACAGGAGGAACGAATCCTCGGCCGAGGCGAGGAGGTCCTTCACCCGGATCGCCAGATCGGCCAGGACGATCAGCGCCGTCATCCCGAGCGCGAACAGGGCGAGCGCGGACAGGAATCGCCCCGCGACGTACCGGCCGAGAATCACCGCGCCATCCTCCAGTAGAGCGCCGCGTCCGCCGTGAGCATCAGTCCGACCGGGAGGTACGCCGCCAGTCGGGGGTCAAGCGATCCCCCCAGCGCCAGCTGCTCCAGCGGCAGCGCCAGGATCATGTAGAGGAAGAGCGGCGGCAGACTCGCCCCCAGCCCCGCCAGGCGGCTCGATCGCCGGACTTGAATGCCGATCAATGCCGCCATCAAGGCAAGCACGAGCGGCGTCAACGATCCCGCGACTCGCGAGTGGAACTCGAAGGCCGCATCCTCGCGGAACGCGCCTTCGTTCATCATCCGAAGCAGGCGTGCGCCGCCGGCGTACTTGGGCCGCGGCACGTCGTCGACCTTCCCGCTGATCGGAAGCTGGAATCGGCCTTCCGCCGCCGTCTGCTCGGGAAGCCGCTGGCCCTGGGAGTCAAAGCGAAGGGTGCGATAATCGCGCATCTCGACGGCGGCCGTTTCGCCCGCCACCAGCCGCGCCTCGCGCGCCGAATGGATCTCCGAGGCGCCGTGATCCACGGAGGAGTAGACGACGATCCTAAAGTCCTTGAAGGTCCCCTCCTTCACCTCGCGATACGACATCCGCATCATCGAGCCCAACCAGAACTGCTGCGGTCCGGGAGGCGGAGACTTGAGCATCTCCAGAAGCGCGTCATCCCGGAGGGAGCGCTGCACGCGCCCGGCATACGGGACGGCGTCCCAGTAGATGACAAACGCGAGGATCGACGCCGCGGCGCCGGCCGCCATTGCCGGCGCCAGGATCCTCCGCAGCGACACCCCCGAGACGCGCATCGCATCGATTTCGTTGTCTCCGGCGAGCCGGCCGTACCCGAGCGTCATTCCGACGACCACCCCGACCAGGAGCGTCATCGGCATGGTGTAGAGGAGAATGGCCGGGGCGCTTCGCGCCAGAAAACTCAGGCTCATCACAGCGAACGCCCGCATCGGCCCCAGAAGGTTCATCAAGAACAGGATCGCCGTCAGCGAGATAAACGCGAGCAGAATGCCTGCCAACAGCTCGCGCAGGATGTACCAGCGGAGGATCATGGCTCTAGGATACAGCGTACGGTGTCACACCAGGGTTGACCCCTATTGTGACACGGCGGACTCGAATTGGATCCGGCAAAGGCGCGAGTAAATGCCGCCCTGGTCGCGCAGCGTCCGATGAGAGCCGTCCTCCACGATTCTGCCCCGATGAATCACCAGGATCCGGTCCATGTTTCGGATGGTGGCCAGCCGGTGCGCCACGACGACGGCAGTCCTCCCCTTCAGGAGCCGCTCGGCCGCCTCCTGCACAAGCGCATCCGTGTGCATGTCCACGTAAGACGTGGCCTCGTCCAGCAGGATGATCCCCGAGTCGACGCAGAACGCGCGCGCCAGCGAGATCAGCTGCCGCTCCCCCGCCGACAGCGTCAGCCCGCGCTCGCGCACATCGGTCCCGAAACCCTTGGGGAAGCGCTCCACGAACCGATGCAGGCTGACGGCCCGGGCGGCCGCCAGCACCTCCTCGAACGGAATCGACCGGTCGCCCAATCGGATGTTCTCCTCGATAGACCCCGTGAATAGGAACAGGTCCTGCCCGACGATGCCGAACCGGCGGCGCAGCTCGAGCGGGTCATAGTCCCGGACGTCCCGTCCGTCCACGAAGATCTGCCCGCTCGTCGCCGGATAGAATCCCAGCATCAGGTTCACGAGCGTAGTCTTTCCCGACCCCGTCGCCCCGACGAGCGCAACGTGTCCCCCGGGCGGGACGCTGAAGGACACATTCCGCAACACGGGCGTGACCCCGTCGTAACTGAAGCTCACGTCGCGAAATTCGATCGCCCCCGGCGTCCTCGCGCGCGGTCCCGCCGCGATCAGGCTCGACTCGGGCGCCTCGTCCAGGATCTTGAAGATGCGCTCGCTCGACGCCATGGCGGCCTGCAGGATGTTGTACTTTTCGCTCAGGTCCCGCAGCGGCTCGATCAACCGCCGGGCGAAGTACCAGAAGGCCACGAAGGTCCCGAACGTCAGCGTCCCCTCGAAAATGCGCATCCCCCCGTACCACAGGATGATCGCCGTGATCAGCGCGCCGATGAGCTCCATCGCCGGCATGATGATCGAATGCAATAGGACGTTGCCGATCGTCTCCGCGCACAAGTCCTCGTTCAGCGCGCCGAACTTGTCGCGGCAATACCGCTGACGCGCGAACACCTTCACCACGCGCATCCCCTGGATGCACTCGGCCAGGTAGGCGTTCAGTTTGGCGATCTTGCGCCGGATCTCGCGGTACTTGCGGCGCGCGAGCACCCGAAACGCCCCCAGCACGCCGATCACCAGCGGGAGCCCGCACAGAATGGCCAGGGTCAGGGGCGTGTGGAGGTAGAACAGGATCGCGAGCGCTCCCGCGAAAATGACGACGTCGGCGAGCATTTCGACGATGCCCGACGCAAACAGCTCGTTCAGGTTTTCGACGTCGTTCGTCACCCGCACCAGCAGCCGCCCCGTCGGATTGCGGTCGAAAAAGGAGACCGGCAGCCGCAGCAGGTGGCGGAAGAGCCTCACCCGAAGGTCGCGGATCACGCTCTGCCCGGTCGTGTGCGTCAGCCACACGTAGAGAATCTGGAAAACCGAGCGCAGCAGAATCACCCCCAGGAACGCCGCCGCCCAGATCTCCAGCGGAACCCGCTGGAAACCGGCCGCCACGTCGTCGACCGCGTCCCTGAGAATCAGGGGGGTCGCCAGCTCCAGACCCGCCGCGACCCCGATCAGGACGAAGGTCAGCGCGACCCATCCCCGGTACGGCCGCAAATACGTGAGGAAGCGTCGAACGAGCCTCCAGTCGTACGCCTTTCCCAGCGTCTCGTCTTCGAACTCGTGCGAGTT
>Ga0187893_10008808_pt1 | contig 15769 bp, 14 predicted proteins | sample MA1701074metaG_FD_139574 | JGI IMG/M metagenome (GOLD analysis project Ga0187893, IMG submission 139574) | White microbial mat communities from a basaltic lava cave in the Kipuka Kanohina Cave System on the Island of Hawaii, USA - MA170107-4 metaG ... | reverse complement strand
TATCGGACGCCGTGGCGTGGTGGCAGCAGCGAGTTACGAGGCTCGCAAGCTCGGTTGCCACTCGGCTCAGCCGATGGCGCTCGCGCTGAGGTTATGCCCCGAAGCGGTCGTGCTGCCCGGTCGATACCAGGCCTATGAACGAGCCTCGCAGCAGGTGTTCGAGATCTTCGGCCGGTTTTCGCCCAGCGTCGAAGCGCTGTCGATCGACGAGGCGTTCCTCGACATGACGGGCACCAAGCGGCTGCTCGGTTCACACCGACGAGCCGCCGAGCGGCTGCGCGCAACGGTTCGGCACGAGACTGGCGGCCTGACGTGCTCGGTCGGGATTTCGAGCGTGAAGTTCATCGCCAAGATCGCGAGCGCGTGCCACAAGCCCGATGGGCTCACCGAGGTTCCGGCTGGCCGTGAGCTCGAGTTTCTCACCCCGCTCGCCATCGATCGGCTGTGGGGCGTCGGACCGAAGACTGCCACACGCTTGCGTGAGCGAGGCGTGGACACGATTGGTGATCTACGGGCAGTTTCGGCCGACATGCTCGAAGCGTGGTTCGGCGCCCACGGCCTGCATCTGCATCGGCTCAGCCATGGGCTCGACGAGCGCGAGGTCGTCGTGGGACGCGAGCGCAAGCAGATCAGCCATGAGGATACCTATGCAAACGACGTGGTCGGCGATGCAGCGCTATGCAAGAAACTCCTCTCGCAGGCGACCCGAGTGGCCGATCGACTGGTTCACAAGCGCCTGCTCGCACGCCGCGTCAGGCTCAAGATCCGTGACACGACGTTTCGCACCGAGTCGCGCCAGTGCACGCTGGTCCGCGCCACCGACGACGCGCGCACGATCTATCAGGCGAGTTGCGAGCTTTTGCGCACCATTATGGTTGGGGACCGGCGCTTCCGTTTGACTGGGGTCGGCGTCGGGGCCTTCGAACCGGTGTGCGGGCCTGCTCAGCAGCTGCCCTTACCCATCGATGGCGCGCCGGCTCGGGCCAGAGACACTGGACTGCAGCGCGTCGTGACCGCTGTACGCGAGCGGTATGGCCATCAGGCACTTTATCCGGCCGATGCTGGTGAACACGTGCGACCCGATTCCGCAGGCGGCATGAGCAACACGCGACGCGACGAATGATGTGTCGCCAGACGGTTACGGATTGAGCGCGGGGGGGAGGCTTCGCTGGTTCTGGGAGCGCGCCAGCGCGAACAGCCCGAGCGCCACGGCGGCGGTTCCAACCCATGCCGCGATGCTGGTGAAACCGAGCGCCAATGCCGAGCCCGCCATCAGCGAGACGGTCACGAACCAGCGATATCTCAACACGCGGTCGAGCCGGGCGTGACGAGCGAGTCGCTGAAACAAGACGGCGATCTGAGCCTCTTCTTCGGGAGCCAGCGGCGTGATCTCGCGCATGGGAAGATGGACGTGGTTACACCAGATGAGGCGTGTCGCGAGCTGATGGAGACGACCGAGCTCGGCATCCACATCGGCATGGCTCGCCATCACGAATGGCAGCGCATAGGTATGAATGCCCGGGACGTGGATCCGCGCCCGGCTCAACGCGGTCACGGCTTCGGCCAGGAAACCACGCGCCTGTACGGCGCTGCGCAGTTTCTCGTCGCGATTGTCGGTAGCCTGACCCGCGGTCGTCAGCAACACCATGGACAGCGCATCACTCGCGCTTTGTAGGTATCTCCCGACGGCCAAAGCCAGGTCGCCATCACAGGCGCGGTCGCTGCGGTAAGCGCGGTCGAGGGCCAAGCTGATCGAGGCGACCATGGGCATGGAAAGAAACCGATACTTTACTGTAAAGCACTTGCAAACGTGTGGCCAGCCAAGCGTGCCGATGGACGTTGGGCGGCACCCGGGCGGCTCGAGCGTTATGGGTGGCTATGTTCGTTGGCCTTGGCTTCCTCCCATAGACGCTCCAGCGCATCGAGACCGACGCGAGCCGGGTCGAGCCCGCGTTCGTGACAACGGCGCATCATGTGGGAGAACCTGCGCTCGAACTTCGTATTGGCGCGTCGCAATGCATCCTCAGGCTCGATTCCGAGCTTCTGGGCGACACGCACCAACACGAACAGAACGTCGCCGAGCTCTTCGCGGACATGCTCGTGAGATCCCGACTTGTGTGCGGCTTCCAGCTCGCTCCATTCCTCGCGCAGCTTGGCGATCGTACCTTCGACATCTGGCCAGTCGAATCCAATGCTGGCGGCCTTGTCCTGCATCCGCCATGCACGTTGTAGCGCCGGCAGATTGACGGGAATGCTCGCGACCGGGTTGGGAAGCGAGTTTTCAGCACTCGCGGGCCGTTCACGAGCCTTGATCTGCTCCCAACGAACGGCCACTTCCTCGGCGTCTTTGGGTCGTTCGTTGGGTGCATCGCCTTCTGGCGGAAACACGTGAGGGTGTCTGCGAATCATCTTTGCCAGCACGGATTCGATGACATGGTTCAGGTCGAATCGCCCTTCGCGTTCGCGAATCGCCGCTTGAAAGACGATTTGAAACAAGACGTCGCCGAGCTCGCCGCAGTGGGCTTCTGGATCGTCCATCGCGTCGATTACTTCGTACGCCTCTTCGAGCAGATAGGGCCCCAAGGTGGCGAGCGTCTGGACTTTGTCCCAAGGACAGCCCGGCTCGCCGAGCAGCCGATCCATGACTTGTTTGAGACCCTCGAACCCCTCCGCGAGCCCATGGCGTCCGAGCAGGTCGCGCAGTCCGCCGTGCGGGACGGGGACGTGGACATTCGAGGGGATGTCCGTGCCCTGCAGCCCGTCCGAAGGACCTGGCGGGGTGACGTTGGCCCCATGGGTCTCGCGTGATAACTTCACCTGGGCGGACCCTTACCATACGGCCCGCTGTGCCGGAGCCGCCGTTTCCCGACTTCCACGACAACCGCCCTTGGCCGAAACGCTCAAGCTTACGTTCGATGAGCGGGAACCCTTGCAGCGCATGCTGGGAGCGATCGGCAAGCAAAATGGTGGGCCAACATCCCTGGAGCGCAGCACGGGAGTCGCGCTGCACGTACGCGGCAACGACGTCACCCTCGAAGGGGCAGAGGCCGACGCGGCGCTGGTCGAACGTTTGCTCCGGCAGCTCTATGCCTTGGTGAAAGCAGGACACGTGGTCGAAACGACCGACGTCGGCCGCGCGCTCGAAGTGCTTCGCCACGACGCCGACGCCGACCTTCGTGCGGTATTCGACGACGTCGTGCTCAATACTGCGTTGGCCGGGCGCGGTGTCGTGCCACGCAGTCTCACACAGAAACACTATGTCGAATGCATGCGTCACTACGACCTCACGTTCGCGGTCGGGCCTGCCGGTACCGGCAAGACGTTTCTCGCCGTCGCCATGGCGATGCGCATGCTGATGGACAAACAGGTCCGTCGCATCGTGTTGACACGTCCTGCGGTCGAGGCTGGCGAGAACCTGGGATTTTTGCCCGGTACTTTGGAAGAGAAGATTAGCCCGTACCTGCGACCGCTGTACGACGCACTGCACGACATGCTCGACGCGCCGAAGGTGGTGCGGATGCTCGAGCATGCCGTCATCGAAATTGCGCCGCTTGCATACATGCGTGGTCGCACGCTCAACGATGCCTTCGTGATTCTCGACGAAGCCCAAAACACCACGCGTGAGCAGATGAAGATGTTGCTCACGCGCATCGGGCGGGGCACGCGCTGTGTCGTGACTGGCGATCCCTCACAAACCGACTTGCCGGGTGGACACAAAAGTGGCCTCATTCACGCGCTTCGTGTATTACGAAGCGTTCCCGCCATCGCGGTGTGCACATTCACTGAGCTCGACGTCATGAGACATCCGCTCGTGCAGGAGATCGTACGTGCCTATGACCAGGATGCCGAGCAACGCCGCCGTGCTGCGTTGGCTCCAGCCGGGGACGCCGACGCGAATGCCGCTGTCACCACACACACGCCAGAAGCGTCCGCGAACAACGGTAGTCAAGCAAACATCCAAACCCATCGGAAGGAGGGCTAGCACTGCATGGATCACGCCGTACCGCTCGGGAACCGGGTCGTTCCCGACAACGATAGCGTGCTCGATGTGCTCACGCGTGAGCTCATGCGTTCGATGAGCGGCCTGGCCGTACCGGGCAGTCCACGGCCCTATTACATGAGCTATTCGCTGCGGCGCATTCACGAGCTGCGGTTGCGCGCAGCTTATGGATCACTCGTACGTTCGCGCGAAGGCGTTCACGCGCATGTGTATGCAGACGTTCGCGTCGGCAGCCACAAGTTCGACAATTTCATCGATGGCGGTCTCAGTCGCAAAGCGGAAGAACGCGAAAGTAGCGAGTGGCTCGAGGCCCCGGATGATCTGGATCCCACGGCCTTACAGGTCACGCTTTGGAAACTGACACAAATCAAGTTCGACGAAGCCTTGCAAGACTATTACGACCATCGTAAGGCGCTCGTCAGCGAGTATCTGCGCGACGAAACAGACAGTCTGTCTCGCGAGCAGCGCGTCGTTTACACGGAGCAGCTTCGCCACGATCCGTTCCCTCGCGCGCGTTGGGAATCGTGTTTGCAGACGTTGTCCCGAAGGTTCATCGATCACGCGGATGTCTACGATCCGACCATCGGGCTACGTGCAGAGCGGGTGCATCGTTGGCTGGTCAATAGCGAGGGTACCCAGGTGGTGACCGAGGACGTCTATGTCGAGATCGACGTATCGGGGTGGGTGTTGACGGATGACGGTGTGTACGTGGAAGCGGCGCGTCAGGGCTATTTTCGTGCCGTCGACGAAGTGCCAGACAGCGAGGGGCTCGGTTCCGCGATCGACGAAGTACTGGCGGAGCTGGCAGCGCTACGCAATGCGGACAGCCCGGGGGCGTTTTTGGGCCCGGCGTTGTTGGCGGGGCAGGCCGCCAGCACGTTGTTCCACGAGGCGCTAGGACATCGACTCGAAGGTGAACGCCTGGTCGCTCGCGGGGAGACCAGAACGTTCGCGCACAAACTCGGCGAACGTATTTTGCCGCCAGGCCTGCACATCTACGACGATCCGACCATGGCGCGCTTTCGTGACCAAACCGTGTGGGGCAGCTATCGCATCGACGATCAGGGCGTACCGGCGCGGCGGGCCATGTTGGTCGAAGACGGCAAGTTGGCTGGATTTCTCCAGAGTCGTTCGCCGATTCCTGGCGGCACAATATCCAACGGCCACGGGCGCCATGATGGCGTCGAAGCTCCCATGGCGCGCATGGGCAATCTCGTGGCCGAGGGAGATCCTGCCAGGTCACGCTCGTTTGCCGAGCTCGAGCACGAGCTGATAGCGTTGGCCCGTGCTCAAGGGCGCCGCTATGCCGCCGTCATCAAGCGCATCCATGGCGGGGAAACCACCACGAATAGTTACGATTTCCAGGTGTTCAAGGGTGAGCCGTCGGAAGTGTATTTGCTCGACGTCGAGACAGGCGCGCGAAAGCGCATTCGAGATGTGGAGATCATCGGGACACCACTGTCGGCGATGCAGCGAATCGTCGCGTTTGGCGGCGAGCCCGAGCTCGATCAGGGCTTTTGCTTCGCTGAGAGCGGCTCGATCCCCGTGAGTGGAATCGCCCCGGCTGTGCTGGTTTCGGAGTTGGAGATGCAGCAGCGAAGTACTGCGGGCTATCACGAGCCGTTGCTCCCACCACCGTTTGCCGACGATGGTTCGCGCGGAAGGTCCGGTAACTTGCGGACGCGGGGGCGCCGCAGACGCCCGAACGCATCGTAGCGGGACGTGCCTATACTCGTACGGCGGATGTCGCTCCTGGATCCGATCGCGTGCTTCGACGACGTCCAAAATGCGTTGCTTCACGGTGATCTGGTCGAAGCGGGGCTCGGACGTCGCGACACACTGCACGAGCTGCGTGGCGAGGCACTGGTATTCCAGACGGGACGGGCAAAAGTCGCGGTGGTGTGTGCGGATAGCGAGGTGCCGCCCGTGTTCGACATCGTATTGGTCGTAGGCTCATCGGGTGAGCTCACGTCCGCGCTCGAACGCCTCAAGAGTAGGCGTGTACAGACGTTGACGTTGCCATGCACGCGGGACTTGCTGCGCCGCGCCGTCGAAGAGGCCATGCATGCGGCTGCAGCATTTGTGCAGGCACGAGTTGCCGATCAACTGCTGGAGATCGGGCTCGCCCTCAATGCCGAGCGAGATCCTGCGCGTTTGCTCGAGCTCATTTTGCAGCATGCGCGTGAAATCACGTGTGCGGATGCTGGCTCGATCTATGTGGTGGAAAACGACGACAAAACCGTCCGCTTCAAGGTCGCGCAAAACGATTCCGTGGCCGCGGATTTCACCGAGTTCACAGTACCCGTGACCGAAAGCTCCGTAGTCGGCACGTGCGTGCTGAGCGGGCTACCCGTGAGCCTTCGCGACCTCTATCAAGAAGATGGACGCGTCGCATTCGGGCGCGCTTTTTCGCACGATCGCAGCTTCGACCTTCGCTTCGGGTACCAGACGCGTTCGATGCTGACCGTGCCGATGCGTCCGCCTGGCGGCAAGGTGCTCGGGGTGATTCAACTCATCAATGCAAAACGCAGTCGTGCCCCCCTGCTCGGACCAGACGACGTCGCTCGCAGGGTCGTACCATTTGGTCCGGAGGATCAGCAGCTATGCAGTGCGCTCGCGGCTCAAGCCGCCGTTGCCCTCGAGAACGCACGACTTTACGCCGAGATTCAAGCGCTGTTCGAAGGGTTCGTACGCGCGAGTGTGCTCGCCATCGAGCAGCGGGACCCGACCACGAGTGGACACAGCCAACGGGTGGCCGATCTGACCATCGAGCTCGCCAAGACTACGGCAGAGCGGGGTGACGGTGCGCTGGCAGGCATCCGATTCACCGCGGAGCAACTGCGCGAGATCCAATATGCCGGCTTGCTTCACGACTTCGGCAAAGTAGGGGTACGCGAGCAGGTGCTCGTCAAGGCCAAAAAACTCTACGAACCTCAGCTTCGCATGGTATTGGGACGCTTCGAACACATGCGTACCTCGCTGCGTGTTCGCATGCTCGAACGAGCACTCGAGCGAACACGCAGCGGAGGGCTGGTTTGGAACGAGTTGGAAGCCGAGCATGCGCGCGATCTGGACGAGCTCGATCGCATGTTGGCCATCGTGCTCGAGGCCAATGAACCCAGCATTTTGCCGCAGGACATTTCCTCGCAGGTGCGCGAGATCGGCTCACGGGCGTTTTCGGATGCGCGCGGGCACGAGATCCGCTTGCTCGACGACGACGAGATCGACGCTTTGCTGGTGCGACGCGGCAGTCTTACAGCCAATGAACGCGACGAAATTCAGAACCATGTGGTGCACACGTATAATTTCCTCATGCGGATCCCGTGGGGGCAAGCGCTCGCTGGCGTTCCGCACATCGCCGCAAAGCATCATGAATACCTGGATGGAACTGGCTATCCCGGTCACATCGGGAGCGCCGGTATTCCCATCCAGGCTCGCATGATGACGATCGCCGATATCTACGACGCGCTCACGGCTTCGGATCGTCCGTACAAGCGAGCCGTACCAACCGATCTTGCGCTCGACATCCTCCACGGCGAAGTCAAAGCCGGCAAGATCGACCGAGATCTGCTCGATATCTTCGTCCATGCACGCGTGTACGAACGCGTCCCGGCAGGCTCATGACGACCGGGTACCTGGCCCTCCCGTTGTTGCTAGCTCTCGCTAATTGCGCTCATCACGCACCAAAACCAGCTTCGCTCGACCCTTCGAATCCCGAAGGCCCATCGTCGGAGCTCCCGACGTTGCCTACGGCATTTTCCGAAGCGAGTGAAAACGTCGACTCCGCCGAACACGAACATCACGAACATCAGGGACATCAGGGACATCAGGGACATCAGGGACATCAGGGACATCAGGGACATCAGGGACATCAGGGACATCATTGGCGCGACTCCCCTCGCTCGGGACATGCACATCATCCAGGGAGCAGCGGGGAGCGGGACAAATGATACGCGTACACACATGGGTCGTGGCCATTTCGTGCACCTTCGCTTGTGCACGTGTGTCGAAAGAGCGTGGCCACGACGATGTGAGCCGTGTGGTTCGGGAACGAACGGGGTTCGAGACCGCCTGGGATCGCGGTAGTCCAGAAGATCGGGCGGTGGCGGCCCGCGTCGATATGCTGCTCGAAGGTGGCCTCAACAAGGTGCGCGCCATCGAAATCGCCTTGGTCAACAACCCTTCGCTTCAGTCCACGTACGAACAACTCGGCGTGTCTCGAGCGGACATGGTTCAAGCGGGTCTCCTGAGTAACCCGGTGGTAAGTGGCGACATCGGATGGTCTACGGACACGAGGTTCTTCGAGTATCAGGCATCGATCGTCCAGAATTTTTTGGAGATCTTCGTGCTCCGGATGCGAAAGCGAATCGCCAAGGAACAGTTCATGGCAGACACGCTTCGCGTAGCTCATGAAGTTCTTCAGGTGGTGGCGGATGTCAGCAAAGCGTTCGTCGATCTCCAGGCACACGTGCAAACAGTCGAGCTCATGCGCACCGTGCTGCAGGCCGCTCGAGCAGCCGCTCATCTGTCCATGCGTCAGCATGAAGCAGGCAACATCACGGATCTTGCCGTTGCCACCGAACGAGCGGCCTACGAGCAGGCGAAATTCGACCTGGCGCGAGAACAGCTCGAAGTCACGAAGGCTCGTGAGCAGCTCAACCGGTTGCTTGGATTGTGGGGGAAAACGACCAATTGGAAGCTCTCGTCGCCACTTCCCGAGCTGCCTGTTCGCGACCCGCCTTTGAACGAGCTCGAGGCCAACGCCATTCGCCATCGACTGGACATCGATGCAGCACGCAAGCAGGCGCTGCTGCTCGACAATGCTGTGACCTTGGCACGCCGATCTCGTGCGTTCGGATTCGTGAACGTGGGCGTACACGTTCATCAGGATCCCGACGGAGCGCGGATATTCGGACCGACATTGGCGCTGGAGCTGCCGATCTTCGATCGCCGTCAGGCCCTCATCGCCCGCTTGGAAGCCCAGCATCGCCAAGCCGAGCGGAGGCTGACTTCGTTGTCGGTCAACGCACGATCCGAGGTCCGAGTCGCTCGTACGGAATTGTTGTCCGCTCGACAGGTAGTCGACCACTACATGAAGGTGCTCCTGCCGCTCAGAGCTGCCGTCGTGGAACACGCGCAGCATCAGTACAACGGTATGCAAATCGGCTTACACGAGCTCCTCACCGCGAAGCAAGCCCAGGTACAGGCATTCGAGGACTATATCCAGGCGGTTCACGACTATTGGATCGCTTGGGCGGAGTTGGAGCGAGCCATGGGCGGCCGCGTGCTACCGAAACGTGGCCCTGGAAAGCATCATCATCGCTGAGGTATGAACCCAAGCAGCGGAGCACCCACGTGAAACGACCAGTTACTGGCTGCAAACAAATGTGCACACTCACGCGTCGAGGTGTGTTGGCGTCGGCCGGGATCCTCGCTGGCTCGACGGCGTTCGTCGGAACGTCTGCACAAGCACGAGAGGTTCCGGATGCACGAGCACCTCGGCCTGGCTCGGCAGCCCCGCCGGGGAAGCCGTCCTCGCGCCGACACCTTCGTCCGGGCATCGAGGGCCGCGATTACAAGCCGGTCGTCGTGCCCAACGGTGCCAAACTGCCTTGGAAAATTGTCGATGGCGTCAAGGTGTTCCACATGGTGGCCGAGGAGGTGGACCACGAGTTCGCACCGGGGCTCAAGGCCACGTGCTGGGGCTACAACGGCCATGTCCATGGACCGTCGATCGAAGTCGTCGAGGGCGACCGTGTACGGATCTACGTGACGAATCGGTTGCCGGCTGCCACGACCGTGCATTGGCACGGCATCCTCCTCCCCAATGGAATGGATGGTGTCGGAGGACTGAATCAAAAAGCCATCGCACCCGGTGAAACGTTCAAGTACGAGTTCACGATCCGCCAGCACGGAATGGGTATGTATCACTCGCATCACGATGAGATGACGCAGATCGCCCTGGGTATGACGGGTTTGTTCGTGATTCACCCACGACGACCACGTGGACCGGCCGTGGACCGCGATTTCGCGCTGCTACTGCACGAATGGCGCATCGACGCTGGCGCACGCCGCCCCAATCCCAACGAGATGACCGATTTCAACGTTTTGACCATGAACGCAAAGGCGTTTCCCGGCACGCAACCGCTGGTCGTGAGAACAGGTCAACGTGTTCGCATCCGCCTCGGAAACCTGAGCGCAATGGACCATCATCCGATCCATCTACACGGCTACCAGTTTCGCATCACCGAAACCGATGGCGGCGAGATCTCGGAATCGGCCCAGCGACCCGAGACGACCATCCTGGTTCCAGTGGGAAGCACGCGGACCATCGAGTTCGTCGCAGACGAACCCGGTGACTGGGCCATGCATTGTCACATGACGCACCATGTCATGAATCAGATGAGTCATGACTTTCCCAACATGATCGGCGTGAAGCCGGGCAACCTCGACGCCAAGGTACGAAAGATCCTTCCCGGCTACATGACGATGGGGACTGCTGGGATGGGAGACATGGGCGAGATGAACATGCCGATGCCCCACAACAGCATCCCGATGATGGGCGCTCGAGGAAAACACGATTACATCACGATGGGCGGCATGTTCACCGTGCTCAAGGTTCGTGACCGACTCACGAGCTACGACGATCCGGGGTGGTACGAGAACCCACCGGGAACCCTCGCCTCGCTCGCATCCGCGGACGATCTACGGCGCGACGAGGTCGATGCGAGCAAGCCTCCACGTGGGGACGATGGACCCCGCGTGCGGCGGGGATGATCGGACGGCAGGTACCGCAGGTGATCGCCATCGGCGACCACCGGCAGAACCTGTTTCCCGCGCGCAGGGGTGTGCCTTCAGCACGCCGGCTGCTCAGGACCGCACTGACCGTCCTGATCACAGAGCTTGACGACGGCATCCTCGCTGCAAGCTGGGTCGTTCCAATGACATAGGTTGCATGGCTCTCCGCAGACCCTGTTGGCGCACGGATCCGAGCAATCGACCGCGTCCTGGCTCACGCACTGACCGTAGAAGTCGCAGGTATAGATCTCGGGTGGGACACCGCAATCGCCATCCGGGGCACACGGGTTGCATTCGTCCCCGCAGGTCTGGTCGACGCAGGGTTCCCAGCAAGCCCCCTCGTGCACGTCGTCCACGCCGTTTGCATGGGCCACGCAGGCATTGGCGTACGTCGTTCCGTCGCAGCCACATACGGGCTGGTAGATCTTTTCGCAGCCCTCTGGACGAGAGCGACAGGTGCCCGACTCGTCGGCGGCTCCACACGTACTGCCATCAGGGAAGTCGCACCACTGGTTCGCCGCATCGGGACACGGTGGGTTCCAGCCACCACACCACGGTCCCTGGCAATCCGGAACGGACCCCTGGCAGGCCTCCAGTGTCGGGTGCAAGGCATCGCAGTCGCTGCCCTCACAACTGCATCCGCTGATGCCTTCGCATCCACTCCCGTTCCACACGTAGCCGAGAAACTTCTCGCACGCTCCCACGCCCGTAGCGTCCTGTGGAGCGCAAGGATCATCGGAACACTCGATATCAACATCGCCCACCACGCAGTTGCCGGCGCCGTCGCAGACTCCGGTCGGGTCGCCTTCGCACTTGGGTTCATCGCCTGGGCAAGCGGTGCAGGGCGCCCCACATTCAGCGCCTACGCACGAACCTCCGCAGGCGCGCTCGGTGCAGGCCCACGAGCCGTCGTCTTGACAAGAGCATTCGTTGCAGCCGTCCGGCGCGGTTGTGTTGTCGCCCGGCTTGCACGCAGGGCATGGCGCGAACTCGCAGTCAGGACCCGTTCGTCCGACCCAGCTCCCGTCCGGGCACATCATGGCGTCGGCAGGGCACGCGACGCCTGTCTCGGCAGACCCTTCGGTTCCACTTATGCCAGCTTCATCGACTCCACCTGTGCCGTCCCCGTCGACTCCGGCTGTTGCGCCACCATCGGCCCCGCTTGTGTCCTCGCCTTCGCTGCCTCCCGTACCCTCGTTGTCCAAAGGGATCTTCCCGAAGTTGCAGGCATGGGCACTTGCGACCAGCAACAAGCCGGTCCCCAGAGCTCGGATCGTACACAATTTCGAGTTCATGATGGCGCTCCTCCGTAGGTCAAGTGGTTTCGTTTCATTGTAGTTCACGGCATGTTCGATCCGTCTCGTCACGGCATCTCGCGCAATCGGCATGCTTGGCGGACGCGCTCAGCCGTCGGAGAAGTGGGATAGCGCGCCAGAAACGCGTTTCCCACATGACTCGGATCCCCACGACGGCAATGAGCGACTGCGCGCAAGCCTTCTCGTTCTTCGACCAAGGCTCCGCGCGGATGGAGACGGGCGTGCTCGTCCAGCACGCCAAGGGCCCGATCGAGCTCGCCCCCGCTGAGGGCCGCGCGAGCTCGCTCCAGCAACTCGATCTCGGGCGCCACGCTGAGACTTCGGGGCCGCTGCAACACCGGAGGTTCGCTCGGGGCCGCCGCTGGTGGTGGTGGCTGGAAAGACTCGACGGACGTCGTCCGTGTCGCCGACACCTTGGTGCGCGGTCGATTCGACACGCCAACCTCGGGAACAGGACTCGATACCTCGATGGTCTCGGACCCATCGGAATCGCTGGCCTGCGGAGTCACCGGAACCGTGGCGGACGATGGATCGAATGCCGGCTCATTCCGATGGACAGGTCCAGGACCTTGCTCGCTGGCGTGCGCATGGTGAGTGGGTAGGGACGCTCGGCTGTGCGTGGCCATCGATGGATCTCGTTCCGTGCGGTGCACGATCCAATCGCCTCGGAGTCCGGCAACCACGACGATCATCGCCGCAGCGGCGACGGAGGCGACGATCCACCTCCGGATATGCGCCCGTGACGGTTCGATCGGTTTCAAGACGCGAAGCGGACCGACGGTGTGTCGAATCCGACTCCATATGCGATCGCGGTGAACAGCATCGGGATCTTCGCGTTCTCGGTACGCGTGAAGTAGAGCCACGTGTTCTGCCACCAGCTCGTCCGGAAGCTCGAACTCACGTGGATCGTCCGCTTCAGCCATGGCAACTTCCTCGACCGTCGCGATAGGCGCTCGCGAACGCACGAAATCGATCACGGGCGACTCGCAGTCGCGAATACACCGTGTTGAGTTTGACTCCGAGCGCCTCGGCAATTGCAGGGGCACTCATCCCGTCGATGTCGCTGAGCTCGAATACGGCCCTGCGATCGGGGTCGAGCTGCGAAAGGAACATGGCCACTGCACTGGCCGCCCGTTCGGACTCGAGGTGACGATCCGGATCGGGCACGGCAGAGGGCGGCGGCGCGATCAGACGGAGTCTGCGTTCATGTCGGTCGGCGCGACGCCGAAAGTTGCTCACGGTGCCGCGTGTGAGATGGTACAGCCAGGTCATCCACGCGCTCCGGCCATCGTAGTCATCCAAACGTCGATGCAGGAGGACGAACACGTCGTGCACGATGTCGTCGAGAGCATGGTCGGGGGCTCCCAAGCGCCGGGCCGCACGCCAGACAAAACCAGCGTATCGACGGTACAGCGCTTCCAGAGTGGTAGGGTGGGCAGCATCGGGCTGGGCCGAATCGCCCATCCCGTGGGGCCGGACGGACACCTCATTCCGTTTATAGTCGCTTCTCCGATAGTTCCGTCATCGGGTTGCGAGCTCCAGCCCTGCGAGCACGACGCCGGCGATCGGCGGCACCTGGTGCACCTCGAGTGTGCGGTTGGCCTGAAACTGCGCGCGAACGAGGGGCACCACGACTTCGCCACCCAGCCATAGTGCGAGCATCTTGCGCACGCGCCACCGGATGTGCGGGCCCGATCGCAGGGCGACCCAGGGAAGGATACGGGTCGTCGCGTCGAGCTCACCGACGCCATCGGATCGCAGGCCCCCCACGTCGAGGGACACACAAAGAGGAAGCGCCACTGATCCCACGTTCGGTACGCCGCAACCGCGCACGACGGCCGCGCCAAGTTGGAATCGACCTCCGACACGACTGTCGGCAGCTGCCCGGAGCTCGCGTGGCACCCAATACACAGCGCCGATTTCGCCGCGCCAATGCCGGCCAAACAGTCCGAACGCCACCTCGACCAAAGCCGTCGTCGTGCCCAGCAAGACCAACCCTGGGCCGGCGAGGATCCGCCCGCTCGAGTGGGGCCGCTGCCGCTTTCGGAGCGGATGTGATGGCGTCCGAGCCATCGGCGTTGCCTTACGTTGCAATCGTTCGGGAGAATCATCGCGGGTGGACTTCGAAGGCGTCGGCGCGGGTTCCGGTACGATTTCGTTGGCCCTGGGAGGGACGACGACGCGTGGTGCAGATGCCCGCGCGAGGATGTCGGGATCCACTGCAATCGCGATCATCAGCGCCGCTGCGTCGGCAAGCTCGCCGCAATCAATGGCATACAGCTCGCGTCGCCCATCCGTGCCGTCGTTGAGCACGAGCTCCATCCGGAAGCGGCCTGCATCGTCACGTTCGATCACGACGGTCGTATGCACCGTCGGGCGATCGGACGGGGTAGCCCACGAACCAAGGGCCCGATCGACGGCCTGGGTCACGTCGAACTCACTCGGGCATGCAACGGGCGCTTGCCAGCGGAGCTCGTACGCGTGCGGGTCTGGCAAGCGGGGCTGAACCGTCACGGCCCAGACCGCAGCATGAAAAGCGATCATTGAGGAGCGCCGTTATCGTGGCGAACCGTCATCCGAGCCAGTATAACCGGCTTCGCGACCGACCCGCGCCTACGCCGTTCGTGCCTTCTCGGCTTGCGTTCGGTTGGCGCTCCTCCAACTTCGATCCCCGCGGCAGCGGTTCCCGTCGTCGTGCTCGATCCGCCCCATCTTCATGGAGAGGGGCGGGTGATCTTCGGGATCGACTTCGTGGTCATTGGTTCATCTTGCCGTGGATGTCCAGCAGGGGCTCGAACCCCCCGAAGATCATCCGCTTGCCGTCGAACGGCATGTCGGGAGGCATCTTCATGCGCGGGTCGTTTTTCATTTTCTCATTGGCCTTGTCGCGGATCTCCTTCGATGGCCACTCGATCCACGAGAACACGACCGTTTCGCCCGCTTCCGCCTTCACGGCACCCTTGAAGTCGGTGACCTTCCCGTCCGGGACGTCATTGCCCCAGCACTCGACGATGCGTGTTGCACCGTATTCCTCGAAAAGTGGAGCAGCCTTGGCCGCCATGTCGCGATACGCCTGTTTCTTGCTCGTGGGCACGGGGATAACGAAGCCGTCGATGTAGCTCATGACCGTTCTCCTGTGGGTTTGAGGGTTTGCGCGCGTCATTATGACTGCCCTACTTGTAAATGCACACGACCTAGTTCGGGAACCACGGGCCGCTAGGTCCAGGATCCCGATCCTTGGCATCGTTCGGGCCTGCCCGCGGACGATCTCCGATAACACCGCCCTGGTCGCACCTGGCGGCTGGATCCACATACTCTCAACTCAGGCGATGAGCCAACGTCCACACTATGGTGGCTACAGCCAAAAGCACGAGTGTGTAGCGACGAAAGGGAGCCAATGGTAGCAAGCTCGCCTGTGGCGGTGCGGCCAGAGAAGCGCGCGATGTCGAGATATCAGCCGCCACGGTCAAGTACGACATCGATCCCGGAAAAGACCAGCGAGAGCTTCTGACGTGAAATCTTACCGACACGTTCTGAAAGGGCCGCCTTGTCTAGCGTGACGATCTGCGAAACGTTCGCCACGGAGTCCTTCGGTAGGCCAGTCATCTTCGTCGTGAGCACGACATTGCCGGGCGCTTCGCCCCAACGAAGGTTG
>Ga0187893_10008806_pt1 | contig 15775 bp, 12 predicted proteins | sample MA1701074metaG_FD_139574 | JGI IMG/M metagenome (GOLD analysis project Ga0187893, IMG submission 139574) | White microbial mat communities from a basaltic lava cave in the Kipuka Kanohina Cave System on the Island of Hawaii, USA - MA170107-4 metaG ... | reverse complement strand
CCTGACCGGGTCCTGGGAGAACTCCGCCCAGGGTCGCAGCACCTGGGTCACCCCCCTCTTCCACTCCTCCACCGGCCGGGACGGCGAGATCGATTCCCTCCACGCCGGCCCCTACTTCCGCGGTCGCGACTGGTGGACCGTCCCCCCGGCTCTCTCCGCCGCCTGGCAGAACGACCTCGACGGGACCACCACGTGGATCACCCCGCTCTTCCACTCCTCGACCGACAAGGACGGCAACCTCGCCAGCATCCACGTCGGACCCTACCTCGAGGGAGACGACTACTGGGCGGTCCCCCCGCTGCTCGCCGGATCGTGGAAGAACGGCGACCAGGGCCGGACGACTTGGATCACGCCGCTCTTCCACTCCTCGACCCGGGACAACGGTTCCCTCATGAGCCTCCACGCCGGACCCTACTTCCAGGGCGAGGACTGGTGGACGGCCCCGCTCCTCCTCTCGGGAAGCTGGCAGATGGCGGACGGCGCACGGACGTCGTGGTTCACCCCCCTCGTCAACGTCGTCTCCGAGGAGGACTCCGTCCGGGCGTCCGTCCTCTGGCCGTTCTTCGCCTACCGGGACGGGAGGGAGGTGGACTCGAACTGGACGACCCAGCTCCATCCCTTCGTCGTGCAGACCGCCGAGGACGGCCACGAGTTCAACTTCCTCTGGCGGCTCTTCTCGACGCACCGGGACGGCGACTACGAGCGGCTGTGGGTGGGCCCCTTCTACTGGGAGGAGCGCCAGGAGGCCGGCGCCCCCAAGTCCTTCCAGATCCTGGGCGGCCTCGTCCTCGGCCGCCAGGTCAAGCGAGACGAGGACAACGACTGGTGGTACCAGGACCGCGTCCTCTGGGTGATCCCCGTCGGCACCGGGAAGTACCGCCCGACGGCCGCGGCGGGCGCGGGCGACGACTCGACCTTCGCGCGGATGGAGGAGTAGCTGAACCGCCCGAGGCCGGATCCGTTCTTCCCCCCATGCGCGCCCGCGTCTTCCAAGCCTTCATCACCGGCGCCGCGATCCTGGCGGTGCCCCCCTCTCCCCACGACCGCAGGTCCGGGACCTCTTCGAACGCCTGATGAATCGCAAGCAGAAAGATTTCCTTCGAACGGCCCTCCCGCGGAGCCCGTGGGGCGACGTGGAAACCGGCTGCCGGGAGTTGCGGCTCCTCGCCCGGTGCTTTCCGGAGTACTCCCTCCGGGGGAGTAAGGCGCGGATCACTTCACCCGGTAGAGGTGGACCTCGTAGCCCTTGAAGTCGTCCTCGAAGGACCCGTCCTTCACCGGGATCGAGCGGCCCTCGCCGAGGACCTCGGCGCTCGAGGCCCCGCCCAGGCCGCTCAAGGCGGCGCGCGCGGGGCCGTCCCGCATCGCGACCGCGAAGACGTAGGTCGCGCCGTCGTGGCGCTTCGTCACCGAGGCGATCGGGACCTCCGCCGCCGAGCTGGCCACCGTCGCCGGGTCCTTGACCGCCGGCGAGTTCAGGACCGGCGCGAGCGCGCAGATCTGCCGGTTGATCTCCGTCACCGCCGCCAGGAGCTCGGGGTCCTGGAGGAGCGACGCCTCGACGAAACGCGGCTTGAACTGGTGGACGAAGTAGACGATCCCCCGCGAGCCGTGGACGAGCGACATCCACACCTCCGCCCGGATCTGCGCGGCCGTGGGCTTCACCTTCTCGTTCTCGATCCGCGACGCCTCGATGCAGTTCCAGACGGCCTTCGTCTCGCCCCCCCACTTCCGGAGCCGCTCCACCCCCCGCGGGACGTACCAGAGCTTCCCGGCGATCTCCTCCTTGTCGTGCACCGCGGGGTAGATGTCGAAGGAGGCGATGTCGCAGCCCTTGAGGTACTCCGGGTAGTCCTCGGGATGGTTCGTGCGGACCCCCCGGCCCACCCAGCCGTCCCAGGCCACTCCCTGGCCGAGGTTGAGGAACACGGGGCGCGAGGGGTCGGCCGCCTTGATCCGGCGGTAGTCCTCCTGGATCCGCTCGGGCGGCACGGGCGGCCCGTAGCCGCCTCCCGGCCTGGCCTGCGCATTGTCCGGCTCGTCGCCGTGCATCCAGGCGAGGATCGACGGGTCGTCCTTCCGGGAGAGGGCGAACGCGCTCTGCCGGCAGACGACCTTCATCCCCGCGGCCTTGAGCGCGTCGAACTGCTCCGCGCCCGGCCTGCCGTAGAGGCCGACGTACGTGTTGATCCCCGCCGCCTTGTAGGCGGCCGCGTTCCGGGGGGACTGGAGCCAGACCGCCAGCGGGAAGAAGTCCGGATCCGCCGGGGGCGTCGCCGCCTGGGCGAGGACGAGGAGCGCCGCGAGGATCACTTCTTGAGTTCGCGGACCTTCAGGTTGCGCCAGCGGACCTCGTAGGGGCCGCTGCCCTTCCGGATGCCGTGGACCTGGAGGCCGATGAAGCCCGTCATCATCCCCGTCTTCTCGTCGACCAGGTCCGCGACCGGGACGTCGTTCACCCAGGTCTTGATCGACTTCCCCTCGGCGAGAACGCGGTACTTGTTCCACTCGCCCTTCTTGAAGGCGGCCTTGGCGGCCTCGTTCGAGCGGTCCTCCGAGAGCCAGCCCATCCCCTTCAGGCCCTCGCCGTAGATGAAGCCGGCGGTGCCGTTCGTGGCGATCTCGACCTGGGGCCCGTGGACGCGGCCGTTGTCCTTTTCGGGGAGGCTCGCCGAGCGGATCTGGACGCCGGAGTTGAGCGCGTCGTCGACCTTGACCTCGAACAGGAGCTCGAAGTCTCCGTAGCTCCTCTTCGTGCAGAGGAAGGAGTTCGGGCTCCCCTCGGAGGTCTTACCGACGATCGAGCCGTCCTCGACGCGGTAGGTGGCGGTCCCGTTCTTCTGCTCGAAGCCGTCGAGCGTCTTTCCGTCGAAGAGGTCGGTCCAGCCCTCCTGGAAGGGCATGGCGAAGAGCAGGGCGAGGCAGGCGGCGCCCATGGTCGGTCCTCCGAAGGTCTGGCTATGCTACGCTCGGGAACCGCCGCGTCGCGGCGAAGAGGGGACAACTCAACCCGGGAAGCCCGGATCCGCGAGGGTCGGTGGCCGATCCCTGCGAGTGCCCCCCCTTTTCCGGACCGCGATCATCGGGTAGGATGATTCCATGGTTGCTCGCGTCGAACTCCTCGCCGCTTACCTGGAACGAGATCGGGACTCCATTCCGCCTGCGGCTCTGGAGTTGATCGTATTCGACTCGTACCGGGCGGGGCACCTGTCGGCGGGAAAGGGCGCCGAGATTCTCCGCCTTCCGATTGAGAGCTTCCTGAAGGCCGCCTCCCGAATGGGGATTGCGGTCCTCGATGCGGCCCCTGAAGATCTTTCCCAGGATCTCGATGCGGCCCGGAATGCATCCCCTCCCATCGAATGATCGTCGTCGCGGACGCCACGCCGCTCATCGCTCTCCTGGACACCGGACGAATTGGCCTTCTCCAGTCCCTTTACCGGGAGGTTCTCATCCCGCCCGCGGTGCGAGACGAGTCCTTCTCTCTCCCCGGGAGGACGCTGCCCGCGTGGTTCCGAGTCCAATCGCCGCGACTTCCGATCCCGGGGAACGTCCTGGAGGCGCGCCTCGGCCAGGGCGAGACCGAAGCGATCGCGCTCGCGCTTGATGTCCGGGCCGAACTCCTCCTCGTCGACGATCGCCAAGCGAGGGGAGTGGCTCGGCGGATGGGACTCTCGACCGCCGGTACGGTGTCCGTTCTGATCCGAGCAAAGGAGACCGGGCTGATCTCCACCCTGAAACCCCTGCTGGACGGTCTCGTTGGCACGGGGTTCCGGATCTCGGAAACGCTCTATCGCGATGCCCTGGCCAGGGTGGGCGAAAGCCTCTAATCCGGCAGGATCTTGGAGGGATCCGCCTTGGGCGCGAGCTTCTCCCCCAGGCCCAGGCAGGACTTGCAGGGGAGCGCGAAGCGCCGGAAGAGGAGGCCCCGCCCCTCGCAGGCCGCGCAAGGGGTGGAGCTGCAGATGTCCTCGACTTCGGGGGCCTTCCGGAGGGGCTCGCACTGGGCGCAGTCGATGAAGCCGTTGGGGCAAGCCGTGCACTTCTGGGCGACTTTCCGGCCGCTTCCCTTGCAGGTGTCGCAAAGGAGGCCGCCCCGGCCGCCGCCCCCGCCGCCCGCCGCGCCGGCGTTCAGTCCGCTCCCGCGGCAGGTCTCGCAGTCGCCCCGGAGAAGCCGCCGCCCCTTGCAGGTCCCGCAGGGCCGCCGGGCCGTGCTTCCGCAGGCGTTGCAGGAGGGCAGCTTGCACTTCGGGCAGTCGAAGAAGCCCTCGTTGCACTTGTTGCAGACCAGCTTCCGCTCGACCCCGGTGAACTTGCAGGGGTTGCAGAAGACCTCGCCGCCGTTGGGGAGCTTCCGGATCCGCGCGCCGTTGCAGGTCTTGCAGATGTAGAAGATCTCCTTCTGGCCGTGGCAGTTGGTGCAGCGGAGCCAGCCTTCGCCGGCGCACATCGAGCAGGGAGAGACCGCCTGGATCGACTTCGCGAGCGCGGCCGCGTGGGCCGTGGCCGCCGCGTCGCCCTTCATCCCGTTCATCGCCGAGACGGGCCGGTCGAAGCCCCGCTTCTTGTCCGCGACGAGGTTGAAGAGCGCCCAGCCCCAGACGTGCCGGACGGCGGCCGTGTCGAGGGCGCGGTAGTCGTTCACGAACGCGCGGTGCGCGAGCTCGAACTCCTTGGCCTTCACGAAGCCGGCCAGGTCCCGGACGGCGTGCCCCTCGGCGGTCCCGGCGATCCCGTTCGTCACGGTGAACCCGAGCGCGCGGGCGGTCTTCTCGAAGTCCGGGCCCGCGGGCGCGGCCGCCAGGTGCCCCATCGCGAGGGTGAGGAGGGGCTCGGTCCCCGCGTTCGGATCGGCCTTCCGGGCGGCCGCGATCTTGTCGGCGAGGAAGGCCGCCGCCTCCTGGTGCGCCTTGGGCGTGACCTGGAGCGGCTCCTTGAGCCAGGGCTTCGCGGCGTACTCCTGGAAGGCGGCGAGCGCGGGGCCCGCCAGGCGCCATTCGGCGTCGGACTTCCCGAGGACCAGCATCCCGGCGGTCGCGAGGTCGTAGAGCGCGGGAACGCCCCCCCGCTGCGTCCGGAGCGTCTCGCGCGCGCCCTTTCGCGCGTTCGCGTCGGCGCGCTTGGCGGGGTCGGCGAGGATCGCGAAGGCCTCGGTCAGCCCCGGGACGGCCGCCGGGCGGTCCACGACCGGGGGCGCGTCCGGCTTCGCATTCACGATCGGGCCGGCCGCCTCGGAGTGCATCGAGCCCCGGATGATCCGCATCAGCATCATGACCTGGACGATCTGCTTGTCCAGGTGGGCGTACTTGTCCTCGGGGAAGAGGTCGCGGGTGTTCCCGAGCTGCTCCCGGGCCTTGGCCAGCTTGACGAGGCCCTCCCGGTAGGCGGCGTTCTGGTCGTTGGGCGCGGTCGCCGCGTTCCCCTTCTCGTAGTCCTTCTTGGCCTGCTCGAAGAGCTGGTCGGCGTCGCCCAGGAACTCCTTGGGGTCGGTGATGACGCGGTCGACCTCGTCCTTCAGGTAGGTCCGGAGGCCCTGGTCGGTCGTGACCTCCCAGTGGGTCCCCTTGTCGGCGACCTTGCCGGCGACCTGACCGCCCTCCTTGAGGACGACCACGTCGGCGAAGAGGGGCGCGGCGGCGAGGACGAGGAACAGGACGCTGCGCATGGAACCTCCCACCCTGGCAACTCTCTGTCTTGGACGCGGGCCGCAAGGGCGACGTTGGCGGGAAACGCGAACTCGCCCCGGCGGCCTCGCCTACTACTAATATGGCCGCTCGGGGCGAAGTTGCGCGGGAAATCCCGGTTATCGCTCGGCCAGGACCGGGGGCCGGAAGCGGGAATCGGGGGCCCTCCCGGGCGCGGACGCCGGATGGCGCCTACGGGGCCGGCGGCTTGGGCGCGGCGGGCGGCAGGTCGCGGGCGGGGCAGTCCGACTGGAAGCCCTGCTTGCCGTGGGCGCCGTCGCAGAAGGGCTTGTTCGCCGAGTGGCCGCAGCGGCAGAGCGAGATCGCCGCCCGGCCCGCGAGGCCGAACTCCTTTCCGGTCGCGTCGACGAGCCTGAAGTCTCCCTCGACGCGCAACGGTCCGTGGGTCTTCGGAGTGATCGTGGCGCCCATGTCGCGTCCTCCCCTTCGCTTCGGGTACCGCCGTAGGATACCTCGGGGAGTCCCCGGACGCCACCGACCTTGATTGACCTCCCGGGGGCCTCCGTCCTACACTCGTCCGGGAAGGACCCCGGAGGCCGACATGACCCGCCGTCTCGCCGCGCTCCTCCTCCTGCCGCTGGCCTGCGCCGCCGCTCCCCGTCCTGCCGCCTCCGGGCCGCCGAACGTCGTCCTCTTCCTCGTCGACGACATGGGGATCATGGACAGCTCGGTCCCCTTCCTGACCGACGCGGCGGGGAAGCCGAAGCGGTACCCGCTGAACGACTTCTACCGCACGCCGGCCATGGAGCGGCTGGCGTCGCGGGGGATCCGCTTCAGCCAGTTCTACGCGATGAGCGTCTGCTCGCCCACGCGGATCTCCATCCAGACGGGCCAGAACGCCGCCCGCCATCGGGCGACCAACTGGATCAACCCGGGCCAGAACAACGGCGGCCGGCACGGCCCTCCGGGCTGGAACTGGACGGGGCTCAAGCGCGGCGACGTCACGCTGGCCCGACTTCTGGCCGGAAGGGGGTACCGGACGATCCACGTCGGGAAGGGCCACTTCGGCCCCGACGGCCACGAGGGGTCCGACCCGCTCAAGCTCGGGTTCGACGTGAACGTGGGCGGGGCCTCCTACGGGGCGCCGGGGAGCTACTACGGCGAGAAGAAGTACGGCCGCGGGGCGAACCAGGCGCAGCACGCCGTCCCCCACCTGGAGGCCTACCGCGGCACGGCCACGTTCCTGACCGAGGCGCTCACGCTCGAGGCGAAGAAGCGCGTCGCCGAGGCGGTGCGGGACGGCAAGCCCTTCTACCTCAACTTCGCGCACTACGCCGTCCACGCTCCGTTCGACTCGGATCCGCGCTTCGCCGCGCGCTACGCCGACTCGGGCAAGCCGAAGGCGGCGCAGGCGTTCGCCACGCTGATCGAGGGGATGGACAAGTCGCTCGGGGACCTGCTCGACCACCTGGAGGCCCTGGGGGTCGCGGACCGCACCATCGTCTTCTTCACCGGCGACAACGGGTCGGACGCGCCGTTGGGAGACCCGCACGTCGTCGCCTGCGCCGCTCCGCTCCGCGGGAAGAAGGGCGCGCACTACGAAGGGGGGATGCGGGTGCCGTTTATCGCGGCCTGGGCGAAGCCCGATCCCGCGAGCCCGGAGCAGCGGCGGGTCCCGATCGCCGCGGGGGCGGTGCAGGGCCAGGTCGCCTCGGTCCAGGACCTCTTCCCGACGATCCTCGGGCTCGCGGGCGCCTCGGCGCCGGCAGGTCACGCGGTGGACGGCGTCCCGCTCCAGTCCCTCCTCGCCGGCCGGAAGGATCCCGCGCGGCCCGAGCGCTTCCTCATGCACTATCCCCACGGCGTGCACCGGAGCAACTACTTCACGGTCTGGCGCGACGGCGACTGGAAGGTCGTCTACCACGCGCTGCCCGAGGTCCCGGCGCAGGGCGGGCTTTTCCAGTTCAAGGGGGGACATTACGAGCTCTTCAACCTCGCCGACGACCCCTTCGAGTCGACGAACCTGGCCAGCTCGAGGCCGGCCGAGCTGGAGCGGATGATGGAGGGCCTGATCGCCCAGCTCAAGGCGCACGAGGCGCTCCACCCCGTGGACGCGGCCGGCGCCGCGCTGGCACCGAAGGCGCCGTAAGGCGGCCGGGGGGACGAGAACGGGGCCTCTCCCGGGCAGGGGACCGACGGCGCCTTGCGATCAGGGGACCGGGACGCGGAGGACCTTCACCCAGTTCTGCCCCTCGCAGGTCCAGGCGACCGGAACGAAGTTGGGCGGGGCGTAGGGCTGGACCACGAGGCCCAGGCGCGAGACATAGACGTTGTCGTGCTTGTGGGAGAGCGGGTGCTCCTCCCGCGCGAGGTCGACGGGCACGGACCAGGCTCCCTCGCGACGCCGCCATGACCGCAGGACCACCGGGCCCTGCGCGAGCTTGGGGGTCGGGTAGACCGGCGCGACGGCCACGACGGTGTCCCCCGCCACGCTCAGCCGCGCGCCGACCGGCAGGTCCGGGAGTTCCGTCACCCAGCGCCCGTCGCGCCAGCGGAGGACGCCCTTGAAGAGCGCTCCGGCCGCGAAGACCTCCTTCCCGCCCAGGCTCACGGCGTGGAGCGGCGGGCGGCCCACGGGGCTCGTCGTCGTCCGGGGAGGCGCCGGGATCTCCTCGACGGCCGACCACGCGCGGCCGTCGAAGCGGGCCCACTTGAGCCCGCGGTACTCGTAGCCCTTCCGCTCCTGCCAGAGGCAGGCGACGCCGTCGCCCAGGGGGACCAGGACCGGCTCCTCGTAGGTGTACCCGAAGCCCACGCCCTTGTCGTCCGGGTGGATCGAGCCCGGAACGGCGCCGCTCTTCCCCTCCGCCCAGCCCTTCCACGTGAGGCCGTCGTCGTCGGAGAGGCGGACGTTGACGAGGAGCGTCCCCAGCCGCCCCACGTAGCCGTGCGCCGCCCAGAGGCGCCCGTCCGGGGCGCGGACGACCGACTGGTTCGAGGTGCAGTGGCGCGGGTCGCAGTCGACGAGGTCGGGCGTCTCGCGCGCCTCCCATCCCTTCCCCGTGAACGTGAGCTTGCGCGCGAAGACCCGGAGCGACGCGAACGACGGGCCCCGGCATCCGAAGTTCGTGAAGACGAGGACGTCCGCCCGCGCGCCCACGACGTCGCCGCGGCCGGTCCCGTGGTCGAGGTTGTGGACCGCGAGGCCGGTCGGCGCCTCGCCCCCGTCCAGGCCGCGCCACGTCTTGCCGCCGTCGTTCGACTGGAGGAGCTGGAGTCGGGCGGCCTCGGCCGTGTTTCCCCTGTTGAATCCTACGAGGAGGTGCCGGTTGTCGTAGGCCGCGGCCCAGCCGACGGGGGCCACGAAGGCGGGCTTCTCGGTCGGGATGACGATGGGCGCCTCGAGCGCGAGCGGCGTCCGGTCGGGCGCGACCGGGAGGGTCTCGGGCTCGGGCCGCGAGGCCCGGTAGTAGTCGGGGAGCCGGTGCGGCGAGGAGTCGGTGACCACCGGGAGTTTGGAGGCGTCGGCGCGTCGGGAAAGCCGCAGGTTGTCGATGAGCGCCGTGTAGGGCGTGCCCGGCTTCGGTTTGGGCTCGATCTTCGCCACGCCGATCGAGAGGGTCGCCATGCGCCGGAGGTCGAGGCCCCGCTCCTTCTCGGCCGCCCGGAGGTCCACCTCGAGGGTCGTCCACTTCCCGGGCTCCAGTGCGACGTTCCGGACGACCGGCGGGCCGATCTCCTCGTCCTCGAGCAGGATCCGGACCGTCTGGACGCCCGCCTCGCCGTACGCGTCCACGCGGAGGAGGTCGTACTCCGACCAGTCGGCCGGGAAGATGCGCCGGAAGACGCCGCAGGTGTGGAGCATGGCGCCGTTCGGCGGCGCGTAGTTGTTGTTGAGCAGGCCGTGGTAGTCCTGGGGGTCCTGGGGGAGCTTGAACCGCGAGGGGGCGTAGACGAGGTCGATCCGGTCGGGGATGACGTTCGCGATCCCCATCGCGTGCTCGCCCTGGCTCGCCCGCCCCTTGTAGACCCGCCACTCCCCGAGCGCCTGGATGCCGCCCGGATGCTCCCACGCGACGTAGGCGCGGCCGTCCTTGGTGGTCTTCTCCTTCCGGCCCAGCTTGATCGACCGCGAAAGCCGGGCGTGCTCCTCCTCCTCGAATCCCAGGAGGAGGCGTTCCTGCCCGTCCTGAGCGAGTCCGCCGGCGGCGGGCAGGGCCAGGGCGAGGATCCAGCTCACGGCTTCCCCGCCATCGGGCCCACGTACTGGCGCGAGATCACCACGTTGTCGATGTAGAGGTGCACGTCGCGGTCCACGGGCAGCTTGCCGCCGTGGTAGACGTTCATCCAGACTTTCTCGATCCGGAGCCGGTCGACGCTGCGGAAGCGGAGGTCGGTCTTCTCGAAGGCCGGGCGACCGTCCACCCAGGCGCGGAGCACGCCGTCCTTCCGGTCGGGGGCGTTCAGCTTCACGTGCTGCTCGAGGCAATGCCAGCGGTCGCGCTCGAGGAGGCCGCCGTAGCCGTCGACCCAGGTCCAGATGTCGCCGTAGGTCCCGGGCATGTCGGCGTGGTAGACGTAGTTCCCGACCGGCACGACCCCGGCGAGGGGGTTGCCCTCGGGCGGCGCGACGGCGAAGGACCCTCGGGCCGACCACCCGTCCGTGCCGTTCACCTTCCGGCCGCCCCAGCCGGCCTTGCCGTAGGTCCCGGAGATCCCGGGCATCTTGCCGCCCTGGACGGTCTTCCAGTCGCCGGAGAACCGGACGTAGTAGCGGAGGTAGGCCTCCTCGGGCTCGGCCCCGGCCTGCTTCGCGAAGAGGTATTCCACGTTCATCCCCGTGTTGGTCCCCTTGGGGATCCGGACGCGGAGCGCGCGGCCCTGGAGGGGTTCGAGGCGCCGCTCGGCGTCCTCCGCCACGGGCGCGAGCGTGGCCGCGTCGGCGCCGCGGCCCCAGGCGCTCCCCCAGTCGTCCGCCTCGAAGTCCGAGAAGAGGTAGACCGCCGGATCCTTCCCGATCCCGCGGTCCCCGGGGTAGCGTTCCGCGAGGCCGGGGACCGGCGGGGCGGCCTTCGCCGCGACGCCGGGGTCGCACACGAAAACGCCGGCGCGCGCGCGGGGGCCGCTCGTCTGAAGGACGCCGAGCCGCAGCTCGGCGGCCTTGACGTCCCGGAGCCCGTCCAGCCGGAACCGGAGGAGGACGGGATTGTTGGACGAGAGCGCGAGCGAGTCGCCACCGCCCATCGCTCGGTAGGTCGAGCGGTCGAGATAGGTGTCGGCCTCGGCCGCGATCGCCCGGCCGTCCACGACGAGCTGGGGCCTCCCGGCCGCCTCGGCGTGCTCGCGGCTCCCGAAGCGGACCGTGCCGCCCGCCCCGAGGGCGCGCACGAGGAAACCCCGGTTGGGGAGCGAGCCGTCGAGCCACTTCCGGACGAGGGGGGTCACGTCCCAGGCGGCCGCGCCCGAGGCCGGCGTCTCGGCCTCGGCGAAGGGCGCGTCCCCCTGGGGCTTCCCCTCCGCGTCCCGCCAGTCGCCCATCGCGTGGCGCCATCGGAGGTCGGCCGGCCGGTTGTAGAACTCGCGCGTCGCGCCGTCCTCGGCCCACTGCGCGCGCGGATCCGCCTGGGCGGCCAGGACCAAGAGGAGCCACTCCATGCTCACCTCCCTATTCCTTACGGCGGCGATCGGGCCGCTCCGTGGCGCCGGAACGAATCCCCAGGTTGTTGTCTATGCGCCGCCGGAGGGGCGGCCGTCGCGGACGTTCAGGCATTCAACGTCTTCAGCAGGTTCGCGCGCGAGCTGCTCCGCGCCACGCTCGTCCAGGCCCGCCTCCGGGACGGCCTCAGGTTCCTCTTCATGGCGAAGCGCCCGGCTCCTCCTATGACTAAGTGCCGGATTTCAGAAGTTCGTATAGCTTTTCTGCATTGCGGCACAGTTCCCGGTTCCCAGTTTCCAGTTTCCAGCAGAGCGCGCGCGTTCGACTTCTGAGAACTGGGAACCGGAAACTGTGCGAGCAATTCCGATACGCACTTGAGACCGCGAGCACTAAGGTCATGCCGTCGGCTACGACTAAAGAAGCTTGCCTCCCCCCCCCATCTGCTATCAAGGGTCGACTCGATCGTGCAGTATTGAATCGGCCGGGGGCTTGCAGGACCGGGGTTCAGAGGGGATTCTCGATGACCAGCAACATAGCCAGGATCATTCTGTTCGCGGGACTCTCCAGCGCGACGCTCGTCCCGGCCGCCGCCTTGCCCCCGGCCCCCATCGCGTCCGCTTCGCTCGCGGCTTTCTGCGCGACGCCGCGAAAGGACGGGATCGACGTCACGGTCGCCGGCATCATCAACAGCTATCAGCGCGGCGTGGGGTCGCCCGGCGCGGGGTCGACCTCGATCACCGTCGGGTCCTACAACACCTCGGGCAACACCAAGCAGATCGAAGCGGGCGACCTCCTGCTCATCATCCAGATGCAGGATGCGGACATCGATTTCTCGAACACGGACGCGTACGGAGACGGCGTCGCGGGCGGACCGGCCCGCGGATCGACCGCGCTCAACAGCACCGGGCTCTACGAATACGTCGAGGTCCTCTCGGTGAATCCGGGCAGCTCGCTGCCCCTTTCGGGCGGAACCATCAACTTCCAAGGGTCCGGCGCGGGCGGAGGGCTGCTCAACACCTACCGCACCGACGCCGCGACCGCGACCTCGGGGCGCCGTTCCTGGCAGATCGTCCGCGTGATGCAGTACGGAAACGTGACGCTCGACCCGGGCACCCCGCCCCGCGGCGCCCTTGGGACCCCCGTCGCGAGGACCGCGGGAGCGGAAGACGGATCCCTTCTCCCCCCGCCGACAATCGGCACGCGTCCCGGCCGTTATGTGGGGTATGAGAACGGGGTCCTTCCTCTCCGCCGCCCTCCTTCTCCTCGGAGCCTCTCAGGCCGAGCCGGCGAGACGGAAGGTCCTCATCGTCGACGGGCAGAGCAACCACGCCGACTGGCCGCTCCAGACGAAGATGGTCAAGGAGTACCTGGAACAGACCGGCCTCTTCGCCGTCGAGGTCGCCACCAGCCCCCCTGCGGGAGAATCCCTGGAGGCGTTCCGGCCGAAGTTCGCGGGGAACGCCGTGGTCCTGTCCCTCTACAACGGCGGCCCGTGGCCCGAGGAGACCCGCCGAGACTTCGAGGCCTACGTCCGCGGCGGCGGCGGATTCGTCTCCGTCCACATGGCCGACAACGCCTTCCCCGACTGGCCCGAGTACAACCGGATGATCGGCCTCGGGGGCTGGTACCGCCGGAGCGAGAAGTCCGGCCCCTGGGTCTACTTCGAGGGCGAGCGCCTCGTTCGCAATCCCGCCCCCGGCATCGGCGGGAGCCACGGGGTCGAGCACGCCTTCCCGGTCGACGCGCGGGACCCGGAGCACCCCGTGATGCGGGGCCTCCCGGCCCGCTGGATGCACGAGCGCGACGAGCTCTACGACCGCCTCCGCGGGCCCGCGGAGGACATGAGCGTCCTGGCGACCGCCTTCTCCGACCCCGCAACGGGGGGGAGCGGCCGCCACGAGCCCGTCCTCATGGCCCTCCGCTACGGCGAGGGCCGCGTCTTCCACACCACGCTCGGCCACGGCCCCTACTCGCGCGAGTGCGTCGGCTTCATCGTCACCCTCCAGCGCGGCGCCGAGTGGGCGGCGAGCGGGAAGGTCACGCAGCCCGTCCCCGCCGACTTTCCGACGGCCGACCGGGTCCGCGTGCGGCTCTTCGGCGAGGGGGCGACCGGGACGCTCGCCCTCGCCGTCTCGGCTGACGGGAGGACGTTCGCCGCGGGCGGCGAGGACGGGATCGTCCGCTTCCGGGACCTCCGCGGCGCCGGGCCGTCCCGGACCCTCCGGGAGGACGGATCGACGGTGACCTCGGCCGCCTTCTCCCCGGACGGCGCCTGGCTCGCCGTCGCGGGCCGCCGGCTCCGCCTCTGGAATCTGGACCGCGCCGACGAGAAGCGGCCGATCCCGGCGCCCGACTGGCCGGAGACCGTCTCCTTCTCGCCCGCCCCCGAGGGTCACCTCCTGGCCACGGGCGGCGCCACGGTGGATGTCTGGGACGTCCGGACGGGGGAGCGCGTTTTCCGCCGCCCGGGCTTCGCGCGCCGCGTGGCGTGGTCGCCAGACGGGAAGACCCTCGCCGCCGCTCACGCGGACGGGAAGGTCCGGCTCCACGCGCGGGACGGCTCGGGCGAGGCCGCGGCGTTCGGCGCGAACGACCAGCCCCTCGACGCGCTCGGCTGGCGGGGCGGCGGCATGCTCCTCGCCTCGGGCGGCCGCGACGGGGTCGTCCGCCTCTGGGACCCCGCCACACGCGGACTCGTCCGCGAGATCCAGCCCAAGGCCGGATGGATCAACGACCTCGCCTTCTCCCCCGACCGCCGCCTCCTCGCCGTGGCTCACCGGCGCCTGACGCTCTGGGACGTCGAATCGGGACTCAAGGTCGCCGACTTCGAGGGACCCGGCGGGCGCGCGACCGCCGTCGCGTTCGCCCCCGACGCAAGGACGGTCGCCTTCGCGGGCGCAGGCCCGGACGTGACGACGCGCGAGGTCCCTGGCCGCTGATCCGGCTCAGTCCCCCGAGGGCCGGTCCATCCGCTCCACGAGCTCGCGGACGGCCTCGAGAACCTCTTTCCGGTCGGTCACGACGAGCGAGCGCGCCCGGGCCTCCATCTTCCCGTGCACCGTCCTCCACGACGCGCCGCGCGTGAGGAGGAGGCCCGCGCGCATCGCGAGCTCGGCCCAGGGGTCCGCCTTCCCCTCGGCGGGCCGGGCGGGGAAGAGGTGCTTCAGCACGAAGGTTCTCGACTCGACCTCCCCGCGGGACTCCGCCAGCGGGCGGACGAGCACGCGGCCCTCGCCCGCCGGGCGGGCCAGCGCCCCGACGTGGGTGACGACGCGGTCCAGGAGGTCGCCCCACGGTTCGTTCTCGATCCTCACCGTCACGGTCCCGCGGATTTCGTCCGCGGTCGCGAGCGTGACGCCGCAGGTCCGCTCGATCATGGTGAAGATGACCCGCACGTCCACGTCCCGGAAGTCGAACGACAGGCGGGGCGGCCGCGACACGCGGATGCGGCCGTGCGTCTCCCGGGTCACGCGGAGCTCCGCCCGCTCGCAGAACTGCTCCAGGGCCTGCCGGAGCGGGACGCCGGCGGCGCGGAACTCCTCCACCCGGAAGTCGTCCGGAACGTTCCGGTCGTCGAGGTCGACGACGAGCGGGACCTGCTTCCGGAGCGCCTCGAGGGCCTCCCGGGGGCGGGCGTCCTTGAGGTCGAGCGTCACGGGCGCGGCGCGCCGCGGGTCGGCGTGCCGCTCCACGTGCCGGCCGAGGACGACCCGGACGATGCGCTCGACCCGGGACCGGACCTCGCCGTCGGCCGACGCCGACGCGGCCTCCAGCCGCGGGAGCGCGTCGATCCCCGTCTCGATGAGCCGGGTCGTGGCCCGCTCGCGCACCAGGAAGTCCTCGCTCCCGAGCTCGGCGATCCAGGCCGGGACGTCCCCTTCCTGAGCGCGGGAGGGACCGGCCATGCCCAGGAGGGCCAGCAGGCACCTCGAAATGCAGGAGGATCCCATCCGGAGAAGTCTACCACGGGAGCGCGCGGTCCTTGAATGGCTGCGCCGGCGGCAACCGAGGGGCCTTCTCCCCCCGGTTCCCCGCTCGTGCTCCTCGTCTCGCATCTCGGTTTCCCGGCCGTCGTCGGCGGCAACGGCTCGCGGCCCGGCCCGCGGTCGGCGCCCATTGTGACCGCGAGCGGGTCCCTCTCCTTCCAGGGTAGAATGCTCCCGTCCGGACGCAAGGAGAGGTGCGGAGACCCCCGCTTTGAAGCTCCTACCCGCCCTCGACTCTTGACCAGGAGCCCCCTACTTCTTGCGCCGGTACACGTACTTTCCCGTTTCCGTGAACTTGCCGTCCTTTTTCTGCTCCACCGTGACGGTGAACGTCGCTTCGTCGACCTTGGTGTGGGTCACGCGATCGTCTAAGTGCCGGATTTCAGAAGTTCGTATAGCTTTTCTGCATTGCGGCACAGTTCCCGGTTCCCAGTTTCCAGTTTCCAGCAGAGCGCGCGCGTTCGACTTCTGGGAACTGGTAACTGGAAACT
>Ga0187893_10008804_pt1 | contig 15775 bp, 10 predicted proteins | sample MA1701074metaG_FD_139574 | JGI IMG/M metagenome (GOLD analysis project Ga0187893, IMG submission 139574) | White microbial mat communities from a basaltic lava cave in the Kipuka Kanohina Cave System on the Island of Hawaii, USA - MA170107-4 metaG ... | reverse complement strand
CTCCGCCTTGTACTCCTTGGTGAACTTCCGGCGTTTCCTGCCGGCCTTGTCGGTTTTCGTGGACATCGTCTTGGACTGCATTTTTCCTCATCTCGGTTGTCCAAGAAACCGGGGCAGGGTCACGTCACCGTCCTGAAGGAACGCAATCTCGGTAGGTAAACGTTACTGAACCTTGGTATATCCTCCGCTGCTGGTTCAGCAGGTAGAACTTTTAGGCGAACTGCTGGATCTTGAGCCCGGGGATGGTGAGCAAGGGAACCCTACTCATCGTCTGAGAAATTCCACAACGCCGCACCGACGCTCGCTGCTTCGTTCCGTAGTGCCGCCACGGAAACCGATGGTTTCGCGGGCGCGAATGATCCTAGGCCGTAATGGCAGCCCCACCCAAGGCCGAGCGGGCCGTTGACGGGGCTTTCGAGAGTCAAAGTGAGATGGAATAGACCGGGTGGCGGCCCAGGCTTCCCGCCTTCGCGGCGCGTTCGAGCAAAGTGTCGGAACCAACGCGCATGACGCCCAGCCTCGTTGTCATCTGTCGGCAAAGTGACAATGGGAGCCGTCGTGAGGGTAGGAAGCCCATGCTGACGAAGTTCCACGCGTACCTGACCCTCGAGCGAATCCTTCCCTTCAGGTTTGAGAAAGCGAGGCGGGATAAACGGCGTCCGGCTTTCCCATGTCGAACTCGACCCGAGCTCAGGAATCTGGATGCCTCCAACCTCGCGGAAAGACTGCGGGCTCCCGATGCCTAGAAGCGTGACGGCAATGTCGTCCATCCCCTTTGCCCACGTCTTGCGGAGACGACGAAGCGCACGCTGTGCGAGCGGTCCGAAACCCATTGGCGCATAAACCAGGACATGGTCGATGCGCCCCCGGTTGCGAGCATCGAGAGACAATGAAATGAAACGCGCGTGACGATGCCCGTGTTGCAACGGCTGTCCTTGTTCGTCCTTACCCGTAAGCTCCGGGCATCGACCACACTGCTGTTCGTCGCCCACCTTGCTCAAGAGCGCACGCCTGAAGATCCTCATGGTCGGAAGCGCCCGCTCCATGAGAGGAAGGACATCCCGTTTCCGATCGGTCGCAAGAGCGAACAACGCCGCATCGGCACCAACGACCCCTCGGTCGAGCGAGCGTCCACGCGTCGAACTCGACGAAAACGCACCCGCCGGACGCCAATAGACGAGCTCGCGGGAGCCTGGCGGGACGTTCCACCCGTTCTCCTGAAGCTCCGTCGTTTCGACTTGCAGTGCGGCAAGAAGATCCTCCGGGGCCTTCATCACTCCCTGACGCCAGGCCTCATACTGCGCGTTGGCGAGGGGTGCAAGCAAGCGAACCGGCTCGTCATCAGGCTTGTGACGCTGGGTCGTGACCAACACTCCCTGGGGAAACTCCGCTCGCGGCACGAGCCGCGCTTTGACCCGTGATTCAGCGCGGCCGAGATACCCTAGACGGTCGAGCAGCCGGGCGAGAAGGTCGTGCTGCACAGGTTTCGCATCGGCAGGCCACTCGATCCAGAGCACGCCCTCTGGGCGTACGAACGCATCGATGACCAGGCTCGTCGCCTGCACGCCGTTCCTCCACCCTTTGACGGGCATGTAATGCCGCGTATGGCCTTGGGTCGCTGGAGGCAACCGATACGTCGGCTCGTTCGCTGCGAGCGCTTCGACGAGCTGGCGCATCTCATCGGGAACATCCTGCCAGCCAAGCTTCGTGTAACCAGTCGCAAGCAGAGCACGGACGACACGCCATGGGCTTGGCGGCCATTCGACGAGCCCTTCGTTCACATGATGCCCCCACGGCGTCGCGTGGTAGCACCGCGTCGGGAAGTCGAAGGCTAACCAGAGCATCGTCAACTCGCTCGGGTCGTGAACGTGACGGTCGTGACGCCTCGGTCTCCCGCGAAAGCCTTGTTCTCGGCCAGTTTCTTAATGAATTCGCTGAGACCGTTCTTCAGCTCCTCAACGGCCGGCAGCTTGAAGACAGCGACGTTCGTGCTGGTGATATCGCCGTCGCCCTTCTTGACGAAGCTGCAAGCAGTACGAAGCCGCATGGGGCTGTCCACGAACGCGCGCAGCTTGAAAAGCGCCAACAACATGAGCATCTCGGTGGCGGTTTCCTCGAGACCGTACCCGCGGATCTGTGCCAGATCGACGCTTGCGTAGAGTGTAATCTCCTCTGCTGTGTATTCGTCTCGAGGGAAAGGAACATGGCCGAATCCCTTCGCGGCCCCGCCTTCATTGAAGGCCATTCCGGTGGGATCAACGTGGTCTTGTTTCGAGCCGCCGGACGCCGCGACCTTTACGTCATCCGCCTCGATGAACGCGGTCAAAGCTCGCGCAACCCGCAAGCGCCCGCCTGCCAGCTCCTTTTTCGCCAGAAACAGGCCGTGGATAAGCGAGCCGGCATCGTACTTGAGCAGCGTCCTTGCCAACACCCTTCGGTCGATGGGCCCCGTTGCCAACACACCAAGCTCCTGTTTGAGCGCATTGAAGAACGTTGTGTCTTTGCTTTCGAGGATGTAGGGGCTGTTCAGCCGGTGCGAGTCGGTTACGGAGCTCGTCAAGTACTTGTCCTCATGGTTCACCTTCACGTAACTGAGCCCCCACAAAGGCTCGACCAGCTCGCTCTTGCTCTCGTCCCAACATAGCGATTCGAGACGGTTTGCCATGCTTTGGGCAGACTCGACGAGCAGCGATCTACCGCGCGGTGTATCGAACTCCGCGGCGCCGAGGTCCGGAAAACCCGTTGGCTGGAAGCGATGGCCCTGGCGCACCTCGAGTGGAACCTTGAACAGTAGATCGTGATGGGACTTGAGCTCGGATAGCTCGACAGGCATCGTGGCCTCCTTAGACTGGGTTGGATGTACGGGTCTCGGCGTCTTTCACGTCGTAAGGTTTGCAGACGAGTCGAACAGCGCGCGCGGCATCGTCTCGCGAGATCGGGAACGCCAAGCTCGCCGCGAGACGACGTCCAAGAGCCCGCGTAGCGACACATCGGCGAAAGACCGGCAGAAGACCGCTCGCTTCCAGCCGGCGAGTCGCCACCTGCAGTGCACCGTCCAGATCTCCTGCGGCGAGACGCCGGAGCGGTGCGGGATCGAGTCGCACGGTGACCTCGGCTTCGGTTCGCCCGTCCGACCCTCGAACGGACACATCGAATGGCAAGTGGGCGAGACGGAACAACATGTGAAGCGGATCCGGTATGGATTCACTCTCGATCGGCGGCACGCTTAAGCCTCGTGCCGCGACCTCATTCCAATCGAGGGCCAGCAGAGGTCGAACGAGCCGGAGCACGCCCTCGTCGGAGACTTCGCCGTACACCCACGCAGCGATTTCCTCGGACGTCGCTTCGCAACCTCTCACCGCTTCGAGCGGCAACCGAGGCGCGTGCACGCGGTCGTTGCTCGAAGAGCGGGCCCAAATCGACCTGCGTTCCACCAGTGCGATCGCGTCGGTAACGAGATCACGGCCGATGCACACGTGCTCAGGATCCTGTATGATGTGTCCGTCGTCGTCGAGCTTGAACCTAGGACGCCGCTTGTCATGATCATCGAGAGGAAGGAAGTGCCGTCGAACGGAGTCAACCGGGGTCGCCTCGTCATGTTTCCTGGGCCTGTGCTGAGAGGCCAGCGCCAATGCCAGTCGAAGTACAGTCCGGCCTTCCGGGGTTCCGTCATCCACAGCCGCTAGCCATTCGCTGCTCAGCGGAGGCAAAGGCCGACGCAAAGGATTTTTGCTGCCTCGCAAGAGCACGAGCTCCGCCTCGCCGAGCGTGACGAGGAGCTCTCTCCATAGTGTCGGGGTGGCCTCTTGGCGGCACACCGTGAAGAGAGCCTCCTGTGTGCGTCGCGCGATCACGCCAAGACTCATAGACGCCTTCTTCTCGCGGGCCTGCCTCACGAGCCGATCGATCCACGACGCCAGGCCATCATCAAGGAGTGCCTGATGAGAGCGTGAGGCTACCCGAAACCGTCCAGTCGACACCGCAAAGCGCGACTTACCATTGCGCTTGAGGTAGGCGAAGCGCTGGAGAGAATCAATACCACGCGCCAGACCGAGTCGTGCTGTGGCACACACCAGATCCGCAGCTCGCGTTGTCTGTCGGTGTCTGATCTGTGCTCGTCCCTCACGAATGAGCTCGACGAGCTCGTCATAACACAGCGGCCGCGACCAGAGGGGCAACCATTGCTCGCCCCCCTGATTGTCTTCGCGCTCCGACGCACTCCCGAATCCAGCGGAGGCCCCCTGCACCCAGAATGGCGACGATACACGGGCTCTCTCGACATCGACATCGCCGCGACGGCTCATGCCGGCGACCAGTGCTACCGCCCCTTCGAGCATGAGCACGAATTCCCAAGAGTTGATGCCAGCACCACCGTAAAAGCCCGTGCCCATGTTGGTGCCACCGGCCCGGCCGGGAAAGAGCTGACCTACGGCCTTTTTGACGAGAAGGTTCGTGGGCGTGCCGAAGAGAGCGGCATCGAGTTTCGCAGTCGTATTATTTGGCGGATCACCACCGTGGACATCGAGGAGGACGTGGAGATGCCAGCGGAAGTTCTTCGTGTACTCCATTCGGCCATCGTTCCCGCCTGAACCGAAGAGCGACGTGAACCCAGCCTCTCCTCTTTCGTCTAGCGCAACCGCTGCGTCCACCCATTGCTGGCTTTTCGTCCCCCAATCCGCTCGGAGGTCCGCGATCAGTCGATGCTTCGTCTCCTGTTGAGCCTCTTTGAAGGCCGCCTTCGCTTCCGCGATTCGTCTTTTGAGCTCCTTGTCGCCCTTGGCCCGGTTATTCGACGCCTTCAACTCCTTCTCAAGATCCTTCACCCTTTTCCTGAAGATTTTGAGCTGCTCCTGCCCTGCCTTGAGACGTTCTCGTGCCTCCTCGAGTGCCTCGTGCTCTGGCGATTCTCTTGCCACTCGTCTGATGGCGGTCTTCCTCGCCTCGACATCCGCCTTGAACCGCGCGACATCGCGCTCCGCGTCGTCGACTTCCTTCAGCGCGTCCTTATGCTTGGTCCGCTCATCAGCCGACCTAGCCGTCATTTCGTCGTGAGCGCGGCGTAGGTTCTGCTCTACACGACGCAGTTTTTCGGGGATTGCTATTCGCGCGATCTCGATCGCACGCCGAAATGACTCGAACCGTCCTGCCGAAGAACTCGCGAAGTGATCGAGAACTGGATCACCGATTGCTTGATCCGTCTCGTCGGCCTCCTCTTCGCCCCCTTCGTCATCGCTGACAACGCAGTCTGCGTCTTCGGTTCCACTAGCGAATGGCTCGTCGCACTGGTCGGAGGTTTCTGGCGCTGATTTTGGGGAGAAGAAGCCGCTTTCCAAGTTCCACGGCGCCAAGATCGGTGTGGGCGCATAGTCCTCCAGGAAGAAGCGCTCGATCGCTTTCCAATCGAATTCGCTGACGAGCACGAAGTGCTCGTTGCGCCAGAATCCGCGAGCAGATGCATCCTTTTGTTCCGCGAGAAGACGCAAGACACCTAATGCAGCGAGATACGTCGCGAGCACGTCGGGTTTCAGTCCGTTGAGCTCATGGACATGCAACGTCGTCATGCGATACCTCCAAGAGCTCCCCGTCGCTTTTTCTTCCCTGGTGCTCGCCGTCCCATCGGCTCGGAAGTATCTCTCGCGTTCGCCCGCGGCTTCGTTGTCTGCTGCCCCGCCGTTGCAGCGGCGAGAGTCTCCGCAATCCACATTCGGAGCTCCGCTCCGTGGTCCCGGTCGTCCGGCACGATCTGAACTTCCACGAGATTGGCCGGGACGCGCGGATCGTGAGGTCGGGCAATCTGCGAAGCGCGTACGTCGGCCACCCGCAGCAAAGCCTCGTACCAGGCGAGCTGGAAATCGCCGTAGTGCTTCCGCAAGGCAAGCACCCGCTCGACCCAGCTCGGGCCGTAGCGTCGCGAAAGACCAACGCTTGCTACATCCAGTCGCAACTTGACCTGCGGAAGCTCGAAGTCATGCCCGTCGGTGTCCGCAAGCACGAGCGAGGGGAGCACATCCCCCTCACGGACCCCACGAATGGGCAAGTTGCCGTCCCGATCGGGGTTGTCCTGGTCCCTCGGGCTCATGGGCAAGGTGGCACGCACTTTCCCGTGATGGCACATGACCATGTAAGCGACGAGGTTGAATTTGGTTTCGTCGAGGTCGATCAGCTTCGCAATCATCCCGTGAGGGTTGTCGACACGGTCCTCATCAGCGAGGAGCTCCCGCCCGATAGTGAGGTCCATCAGTTCCTCGCGTCCGCCCTGCAACGCCGGATGCTCGGGACAAACACACCACGCCAGCTCCAGGAGCGCGAGGGTGCTGGCGAGTTCGTGCCGAAAACTAGGACGCTTGCCTAGAGGGCTGTGGTCGTACATATTGCGGACGCCACGCCAGCGACCCTTCGGGGCTTTCGCAAGCGCCGTCTCCAAGGCGATACCGTTGCGGTCCCAGATCGCATAGGCAAACGCCGGGTGTGCCTTACCGATATCGTGGGCAAGACCTGCCAGGGCTAGCATCCGAGTCTCGGGCTCGTGTAGACCGAGCACTTTGGCAATCCTATGAACCTCGATGGCAACCTCGGTACCGTGCGTGGCGATCGTCTTGTACTGTCGGTTGCTTTGGTCGGCGCCTTCGCTCAACTCGTCCTGCTCGTCGGCAGCATCCGCAGCGTCGGCAGCATCGATTTCACGTGCGTGCTTGGCCACCACCGGCATCTCATTGCCAGCCTTCCCCGTGAATCCGATCTTCGCATCGTATCCGCCAGCACCAGCATCGACGAGAATAGTCTGCCCGGAATAGATATGTCGTGCGTCCACCGGTTCCCATTCTCCGTCGAGGTAGCTCCACACCCACGCCCGCGGCGGGGCCTTCCCGGAGTCATTGGCCCCATTGGTCCTCCCATTTTTCCCATGAGGACCCGTGTCTTCTGTCCGGCCTGCGCTAGGGAAAAGCCAATCGCGGGCGTCTCGGACCCGGACACGACAAAGCGCATCGTGTGCTGGACGCAGACGCTTGTGAGGCCCTTTTTTCTCCGGGATGGGCCACCACCACACGGTGACGTCGCGCTCGTCTCCTTCGCGCACGAAGCGGGAAATATCGACGTCTGCACCGGTGAGATCAGGCCCCGTATCGAAGAGGTCGCGCAGCTCCCTGCGTGTGATCACATGCAGCGGTGCGTACGGATAGAGGCGTGGCAGCAGGTCCGGTCGCTTTTCCTCTAGATCTTCCAACGCAGCAGGACCCGCCGCGCTCAGTGAAGCAACGGCATCGGCGGCAGCTTCGAGCTCTTCCGGCTCGTACGGCATCACAGCGGCGCGGCGCTTCTTGTCGCGCTCGGCATCGTTCTTCGCCGTGATTCCCTTGACACCGTCGTCGGTGTGCCGCCGATCGACGACCACAATCTGGCCTCCGCCACCATAGCGGGCACACCGACCGAAACGCTGGACCAGCGATGCCCATGGCGCGAGTTCGGTCACGACTGCGTTCGCCGAGATGTCGACTCCGGCCTCGACGACCTGGGTCGCAACGATGATGCGGTCCTTCCCTGGTACGCATTTTTCTCGCGCGAGAAACTCACTCGCCCACTGGCGGCGTTCTGCGCCCCGGAAGCGCGAGTGCACGATGCGAAGATCCACATCCGAGGAGAGCACCTTTCCGTCCTTGAGGAGCTTCTCGAGGGCCTTGTGCAGAGCGACCGCATTCTTCACCGTATTGGCGATGGCAAGCGTGATTCCGCGATCAGTCTTGCCGTGGGTGTTGGCTACAAGCTCGGCCCAGCGCTCCGCTTTGTCGTCGACGACGGCAGGGACAGGCTCGACGCGGATGGTCTTCGCGACTGTCCACAGCGGTCCTGTCTTCTCGGCTGGCTTGAGTCCGACAACCGGAAGCTCATCGACGCCTACGAGGTCTGGTCCGCGGCGCAGCCAGTCACGCTGTAGAGTCGCGCTCATCCACCAAGTCCTACGAGGACGCGGAAGCTTGCCGTCTCGCTCATCACGGCGAGCGAAGCCTTGGAGCTGCGCGCTCGTCGCGAGACCAACGTCCATGAGCTGGATCTCGTCCATTACCCAAAGGCAATCGACGTTGAGCATCGCGTACTCCATCGGCCACCGGGCGCGACCTGAGCCGTAGCCGCGGTTGAGTGCGCGGGAGAGGAGCATGTCCTGGGTGCCGATGAGCACAGCATATTGGTCCGGCTTCAGGTGCCAATCCGACTGCGAGAGCCCCCCCATGAGCACATGTAATCCCACAGACGGTCCCAATTCTGCGCGTTCGATCCAGTCGCAGACCGCGTGTTCGGTCTGCTCGACGAGCGTTCGCATCGGCAAGCAGAGAACGAGGCGTCGTGGCCATGAGTCCGTCCCTTGAATTACGCGGTTCCAGAGCCACGCGATCGTGACACCAGCGGTTTTGCCGAAACCTGTTGGAATACGGATGAGTCGATCTCGGCATGTATCGTCGAGAACGAGGCGCGCTTGCCAGGCGTGAGGCTTTTCGCATCGAACCAGAAGCTTGAAGAACTCGTCCACGCCGAGCAAGCGTAGCGCAAGAATTTTGCGAATCATGGTGTCGTCGGGCTGGACCATCGGCGTCGACTCGTCACGGATATTCGGCTTCGGCCCGAGCCCGTCGTTGATGACGAGTTGGCCAGCCGGCCGCGCGGCCACAGAGGACATTCGACAGGCTCTTGCACATGTCGCGTGGCTGGCCCTGGAACGCGTTCGTTTGCTGCCGATCTGACCGTGTGCGAACGCGGGGTCGTGTACGTCGGGGTTCTTCGCGACGCAGGTTCAAGGCTTCGCAAGGGGACATCGGGCTCGTCTCGGTGGAGAGGGTGATAGCAGGGCCGCTAGACCTTGGGGTGATCACGAGCTCGGAACTGCGGTTCGACGTGGTGGCCCCGCGATCAAGGGGCGGCACGATAGCAGTCGGTGGGTTTCGTGAGTGCGCCGAGTCCGAAATGCGGTTGCGCTCTTCACAGTGGCGTCGATATAGGCCTTACCGATCGCCGTATCGCGAAATCGGGTCTTCTTGTCCTTCGCGTCCAGGCTGTCTCGAAGCAAGGCGTCGGCAATCCGGTGTGGGGCCTGGAGTGTGCTGATGGTGTCGAGATCGGCAATGCCCGCTTCCTTGGAGAAGTCGACCGTGATCACTGGAAAACCAAGGCGCTCCTCCTCCCACGCAGCTTGCAGCGACTCTTCGATGCGGTTGGCCTGCGACGCCACCGAGTCAAGAAGCACAGTCTTTCGGGTTTGGCCATCGATGCGACGGTCTTCGAATGCGTACCGCGTCGTGGCACGCTCGCCCGTGGCATACGTTGGCGGGAAGATCTTGTCTCCCTTCCCGCCTGCCGGCTGCAACCGGGTGACGCAGCGAATCGCTGCCGCCTGGCCAGCGACGGATCGTTGGAGAACATCGAGTGTCAGTTCTGGGTATTCTTTGGACATGATGATTGCACCGACTCAGGACGACGTTGGCGTTGGGGTGTGGAACTTGGAAGCGTGCTGTATACGTTTCTGGAGATCAGCCATGGAATAGTCGGGACGCGGCACGACGCGATCCAATGTTTTCAGTCATGCTTCCCCCGAGAACGCCGTGTTTGACCGGATCATCTTTGACCCTAAGATCCTTGGAGGTCGTGCGTGCATTCGCGGGATGCGGATCCCGGTGTCGGTCGTGCTCGCGTACCTCGCCGACGGTGCAACGGTCGAGGAGATTCTCGAGGATTACCCGGACCTCGAGGCCGAGGACATACGACAAGTTCTTGGTTATGCCGCGTGGCTCGCTTCGGAGAACGTGTACTCGCTTCCCACGTGACAGGAGGGCAACGCGTTGAAGCTTCTGCTCGACATGGGGTTGAGTGCGCGATTGGTCCCCCATCTTGCTGCTGCAGGGCACGACACGGCTCACATTTACGTGAGCGCGGGCTCGTGCGCGTGGGTGGTTGTCCGCGACACGGGTGTTGAATGCTGCGAGGCCGGACATGGTGCTCGACTCGGGTGGAGACGGTAATAGCAGGGTGGCTCGATCACGGGATGATCACGAGCTCGGGAGCCACTCATCGACTGCTGGGGTCAGGCGATCGGGGTGGCAGGCTAGCACCTTGGTGGCTGCGGGGATACGCCAAGTGTAAGATATTGCATGTGATGCTCGCGTCCGTTTTGCGCGATTCCCATTGTCTTGCATCGGAGGACGATCGAGATCCTGTCTCGCGCGGCAATACGTTGGGAGAGCGTGTCGGCCAAAAACAAAAAGATCGGCCTGACGATGCTTCGAATACTGCCGCGCTGAAGAGGGGTCTACGGTGGTGATCTCCGCAGCCCAGCGGTGATGGGATGAGACGCGACGGGGTTATTTCGGGTCGTCCACGTTCGAGGGTGAGTTTTGCGTTGGCGGAATCGAGGCAAATCCCATCGGAAGCTCTGGCACGGGATCCGGCTCAGGAATCACTGGTGCAGAGACTGCCCGCTCGTCGGGCTTCTTGTTCGTCCACGCGCGCACGTACGTTGCGACTTCGCCTTGCAGCTCGGCGGGTTCGATGCTCTCTATCGCATCGATGATCCCGAGCACCCTTCTCGCCATTTCGCGACACGACGTGTACTGGACCGTGCGTTCGAGCAGCTCGTCGTCGATGAGCCAGCGATCGTGTTGCGCAGGGCTCCACTTGACATGAAATAGCCAGCGCGCCACGGCGCCACGGATCCTCAGCACGGCAGTACCCGGTCGATTGTGGTCGATGCCATACGCGGGATCGCCGTTGCCCCAAACGCGATCCCATGCAGGTGCCGGCGCCGAAGGTATCGCAGCGTGAAGGACACTGACGTGCTCGATGTGGGCGGCGCGAAACGTGCGAGGCTGATTCGACTCACGACAGAATGCACGCACGTACAGGGCACCATCATGCATGCGAACCTGCCAAGGCTCGATGGTGTAGCGGGAACGCTCGTGCTTCCACGGACTGTAGTAAAGGATCCGAACCACGCCGCTGCGCAAGGTGCGGAACATCGCGAAGAGCACTTGCGCGTCCACCTTGGTGCCCAACGTCACCGTGCCGGCGACACCTCGCGTAGCCACGTGCTCGTGGTCATACGCCCGCGTGCGAAGCTTCTCGTCCAGTTGTTCGACGAGACGGCCAATGCGTAGCTCCAGCTCGTCGTCGGCCACTGGACCCAGCATGGCTTGGGCCATGAGCACGGCGAGAAGGTCCTCGGGTTCCGGATGGTCGAGCGGGTTTCGAAACCTGGGATCGCGAAGGACCCATTTGTTCGTCCGGCGGTCGAACACAATGGGCGCGTCGCCGTCTCGCAGGTCGTCGAGCACACGCTGCATGGTGGGTGGCGAAGGGTTGCCGACGCGTGCGATGAGTTCGGCTTTGCTCAATCCATTCGGACAACGTCGAAGTTGTTCCAGCACACGCTCGCCTATGTCGTCGCGAGTTGTCCCTCGTCGTGCGTTTGCCGTTCTGGCCATGGACCTCGAAGACGATACGATACCAATCCGGAAACCGGCTGGCCAACCCGTTGGAAATCTCGCGCGAGACGCTCCTCAAGCAAGCACATCGCGGTCATGTCACCGCCATCACCAAGCATGGACGTTCTTACGCAGCGCTCGTTCCCGCCGAGCGCGTCGGTGTAGGCGTAAGGTGTCTGCCGTTGTTGTTCTCGAGAGGATCGCGAGCTGGTCTCGGAATCGTCACACCGATCACGCTGGCCGAGATAGTCTGCGGCCCGCTACGGCGAGAGTCGTTCGGTCGGCAGGAAGCGCCCGTCGGCGTCGCCGACCGCCTCGAAGCAACCCTCTGTCACGAGCCATGCACGCTTGCTACAAGGACTACGTTCCGGAGCATCCAATCCCAGCATTGCGGAAGCGAGGAATACCGTCATGAGCATTCCCGCAAGCTCCGGCGGAGACAGCCAAACCAACGTCATCGCGCTCGACGACCCGAACGATGCCAGGTTGGTGCCCTATCGCGGTCGTGGGTTGCCCGATCGCACGCGTTTCGTGGCCGAGAGCGAGCATGTGGTTCGTCGCCTGCTCGAGAGCCACTTGCGCGTCGAGTCCGTGCTGTGCACACCAAGCTACGCGGCACGCGTCGTACCACGCATACCCGACGACGTTCCCGTGTTCGTGCTGGGCGAACCCGAGATGCGTACCGTGTTCGGCTTTCCGTTTCACAGAGGCTGCGCCGCCGTCGGATTTCGTCCGGCGCCAGCCGGACCACCTGTCGAGCTCGTCCATTCCGAGACGTGTCGAACCATCGTGGTTGCGCAAGGGTTGAGCGATCCCGCCAATGTGGGCGCGCTCGTCCGCAATTGCCGGGCGTTCATGGTGGATCTGGTGGTACTGGACGAACACGGTGGGGATCCGTTCGAGCGCAAAGCCATTCGCGCATCGATGGGCAATGTGTTCTCGCAACGTGTCGCGGTCACGGACGACGTCGAGCTACTGGTACGACGAGCACGCGCGGGTGGTGGGGTGTCGATCGTGGCCGCTACACCTGATCCGAACGCTACACCGCTGAATGCGTTCGTGCGCCCCGCTCGGCTCATGCTGCTCGTGGGCAACGAAGGCCATGGCCTGTCATCGACCTTGTTGGAAAGTGCCGATGTGCGACTGCGCATACCCATGGATCCCTCCGCAGACTCCATCAACGTTGCGGCAGCCACCGCAATATTGCTCTACGCCCTTGGCCGCACGCGGTAGTGCCTCACTGGCGGTGGACAATCGGCCTGGTCGGATCGTCGGGGCAGTGGGAACCCTGCCGAGAATCACCAGTGGAATCCGAGCAGGTTCCAGTAGTCGAGAAACCACGTGAACGCGAAGCTGGAAGCCGCCATCAAGCTGTAGTGGATACGGCGCGTTCGGGTCCACAGCTTCTGCTTCCACGCGACGATCGCGAAGCCGAACAGACCGAACGACAGCAAGGAGGCGACCACCGCAACCGCGAGCAGAACACGAGCCATGACGGGCACACCTTCCGTGAATTGTGCCACCAAGTCGCCGGTCATCACCATCATCGTGCCAATCACGAACGCCAGGTTCAAGCTGGCCACGGTGGCCGCCAGCCAACACGCGATCCGAGCGACACTCGTGTCCGATTGCCCGCCACGGAACCGTCGTAAAGTTCCGACGATGGTGGTCAGGAACAACACGAGCGAGACACCCACGAGCGTCAGTTGAAAACGCGCGGTCTCCCACCAACGCAGTTTGTGCATCGCCATGGTAGCGGCATTGCCGAGAAACACGCGTTCGACACGGCCGTCCTCGTTGGCCTGGAACACGAGATCTTCGAACCAAGGTCCCAGCGTTTTGTCGCCGATCTGGCGAAATACCATCGGTTCTACTTCTACCCAGTAGGTCGCGGCATCGCCAATCGCACCACCCAATCGCAGGGTGTTTTCCGCTGTGGCCGAGATGTTCGATTCGCTGAACAAGGCGATGATTTTTTCGAGTGTGGTGTACGCGTAGCGATTGCCCCGATAGCTGCCGACATAGTCCCCCGCTCGTTCGGCGAAATCCGCTGGCGGCTGGGGAGGCACGGCATGCCGCTCGGGAAAATAGCGATCGACGAATGCCTGCAGGAGCGAGCGACGAGCCTTGGCGCCCCCGTCGCTGTTGTAAGACACGAATAGTCCCACGCCATGCTCGGGAAACAACACCAGATTGGAATGAAACGAAGGAAGAGCACCGTTGTGGCCAATGATCCGCTGGCCATTGAGGCGGGTTTCGTAAAAACCGTGAGCCACCCCTCGTACACGTTCGTGGTGTGTGAACAAACGGGTGTGCATGAGATCCATCGTGTCGCGCCTCAGTAGCTTCGCTTCACCATCCTCCTTGGCGAGATGTGCGATCATGAACTTCGCGATGTCGACCGCTGTCGCTACGGCGGATCCAGCCGGCGCAAAGTTGCTCAAAAACTCGAATCGCTCCGGCACGAAGCGCGCGTTTCTCACGGTGTAGCCGATCGCGAGGTTGTTGCTCGTCGATTCGGAAAACGCCGGTCCAAAGTGGGCATGCTCCATCCCCAGCGGCGCAAAGATGCGCTTTTCCATGTATTCACCGAACGGCATGCCAGCCACACGCTCGACGACATAACCGGCCAAGGCCGCGCCGTAGTTGGAGTACGAAGATTCCCGACCAGGCGGACGTACTCGTGCTGGAATGTCGCGCGCCAATGCCTTGCCCAGCGCAACCAACCGCTCCGGCTCGTGGACGAACGTCCCGGCGGATCGGTCTTCGAATCCCGGGGTGTGTGTCAACAGATGCGTCATCGTGATCGGTTCGGGGAACGTGTCGGGAATGTCGAAATCTAGATAGGTCTGGACATCGGCATTCAGATCGAGCTTGCCTTGCTCGACGAGCTGCATCACCGCGGTCCACACGAACAACTTGGAAACCGAAGCGATTCGGAACGTTGTTTCGTCGGCCACGACGGGCCTGCGAGTCTCGACGTCGGCCCACCCGTAGCCCTTGGCAAGCAGCAGTTTACCGTCCTTCACGACAGATACCGTGGCGCCCGGGATCTCGTGTGCGACGAGCTGGGTATTCAAGATCCCATCCATGAACGCTTCCAAAGCCTCGACATCGTCGAACTCGGCTGGCCTCTCGGTGGCCGCTTCCCCCATGATGGCCTTCTCTCCCACGGCAGCAGGAGCAGCGTCTGCCATCGACGGCGCGACCGACTGGAACGACATCGCAAACAGCACGGCGAGGATGGACATCGGTTCAACCTGCCTTGCTCTCGTGGTCCGATCCCGATCCGGGCTCGCCGGACGGTGCCGCGCAAATGGCAGGTGGTGAGTGACCCACTTCATGGGCACATGGTTTCGGGACGAGCGGCCCTTGGCATACGCCAAACCGACGCAGGTGTCGAGTGCGGCGCACAGCCATAGGGCCTGACTGCGTTTTTCCAAGGACATGTGTGCGGGAAAAAAACATTGCGTTCGTGTCGTTCCGATCCATGCTCCCTCGCCGTTACGAACTTCCCACCAAACAAGGAGACAAAACGATGCGAGTCATGGTCATCATCAAGGCAACCAAGAACTCCGAGGCGGGTATTCTCCCGAACGAGAAACTGCTCGGCGAGATGGGGAAGTACAATGAACAGCTGGCCAAGGCCGGCGTCATGCTGGCAGGGGAAGGGCTGCATCCGACCTCGAAGGCCAAACGCGTCAAGTTCTCCGACGGAAAGAAGACAATCATCGAGGGTCCGTTTGCTCAAACCGACGAACTGATCGCGGGTTTTTGGTTGTGGAAGGTCAAGTCGATGGACGAAGCCATCGAATGGGTCAAGCGTTGCCCGGATCCAATGCCTGGTGAGGAGTCTCTTATCGAGATCCGCCCGGTGTTCGAGGCCGACGATTTCGGCAAGGAGTTCACGCCGGAGCTCCGGGCACAAGAGCAGCGCCTGCGTGCTGATCTCGAACGCCAGCACAGGTCATAATTCGGGCATCATGAACGTGGTCGACGAGTCCAAGCGTCGGCCTCCTCCTCTTCGTACCTGATCCGGGAATTCCAGCCGGTCGGAAAAGCAGAGCGTCGATGACGGTCAAGCGATTGGGCAACGTCGGCATCGTGGTGGAGTCGCTCGATACCGCTCCGGTGAACGCCCCCGGCTACCTACGCGTCATGTTCACCGTGGAGAACATCGACGATACGCTCGCCCGACTCCGCAAGCGCGGCGCGCAGCTCGTCGGCGAAGTGGTCCAGTACAAAGACGCGTATCGCCTCTGCTACATCCGGGGACCCGAAGGAATTCTTATCGGGCTCGCCCAGGAACT
>Ga0187893_10008803_pt1 | contig 15779 bp, 15 predicted proteins | sample MA1701074metaG_FD_139574 | JGI IMG/M metagenome (GOLD analysis project Ga0187893, IMG submission 139574) | White microbial mat communities from a basaltic lava cave in the Kipuka Kanohina Cave System on the Island of Hawaii, USA - MA170107-4 metaG ... | reverse complement strand
GCCAGCCGGTGCATCAGCGGATAGATATCCACATTGTCACCTGAAGGGAACTCTTCCAGGAACCGGTCAATGGTCGACTGCATGATGGAGTACAATCCCTTGACCTTCTGGGCATGAAAGCCAGGCTGGATGAGCCGGCGCTGTCTCAGCCAGTAGGCCCCGTTCGAAGTAAGGAGACCGTTGCCGATAAACCGGGACAAGTTTTCGGTGAGCATCCGCGACTTGTTGTAATTCTTGTGATTGCGCCGAAGGACGTAGTCGATGAACTCCGGGTCCTGCGTCAGGATCATTCGGCTGCGCCAGCCGTCGGCGACGGAATAAGTTTCTCCGAAGCGCTCGAAACTTTCCGTCATCGTCTCCAGCGGACTCTTCACCACCCGGAGACCACGCCGGTAGGTGCCGAAGAAGGAGTAGCCGGGGGGATAGCTATAGCGCGACATTGAAATGGAATATTGAAATATGGAAGAAAGAAAGTTAAACAATAAATGTTCCCAATTTCCGAATATTGCCAACGCCAACTGAAAGCGATTAACGACTAACGATTAACGACTAGCGATTAATGCACGACTACATCGTCATCGGCTCGGGCTTTGGGGGCGCTGTGTCTGCCATGAGGCTGGCGGAGAAGGGGTATTCCGTGTTGGTGATTGAGAAGGGAAAGCGATGGAAGTCGGGAGACTTTCCCAAGACGAACTGGGATATCCGCAAATACCTGTGGATGCCATTGTTCCGCTGTTTTGGTTTTCAAAAGCTGACGTTTTTCCGTGAGGTCTTTGTCATTTCAGGTGTCGGTGTGGGTGGCGGCTCGCTGGTGTATGCCAACACACACATGATGCCGCCCGATAGCTTTTATGAAAACCCTCGCTGGGCGGCCTTTAAGAACTGGAAGGCCGTTCTCGCGCCATACTTTAAACGCGCCAGGTTCATGCTGGGCAGCACACATTATAGTAAGGAGCATGAAGAGGACAGGATCTTGAAGGAAGTAGCTGATGAAATGGGAAAAGGGGAATCTTATGGCAGGGTGGACCACGTCGGCGTGTTTCTCGGAGACCGCGAAAAACCAGTCGATCCGTATTTCAAAGGCCTCGGTCCCCCGCGCAAGGGATGCATTGAATGCGCAGGTTGCATGGTGGGTTGCCGTCACGAAGCAAAAAACACCCTGGACAAGAACTACCTGTGGCTTGCCGAACACATCTTCGGCGCCAGGTTGCTGCCAGAAACTGCGGTGACCCGAATTGAAAAGACTGCGGATGGGTACCGCATCCAGGCCGAATCGAGTACGGCCATTTGGATGAAAAAGCGCAAGACATTTGAATGCCGTGGGTTGGTCGTGAGCGGCGGTGTGCTGGGAACGCTCGACCTGCTCCTGCGTCAAAAGCACTTGTACAAAACGCTGCCAATGCTTTCAGAAAAACTGGGCGATAACCTGCTGACGAATTCTGAAATGCTTTCAGGCGTGGTTGCTGCCGACCGCAAACTGAATCACGGCATTGCGATCAGTTCGCAATTTCGTCCCGACGACAGAACAACGATCGAGCTTTGCAAGTTTCCCGATGGCTCCGGCGCCATGACGCGGCTGGCAGTGATGGCGGCAGGCAACGGATCACCGCCCGTGCGGACACTGAAAATGATAGCCAACATGATCACGCAGCCCCTGAATTTCTTCCGATCGATCTTTAGCACGAAGCTCGCGAGCCACGGAATTATCTTTCTCATCATGCAATCGCTTCCCAATGCGATGCGTATGACCTTGAAACAGGGAATCTTTGGAACGCGGATGAGCATGCGCAATGACCTCAAGCAAAAAGTTCCAAGCTTCATTCCTGTTGGACAGGATGCACTCTACAGATACGCAAGGAAAGTTCATGGTGTGCCGCACAACGCATTCAGTGAGGTTGTTTTTGGGCTTTCATCGACCGCACACATCCTCGGCGGTTGCCCCATGGGCCGAACTGCATCCGACGGTGTGGTCGACGACAGGTTCAGGGTGCATGGCTATCAGAATCTTTACATCCTGGACGGCAGCATCATGCCTTGCAACCTGGGTGTAAATCCATCCCTGACGATCACGGCACTTGCCGAATACGCAATGGAGCAAATACCACCGCGGAAGGGAAGCAAAATCAGGACGTTGGAGCAGCGTATGAAGGAGCTTGATTAGCCACTGGTCAGTGAACGGTCCTGGATCAATTACGAGCCAGGTTGAAATACGCGCTGAACATCTTGTCTTCCGACAGTTTCTTAAACTCAGCAGTCAGCTTCCAGATCACCTTGTTGTGATCCTTGAAGCTCCACACTTGCTTGCGTACCTCACCGGAGCCTTCTGTCAGTTCATTTTTCCAACCCCGGACCATGGCCATTTCTTTGAGTTGGCCGGCGAATTCATCCAGCGTTTGAGGGCGAAATATTTCGTACATAGCCGTCCAGGTTCGTTCATCACCTTCATACTTCAATGTCTTTCCGCGTAACGGTGGATTAAAATCCAGGAGCGTGGCAAGCTGAAAGTCAACAAGCTTTGTGCGTGCGTACTTTCCGTTTGGGTCCCAATTATATTCCATCTGGTTAGCAACTTCCTGTGCCCTTCCGGGAGTATCCATCAACGAAATGATGTGTATCGCAGCATCCATACCCGCAGTGAGCCCGCCGGCCGAGATGAACTTGCCGTCTTGAACAAACCGTTTGTCGTAAACGGGCTTTACACCAGGTATATACATTTCCATGTGGCTGATCATACCTGCAGTAGTTGTGGCTTGACGACCCGAGAGCAAGCCTGTCGCACCCAGGGCAAAGGCGCCATTGCACACGGAAAGGATGTATTTCGCCGCTGGTTCTCGCTGCTTTATCCAAACCACCATTGGATTGTCAGCAGGTAAATCGTGGGGAACTGCACCGCCGGGGATGACTACTATATCTGCGGGCGGAGCACTCATGAAGTCGTATGACGGTGTAACTTTCATTTTCATGGAAGTTTCGAGCATCATTGTGCTTTCGCCGACAGTAAAGACATTGTACCCCGCTTGACCGAATACTTCAAAAGGTCCGGTGTAGTCAATGATCTGGACACCCCCGAAAATGAGTATTGCAACTGTTTTTCTGGGCGGGCGTACCTGGCCCATCAAACTTAAATGGACTGCCAGGAGTATCAGGGCGAGCGCGTACCTGAGGATCTTCATTGGGAAAACCAAACGAATTCTTTCTGAATGAGTTCCTGGTTTTTGACGAATGGAGTGGATTTCGTGATCAACTTTTAAGGATTGCCTGACGTGACCTCAGGCGCTGGTGCCTGATCTTCAAGGTATTGCCGGATCGCCTTGGCCTTTCTCCCATAATACCTGCGGGCGAAGGGCCCAATAGCGAGCATTGCGATTCCCAGGTAGACGAGTACGATAGTTTTCCATAAAATGGAAAGCGATATGAACTTCGCATCCGTAAAGAGTAAAACAGCCACGGAAAGAACAGCCAAATACCCACCCCACACATAAAGACGGATCGTTTTGGTATAATAATCCAGGAATGAGGTTAGCGTTGAACGCATGTCTTCGCTGTAGTCGACTGTGCGAAGGAAACGTATGGAGCGGTAAAGGCGGTAGTAAACCGGGATGGCATAGACGATGACCGGGATCGCGAGCTTGATAAAGTAGGTATGCATGCGCTCATTGAAAATCAAGGTGCTTACGCCAAAAAACACGATCATGGCTACTCCAAGCACCGACTCCCAGAATAATATGCGGGAGATACCACGGTTGGAGCGCTGAATAATTTGCCGGAATCTTTCCTTATCCGGTTCCGCGGGAGGGGGCATGACCTGCCTCTTCCATACGCCTTTCAGATCATCGAGTTCCATAATACTTATTTAATGTCTGCATGTACGCCAAACCATTTCCTGATTTTTTCCTTGACCCGAAAAAGCCGGACACCCACGTTCGACTCTGAAAGCCCCGTGATCTCGGAAATTTCGCGATAGGAGAGATCGTCCAGGTAGAGAATTGCCAGCGACTTCTCCGCAGGGTTAAGTTCTTCAATGGCCCGGTACAACAGCGTGATGTTCTCCTCATCTGGTTCAATTGCGGGCATGTTCTCAAGCCCGTCCAGGTCTGTTGTTCCATCGTTACGCCGATTTTTTCGGAAGTCACTTAAGGCTGTGTTCAAAGCCACACGGTAGAGCCATGTCGAAAACTTGCTGCGATGCCCGAAGCGCGGAAAGGCATTCCATGCGTTCAAGACAATATCCTGGTAAAGGTCGTCTTGCGCCTCCCGGTCCGGGCAGTAGCTGCGGCATATCTTGAACAGGATGCCGCGGCAGATCGCTATCTGTTCAAGGAACTGCTTTTCCAGGTCTGGGCTCATTCAATCAATGTACGTTAGTTCAAATTATTGCCGGTTTCTTACACCCATTTGCAACCTTATTAGATGCCTTAAATGATGGACGAGTCAAACGAAGGAGCTTCAGACGGCAAAGTGCAACGGAACGATCGGTAAAAGTTTTGTCAACTCAGCACATCGCGCATGCGATTCAAATACGTTTTACCCGTTACATCCCCCGGTAGATGTTACCTGTTCCTGGTACTCCGTTGGAACCTGCGTTTACATATAGATTCAGACCCTTCATGTCCCGATTGACAGAATTTTTCTATTTTCGATTGTGCAACCTTAACCCTCCCCCATGTCACCCGCCGGGCGTTCACTCTACTTCTTTGGGTTCTACCTGTTGGCTACGGGCGTCATGCTCGCAGTCTCGCCAAATACACTTTTGTCGTTGTTCGGAATCCCGGAAGCCACAGAAGTATGGATCCGTGTTTTGGGCATTGTTGTTTTCAACCTTGGATTGGGATACGTGGTGATGGCGCCCGCAAACAATCGGCTATTTCTTTCATTCTCCATTTACGCGCGCAGCTTTGTATTTGTTATGTTCTCGGTATTCGTCATGCTCGGCATGGCGCCCTGGCAGTTGATTCTGTTCGGTGTGATTGACCTGGCGGGCGCCTTGTGGACGTATGTGGGGTTGAGGCAGGGATGAACTGATAGGTATTCAAATGAAAACAGAGGGAATCTCGCGCCGCAAACGGACGGCTACAAGAAACGGGAAGAAGGTCATTTCCTGGGAATATTTCGACCATCGTGGCAAGCGTATATCCAGGTCTGCTACTATTGATCGATGCAACAAACTTGTGCTGCCCCCGGCATGGGAACAGGTTTGGATCTCCACAGATCCTGAAGCGCACCTCCAGGCAACAGGTAAGGATGCGAAGGGAAGATTGCAATACCGCTATCACGCCAATTGGACCCAGGCGCGTGCTGCCGAAAAGTTCGAAAGTATGGCTGCCTTTGCGGAAATGCTTCCTCGTATCAGGAAAAAAGTGGAGAATGACCTCAAACTTTCTGGTATGCCCAGGTTGAAGGTGGTGGCGCTCATCGTTTCCCTCATTGATCGGTACCATTTCCGGGTTGGCAACGACGAATACGCGAAGGCAAACCATTCGTATGGACTGACTACTCTGAAGAAGGGGCATATGATTCTTGACCGCTCAAAGTCTGCTGAAGGAAAGCTGGACGCGGTATTTGAGTTTGTTGGTAAGTCGGGAAAGCTCTGGAAGCGACGCATCTGGGAAGATGACCTGGCGCTGCTCATTGAAAAGTCCGGGCAAGTGGGAGGCCGGGCCAAGGATCACGACCTATTCAGGTACGAAGACAGTCGCGGACGGGTTCTTGACATAAAATCCGGACACGTGAATGAATATCTGGACAGCATCACGCCTAAGGACTTTCGTGTTACAGCCAAGGACTTCCGCACCTGGGCAGCCACATGGAAGACGGCGTCCCGGCTTGCGGAACAGCTTGACCCTGACTCGGAACGCGCCCGCAAGCGCGTGTCGAACGAAGTAATCAGGACGGTGGCGTCCGACCTTGGCAATACAGTTGCTGTTTGCCGGTCGTCGTACATTCACCCCATAATCCTCTCTGATTTTTCAGAGGGATCGTTCAGGCCGAAGTGGAACAAATCGCAGAAGGCAAGGAAAATTTCCGGACTCTCGAAAGAGGAGACGGCTACGTTGGCGTACCTGCAGTAAATCACAGCCAGATAGCCGGACAACCAAAACGCCGTCAGTCGGACTAGTCGGCTAGCGGCATCTGGTTCCTTAGAAATGATTCACCAAACTCCTGCTGTAAAAGAAGAAGATAAAGTACCCGAGTCCAACTACAAGGAACGGCGCTGCTGCGGCTACCAGCAGAATCGTAATGCGATAGAGGTTCCAGTAGGAAACAATGCGAACACTTTCTGGCTGGTCAGGAAGGTAAATAACCGTTGTTGTTTCGCCGATTGACCATGAAGGAGGAGAGGTGGCAACATCGCTGTTGAAATGCGCAGGCTGATGGTCCTGATTCATGTACTGGAACCGGGCCCGATAAACGGTGTCCTGCTTAACCGGCTCCGGACGGTTTTCGATCACGGTGGCCGTGGTGGTGATTCCTGACTTGAGCAGATGGTAGGTTTTCTGATAGAACGTCCAGGCAATGTAGAGACAGACCAGGCCGGCAAGGAGGACGAGGCTGTGAACGATCATAGGGATGAGTTTCATTCGGGAGACAAATAAAGTTACGATGATTTTGGGTCAGCATGAACAGAGTGAACGGCAGCTCGATAAACAGATAGTCGGGCAGTGGGTTCTTGCTATCTTCATGGTGATGTCAAGTCTGTTTTGCCTCTTCTTGTTTGTTCTTTTGACGGTAACCGGTTACGGGCAACAGCCAAGCGTACCTGACACTGCAAAGACCAAACTTGACCTGAGTGAGGCGGAGTTTGTGGCAGTAGAAAAATCAGCAACGTTCCCGGGAGGCATTGGAGCTTTTTACCGGTATCTCTCCGACAACATGAAAATGCCGAGGAAAGCGAAGCGCGCGGGCGTAAGGGGAAGAATCTACGTTGATTTTGTGGTCAACCAGGACGGCACCATTGATCCGGCCTCTGTCAGTTGCCCGTCAAGGGCTGAACTCAGGAAGTATCCAAGTTTGGCCATAGGCGACCTCATCGAAGACGAAGACTGCAAGGAGGAGGCGGTGAGATTGATCAAAAGTTCTCCGGCATGGGCACCCGCAAGTGTTAAAGGCAAACCGGTGAAGCAAAGACTTACCGTACCAGTGCTCTTTTCCAACAGATGATTCGCAGCCCTCAATACCTTCTGCCAACTGAGTCCTTCATCGGAACAAACAAGACCGGCAGCTTTCTCTGTTTCCTGATCTTTCCGCCTTCCTTAACGAGGTAAACCAGTTCTTGCAACTGCCTGTCGCCGACCGGGATGATCATGCGTCCGCCTTCCTTCAGCTGGTTTTGCAATGGTTGTGGAATGTGTGTGGGCGAACAGGTGACGATGATGGCGTCGAAAGGCGCGGCCTCGGACCAGCCCTTGTACCCGTCGCCGATGCGGACATGGATATTGGTGTAACCAAGTGCACGTAACGTACTGTCGGCACGTTTGCCGAGGACAGCGATCAATTCAATGGTGTAAACGTCTGCGCCAAGTTTCGCAAGAATCGCGGCCTGGTATCCAGATCCCGTCCCTATCTCCAAAACGCGTTCACCTGGCTTGATCTGGAGAACTTCCGTCATGAACGCCACAATGTAGGGCTGTGAGATCGTCTGACCTTCTCCAATGGGAAGTGGTGAGTCGTCATAGGCGTAAGGCAGGCTAAGTTGGCGAACAAAGCGGTGCCGCTCCACGGAGCGCATCGCATCTAATACCTCCGGAGATTTTATGCCCCGCCCCGCCAGCTGACGGTCTACCATTTTCTCCCGTGCTGACTTGTAATCCTGTGCAATAAGAGTGATTGCAATGAAATTGAGCGTTACGGCGACCAGTCGGATCATACAAGCTCAACAAAGTTCCTCATTTCCAGGTTCAGCAATACAGACTTGAAAACTTTTTAGACATTATATTGGTTTAGGATAGACATTGGAATAATCAAGTCATTTCCATTCATGATCCGCTATTATGTCTGCCATTAGGTCCACCCACCCCCTTGGTTTCCCCTGGAAAACCCAGGATCCCTTCATCTTCTGCGTCCATCACGAGGACTTTTACCCTGAAGGCAATGAAGTGATGGGACCGAAAGCCTCGCTTGCCGGAAGAAGGCTCGGTGAGGACTTCGAGGAAAACAAAGACGGTTGGCGGATGTACCATGGACAGAAAGTACCGGGCTTTCCTGCCCATCCACACTGCGGATTCGAAACAGTAACGATCACCACGCGTGGAGTCATCGACCATTCCGATTCGCTGGGGGCCGCCGGCCGATTTGGTTATGGCGATGTGCAGTGGATGACGGCTGGCGCAGGTGTGCAGCATTGCGAGATGTTTCCGCTGGTCCACCCCGACAAAAAGAATCCACTCGAGCTGTTCCAGATTTGGCTGAACCTGCCACGCACAAAGAAAAAGGCAGTGCCTCACTTTGCCATGCTGTGGGCGGATACCATCCCAAGCCATCGCGAAAATGGCACAATTGTGAAAATAATCGCCGGGAAACTGAACAATACAGTGGCGCCTGATCCGGCACCGGATTCGTGGGCGGCCAACTCCGGTAATGAGGTTGCCATCTGGCTGATCGAAATGCAGCCAGGGAGTTCCTGGAATTTGCCACCGGCGTCTGCTGGCGTGAATCGTTCGCTGTATTTCTTTGAAGGGCAGTCTGTCAAAGTGGATGGCCAAACTTTTGAAAAGCACCAGGCCTTTGAGCTTACGGCTGATGCACCCCTGACTGTCGTTAACGGGCCAAAGGCGTCGCGTCTTCTTCTCCTGCAGGGTAAACCCATCTCGGAGCCGGTAGTTCAGTACGGGCCGTTTGTCGGTAATTCCCGTGAGGACATTCAGCGCGCCTACTCCGACTTCCAGGAAACACAGTTTGGCGGCTGGCCCTGGCCAAGCACCGATCATGTTCATCCCAGAGAGAAAAGCCGTTTCGCACTTTATCCCGACGGCCGCGAAGAAACCAAAAGCTAATGTCTGAAGGCCTGAGAGGTCAGCAGCGTCGGAAATCTTGACCGTTCGCTTTTCCATTTTTTCCATCAATAAAGTCGCGATTAGGACTGTCTCGGGCAGACCTCGACTTCATGCTTTGGTCGATCAGGTTGTGTGCAAAATTGAATGGGAGGGCATCGAACTTGATCTTCCATCGGTTCAGCGCCATCCGCGCAAACTGTATCTTTTACTTGATTTGTTGGGCTAACAGGTCATCTATTTCGTTTATTTATCTGTTTGAATACATGGTATGAAAAACTCCGTAAGCTTAGCGTTAACACTTATCTGCCTGATGCTGGTGGTTGGTTGCCAGATGCAGACGGCACGGTTCCACCATGGCATGACACATGGCCGGTCAGTGCCATGGCTCAATGAGCATTTCGACGATTCTGAAGACAAGTTCACATTCGGGATCGTCACGGATCTTAACGGCGGAGAACGCCCTGGCATATTTGAAATCGCTGTCGGGCAACTTAATCTCCTGCGGCCGGAATTGATCGTCACCGTTGGAGACCTGGTAGATGGGGTGTCGTCGAACCCGGACTCCATTCATGCCGAGTACGACAGTTTCGATGACCGTGCGCGCAAAGCCAAGGCGCCTTTGTTTCACCTGGGGGGCAATCACGACCTTACTGATCCAGCCATGCGCCAGGTTTGGAAAGAACGCTACGGCGCACACTACTATTACTTCATATACCGCAATGTACTCTTCCTCATGCTGGACACTGAGGACCTTACAGATGAGCGAAGGGCAGAGATTCACTTAGCCCGCCAGGCAGCAATCAAGGTATTGGATGGCCCAGACCCGGAAAAGGCAAGAGACATGCCTTACTTCATGATGCCCGAACGTGTTACGGGCAACATCGGCAAGGAACAGTCAACCTATTTCCAGAGGATCATCGCGGAGAATCCGGAAGTTCGCTGGACTTTTCTTTTCATGCACAAACCTGTTTGGCAAAGGACCGGAGAAGGAAGCCTGGAACCTATTGAGTCAGCGCTGGCAGGGAGGAAATACACGTTATTCAATGGTCACTTTCACAGCTATTCCCATACGCTGAAGAACAATACCGATCATATAGTCCTTGGCACTACCGGTGGTCACCAGGACGAGAAAAGTGCCGGAGCCTTTGATCATGTCACGTTGGTGACGATGACAAGCGATGGTCCCTCGATTGCCAATCTCCGCCTGGACGGCATCTACGATAAGACGGGACACATACCGCTGAACGGCGACAGTGTTTGCTTCCAGGCATCACGATGTAAACAGGCACCTTCGGCACACTGATTAACTTTAGAATGAAACACACTTGGAAATACATAATGTGCATGCTGGTCTCGACGATATTCTTGCTGGAGGGATGCGGCCGGGTGAGTGAGGATAGCTCAGGTTCAGGTGCCGACAGCGCGCTGTACATCCCCAGGGACGATCTAACCACCTCAAACGGACTGAGAAGTACGACCGGGAAGACCTGGATTGTTCATCAAACGCCGATGCTGGATTCTTCAATGGTGAGTGTCCGGGTGGAGGCAATCGGGTTTTCGGGTGATACACTGTTGTTTGACTTCGGGCAGCTTGACCCTGTTATTGCACTCCACGCTGAAGATCTTGACCGGGATGGTTTTCAAGAGTTGTACATCGCCACACAGTCACTTGGCGCTGAGGCTTACGGAACATTGTATGGGTTGTACTCAATGGGAGACGACTCACTTACAATGATTTCCTACGAAGGGGCAACGCCCTACACCATGAAGGAGGGTGAGCCCTATGAGGGCTACAGAGGCCATGACAGCTTCCACTTTGAGAACGGGAAGCTTACCAACACCATCAGCGTGTACAAGCCCGAAGACACCGATGAGACTCCAACGGGCGGGACCAGGACAATTGAATACGAATTGGTGAATGGGCCCGTTGCCATACGATTGTGGCCCAGGCGACCAAAGTGAAGTTACTTTGGGTGAACGATGAATTGCTCCTTGAAGCATGCGGATTTCAGGGCTTCGTCTAGTTTTGAGACCCCGCCAGTCATGTTGACTACGTTGGTGAATCCCTGCATTCCAAGATAGTATGCTGCGCGGGGGCTTCGGTGGCTGTGGCTGCAATACAACAGCACTTCCTGGTTCTTATGCCTGTTAAGTTCATCAAGGTTCTTACCCAGTTGGTTAACGTTGACATTGATTGCTTTCTTGAAGTGCCCGAAGGATCGAACCGACCCGGAAGTCCCTTTGAATTCCTGCTCCGAACGCACATCAATGACAACCGCATCTGGATTGGCCGTGATGCGAGCGCAAAACTCTTTGGGGCTGAGTTTGGTGAACTTTACTGTTGACTTTGGCACCAGCAGCATACGGCATGTCTGACACTCGGTGCCGGACTTCACAACCGCGCTGTCACAGGGGTGCCCGCAGGGGATACAGACCAACTCTTCGGTTTGGGCCAAAGCACCGGCGGAAATTAGCAGGAAAAAGGAAAGCGGCTTGAAAATCCTCGATATGCGATTACTGTTAATCAATGCTGACATATTCAAACAACAAATGCAAAAAGGAATTATTCGTAGTATTTTGTGCGCAAGGTACAAAGGCGGAAAAATTCCTGCAACGCGATGAAAATGAAATACCTCGGTGTTTTCCTTTTCGTGGTCCTCGAGGTTCCGGCGACTGCACAGTTGAACATGGAATTGTACAGGAGCCACGTGCGCTTCATGGATTCGAGCGTGATGGTAAGGCGTTTCAAACATGATGACGTCATTCGTGTGATTGGAAAACTGGGTAAGGAGTTCCGAACGAAACGAATAGGAACATCGGTTGAGGGCCGGTCAATTAACCTGGTCAGCTGGGGATCCGGCCCCGTTCAGGTGCTGATGTGGTCTCAGATGCACGGCGATGAAACAACGGCCACCCGGGCGATCTTTGATGTGTGGCGGTATTTGCAGGCAAAGGATGGACCGTTTCAACTTAAAAGCAGGATCACATGGCATTTTATCCCCATGCTCAATCCTGACGGGGCAGCACGGTTTACCCGGAGGAATCACGACGGAATAGATATCAACCGGGATGCCTTGCGCTTACAGACGCCGGAAGGGCGAGTGCTGAAGCGCATTCGCGACAGCCTGAAGGCAGATTGGGGATTCAACCTGCACGACCAAAGTCGCTACACGATGGTCGACGGTAAACCTGCTACGCTTTCGTTACTGGCACCTCCGTTTGATCAGGAAAGAAGCATCAACGATTCGCGCGGTGATGCAATGCGGTTAACGCGCTATCTGTACGACCAGGTGATCGGGTTCATACCTGGACAGATTGGGATTTACCCTGACGATTTTGAGCCCCGCGCTTTCGGCGATAACATACAGAAATGGGGAACGCGAACCATCCTGATCGAGTCCGGTGGCATTGGAAACGATTTTGAGAAACTGGAAATCCGAAGGCTGAATTTTGTTCTCATGTTGACGGCCGTTGACGCAATTGCTTCGGGGGCTTACGAAAAGATTGCCCTGTCCGGATACAGCGAGATCCCGCATAATGCCGAGGGCCGGCTCATGGAACTGATAGTGAAAAATGTCAACCACCAGGGATTGGTAAGGGATGTTGGATGGGATCGGAGAGAAATCGACAGTGAGGACTTCCGAAGGTTCTATGCACGCGGTAGTATTACTGATATGGGGGACCTGCGCACGGCAAATGCCTATTATATTTTCGACGCGGCCGGGTATGAAGTAGTGCCTGGGAAGCTGTATGAAACGGTGCTCGAGGACATGTCGCAGTTTGAAAAACTCCCGATCGAGTCACTTGTGGCCAAAGGCTATACTGACTTCGTTGTGAAAGGAGGGCTCGACCGGTTTAAGCCACAGCAGGTCAACGTTGGCGTCTCGCCGCCGCCCGGGCAGGAAATAGTGCTTGGCGCGAATCCATCGCTTTTGTTCTTGAAAAATGGCGTAATCGAGTTTGTGCTGATCAACGGAACGCTGCGCAAGGCAAGGTAGTTGCCTGGGCACTGCCTACCGTTTTTGCCCTGTCTGGTTTTGAATGGTGAGTGCCAGGTTCACCGCGGTGTATGCATTTACAAGTCCACCGCTGCTGCTTAATTCTGAGAATTCAGCTTCACCGCCTCCGGGCCGGTTGACCCTCAGCCGGTCGAATTTTCGAGTGGAGTTCTTGATGACTTCGACGATCTGTGCAGCTGTGAGGTCAGGAAAGTACGACCACAAAAGCGCGGCAATACCGGTAACCACGGGCGAAGCCATGCTGGTACCGCTCTGTTCCTTGTATTTGTTTCCTGGCATCGTTGAGTAGATGTCAACGCCCGGAGCAAAGACATCCACGCCTTTCTTCCCATAGTTTGAAAAGTCGGCCACAAAGTCCTTCCCGGTCCCGGAGGCAGTGGCGCCAACCTCCAGCCAGTTGGCAGCTTTCTTGCCGGTCGTGTAGTTCCTGTTGGGAAAGTTATCCCTCTTGTCGTTGTCGTGTTTCTCATTGCCGGCGCCGTGAACGAGCAGTACGCCCCTCTGCTCGGCATAGGCGACTGCTTCGTCAACAACAGCTTTGTCGGGTGAAAGTGACTTGCCGAAACTCATGTTGATTACCCTGGCCCCGTTGTCTACAGCATAACGTATACCGTTGGCAACGTCCTTGTCGCGCTCATCGCCGTTTGGCACGGCACGAACTACCATGATCCTTGCATTGTCGGCGATGCCGTTGATGCCGGTACCGTTTGTCCGGTCGGCCGCTACAATCCCGGCAACATGAGTCCCATGGTCATTCTCGGGCCCCCTTACGTTGTTGTTCCCATAATACTTCTCCCGGGGGTTCGAATAATTATCGCCAATCACCTTTCGTGAATCGAACTCTGTATTGTACCCATACCCGACGATCACACGGTATTGCTCGACCGCTTCATCAATTTCATCCTTGATCTTTTGCAAGTCTGTACCTGCGTCTACGTTTTGCAGCACCATTCGTGCGATACCTTTCGCAAAGCTTTGGGTCGGCGTCTGTGACTGAAGGCTGTCGATTTTCTCCAAAGTCAAAAGTTCTGAATGCAGGGTGGCTTTTAATGTATCGAGGCTGAGGTCGAGGTTCCGCTTCAATCTTTGGTAATAGGCATACTCTTCACGGTTCTTGTCACGCAGACGGGTAAACTTGTCTTTGATGCTTTTGTAAGATTCGTACTCCTTCCGGTCCCTTCCGGGGATCTTGTTTTCCGGCAAGAGGCCGAATTTTTTGTCAAGACGCACAAACTCCCGGGTGAGCTCGAATGTGTCTTCATTTACATCACCCGACGGCCCCCCGATAAAACTCCAGCCGTGGATGTCGTCTACATAGCCGTTCTTGTCGTCGTCAATACCGTTTCCTGCTATCTCACGCTGATTGGTCCACAGTACACCCTTAAGGTCCTCGTGGTCAATATCAATCCCCGAGTCAATGATGGCAACAATCACGGCGGTGGATGGTTTCCCGCGCAACTTTTCGTAGGCGCGCTCAAGGCTGATGCCCTGCACGAGGTTCTTTTCCGGATCATCCAGGTGCCAGTCAGGATTGGACGGCTGGGCATATCCCCCGGAGCAAGGGAGTACTGCGAAAAGGATGCAAACCATGGATCTTATGCGCATGTGCCTCAAGGAATTGAATAGTTCTGTCAAAAATACGGCCAAGGGGTGAAAATCTTTAAAACTGGAGCAAAACCTTACGCCAGATAGCTTCATTCAAAGACTGCACATCGTGTATTCCCGCCGTCCTGCACTTTTGAGTCAAACAAAACAAGGGATGATCACTATGATACTACTGACGGTTGGCTTGTTCTTTTCACTATTCTTCTATTACGCTTCGACACAAAACCGGTTGCATGAGGATGTTTCAGGCAAACTGGCTGTTCAATAAACAGCCTAAGGTGAAAGAAACTTCCTGAACTTCTTTCAACTTGCCGGTAACTACCCGTTTTGGTACGGAACGAAGAGCGTCGTACGAATTGCCAGCTGGTTTCCGGTTGTACGCTCCTTCGCGGCTATTGTGACTGGTTCACAATTCCAGTATTTCTCCCGATTCCACCTCACCAGATCTTTGGCGTAGTTCGGTACTTGAGGTTTCGGTGATCAGTTTGCCGGTATGGTGGTTGCCCGTGCCACGCCCCAGGACCGCAAATGTTGTTATGAACGGTAGATACTATTTTGGGTCTTGAGTTTTTCTGCACGTATTCCGCGGGAACTCCTACTTTTGTGGTCCGCCTATGTCCCGATTGCTATCAGGACTTCTGCGAACAGGCTACATTTATATAGTCAAGCCGAAGTAGCTCAGCTGGTAGAGCAACGGTTTCGTAAACCGTAGGTCGTCGGTTCAAGTCCGATCTTCGGCTCTCGTAAGGAAATGCGAATAGAAGGCTGTGTCGTGCCTGGCCCGCCGTAGTCTCGGCGAAGGAAGTAGTTCGAATCTCAACTTAGGCTCCCCTCGACTCCTCTCAGGGTAGGCATTCAATCGGGCGTTTTTGTGTGGATGGAGAGGACTTGCCCTGAGAATGTCGAAGGCTTACCTTTGCCGCCCTGCCCGGGTGGTGAAATTGGTAGACACGTACGTTTGAGGGGCGTATGGCGCAAGCTGTGCTGGTTCGAGTCCAGTCCCGGGCACTCCCTGAGTTTCCATCGATTTGGGAGCAAGATTGCCGAAGTGGTGAAATTGGTAGACACGCACGTTTCAGGGGCGTGTGCCGCAAGGTATGCGGGTTCGAGTCCCGCCTTCGGCACGACAATGGAAATGCCCGCTCTTATAGCGGGCATTTCTTTT
>Ga0187893_10008802_pt1 | contig 15780 bp, 8 predicted proteins | sample MA1701074metaG_FD_139574 | JGI IMG/M metagenome (GOLD analysis project Ga0187893, IMG submission 139574) | White microbial mat communities from a basaltic lava cave in the Kipuka Kanohina Cave System on the Island of Hawaii, USA - MA170107-4 metaG ... | reverse complement strand
TCTCAATACCCCTCAGTGGGGCCAGGGTAGCGCAAAAATCATAGCGCGCTTCGCAGGAGCGCTCGGCCTCACGGGGTAAGAGGTATGGCAACGCGACCCAGAAAACGCAAAACTCGAACTAAGAGAACGACTCTGAGACGGCGAGGCTTCGAGACGGCGAGGCTTCCTCGAGCTGGGCGGCCTGGGACTCTGTGGCCTCGCTCTCCCCGACCTCCTCCGCGCCGAGGGGCAGGCGCGACCGCGAGCGCCCCGTGCGAGGTCCTGCATTCTCTTCTTCATGTAGGGCGGACCCGCGCATCAGGACCTCTGGGACATGAAGCCGGAGGCCCCCGTCGAGTACCGCGGGGAGTTCAAACCGATCCCGACAACGGTGCCGGGCCTCCAGGTCTGCGAGCATCTGCCGCTCCTCGCTCGGCAGATGCATCACGCGGCGCTCGTCCGGTCTGTCCGCCACACGATCGTCGACCACAACGCAGGCGCATATTACGCTCTGACGGGTTACTCTCCGATGGACGGGAGCCGGCTCATCGTCGCGCCGAGCCTGAAGCTCCATCCCACCTACGGAGCCGTCTTGTCGAAGCTCGATCCGACCGGGCGGCCGATCCCGGAGTTTATCCACCTGCCGGAGGTTCTCTCGAACAACGGCTTCGATCTGCCGGGCCAGTTCGCCGGATTCCTCGGGCGAAAGCACGACCCGTATATCGCTGGCGATCCAAGCCTTCCCGGATACTCGCCGCCCGGTCTGTCGCTGAGGGGAGGGATCTCGGCCGAGCGGTTCCTGCGGCGGCGGCGGCTCCATCACGAGCTGGTGGAGGAGACCCTGGGAAAGCTGGGCGAAGAACCCACGGCTCGCCAGATGTCCGAGCACTACCGCAAGGCGTTCGAACAGTTGACCTCGAAGGAGGCGCGGCAGGCGTTCGACCTCTCGCAGGAAAAGGAAGAGACGCGCGAGCGCTATGGCTTCGACCGCACGTCCAATCGCGCGAAGCTCGCGCGCGAGTTCGGCGGGCTTCCTCACCTCGGGCAAAGTATGCTTATGGCGCGCCGGCTCATCGAAGCCGGAGTGCGGCTTGTGACGGTCGCAGCCGGCCGCCGCTACTGCCAAGCCTGGGACACGCACCGACAGCACTTCCCGCTCCTCAAGCAGTCGCTCTTGCCGATGACCGACCTTGCCTTCTCCGCACTCCTTGACGATCTGCATCAGCGCGGACTCCTCGAAAGCACGCTCGTGGTCGCGATGGGAGAATTCGGCCGCACCCCGAAGATCGGCCAGATCACATCGAGCGCGGGGGCCGACGCGGGCGGCCGCGACCACTGGCCGCATTGCTACACCGTCCTCTTCGCCGGGGGCGGGATCCAGGGCGGCGCTGTCTACGGCGAAAGCGACCGGTACGCCGCGTATCCCGCCCGCGACTCCGTCGGCCCGGAGGACATCGCCGCGACGATCTACACCGCACTCGGCCTCGACCCTCGCACGGAGATCCGCGACACGTTCGACCGGCCGTACCCCCTTGCGACGGGGAAACCCATCGACGCCATCCTCTCCTGACGACGGCGAGCCGCGGAGAGCGCGACGGAGCCCCTTGCAGCGGCGGAAGAACTCCTCTGCGTTCTCCGCGTACTCTGCGCTTAACGTTTTCCTTCTTCTCGCTCGACGCGTTTCCCCGTTCCCTCGACCAGGAGGGTGACCGTGCGGATGCGGGGCGCCGCGAAGGCTTCGCGGAGCCCCGAGGGCCATTCGACCTCGACCCGCGTCACCTCTTGAGTGGATCCCAGCCCGAAGCGGGCTGCCATCTCACACTGCGAGGCGTAGCCGGACGCGCTCCGCACGACGTGCTCGCGCCAGCGACCGGCGGCGAGGACCCGGACGCGCGCGCCGATCCCGTCGCGGTTCGAACGCGTGCCGCGAAGGCGGAAGGCCGCCCACGCGGCTTCCGGCCCCCCTCCCGGGCCCGCGCCGCGGTTTTCGAGAACGAGGGGGCGCTCATCAATCGCGCTCGCGACGACGTCGAAATCGCCGTCGCCGTCGAGGTCTCCCGCCGCCGCCCCTCGGAAGGAGCGGCGCACGGCGAACCCCGGCCCGAAACGGTCGGTCTCCTCGCGGAAGCGGCCCGTACCGTCGCCGAGGAAGAGCTGGCACCGCTGGCGGTAGCCGGGGCTCGAGCGCATTCGATCGGCGTCCGGCGTGAGATGGCCGTTGGCCACGAAGAGATCGAGGCTGCCGTCCAGGTCGGCATCGAAGAAGAACGTCCCCCACGCGAGGTGCTTGTAGCTCGGCTCGCCGAGCCCCGAGGGCCAAGTCGCGTCCGTGAAAAGGCCGCTCTCGTCGGCGCGGTGGTAGGTGTTCGTGTCGTCCTCGTAGTTCGTGATGAAGATGTCCTCCCGCCCCACGCCGCGCTCGTCGCCCGCCGCGACGCCCATGCTCGCCTGCGGCGTGCCGTACTCGTTGTAGGCGAGGCCCAGGTAGAGGCCCGCCTCGATGAACTTGCGGCCCCCTTCGTTCAGGAAGAGGTGGTTCGCCATCGTGTCGTTGGCGACGAATACGTCGGGGCGGCCGTCGCGGTTCACATCGACGAACAGGACACCGAGCCCGTACGCGGGCGGGATCCCTCGCACGCCCCAGGAGTCGCTCGCATCGATGAACGCCGCGCCTCCGCGGTTCAAGAAGAGGCTGTCGTGGGCCGCCGGCAGCCCGCCGGGGCCGCAGAAGATGGGGAATCCCTTGTAGACGCAGGCGGGGTCCTCCCCGCGCCGGCGGACGGAGGCCCGGTCGAACTCCAGGTAGTTGGCGACGAAGAGGTCGACGAAGCCGTCGCCGTCCACATCGGCGAAGGAGCAGCTCGAACCCCACCTCGGGTCCTCGACGCCGGCGCCGGTCTTCTCGTCGAAGGTGCCGTCGCCACGGTTGAGATAGAGGACATCGGGTCCGAAATTGGCGACGAAGAGGTCCAGATCGCCGTCGTTGTCGACGTCGGCCGCCGCCGCGCCGCAGCTCCAGCGCGCATCGCCCAGCCCTGCCGCCCGCGAGACCTCGCGGAAGCGCCACGGTCCCTCGTTGCGGTAGAGGGCGTCTAGCGGTGGGGTCTCCCCCGCCTTCAGATCGAGCCGAGAGCCGTTCGCGAAGTAGATGTCGAGGTCGCCGTCCCCGTCGCAGTCGAAGAGAACGACGCCGGATCCGTTCACCTCCAAGATGAAGTCCTTCTCGCGAGAGCCGCAACTGTGCACAAAGTCGATCCCGGCCCGCTCGGCAACGTCGTGAAAGGTGGGAAGAACGCCGCCGGGGGCGGCGAGGAAAGAAACGAGGACGGCGGCGAGAATCATTGGGTCATGATACCAAGAGACCGTCTTTCGGTCCGTCCCGGTCGACTCCTCTCTCATCTTGACAACCAAGTTCCGTCGCGACGAGATGACGCCTGAAATGCAGGCAGTCCGCCGTGGTGTTTGCAGGAAAGCGACATGATCCGCCGCATCCAGGCCCTTCGATTCCTCTCTCTACGTTCTGTCGACGAAGAGATCGACAATTTCCAGATCCTCGTCGGCCCGAACGCGAGCGGGAAGTCTTCGTTTCTGGACGTCGTCTCGTTCCTCGGGGATCTCGTCCGGGTCGGTCCCGTCCGCGCCATCCTCGGCGACTTACGGGCGGGAGTCCCGCCGCGGGCCCCCGACCCGAGGCATCTCGCCCGGATGCGCGATGGCGACTCCTTTCAAGTCGCCGTCGAAGCGACGATTCCGGCGGAACGCCTCTCTATGCTTCCGAGATCGAGCGCTGCATCGACCCTTCACTCATGCGTCTGTTGAGGACGCTCCGGGAGTGGTTCCCTCCGTCCCCATGACCCTGGAATACGGAATTGTCCGAGTCGTTTTTTTGGCCTGGGCTGCCGCGGCTCCTCAGGACCGCTCGCAAGAAGCCGCCGCGCGCATCGAGGACCTTCTGCGGCGCGGAGAGGTCGCGAAGGGCCTCGCGGAAGCGGATGCGGCGCTCGTGGCCGCCCCCGGGAGCCGGCCGGTCCGCACGGCGCGGGCGCGGTGCCTTTTCGAGCGCGGAGACTTCCCCGCCGCCGAGGCGCTCCTCTCGGAGCTTCTCGGGGAAATTTCGAGCGGCTCGCCGGAGGACAGGGCGCAGCGCCCTGCCCTCCTCGTCCGGCTCGCCGAGGTCCACCTCGCCCAGGGGGACCATGAGCGGGCCGCCAAGGCCGCACTGGAGGCGGCGGGGAGCGCCGCGCCGGCCGCGGCGCCTGCCCGCGCGAGCGGTGACCTCGCCGCGGCGGCGGGAGGTGTCCTCCTGCGCGCCCGCCGCTACGGCGCCGCGCTCCCGCTCCTCGAGCGAGCCGTCGAGAGTGACCCGCGCAGCCATTTCCGCCTTTGGGCGCGGGGGGTCGCGCGCGCGCGAACGGGAGACCTCCGCGGGGCCGTCGAGGACCTCGCCCGCGCCGCCGAGGAGCCCGCGCTCCGTTTCGAGGCCAAAAACGAGATGGGGCTGGCCCTCTCGAAGCTCGGCGAGCACGCGCGGGCGGCCGCGGCGCTCCTCGAAGCGCTCGCCATCGACCCGTGGCAAGCCGAAGCCTGCTACGCGCTCGCGCAGGAGATGGTGAAGCTGCGAAAGCCGCGAGTGGCGGGCCTCCTCCACCGTTACTTCGAGGCGCTCCGCGAAACCGAAGGGACTTCTTCCCTAGACCACCACCTGGCCGCGCTCGGCCGGCCCGTCGACGCCTCGATCGAGCGAGCGCGGCGCTACGAGAGGCTCGGGCGGTACGAAAAAGTGTTCGAGGAGCTCCACCGCCTCCGCCGGATGGGGGAGAGCGCTGCCGCGGCCCAGACAGAGGCCGAGTTCTGGCGCCGTGCAGGCGTCGACGAACCCGCGCGCCGCGCCGCAGCCCTCATCGAGCGAGCGCGGAAGGCGCTCGCCGCCGGCCGCGGCGAGGAGGGCTATCGTCTCGCCCGACTGGCCGTCGCGCTCGAGCCCCGATCGAGCGAGGCGCTGCGAACGGCCGTGGCGGCTCACGCGGCGCCGGCGGACGTCCTCCCCCGCATCCACTTCCTCACACGCCTCGCTGCGATCCAGCCCGCCGACGCGGCCGCCCGCGCGGCCCTGGAGGAGGCGCGGCGGGCGATCGAGGGGGAGTCTTGACACGCTCGGATGGTCAGGGGGACAATTTCGCCTGAGTTCTTCCGGTGAAGAGAGGATTTGGCTGTAGGGGGGTCACGATGAACCAGTACGCTCGTTCCGCCTCTTTCTCCATCGCTCTACTCATCGCCTTCTGCGCACCTCCCCTCGGGGCCGTGGTGATCAACGAGATCCACTACGACCCGGTCGAAGGGAGCGACATCGAGTTCATCGAGCTGTACAACCCCTCCCTCGCCGGCGTGTCGATGGCCGGCTGGCGTTTCTCGTCGGGCCTCCAGTTCACCTTGCCCGAGGGCGCGTCGATTCCCGGCCGCGGCTTCGCCGTCATCGCCCGTAACCCGGCCGCCTTGATGGATCGGTTCAGGATCGTCGCGGACCGCGACCGGATCTTCGGGCCGTACGTCTCCCACCTCGACAACAAAGGAGAGAAGATCGTCCTGGCCGACTCCTCGGGGACGCTCGTCGATGCGGTGGACTACGACGACCTCGCTCCGTGGCCCGACGGCGCCGACGGTCATGGCGGGTCCCTCGAACGAGTCTGCCATCGCGGCGATCCGCTCCTGCCGTCCAACTGGCGCTCGGACGTCGAGCATGGCCCGAGCCCGATGCGGCCCAATACCCTCGTCGAGTGCCCGCCGCCGGTGCTCGCGACGCCGGAGGTGGCGATCAACGAGATCTACTACCACCCGGTCTCCGACGCCGACGCCACGCAGGAGTACGTCGAGCTGTTGAACACGACCGACCGGCCGATCGACCTCACCGGCTACCAGTTCGGGCAGGGAATCCAGTTCAAGCTCCCCGACGGAACGACGATGTCTCCCGGTGGACTGCTCGTGGTCTGCCGCAATCTCATCATCGCCCGGGCCGCCCTCGGCATCGAGGGCCCCGCAGTGGGGAATTTCACCGGCCAGCTCGACAACGGCGGCGAGCGGATCACGCTCTTCGATCCGAGAGGGGAGGTCGTCGATTCGGTGAAGTACGGAGACCAGGGAAGCTGGCCCGTCGCGGCCGACAGCCTCGGGCGCAGCCTCGAGAGGATCAGCCCGAGCGCCCCCGGCGATGACCCGGCATCCTGGTCGGTGAGCATCGACAGCGGTGCGGCCCGCTGGCGGTCCGCTTCCGTCACCGGAATCGCCACCGCGGACACTCTCTTCCTCTACCTCGCCGGCGCCGGCGAGTTCTTCGTCGACAACATCGTGATCGAGGATCCGGCGAACCCCGGCGTGAACCTCCTCTCGAACGGGAGCTTCAACGCCGGCATTGAGGGCTGGACGCCCACGGGCAACCACCTCGACTCCGGCTGGGAGTCGGCGGGGGGGGCCGACGGATCGGGCGCTCTGCGGGTCGTCTCGAAGGGGCGCGGAACCGGCTCCGGCGCCGGGATCGGATTCACAATCGCTCCGCCCCTTATCCGCAACGCCACCTACAAGATGACCTTCGCCTACCGTTATTTGAACGGCGACCGGGGGATCATCTTGCGCGTCAGCGGCGCCAGCGCGACGCGCGGCCTCTTCATCGACTTGCGAAACCGCCCGCTCGTTTCCCCCGGCGAGCCGAACGGCTCGGCGCGGGCCATCGTGCCGCCTTTCATCTCCCACGTCGGCCGTTTCCCGAGCCAGCCCCGTTCGACCGACGAGACGATCATCACCGCGAGGGTCCGCGGACCGGGAGCCGTTGGAGAAGGCGTGGCCGGGGTCTACCTCCACTACTTCCTCAACCTCAAGCCCGAAGAGGTCGACATCGTCGCGATGCGCGATGACGGCTTGAGCGGCGACGGCGAAACGGGAGATGGCGTCTTCGGCGCGCGGCTCCCCGCTTTCCCCCACAACACGCCCGTGACCTTCCGCATCGAGGCTGAAGACCCGAGCGGCGTCAGCCGCGAGCTTCCCGCGCCGGGCGACCCGACGGGAGTCCTGGGCTATTACGTGAACGACTCCCAGCCCCCATCGCCTCTACCCGTCTTTCATCTCCTCCTCAACCACACCTCGCCGCAGAACGCCGTCAACCTCATCCGCGCCCTCAATTGCGACGTCTGGGTCAACGCGGCGTTCGCCGAACAGGGAGACCTCTACCCTTCGGTCGGCCTCCGCCAGCGCGGGCAGTCGGTCTGCAACAGCCAGAAGCCGTTCCTCAAGGTCCGTTTCGCCCGCGGTCGAGATTTCGAGGGACGCCACAAGATCAACTTGCAGAGCATCTGGACGGACAAGTCTCTCGTGAGGGAGCACTTCGCCTGGAACTTCTTCGACGAGATCGACAGCCCCTACTGCACGACGCGCTTCGTGAGGCTCCACTCGAACGGGCAGTACTTCGGGCTTTACAGCGAGCTGGAGCACCCCGATGCCGATTTCCTCGCTCGCGTCGGCCTCAATCCGAGCGGGAACCTCTACAAAGCGGTCGCCTCCCGCGAGGAGCGCATGACCGACTACCGGAGCGGCTACGAGAAGAAGACAAACGAGGACGGCGATTTCTCCGATCTGAAGGCATTCCTCGACACGATGAACGCCACGCCGCGCGCTTCTCTTCGCGCGTTCTGGGAGAAGAACGTCGTGCCCGACTCGCTCATCGATTATCAGGCGGTCCAGGTGCTCACGAACAACCGAGACTACCCGCACAAGAACCACTACCTCTACCACGACACCGCCGATGGCCGCTGGCGGACGATCTCCTGGGACATGGATCTTACCTTCGGGAAGTTCTGGGATGGAGGCAACGGCGGCGTCCTCAACGACCTCATGGATGTCCCGGGGATCTCGCCGTGGTACACGACGCGCGTCGCCGGCGAGGGGATCGGCAACTACCTCCTCGATCGGTTCTTCTACGATACGCCGGACCGCTACTATCAGCGGGCCCTGCGCGTGCGCCTGTGGATCGCGCTCAAGGAGAAGCTGACGCCGGCTCTCATGGAGAACAAGATCGTCGCGGCTCGCGACCTCCTCATGGACGAGCAGGCGGAGGACATGAGGAAGTGGAGCCGCTCCGCGCCGACTCCCAACGACCGCACCGCCCCGCGGGACTTCCTGCCCAACCTCGACCGCGTCCGGGCGCACGTGAAGAGCCGCCAGACGTTCCTCACGAACTATTTGAAGAACACAGACCGCCTCCCCGCGCCGGATCAACTCAAGATTACCGAAGTTCTCTATCATCCATCGGGGAAGGACGAGGAGATGGAGTTCGTCGAGCTGTGGAACAACACCGGCAAGGAGATCGACATCTCCGGCTGGACGGTCTCGGGTCTGGGACAGGGCTACCAGTTCCCGCCGGAGACGAAGGCCGCCGCCGGCGAAGTGGTCGTCGTCGCGCGCTCGCCGACGCAACTGAAGGCGCAGTTCCCGGGCGAGTACCGCATCTTCGGCCCCTACGAGGGCGAGCTGGACAACCGCGCCGCCGAGGTGCGCGTTCGCGATGCCGGGCCGGGTTACCCCGCCACGATCGACGTCGTGCGCTACAGGAATTCTCCGCCGTGGCCCTCGGCGGCCGATGAGCTGGGCCACTCGATGGAGCTGACCGGCGTCGCGCCGGACAAGGATAACGACTACGCCCACCAATGGCGGGCGTCGGTGCTCCCCGGAGGAACTCCGGGGCGGGTGCCGGGCCTCGCGCCGTCGGTCCCTTTCCGCCGCGGCAACTGCAACGGCGACGCCGGGGGCCGTGTGAACATCTCGGATGCGATCTACCTCCTCGGAGTCTTCTTCTACGGCCTCGATGTCCCCCGCTGCGCCGACGGATGCGACGCGAGCGGCGACCGCCAGCTCGACATCACGGACGCGATCGTGCTCCTGAGGTACCTCTTCCTCCACGAAAACACGATCCCCGCGCCGGGCCCGACCGCCTGCGGTACCGCAGAAGCCAGCTACTGCGAGGAGACGAACTGCCCGGCGGGCGGGTGAGGCTTCTCTTTCTTCTCTGTGTCCCCTGTGGTTAACGTCATTTGCCAATGACGGCGGTGCATTCGCAGAATTCACCGCGTTGCGCCGCCCCGCGACCGCCGATTACCATACCCTCATGATCACCCGTCTTTTGAAGACCGCCGCGTTCTCAATTTTTCTTCTCGCGATCCTCACCTCCGCTTTCGCCTCGGCCGCCGAAGACGAGTGGATCCCGCTCCACAACGACGTGGACCTCCAGGGCTGGCTGCCGCTCGGCCTCGGGCGCTGGAGCTCGCGCGACCAGAACCTCGTCGGCTACGGCGGCACGCAGTTGACTCCCTCTTCGTGGCTGGTGACGGAGAGAAGCTGGAGCGATTTCGACCTCGAGGTCTCCTACCTCGCCGCCGATGGCGTCGAGAGCGGGATCGTCCTCCGCATGCCCCCGCCGTCCACCGCGGAGGCAAAGGAGAGGCTCTACAAGACCTCGGGTCCTCTCGATCCGGGCCTCGGCTACGAGATCAAGGTCCGGAACGACGCCAAGGTCCTCGAGCCGACGGGGAGCATCGCCGGCCGACAGCGTGCTTACGCCGAGGAGTACACGAGGGAGCATCGCCCCTACTGGCGTCCGAGCGAGTGGAACCACTTTCAGATCTCCGCCCGCTTCGACCACCTGCGCGTGAAGCTCAACGGCCGCGTCGTCGCGGACTTCTTCGATCGGACCTCCCTCGCGGGGGCCATCGCGCTCCGGCTGCCTCCGAAAGGCGAAGTGCGGTTCCGGAAGCTCCTCCTGCGGCCGGTCGCGATCTCACCGGAGGACGCGGCGAACCGAAAGTCGGCCCCGACGTTCGAGGAGGGTCTCCTCGCCGCCCCCGGCGCGTTCAGGCGGCTCTTCGATGGTAAATCCCTCGACGGCTGGGAGCCGCTCTGGGGGGGAACTTGGGCCGTCGAGGAAGGCGCCATCAGCGGTCGATGGACGCTGCCGGAACCGGAGAAGACTTCGGGCAAGAAGCCACACGGCTGGCTCCTCACCCGGGAGGAGTTCGCGGACTTCGTCCTCAAGCTCAAGTTCCGGATCACGGAAGGGGGTAATTCAGGAATCTGCATCCGCCACCCCGCGGCCCGCCGCGAAGGGGACCCAGCTTTCGAAGGCTATGAGATCCAGATCGAGGACACGCGCCGCGCCGAGGCGTGGGATCCCTCGGGAAGCGTCTACGCGGCGGCTCGCGCCTTCCCCGGCCTCGCGCGTTCGGGCGAATGGAACGAGATGACGATCTACGCCTCCGGCCCGCGGATCGCCGTCCATCTGAACGGAAAGAAGGCCGCAGACTTCCTCGACACCGAGAGGACCGATCCGCGCGACGCAAGCCGCATGAGCGCCGGCCCGCGCTCCGCGAAGGGCTTGCTCGGCATCCAGATCCACGACAAAGAGAAGAAGATCGAGGTGAAGGAGGTGGAGGTGAAGCCGATCCGGTGAGCATCACCACGGGTGTTGGCGTGCATTGCCAATGGGCCCGTCGATGGATTCCCTTCATGTCGATCGAGGACTTCGCGGTTGGTCGCGATTCGACCGCGGATGCGGATCGCGGCTGCCGATGCGGATGCGGATCCGGATGCGGATCCGGATGCGTATTGCCGACGCGGATACGGATGCCGGTGCGGATTCGGGTAACATCCCCTCCCAAGCAACGGATCAAACCCAATGACCCTCGAACTCTTTCACCCCCTCGTGAGCGGATGGTTCCGCGAGCGGCTCGGCGAGCCCACCGCCATCCAGTCGCAGGGCTGGCGGCGCATCGCGGCCGGCGATGACGTGCTCATCGCCGCCCCGACCGGGTCCGGAAAGACGTTGGCCGCGTTTCTCTGGGCCATCGATTCCCTCGTTCGCGACGGCGCGGCCGGTCCCCTGCCGGATGAAACGCGCGTCGTCTACGTCTCGCCCCTCAAGGCCCTCGGGAACGACATCCAGCGGAACCTCCAGGGGCCGCTCGCGGAGATCCGCGCCCGCGCATCGGCGGAGGGGACGAACCTACCCGAGCCTCGCGTGCTCGTGCGGAGCGGCGACACGCCCGCCGCGGAGCGGAGGCGCATGGCGCTCAAGCCCCCGCACGTACTCATCACGACGCCCGAGTCGCTCTACATCCTCCTCACGGCCGAGCGGAGCCGCCGGTGCCTCGCGACGGCGCGGGCGGTGATCGTCGACGAGATTCACGCCGTCGCGGGGGACAAGCGCGGCGCCCACGTGGCGCTCTCCCTCGAGCGGCTCGACTCCCTCGCGGGCCGCCGGCTCCAGCGGATCGGCCTCAGCGCGACGCAGAAGCCCATCGAAGAGATCGCGCGGCTCCTCACGGGGGCGGGGGTCGAAGTGAAAAGGGCGGGGAACGGGCCGCCGGGCGCTGCTCTGCCGTGCTCGATCGTCGATGCGGGCCACCGCCGGCCGATGGAGCTCTCCGTGGAGGTCCCCGACCAGCCGCTCGGCGCCGTGGGAACGCAGGAGATGTGGGCGTGGGTCCTCGATCGGATCGCGGAGCTGTCGAAGCGCAACCGCACGCAGATCGTCTTCGTCAATACGCGCCGGCTCGTCGAGCGGGTGGCCCACCAGCTCGCCAAGCGGCTCGGGAACGAGAACGTCTCGGCGCACCACGGGAGCCTCTCGCGGGCGACGCGTCTCGAAGCGGAGCGGCGGCTGAAGGCCGGCGAGCTTCCGGTCATCGTCGCGACGGCTTCGCTCGAATTGGGGATCGACGTCGGCGCGGTCGACCTCGTCTGCCACGCCGGCGCGCCCCGCTCGATCGCGACGCTCCTCCAGCGCGTCGGCCGCTCGGGCCACATCCCTCGCGGCAAAGATGGCGCACCTCCCGTCGTCCCCCGGGGAATCTTGTTTCCCCTCACGCGGGACGAGCTGATAGCCTGCGCGGCGGCGGTGCGGGCGGCTCGCCGGGGGGACCTCGACCGCGTCGTGTTCCCCCGCGCGCCGCTCGACATCCTCGCCCAGCAGATCGTGGCGAGCGTCGCCGCTGAAGGGGATGGCGGCTGCGGCATCGAAGAGCTGTGGGATCTCGTCCGCCGCGCGTATCCCTATCGCGACCTCCCCCGCGCCGACTTCGACGCGGTCCTCGAGATGGCCTGCGAGGGGTTCGCCTCGCGCTACGGCCGCCGCTCCGCCCACTTGCACCGCGACCGAGTCCACGGACGGCTGCGGGGCCGGCGCGGGGCGCGCCTCGCGGCGATCACGTCGGGCGGCGCGATCCCCGACACCGCCGACTACGACGTCGTCGAGGACCCCGCGGCGACGTTCGTCGGAAAGATCAACGAAGACTTCGCCATCGAAAGCCAGGCGGGCGACATCTTCCTCCTCGGGAACCGCTCCTGGCGGATCCGGCGCGTCGAGTCCGGTCGCGTGCGGGTCGAAGACGCCCAGGGCGCCCCGCCGTCGATTCCCTTCTGGCTGGGTGAAGCGCCGGGACGCTCGGTGGAGCTGGCCGCTGCGGTCTCCGCGCTGCGGGGCGATGTTGCGGCGCGGCTTGGTCGAGATATCGAAGCGGTCGAACTGCTCCGCAGCGAAGCGGGCCTCGACGAGGCCGGCGCGGAGCAGTTCGTCCGCTACATAGAGGAGACGTTCGCCGCGATCGGGGCGGTTCCGAGCCAGGAGACGATCGTCGCCGAGCGGTTCTTCGACGAATCGGGCGGCATGCAGCTCGTCATCCACGCGCCCTTCGGCGCACGGATCAACCGAGCCTGGGGACTCGCCCTCCGAAAACGGTTCTGCCGCACGTTCGACTTCGAGCTGCAAGCCGCGGCGACCGACGATGGGATCCTCCTTTCCCTCGGCGATGGGCACAGTTTTCCGCTCGATGCGATCTTCTCGCTCGCTCGGTCCGCGTCACTCGAGGAGGACCTCATCCAGGCGGCCCTCGCCGCGCCGATGTTCACGAGCCGCTGGCGCTGGAACGCTCAGCGCTCGCTCGCCCTCCCCCGCCACCAGGGCGGCCGGCGCGTGCCGATGCCGATCCAGCGCATGCGCGCCGATGACCTCCTGGCGGCGGTCTTCCCGGCGCAGGTGGCCTGTTTCGACAACCGCGCGGGTCCCATCGAGCCGCCGGACCATCCGCTCGTCGGCGAGACGGTCACGAACTGCCTCCACGAGGCGATGGATATCGATGCGCTGCGGGAGATCTTGACCGCAATCGAATCGGGGAGAGTCCGGACGGTCTCCGTGGACACACCGGCCCCCTCGCCCATGAGCCACGAGATCCTCCTCTCGAACCCCTACACCTTCCTGGACGACGCGCCTCTCGAGGAGCGCCGAGCTCGGGCCGTCGCGATGCGCCGAGCCGATCCCGACCTGGCCCGCGGCGCCGGCGCCCTCGATCCCGCGGCCATCGAGGAGGTCCGCGCCCAGTCCTGGCCCGATGCGCGCGGCGCGGACGAAGTCCACGACGCCCTCTTGACGCTCGGGATCCTCCCCGAAGCCGATGGCGACCGCTGGCGCGGCCCCATCGAGGAGCTTCTGGCGTCCGGGAGGGCCGCGCGGCTCGTCGCGGGCGGCCGGACGGCTTTCGTCGCCGCCGAGCGGATCCGCATCGCCCGCGCGCCGTTTCCCGGAGCGCGGATCGACCCCGACCTCCCGCTTCCGCCTCCGGCGCGAGGAGAAGCCGAGAGCCCCGACGTCGAGGTCGCCGTCCGCGCCATAGTCCAGGGTTGGCTCGAGCACATCGGCCCGACGACGGCCGTGGCGCTCTCCGAGCGGCTCGGAGTCTCTCCTGGCGCAGTCGAGCGAGCGCTCATCGATTTGGAGGGCCAGGGCGAGGTCCTCCGCGGCCACTTCAGCGCGGGAGCCCCGCCGGACGCGACCGAGTGGTGCAACCGGAGGCTCCTCGCGCGAATCCACCGCCTCACCCTCGGGAAACTCCGCCGCGAGATCGAGGCCGTCTCTCCCGCGACGCTCATCCGCTTCCTCCTCCGCTGGGGTCACGTCCAGCCGGGTACGCAACTTCACGGCCGCACGGGGATCCGACAGGTCATCACCCAGCTCCAGGGGTTCGAGCTGCCCGCGCCCGCCTGGGAAGCGTGCGTCCTGCCGGCGCGGATCGGCGAGTACGACCCCGACGATCTTGAGGCGCTTTGTCTCTCGGGCGAAGTCGCCTGGGCGCGGCTGCGGCCCGAGCCGCAGCCCATCGAGACCCAAGTTGAGGCCGAGGCGGCCGTGCAGCTCGAGCGAAGAGGGGGAGCGGCGCGCAGGCGGGGACTCCCGCCGCGGCCGACGCGCTCGGCGCCGCTCGCGTTCCTCCTGCGCGAGGAGATGGCGCGATTCCTCCCGGCCGGAGCGTTCGACCTGGACGCGGTGCAGGGGCTCTCGCCCCTTGCGGGAGAAGTGGCGCGGCTCCTCGACCGCCGCGGCGCATCGTTCCTCTCGGACCTGACGCAGGCGACCGGACGGCTCGCGGCCCAGGTCGAGGGGGCGCTCTGGGAGCTGGTCTCGCGCGGAATCGTCACCGGCGACGGTATCGCCGGCCTGCGCGCGCTCCTCAAGCCCGAGAAGGACCGGCGAATTCCCCTCAGGCGGAAGCGAGGGCCGCGCGGGGTTGTGCGGCGGGAACACCTGCCCGTGGGCCGATGGTCGCTGCTTTGGCGCTCTGTAGAATCCGCCGGGCTGCGCTCGCGGCGTGAAGAGATCATCGAAGCCGCTGCCCGCCAGCTTCTGGCCCGCTGGGGCATCGTCCTGCGCGAGCTTCTGGCCCGCGAGGCCCGGACGTTCCTTTGGCGTGACCTCCTCGCCGCCTACCGCCGGCTCGAGGCCTGCGGCGAGATCCGCGGCGGGCGATTCGTCGCCGGGCTCATCGGCGAGCAGTTCGCGCTCCCCGAGGCCGTCGAGGCCCTGCGCGGAGTGAAGCGCGGGCCCGAGGAGACCGAAGTCGTCGTCGTCAGTGCCGCCGATCCGTTGAACCTCGTGGGGATCCTCACGGCGGGAGGGCGAATCTCTCCCGGATCGGGCCAAGCGATCGCGTACCGAAACGGCGTCCCGATCGAGGTCGGCCCGCTCGGCGCGGTGCGCCACCGGCTGAGCCAGCCGGGGTCGCGGCCCGCGTAGCGGCCTGCGATGGGCGCGAGTTCGGGTGGAATGCCGCCCATGAAGCTTTTCACGCTCATCGATCCGCCCCTTCCCTCCGGACGTCCAGCCTATCCTCATCCGGATACTGTCCCGCGGCGAGGACCTGGCCAGAATCATTCCTTTCCTCTCGGATTTGGGGCCTTCGGCAAGTGGAGCCGTGCCGGCGCTCGAGCAGCTACTTCGGCAGCTCTCGGAACCCCAACCCTCCCCGCGAGATTACCCGCAACCGATCAGGTCCAAGCTCGAGGTCGCCTACGCTCTGTGGCGCATCGGGGGGGATGTGCAGTCGTTGCTTTCTCCCTCTTGATCGAGGCCCTGGAGCGGCCCGAGCCGCAGGTCCGTGCCCGCGCGGCCGGGGCGCTGGGGGCCGGCGGACCGGCAGCGTCGGAAGTTCTCTCCGCCTTATCTTGCGCCGCGAGGGATCCCGACGTCCGCGTCGCGAGCGCGGCGATCCGGTCTCTGAGGCGACTGGGTCCCGAGGGCCGGATGGCCCTTGAGCGAGCGCTGCCCTCCATCGAGATGCTGACGCCTCGCAAGTGTAAGTAGCCGCTGGCGATTGAACGCACGGACGGAAGTGACCGCCCTCGGGCCCTTGGCCCGAGCGCGCGGCCCAGCGGGCCCAAGTTACCGAGACCCTGGCACGATCAAGGCACTCACCACGGAGTGCTTCATCCCCGCTC
>Ga0187893_10008801_pt1 | contig 15781 bp, 17 predicted proteins | sample MA1701074metaG_FD_139574 | JGI IMG/M metagenome (GOLD analysis project Ga0187893, IMG submission 139574) | White microbial mat communities from a basaltic lava cave in the Kipuka Kanohina Cave System on the Island of Hawaii, USA - MA170107-4 metaG ... | reverse complement strand
GCCTCGGAGAAGCGCTCCTCGCCGCCGGTGACGCTGGCCGCGCCGCGGACACCTTTGCAGAGGCCCTCGAGCTCGAGCCCGCTTCCGAGGGCGCGCGGCGAGCGGCGGTCGAAGCTGCTCTCAGCTTCGGACGGGAGAAAGCTCGTGCCCAGGACTTCGTCGCGGCGCGACAAAGCTTCGAGCGAGCGGTCGCTCTCGACGAGCACGAGGCGTCCGCCTGGAACTACCTGGGTCTGGTATCGGAAAGGGAAGGCCGCCTCGAAGAGGCGCGGAGCCACTACGAGCGCGCGCTCCAGGAGGACCCCGAGCTCGTCGACGCTCTCTTGAACCTCGCGAGCCTGCGGATGAACAGAGGGGAGCTCGCGCCCGCCGAAGAGCTCTATCGCCGGGCGCTCTCCCTCGCGCCGGAATCCTACGAAGCCTACAATGGCCTCGGCATTGTTCTCGCGCGACAAGGCCGGAGGGCGGAGGCCGCCGAGGCGTTCGAGAAGGCAATCGCGATCGACCCCGGTCTCGCCGCCGCCCGGGAGAACCTTCGCGCCCTCCGTTCGAAGTGACATAGCCCCAAATCGCGCCGATTGGATAGAATCAAGCATGCGCGATGCGCGAGCGCGAAGAGCGAAGTGGGCGGTGCGCCGGTACCGTCTCGGCGAGGAGCCGGGCCACGACATCGACTTTTGATTCCCCCGACGAGGAGACTTTCGGGCGACTTCGATCCAAATGAGCTGGCTCCTGCTCTTCGCATTCGCGCTCCAGCAGGAAGGCTCGTCAGCGCTCGAGGCGCTCACTGCCGCCCAGGAAGCGGCGAGCGCCCGCCCCGAGCGGGCCGACCTCCAGTACCAGCTCGGGCTCCTCTACGCTTCCCTCGGACGCGCCCAGGAAGCGATTGACGCCCTCGGACGCGCTTCAAGGCTTGCTCCCGACGAGGCGGATTACGCTCTCGCCTATGGAGAAGTCCTCTACCGCGCCGGCCGGGCGGCTGAAGCGCTTCCGTATCTCGAGAAGGCTTCGTCGCTCCCTGAAGCGCTTCTCCTTCTCGCGAGCGTCCACGAAAAGCTCGGAGACGCGCAGAAGACGATCGCGGAGCTCTCGCGCTACGTCGCCGCGAAGCCCGAAGACCTGGGAGCGCGCCTCCTTCTCGGCTCGAAGCTCGAGCAGGCGAAGCGCATCGACGAGGCGCTCGCCCTCTATCGCGGCGCGACCGACGGAGAGAGTCTCGCGAGGGCCGCGGAGCTCCTGAGCCGCAAGCCGGAGACCCACGCCGAGGCGGAGGGCGCCGCGCGAAAGGCCCTGGAAGCGGACCCTTCGCTTCTCGAGCCCCGCATCGTCCTCGCCCGCGTTCTCTCCCGCGGAGGCAGGGACGGGGAAGCCCTCGAGGAGCTCGAGCGCGCGAAGACGGACCACCCCGACGCTCCTGAGCTGTTCTATCAGCTCGCCCAGGTTTATCAGCGGGCCGGCCGCGCGACGGAGGCCCAGGAGTCCGCCCGCAGGTTCCAGGAGCTCGAAGCGAAGGAGAAGAGCGAAAGAGAGCGCGAGGCGCGGATCGCCGTCACCTACAAACGCGCGGCGGAGATCCTGCAAAAGGGCGACATGTCCGAAGCGGAACGTGCGTTCCGGTCGGTCCTCGAGATCGACCGCGACAACACCCAGAGCCTCTCGATGCTCGCCAAGATCGCGTTCTCACGAAACGACTCCGCTTCCGCCAAGCGCTGGATCGAGCAAGCGATCGAGAGAGACGGAGAGGTCGCAGAGTACCACTACCTCCGGGGACTCTTCCAGGCCCGAACCGGGCGAGCGTCCGAAGCCGAGCCATCCGTGCGGCGCGCACTTGCGCTCGAGCCGGCCTTCCCCGAGGCCTGGTCTCTCCTCGGAACGCTCCTTCTCGATTCCGGCCGCGCCGAAGAAGCCCTTTCGTGTCTTCTTCACGCCCGGACTCTCGAGCCGGCAAACGCCGCGACCGAGCTCAACCTCGCTTCCGCCTACGCCGCCCTCGGAAGAACGGCTGAAGAACGAGAAGCGATGGAGCGCTATCGACGGCTCTCCCGCTAGGTCCGATCCGCGACCACCGGATAGATCCGAGATCAACGTTTGGTAGGCGGAGTCGGATCGGGGTGGAGCGATATCATGCGTAGGAAATCGCCGTCCCGATAGGCGACCGCTCGGACTTTCTCGCTCAGCCGGAGCGAATACACCTTGGCACCGTTTTGTGCCTTGAGATGTTCGATCGCCTCCCATTGGCAGCCGGTGTGCCGATAGAGACCACTCCAGTCCAGCGCGCGCAGGCGGCCGAGGGACGAAACGACCTGCTTGAGCTCGCCGAGCTCGACTCGAAAGAAAACGTCCTGGAACTCGGGGCTGTTGAGATCCAGCCGGATGCGGCTACTTGCGGCGGCCACGCGCGCGTCCGGGCTTCCTCGTCCGTCGCTTCATCAACACGTCGACATCCGTCTCTGCGGGTGCCGTCTCGGAAGCCCACGCCAGGCCTCGCGCGATGCGGGACCGGTGGGGCTCCTCGAGTGTCCAGAGCTGGCTTTCGGGCACGACGGCCACGTTCGTGATCAAGATGCTTCCGTCCTCCCGCCGTTGGACACGAAGGATCTTGCCCGCGAAGCTCTTGCCGAGAGAGATCTGCCCGCTTTTTCCCACCACCTTGATCTCCGCCCCGACCACCATCGGCATGCGTCACCTCCCTTCCCGCTGTCATGCTATCATGCCAGCGTGCGCTCGCGCAATCTCCGCGTAGCTGAGCTGGCCGGAGGCTCGCGCAAGCGCAGCGACTCACGCGTCATGGAGATCGGAACGGCATCCCTCTCGTGCCCGTGGCAAGAGCGGTCGAGGGGGCGGCAGATCGTGGATCACCGTGCCGAGATTACGGCTGCGGCCGATTATAGATGGGACCGACGGGAGGTCCAATGAAACCAAGGTTGTTGCAACTTCTGCTGCTCGGACTGCTGCTCTCGATCCGATCGAGCGGCAGTGCCCCCCTCCAGACCAAAACGGGTGGCTTCGTTCTTCAACGCGACGAAGGCGAGGTCCTGGCGGTTCGTAACGGCGAGGTCGTCATCAAGGTCGACCCGAGCACGGGCTCCCCGCGTCTTGCCATGGGTACTCAGACGTTGCGCCCGGGCGCCGGGATCGACGTCCACCTGCACGAGCAGGAGGACGAGATCCTCTTCGTCCAGAGCGGCGCAGGTGTTGGAGTCCTGGGCGAGGGCCGGACGCCGGTCGAGGCGGGAGCGACGATCTTCATTCCCCACGGCGTGTGGCACGGTGTCGAGAATCCGGAGGGCGCAGTGAGCCTCGTATGGGTCGTCTCCCCTCCAGGACTCGAGTCGTTCTTCCGGGAGAGCGGCTCCCCGCCCGGAGCCGAGCCGAAGACGCTCAGCCGGGAGCAAGTGGACGACATCCGGCGAAAGCACGGGATGCGTGTCAAGCCAAAGTAGCGCCGGGGACGTTGCTCGATTCAGCGCAGCACGTCGAACTGGTGGGTGTATTTGACGATGAAGCTCCGGTTCTGGGGGCCGATGAGGAGGTCTCCGAGCCCTTCCGTGTCGTTATAGACGACGAAAAGCCCCGTTCCCGCGGTGTTGAGCCAACTGAAGCGGAGGTTCGTCGACCAGACGTCGCTCTGGTCGTTGTACTGAATGAGGGACTGCACGTTGATGGAGGGGCTGAAGCTGTAGCTCACCCGCCATTGAGCGAGATTCGTGACGAAAGAACCTTCCTCCAGATCGACGTCGTTATACGACCAGGTGATCGAGGTGTTGAATTTCGCGCCGTAGCGCATGTTGATGGCCGTGCCCACGGACACCCGATCTCCCGAGTAGAAACCTCCCGCATCGAGGCGCCCGTCGTAGTAGACCGACCGGCTCTGATCGGTGTTCCACCGCCAGGCGAGCTCGGTGTAGTGGTAGGTGCCGGGCGGATGACGATCCCCTCTGCGATCTCGAACGGGACCCTCAAGCCCTCGAGGCCGATGTTCACCGCGGGGCTGAAAAACGCCCCCTTCTCGAAGTCCACGTGCGAGTCGACGTGGAGCTCTTCGCTCTCCTTGAAGCCCTCGAAGTCCCAGTAGCCCTTGTAGGTCACGTGCGGCCGGAGCTCGCGGAGCCACGAGATGGAGGGCGTGCGCACATAACGGAGGAAGTTCGTCTGAAAGCTTCGATAGTCGCTCCTGAGGAGGAACCCGACCTCGGGATTGAAGTCGCTCGCCACTTCGGTGTAGTCGACCCAGAAGCGGGTCTTCAAAGTCCGGTACTCGCCGTAGACGTCGAAGGAGTGCTCGGGGCCCGTGACGTTCGGCGTTTCCGTTCGCGCGGCGAATCCCCGGAACGTCCATGCCGGTCCGACGCCGAGCTGCCCCTCGAAGGCCCAGGTCCGGTTCCAGTCGGAGGGCGCCGCGAAATCTCCAGTGGCGGAGCGGTTGATGAACAGGCCCTTCATGCTGGAGCGGTTCGGGAACTCTCGTCCGATGGCGGCGACGGTGAAGTTGTTCGCGGGGGTCACGCCCTCGAGGGCGTCGGTCTGCATGTTCATGACGCCCACGTTGTAGGCACCCGCCTTTCCCGTCAGGCGTGCACCCACTTGGATGGGAACGAGCTCACCGGAAGGGCCGATGCCGATCCGCCGGCTGAAGAACATCTCGATGGCGCGGCTCTGGGAGTCGCCGGTCCCGATGCCGAACGTCCCCGCGTTCTCGAGGAAGAACGGACGCTTCTCGGGGAAGAACAGGTTGAAGCGCGTGAGGTTGATCTGCTGGTCGTCGACCTCGACCTGCGCGAAATCCGTATTGACGGTGACGTCGAGGTTCAGGCTCGGGGTGACGCCGAACTTCGCGTCGACCCCCACTTCGCCGTCGAGGTCCCGGGGCTCGCCGAGCGCGTAGTTCTTGTGGGCGGACGAGAGCGCGTAGGGGATCACATTGAAGTTGCGCGGGGCCTCGAGCTCGAGCCCTATCAGATCGCCGGCGGAGGAGAGCCGGTTGAGGTTGTAGATGCGGGACACCGGCGACCAGTAGACCTCCTCGCGTTTTCTCCGGATCGAGCGCTTGAAGTTCAGCCCCCAGCTCTGGGGCCGGGCCCCGTAGCGAAGGCTCCGGAGCGGAATCGCGAACTCCGCCATCCACCCGCGCTCGTTCCGATGGGTCTTGACGACGAAGCTCGCGTCCTAGTTCAGGTTGAAGCCGCTCCCGACGACGTTCTGCGCCCGCTGGCGGGTCGAGGTCTGCCCTCCGCCCTCACCTTCGTTCGAGACCTGTCCGTCGTACTCGATGCCGGCGGGGTTCGTCCCGAACACGAACCCGTTCTGGCGGTCCTGGTAGGTGTCGAAGATCATCTGGAAAGAGTCGGTGTCAATCAGCGGCGAGTCCCGGCGGCTGTCGGTCACGACGATTCCCGAGGGATCGGAGTCGAAGCAGATGGCGCCGACGTAGAGCGTCGTGTCGTCGTAGAGGATGCGGACCTCGGTGTTCTCCGTCGCGGGCTCGCCCTCGTGCGGCTCGGCCTGGACGAATCCGGTGATGACTTCCGCCCGGGACCAGATCTCCTCCTCGACGATGCCGTCGATGACGGGAGACTCCTCGACGCGGGCGGCCCGCGCCTCGCGGCGCGTCGGCTGCTGAGAGAACAGCGGCCCCGGAACAAGAAGAAGCGAGATCGAAAGCGGCAGCTGCATCGAGCGCTACCTCGCGCCTTTCGACCGCACGCGGTTCCTGAGGGTTCCGATGGTCTCTATGGTGATCTCGATCCCGTCACCCGGGGCCAGCGTGAAATCGCTCTCGGGAACGATACCGGTTCCCGTGAGAAGGTAGCATCCGTTCGGAAACGAGTTGTCCCGGAAGAGGTATTCCGCGAGCTCCGAAGGCTGCCTCTTCATTTCCGATAGCTGCGTTTTGCCCTCGAACGCGACGCCGCCTTTTCGCTCCACGCGAATCGCGATCGGGGTGGAGGGGGGTAGAGGCTCTTCGGTGAGGTAGAGGCAGGGCCCGAGAGCGCAGCTTCCGTCGTAGATCTTCGCCTGCGGCAGATACAGGGGGTTCTCCCCCTCGATGCTGCGCGAGCTCATGTCGTTTCCGATGCTGTAGCCGAAGATCCGCCCCGCGCTCGAGATCGCGAGAGCGAGCTCCGCCTCGGGAACGTTCCAGTCGGAGTCGCTTCGGATCCCGACCTCGGCACCCGGCCCCGCCACGCGGTTCGCCGTCGCCTTGAAGAACAGCTCGGGTCTCGAAGCGCTGTAGACCCGATCGTAGACGTCCGCTTCCTTCTCGGACTCCTCCATCCGGGCCTCGCGGCTGCGCCGATAGGTGACGCCCGCCGCCCAGACCTCCTGGCTCTCGAGGGGCGGAAGGATCTCGCCTTCCGTGGCGCGGTCGGGAGTCCCCCGATGCGAGCGCAGCCACTCGAGTGGAGCGCTCTCCCGAAAGAGCTGGTCGAACGAAAAGGCATCGCTGAAGAACGTGCCCTCTCTCGTCTCGATGGTCACGCCGTTTCTCCGGCGGTAGAGCTTCATGGTAGAAAGATATACTCTATCGACCTTCTGGAAAATACCCTGGAGACAAACGTCATGCCGCAGAAAAAAGCGTCCGATTTTGACCCCGGCCTTCTGGATCTCTTCGATCGCTACGTCCATGGGGCGCTCGACCGCCGCCAGTTCCTCGATCGAGCCAAGGTCTACGCGGTGGGGGGGGTGTCCGCGGCCGCCCTGGTCGAAGCCCTGAGCCCGAAGTACGTCGAGGCGCAGCAGATCGCCAAAGACGACAACCGCCTCAAGACCGAGTACGTCGAGTACGACTCCCCGCAAGGCTACGGAAAGGTCAAAGCGTACATGGTCCGACCCGCGGGCTCGACGGGAAAACTTCCCGGGATCGTCGTCATCCACGAGAACCGCGGTCTCAATCCCCACATCGAGGACGTGGCGAGACGCACGGGCCTCGCGGGCTACCTCGCGCTCGCCCCGGACGGGCTCACCTCTCTCGGCGGCTACCCGGGAAACGACGACGCCGGGCGCGAGATGCAGGCGAAGCTCGATCGCGACAAGCTCGCGGAAGACTGGGTGGCGGCGGTGAAGTACCTCCAGTCCTATTCCGGCTGCACGGGACGGGTCGGCTGCGTCGGGTTCTGCTACGGAGGAGCGGTGTCGAACATGCTCGCGGTGAGGATCCCCGATCTCGCCTGCTCCGTCCCGTTCTACGGTGGCCAGCCCGCGACGGAGGACGTCCCCAAGATCAAAGCACCTCTCCTAATCCACTATGCGAGCAACGACGAGAGGGTCAACGCCGGCTGGCCCGCGTACGAAGCGGCGCTGAAGGCGAACGGGAAGAACTACACCGCCCACGTCTACGAGGGGACGCAGCACGGGTTCCACAACGACACGACGCCTCGCTTCGACGAGGCCGCCGCCAAGCTGGCGTGGCAGAGAACGCTCGACTTCTTCAAGGAGCACATGGGAGCTCCCTCTACGAACTGACCGTTTCAAACTCTGCGGGGAGCGCCACTTCGAGAATCTCGAGATCCGGCGAGCAGTCGCCCAACGAATAGAGACTTGCTGCCGGCAGAACGAGGGCGGTCCCCTCCGCGATCGGCCGCGAACCGCGATCGTCGACGTCGAGCGTGAGCGAGCCCGAGAGCACGAAGGCGAACAGGAACTCGGTGTCGTGGCGATAGCGCTTGCTTGCGGGATTGCCGCGAGGCCGCGCGACGCGAACGCTGGCGACGCCGGAAGTGGCGGCAGCGATCCCCGTATCCCGGCACTCGAAGCCCTCGAGGCGGAAGGGCTTCCACGCGGCGCTCGCGGCCACGTGCCGGACGAAACGCTGTCCCCCAAAGGAGCGCCCTGGGTCTACGTCCGAAGTAGGCAGCGGAAGATCGTGGTCCGCAAACGTCTCATGGTTCGCGGGCGAGCCCACCTCGATGACTTCGAGCCCGGGGGAGCACTCGAGGACCCGGTGGCGGATGCGCGGCGGCTGTAGAACGCAGTCGCCCGCCTGCATCACGAAAGGCGGCCCCTGGTCTTCGTAGACCACGCGCACCCAGCCCTTGTAGCAGTAGATCATCTGGAACCGGACTTTGTGGAAGTGCACGTAATCCGGAACCGGCCCCCCACCCGGGATCTGGATGTGGGAAGCGATGAAGCTTCCCCCCTGCCGGTCCGGGACGAGGTCGCGGTAGCGCATGCCCGCGCGCCCGGCGCCCCACTCGGCGCGGTCGCCGTTCTCGCTCAGGACAAAGGACGGCTTCACCTTCGGCACGACGAGCGGAGGATCCGCATCCACGATCTCGATGCGAGTCCCGTTCGGAGCGACGAGCTCCGAGGCTCCCCCGGCGAATGCGGCCGGGTTCTTCATCACGAGACGCACCACCCCTGGCGCTCCCTCTCCACCGCGCCGAAGCTCGACGCGAAGCCCGTGCCCGGAAACGACGGCAACGGAGGGATCGTCGGCGGGATAGATGGCGTCGACGCGGAACCCGAGCCGATCGGTGAAAAACCCGAGAGTCTCCGACAACTCCCGGCAGGGCAGAACGACCTGTGCGTGCGCTTCCATCGGCGCTAAGGGTAATCCGTCCGGGGCTGCGGTCGCAACGCCAGGTGAATCCCGCGCGTCGATACACCAGGAGGCCCTTGAAGAGCTTCACGGAAGGTCACGTTCTTGTCAGACGCTCATTCTGCCGTAAACAACGAGGAAAGTCGCTCCGCCCTGCGTAAAATCGCCCAATCACCCCACGCGAGGCGTCGGAAACGCCGCACGGCTGGAATTCCCTGTCTGGCGTGGAGATTGCACTCCAGGGGGTCGGGTAGATGGAGGGTACGAAGATGGTACGAGCTCTACTAACCCTGATGGCGGCCGGGCTCCTCATGGGCTCCGTCGGCACCTGGGCGCAGGACGAAGCACTCAACAAGCACATGGCGCTCGGCGGAGAGCGCCACTTCAAAACCTATTGCGGCGCCTGTCACGGGAAGATGGCCAAGGGAGACGGTCCCCTGGCCAAAGATCTGAAGGTGACTCCCGCGGACCTGACCAGGCTGAACGAGAAGAACGGCGGCGCCTTTCCCTTCGAGATGGTAATGAAGACCATCGACCACGGCCGGAGCGTCCGCGGTCACGGAACCGAGGACATGCCCGCGTGGGGCAACGCGTTCAAGGCGACGGCGGAAAGCCCCGAGGCGGCGAAGCAGATGATGCGCGAGCTCGCCCATTACCTCTGGTCCCTGCAGCCGCAGTGACGTCTCTATTCGAGCTTCAATCCTGAAAGGAAAGCATCGAAGGAGGTCTCGCCGGCCGAGACTTCCTTGGCAGGCCCTAGAAAACGAATGAACCAGGGCCCCGATGGTCCCTCGACCACGGCGGCGATCATCCGGTAGCCGGGCTCGTTGTGGCGCTCGGCGGCTCCCGGACGCGCCGAGGCAGTGTAGGTTCCCTCGACGTCGACCCTCGTGATGGCGAGCTCGCCCGCCTTGGACTTCGTCACCTTCGCCCGCTCGCGCGTCGATCCGCCATCCGGCTGCTGAAACTGGCCGTACCAGCGATCGAGGTTGGCCTCGATGCTCCCGCCCTGACCGGCGCCGAAATAGAAGATGACGATCTCGGACTTGGCGCCGTAGCTCCACTGGGCGAGGCGCATCGAGGAGCTGGACGCGACCGGCTTCCAGTCCTTGGGGGCGTCGTAGGCGAGAGCGAGAAGAATGAAGACGATTGCTTTCATCGAGTTTCTCCGGCGGGAATCCTAGCCTGTTAGAATGGCGGGCGCTATGTCTCCCTGGATCCGGCGAGTGCTGTCGATTGCGGTTGCCGTCGCCTTTTCGCCTTCGGGGGCGAGAGGCCAGGCCGAGACGACGGAGCTCGAGGAGATGAAGATCGACCTCTGGCCCGAGTACGACCGGCCCTCGACTCTAGTCATGTACCGCTTCCGCCTGAAGCCGGGCGCCGATTTGTCCGTCCCCGTCGCCATCCCCATTCCTCCGAACGTCGGGGAGCCTCACGCCGTTGCCTGGCGCGACGATAAAGGTGCGCTCTTCATCGCCCGGTTCACCCGGCGTGAGGAGGAAGAGCGCGCGATGGTCATCGCCCAGCTCGGAAGCCGCGAGGGACAGCTCGAGTTCTATGCGGACATCGACGTCGCCGACCGCGAGCGCCTCTTCCGGTTCGCCTGGCCCGGTGGGATCGACGTCGGCTCACTTTCCTTCCAGATCCAACGGCCCTCCGGCGCGACCGATCTCCGCGTCACGCCGAAACCGAGCCGGCAGTGGGAGGGGGAAGACGGTCTCTCCTATGCGCTCGTCGAGCTCGGCCCGCAGCCCGAATCGTCGACACCCACAATCGAAGTCAGGTACGAGAAGGACACCGCCGGGCTCTCGGCGCCCCCAGCTAAATCAGCTCCGCCACCGACGGCTCCCGCCGCTACGAGCACCGAATCGAGGAAGACGACGCCTTCCTGGCTCGTTGCCGCGGGAGGTGCGGCCGGGGGGATTCTCGTCTTCGCGCTCCTTTCGGCTCTCTCGAAAGCCCGAGCGAGCGCTCCGAAAGCACGGGCGTCCGGAGGAAGTCCGACATCCATCTTCTGCCACGAGTGCGGGACCGAGGGCCGCAAAGCCGATTCGTTCTGCATGAACTGCGGGGCCCGCCTGGCGACGAAGCAGGCTTGACGCACGTGTCCGATTCGTTTTACGTACGCGACGGAGCCTCGTTCGTCGCGACCGAGGGAACGCGAGGCCCCTGGGACGACGCACACCAGCACGCCGGGCCGCCATCGGGACTCATGGGACGCGCCTTCGAGCGCTTCCAACCCAGGGACGACGCCCGCATCGTGCGCGTGACGATCGAGATCCTGCGGCCGGTTCCCATCGCCGCGCTCGAAGTCGAAGTCGCGGCTGCCCGGCCGGGGAAACGCGTCGAGCTTCTCGAAGCGGTCATGACCTCAGGCGGCGTCGCCATCCTGAAAGCGCGGGCCTGGCGCCTGCGCACGACGGAGCTCTCGCTCGACGATCCAAAGGAGGACCCGATCCCGGGCCCCGAGACCGGCCGCTGGGAGCCGTTCTTTCCTGGGGTCGCGGACGTCGGCTATCACACACACATGGACTGGCGCTTTCTTCGTGGAAGCTTCCGCGAGGCGGGGCCGGCGACGGCCTGGCTCAAGATGAAGGTACCGCTTCTCCCGGAGGAAGAGCCCTCCCCTCTCGTGCGCGTCCTCGTCGCCGCGGATTCGGCCAACGGGGTGAGCTGCGCCCTCGATCCGCGCGAGTACCTGTTCATCAACACCGACCTCAACGTTTTCCTCCATCGGGTCCCCCAGGGAGAGTGGGTCGGAATGGACTCGAGGACCGTCCTCGATCCGTCGGGAGTGGGGCTCACGGACACCGTGCTCCACGACGGCCAAGGACCCGTGGGACGGGCGCTCCAGACGCTCTACGTCGCGAAGCGCTGAACGTCGTCCAGGCGAAGTTGCGCTTCCAGAAGCAGCTCGGTCGTGGTTCGGCCCGATAGAAAGTTTTCGTCCGCGGCCGCGGGGACAAAATGAAAGCGGCCACGGTCGGCGACGATCAGGCGAAACACGGCCTCGTCTTCATCGAGGCCCTTCGAGAAGCAGCCGCAGATCCGGCCCGCCCGGAGGTGGAGTTGCCCCGTGTACGCGCCCTCGATATGGAGAACGCCGGTGGCGCGAGCGGACTCGAGCATCTGGAGAACGTCCGTGTTCGTGAAGTAGCCGAGATTCCCGGAAAGCTCGGCGGCGTCGAGCAGAGGAGCACCCGCTGCCTCCTCGTAGAGCGGCCATTCGAGAAGGGGATCGCTGAGCAGATCGAAGACGTCGTCCTTCGACTCGAACGGGGGGAAGAGCGCCTCCACGTCGCCGTCGAAGACGGTGCCGGAGCGAGCGCCGTCGTCGGGGCGGGAGAGCCGCCGGATCAACTTCCGAGAGAACGGAGAGAGCTCGGTGAAGAAGATCCCGTGAGCGCAGACCCGGGAGTCCGCGCGACGCTCGACGTGGGCGCGCCAGACGATCCTGGCTTCCGCGCGAAACAGGAGCGTGTATCCGCTTTGCACGTCGATCGTGACCTTTTCGCCGCGGGGGAGTGGTACCTCCGTGAGCACGCGAGCGCCCAGTTCCGACAGGTCCTTCACGTCTCCCCGGACCACGGAAGCGGGTCCGTTGACGAGAGAGATCGAGAGGTTTTCCTTGGACACGAACCGGGGGGAGTTGCGGGAATCGTTTTGAACGAGCATTCCTTCAGCCATGCTTCACCTGCCGATCCCATCCGTCGGGGAATGCCCACGTGCGGAGGGCATCTGAGAGCGGACGGGAGGATCGCGAAAAAGGCCGGGGAGGAGTAAGGTAGCTTCCCCGTCGGCAGTTGTCAAGGTGCGCAGCATCCGCGTGATTCGGTAGGATAGCGGACGAGTGGCGAGGTCTTCGATGAAGCGCTTGCTCCCTGTTTTCCTGCTGTTTGCTTCTCCGGCAGCCCCCCAGAAAAAAGTCACTTTGATGTCCGATGAGACCCTCGAGGCCATCCGGGATGAAGTCTCCGGTGCTGCCGCCAAAGCCACGGTGCGGGAGCTCGCGCAGATGCATCGCGTTCAGGCGTCCGAGGGCTACCGCCGAGCCGCCGAGCTCATGAAAGAGCGCGCGACGTCCTTCGGGCTCTCGAACGTGGTCGTTGAAAAGCTCCCCGCCGACGGAGAGACGCTCTATCGCCACTTCCGAGCCTACTACGGCTGGCGGGCCGAGGCCGGGCGTCTCTGGGAGGTTTCCCCGGGAAACGAACGACTCGGAGACTACGGCGAGATGAAAGTCGCGCTCGCGGACTACAGCCAGGACGCCCACGTCACCGCGGAGCTCGTCGACGTCGGTGCGGGCACATCCGAGGAGAGCTACCGGGGAAAGGACGTCCGGGGGAAGATCGTTCTCGCGGGAGGCTCGCTTGCAACCGTCCACCGCCTCGCGGTCGAGGAGCGGGGGGCTTCGGGAATCCTCAGCTACTTTCCCAATCAGCGCACGGGCTGGTCCGGCGACGATCCGGATCTCGTGCGCTGGGGCCACCTCGATCCCGCGAATACCGCGAACGCGTTCGCGTTCATGACGAGCCAGCGTCAGGCGCGGGCGCTCCAGGCGCGGCTCGCCGGGGGAGATGTCATCCGCCTGCGCGCCGAGGTGAAGGCCCGTCTCGTTCCCGACTACTTCGAGGTCGCAACCGGCGTCATTCCGGGAACGGACCTCGCGCGCGAGGAGATCGTGTTCACCTGCCACCTCGACCACCAGAGCCCGGGGGCGAACGACAACGCGAGCGGGGCCGCGGCCATCCTCGAGGCGGCGCGGACGCTATCCCTCCTGATCAAGAACGGAGAGCTCCCACCTCCGAGGCGGACGATCCGCTTCGTGTGGCCTCCGGAGATCTCCGGAAGCTTCGCCTACCTCGTGAGCCGGCCCGAGATCGCGGCCCGCATGAAGGCGGGAATCCACATGGACATGGTGGGAGGGGCGCCCGCCTCGACGAAATCGGTTTTTTTCATGTCGAGGCCGCCGGCTTCGATCCCGAGCTTCGTCGGCGACGTGGGTGAGGTCTTCTTCGAGTACGTGAAAGGTGGAAGCCGGCGCGCGGCGGAGCGGGGAGATTTCCGCGACGCCATCCTCTCTCCCGAGGGGACGAAGGAGGACTTCGTCGCCGAAGGCCAGGGTCTCGATCTCGGAAGCGACCACCAAGTCTTCGGGGACAGCGTATTCGGGATCCGCATGCTCTACTTCCACGATTGGCCCGACATCTACATCCACACGAACAAGGACGTCCCCGAGAACCTAGATGCCACGAAGCTCCAGCGCGTCGCCTTCCTGGGAGCGGCCATCGGCTACACGCTCGCCAGCGTCAGCCCAGCGGACGCCCCGGCGCTTCTCGCGGAGACCGCGGGCCGGGGCGCGATGCGCCTCGGAGCCGACCGAGCCCACGCGCTCTCTACGCTGTCCGCGGCCGAGGGCGAGGCGATCCACGGGGCCTATCGCGAAGCGAGGAACCGCATCCGCCATGGGCTTCGCCGGGAGCAGGACGCCCTCGAGTCGATCGTGAAGTTCACGGGCGCCTCGATCGACCTCGAGCCCTGGAAAGAAAGCCTTGAAGCCGTGAACCACGGGGACCAGATCGCCGCGCGCGCCGCCTACGACGCCCTTTGCCGGGAGCGCGGGGGCACGGCCCTCGCCGACGCGGTCGAGCCCGGACGCCCCGCGTCCGGCTCCCGAGTTCCGGTGAGGAGCGAGAACGTCCAGGGGCCGACCAACCTTTATTATTACGACCAGCTGGCGGCGGCCCTGGGTCCGGATGCCCCCTCTGCGTCCCTCGACGAGCTCTCCCAGTTCGAGGTTCTGAACTTCACCGACGGCCGCCGGACGGTCGCCGAGATCCGGGACGCGGTCGCGGCGGAGCTCGGCCCCCTCTCGCTCGAGGCCGTGAACGAGTACCTCGAGATCCTCGCCCGGGCCGGGGTGGTCCGGTTCCGGGAGTGATTTCTTTTCGGCGGTGTGCGATCATGAATGAAACGACAACATGCCCGTGCGAAATCGACCCACCGAGCTGGTGGACATGGCGAAGCTCATGTCCTTTCAGGGCGCCGAGCCCCTGGTTCTGACCCAGATCTCGGGTCCCGGACGTCCGCGCACGATCCGATTGCTTCCGCTGGAGGAAGCGGTCTTCGGACGCGACGACGACTGTAAGGTGATTCTCGACGAGGATCCCGTCTCCCGAAAGCACGCCCGTATCCTTTTCGCCGACTTGAAACCTCAGATTCTGGACCTCGGAAGCACCAACGGGACGTTCGTCAACGGCAAGCAGGTCCACCGAGCCTTCCTCAAGAACGGCGATCGGATCCAGATCGGCGGAAGCGCTTTTCAGGTGTCGACCGGCAAGGAGAGTGCCGATCCGGCGCCCCTCTCGGATGCGGGGGTGAAGCGCCTGCAATCCCTGATCCAGAAGGGCAAGGCCGACCAAGGGGCCGTTGACGGGCAGACGAGCGCCATCTCCGGCGACCTCTCCGAGATTCGCCTCCCTTCCCTTCTCCAGGTGCTCGAGTCCGACCGCGCGACGGGGACTCTCGTCATTCGCCATGCCGGCCGCGAGGGGAAGCTGCACATCCATCGCGGGACGATCCGCCACGCGACGCTCGCGCGCGCCCGGGGAGTGAAGGCCCTCTACCGCCTCATGGTCTTCGAAGAAGGGCGTTTCGATTTCTACATCCCGGGGAGGAGCCCCGAATACGACACGGTGGAAGGCGATCTCCAGAAGCATCTCCTCGAGGCGATGCGGCAGAAGGACGAGCTCGGCGTGTACCGCAAGCAGCTCGCTCAGGGGGAGGTCGCCCTTTCTTTCAACCCGGACGTGAACATCAACCCCGCGCGCGTTCCGGGGATGGTCTACGAGGTCATGGCCGCCATCCGGAACTACCGGACGGTGGATCAGATCCTCGAGTTCTGCCAGGTGCCCGACTTCGAGATCTGCCGCGTTCTCCTCGTGCTCATGAAGCACAACGTCGTCATCGTGGAGCCGGCCGCCAGGAAAGCCGCTTTGTGAGCACTCCCCGCTCCGGGAGAGCTACCGAAGTCTCGATCTCCCCCTCGTTCAAAGACTCCTTCCACGTGCCCTTGACCTCGTAGATGAGAGCGGTCGCCTGGGGAGCGACCTCCGAGGCGATGGCGGCGATCCTTTGGCCCTTCCCGGTGGTCTTGCCATCGAAACGGCTCACGAGCTCGAGGCCTTCGACGCGAATCGAACGGTACCCGGTGTTGAACAGGCTCACGCGGACGGCGTAGCG
>Ga0187893_10008799_pt1 | contig 15783 bp, 11 predicted proteins | sample MA1701074metaG_FD_139574 | JGI IMG/M metagenome (GOLD analysis project Ga0187893, IMG submission 139574) | White microbial mat communities from a basaltic lava cave in the Kipuka Kanohina Cave System on the Island of Hawaii, USA - MA170107-4 metaG ... | reverse complement strand
GAGCGTGACGCTGACCGCGGGGACGCTGGACGTCTCGGGACGGACGCTGACGGTGCGCGGCAGCCTGGCGGTGGCGAGCGGGGCGGTCTACGTCTCGGGCGGCGGCACGCTGGTGTTCAGCGGCGGCGGTGGCGGGGGCGGCGGCTGGTCGGACGCGACGCTGGCACCGGGACAGGATTTCGGCCGCGTGGTCGTGGCGCGCGCGGGCGGCAGCGTGACGCTCCTCTCCAGCGCGCGGACCGCGGGCGTCACCCTGACGGCCGGCGACCTCGTGGTCGGGAGCCACGATCTGACGCTCGCGGGTCCGTCGTCCGTCGCAGGCGCGTGCGTGCTCCGCCTGGACGGCGGCGCCGTTCTCGACGCGGGCCCGCTCGATTGCGCGGGCACGATCAGCGCGAGCAGCACCTCCTCGATCTCACCCCCCGTCACCTGCCTTGCGGGCGGCCGAGTGGTCGTGGACGGGGCGGGTTCGCCGGCCTCGCTCACGTTCACGAGCCCGCTCACGAACCACGGCGCCGTCGAGGTGACGTCCAGCTCGGGCGGCGCGACCAGCACGCTTGCGGTCTCCGGAGGCCAACTCACGAATGGACCTACCGGCGTGGTCCGCTTCCTCGTCGGCTCGGGCGGCACACGGGTCTTCGACGGCGAGCTCCACAACCTGGGGACGGTGGACTGCGACGCGCCTACGAACCTCGTGCGCGCGACCGCGTCGCACGACGGCGGGAACAACTCGAACTGGAACTTCGGCGGCACCACCACGATCTCGGGCCGGCTCGTGAGCGACGGCACGGTGCGCTTGACGGTTTCGGTGTCGTTGAGCGTGGTGCGCCTCACGGTCCGCCCGCCGGGGAGACTGCACGGCGCGGGGACGCTCGTGGTCGCCGCGGAGGGGCTCGACCAGGAAGGCACGTTGAGCCCGGGAGACGACCAGTTGCGCATCTTCAACGTCACCGGGCCGGTGAACGTGACGTCCACGGCGACCGTCGAGCTGGACCTCGCCACGCCGGCGCCAGGCACGGGCCATGACCAGCTCGCGGTGGACGGCGCCCTCGCGCTCGACGGCGCCCTCGCCGTGCGCCGGACCGCCGCGCTCTCGCCGGGACAGACGTTCCGCGTCCTCGACGCGGGCTCGCGGACGGGCACGTTCGCGAGCGCGACCGGGCTCGAGGATCCGGGCGGCGTCCGGCTGGTGCCGCAGTACGACGCCACGGGCCTCACGCTCGCGGCCAGGCAGGTCTCGACGGTCGCGCTGGTCGTCGACCCGAACCCGTCCACGCCCGGCCAGGCGGTCACGCTCACCGCGACGGTGAGTGGCGCGGGCCCCACCGGCGAGGTCGAGTTCCGGGACGGCGCGGCGGCCGTGGGCCAGTCCACGCTGGCGGGCGGCGTCGCGACGCTCACCGTCTCGAGCTTCTCCACCGGCAGCCACACACTCACCGCGCACTATCTGGGCGATGCGAGCAACGACGTCTCGACCTCCGATCCCGTGACCCTGGTCGTGAACCCCTCCTCGGGCTCCGTCATGCTCGCGTTGAGCGTGAACCCGACGCGCTTCGGCGAGGTGGCGACCGCGACGGCGACCGTGACCAGCTCGGTCGGACTCGTGCCCACCGGGCAGGTCGAGTTCCGCAGGGACGACGTGGCGTTCGCGACCGGGACGCTGGCGGCGGACGGTCCCACTTCGAGCCGCGCCGCCGTGGCGCTCGCCTCGCCTGCGGTCGGGACTACGGCGATCACCGCGCACCACCTGGGCGACGCGAGCCATGCGGCCGCGGCCTCGGCGCCGGTGACGCACGAGGTGCTCGCCGCACAGACGACCGCGCTGCTCGTGATCGCCCCGAATCCCTCCCGGTTCGGGGACGCGGTCACGGCCACCGCCACGGTCAGCGTCTCACCGCCCGGCGCGGGCACGCCCGACGGCGCCGTGACGTTCCTGGACGGCGCCACGCCGCTCGGGCCGCCGGTGACGCTCGTGGGTGGCTCCGCGGAGCTGACGGTGAGCACGTTCTCGACGGGCAGCCACTCGCTCGTTGTCTCGTACGACGGCGGGACCGGGAACTTCACCGGCTCGACCTCACCGCCGGTGACTCTGGTCGTGGACGGAACACCGCCGAGCGTCACGCTGGTGGCGCCGAACGGCGGCGAGACGCTGACGGAGGGCTCGAGCTTCGACATCCGGGTGACCGCGAGCGACGACCTGGCGCTCGGCACGATGGACCTGGCGCTCTCGACCGATGGCGGGCTCACCTTCCCGGTCGCGATCGCGACCGACGTCGCGGTCGTGGATCCCTTCCCGTGGACGGTGCCCGCGCTGGCGACCGCCTCGGGACGATTGCGGGTGACGGTCCGCGACGCGGTGGGCAACGCCGCGGTTGCGACCAGCGCCGCCGACTTCACGATCCTGTCGGGGAACGTGGTGAGCGCCGACGCCCCGGCGGCGAACTGCATCTCGCCCGCGAACCCGTCGCGCGCGGTGACGGTCCGCATCACGCGCACGAACTCGGCGCCGATCCTCGGCTACAGCGTCACGGTCCAGCTCTCGCCAGAGCTCACACTCGCCGGCGGGCTCGCGGCGTTCGTCGAGGGGAACTACCTCACGGACGCGGGCCCCGCGCCCACCACGATGCAGGTGGTCAACAACGGCGGCGGAAGCTACACGGTGGACGGCGCGATCCTGGGCGCCCCCTGCGGCGCGACGGCGGCCACGGGCACGCTGTTCACCCTGGCGGCGGCGGGCGGCGCCGTGGACGGGACGGGCACGGTCTCGATCACGGCGGTGACCCTCCGCGACTGCATCAACGATCCGATCACGGCCAGCACCGGAGGCACGGCCACGCTCGTGGTGGACCGCGAGGCGCCGGCGGCGCCCACCGGCCTCGCCGCCGCGCAGGTCCTGTCCGAGAACGGGACCGGCGGGCGCACGGGGATCACGGTCACGTTCGACCCGGGACTGCCCACGACGTCGATCGAGATCTACCGGGCGCCGTTCGGGAACTACCCCGGCTACGACGACGGCCCGAGCCCGGGCGCGGTGCCCGCGGTGCCGTCCTACCCGCCGCCCGCGCCGTGGGTGCTGACGTCGGTGACCGCGAGCGGCCAGGTGGACCAGCCCCCGACCCGCGACTTCTGGTACTACGTCGCGTTCCAGGTGGACGGCTGCGGGAACGTCTCGGCGGCCTCGAGCCGGACGGCGGGCACGCTCGACTACCACCTCGGCGACACGCACGACGGCACGACCGCCTGCGCCGGGGACAACCTGGTGGACATGCCGGACGTGAGCCACCTGGGCGCGCACTATGGCGCGCAGTTCGCTCCGGGCGACCCACGGGCCTGCCTGGACGTCGGCCCGACGACGAACATGAGGGTGCACGGGAGACCGCTCACCGACCGGCGGCTCAACTTCGAGGATCTCGTCCTCGTGGCCATCAACTTCCGCGCCGTCTCGGGCCCCGCGCTGGCCCGCGTCCCGGCGGCGGAAGCCGAGGCACGGGACGCGCTGCTCCTGCGCGTCCCCGCGATCCCGGGCGTCGGCGGGAGCTTCTGGGTGGGGCTCGAGGCCACGGGGACCGGCGCGGTCCGCGCGCTCGGCATGACGCTCGACTTCGATCCGGGCGTCGTGGAGGTGGTCGGGCACGACGGCGGCGAGCTGCTCTCCCGGCAGGCTTCGGCGTCGGTCGTGCTCTCGTCCGAGCCCGGCAACGTGGACGTGGCCCTGTTCGGCGGGGAGATCGGCCTGGTCGGGAGCGGCGAGCTTGCGCGCGTGCAATTCCGGGTCAAGAGCGGCGGCGACCCCGGCATCGCCCTGCGTCGGGTGGAGGCGAGAGGCGGCGCCAACGAGGCCCTGGCGATCGCGCTCGATCGGGCGGTGTCGCCGGCGGCGCTCCCCGCGCACACGGCGCTGGCGGCCGCCCGCCCGAGCCCGTTCACCGCTTCGACGACGATCGGGTACTCGCTGCGGACGGAAGGCTCCGTGGACCTGACGATCTTCGACGTCCAGGGCCGCGTGGTCCGCACGCTCCTGCACGGGCCGCAGCCGGCGGGCGAGCACTCGATCGCCTGGGACGGCCGGGACGAGAGCGGGCGGAGGGCAAGCCCGGGGCTCTACCTGATCCGCATGCGCGCGGAGGGCCGGGCGTACCTGCGGCAGGTCTGGCTGGCCCGCTGACGCGCCGCCCGCGGCGGCGGGCGCGGGGATCGCGCCCCGCCCCGCCCCGCCCCGCAGGGGACAGGCGAAGGACCGCTGACCCGGACGAGCGGGCCCCACGTTCGAGGACGACGCGAGCGACTGTGCTAGCTTTCGAATCTCGACCGCATCCCGGAGGGACCACCATGAGCACCGGATCCGGCACCACGCTCGGCCCCGACGCCCTCGCCGCTTTCAAGGCCGCGCAGCGCGCAGGCTGGGCGAATTTCGGCCCGCTGGCCGCCGTCACCACCCCGACCGCGGCGCGACTCGTGCGGTTCGCCCGCGTCAAGGCCGGCCAGTCCGTCCTCGACGTGGGCTGCGGCACCGGCGTCGTCGCCATCACGGCGGCACGGGCGGGCGCGAAGGTGACCGGCTCGGACCTCACGCCGGAGTTGCTCGAGCTGGCGCGCGAGAACGCGGCGGTCGCGGGCGTGGCGGTGGACTGGCGCGAGGCCGACGCGGAGGCGCTGCCGTACCCGGACCGGAGCTTCGACGTGGTGTTGAGCCAGTTCGGGCACATGTTCGCGCCTCGCCCCGACGTGGCCACGGCCGAGATGCTGCGGGTGCTCAAGCCCGGCGGCACGCTCGCGTTCTCAACCTGGCCCCCGGACCAGTACGTCGGCCGCGTGTTCGCCCTGGTCGCGCGCTACGCGCCGCCACCGCCGCCGGGCGTGTCGCCGCCGGTCCAGTGGGGCGAGCCCGCCGTGGTGCGCGAGCGCCTGGGCGCGGCCGTGCGCGACCTCACGTTCGACCGCGACCTGATGACGGTCCCGGCGCTCTCGCCGCAGCACGTGCGCGCGCTGGGCGAGAAGTCGGCCGGGCCGGTGATCCGGCTCGTGCAGGCGCTCGAGCCCGCGGACCCGGCGAAGCTGGCGGAGTTCCGGCGAGAGTACGACGCGCTCACGGCCGAGTACTTCGAGCAGAACGTGGTGCGGCAGTCTTTCCTCATGAGCCGGGCCGTCAAGGTCTGATCGTGGATCCGGCCACGGCCGCGCCCGCCGCGCCAGGCGCGCCCGGCGAGCCCGTCGCACCCGCCGCTCGACCGGAGGCTCCGGGCCGCGCCGCGCCCGCGGCGGAGCCCGCGGTCGCGGTGCGCATCCAGCGGCTGCCGCACGCCGCCGGCCTGCCGCTGCCCGCCTACGAGACCGCGGGCGCGGCCGGGATGGACGTGCGGGCGGCGGTGGATCAGCCGCGCACGCTCGCGCCGGGCGCGATCGCGCTCGTGCCGACCGGTTTCGCGCTCGAGGTGCCCGCGGGCTACGAGATGCAGGTGCGCCCGCGCTCCGGGCTCGCCGCGCGCCACGGCATCACGCTCCCCAACAGCCCGGCGACGATCGATTCCGACTACCGGGGCGAAGTGCGGGTGATCGTGCAGAACCTGGGCGCCGTACCGTTCACGGTGGAGCGGGGCGAGCGGATCGCCCAGCTCGTGCTGCAGCGCGTGCCGCGCGTGGCCTGGCTCGAGTCCGAGTCGCTCACCGCCACGCCTCGCGGCGCGGGCGGCTTCGGACACACGGGCCGCGGGTAGCGCGGGGCCGCACGCACGCGGGACGCCGGGCGGCCGTCGCGGCACGGCGGCCCCGCCCGCGTCAGCTTCGGACACGGATCAGCGCCAGGCCGTCGTGACCCTTGCTGCCCACGGTCTGGATCGCCGTGGCCTCGACGCGCGGCTCGGCGGCGATGCGCTCGAACATGCGCCGCACGCCCTGCACGGCTGGATCGGCGCTCGCGGCGTCGGCCACCTCGCCCTCGCGCACGACGTTGTCCACGACGATCAGCCCGCCCGGGCGCGTGAGTCGCAGCGACCAGGTGAAGTACTCGGGCAGGCTCGGCTTGTCGGCGTCCACGAACACCAGGTCGAAGGGCCCGGCGCCCTCGGCGGCGAGCCGCGGCAGCACCTCGAGCGCGGCGCCTTCCACCAGTGTGACCACGTGCTCGAGTCCGGCACGGGCCAGGTTCGCGCGCGCCACGACCGCGTGGTGCGGATCGCTCTCCAGCGTGACGAGCCGGCCGCCGGGCGCGAGCCCGCGCGCGAGCCACACGGTGCTGTAGGCTCCGAGCGTGCCGATCTCGAGGATCCCGCGCGCGCCGATCGCGAGCGCAAGGATCTGGAGCAGGCGGCCCTGGTTCGGCGCCACCTGGATCGCCGGGAGCCCCGCGGCGCGACTCGCCTCGAGCGCGTCACGGAGCGCGGCGTCCTCGGGGACGAGGGCCTCGCACAGATAGCGGTCCACGCGCTCCCAGCGCTCGAGCGACATGCGTGCATGGTAGCGGCCGAGCCGCGCGCCGGGAAAGCACACCGCGGGACGCACGAAGCCCCGGCCAGGAGGCCCGGTCGGGGCTCGTGACGCTGCAGGCGGAGCGCCGGTGCAGACGGGCTCCCCAGTCCGCCTCACGCGTTCGCGTGCGGTCGCTCCGCCTTTCCTTCGCGCAGGGCGCGGCGCGCGATCTCGCGCACCTCTGCGCGCACCTCGCGCAACACCTGCTGGTGCCTCCCGGACAGCTCCGACATGCGTCGCGACAGCTCGCGCTGGCGCCCCGCGTGGCCGGTCTGACGCTTCCCGAGCTCGTCTCGCAGGCGCTGGAGCTCCGCCCGCAACTCGTCGGTCTCGGCCCGCCATGCCGCGCGGGATCTCCCGGAGGCCCGGGTCGCGAGTCGCGTCTCGAGCAAGCCGAGGCGCGCGCCCAGCGCACCCACCCGCCCGCCGAGGCGGCCGATCTCGGCGCCGTGGCGCCCCATCTCACCGCCCACCGCGCCCATCTCGCGGCCCACGTCACGGAGCGGCGCCGCGGCGCGCTGCACCTCCTCGACGAACGCCGGATCCGTGACCACGTACCACTCGCCGCCCTGGCGGAACTCGAAGCGCGGCTCGTCGTGCTTCGCCCGGCGGGCGTGGCGGCGGAGGCTGCGGCCGTCCAGGATCATGTCCCCGTCGCCGTCCGCGACATTCCACGCGAAGCCGTCCTGCTCGTCGCCGGTGTCGTACGAGTGGCCGGTCGAGGTCGAGCTGGCGAGCTCGATGCCGGCGGGGTGGCCGTGGCCGGCGCCCGCGGGCACGCGGTCGGCCGGCAGCACGCGCGCCACGGCCGCGACGCCCACGCCGAGCGCCTCCCGCGCCGGGGCCCACGCCAGGAACGTGCCGGCGATCAGCGTCCAGGACGCGAGCGTGAAGACCGCGATCGCCGAGCAGGCGCGATTCGCGAACGGGGACAGGGTCCGGTGCGGCATGACAGCCTCCTGGTTGAAGCGCCTGGGGCGGGTGACGTCGCATGGGACAGCCGGCCGCCGGCCGGGGTTGGAACACCGGCCGGGCGGGCCCGGTCCGGGCGCGGCGGAGCCCGTCACGAGCGCGGCCGTGGCGGACTTGGTGGCGCCGGGCGCCGGCGCGTACGCTGGGAGCGCCATGGCCCTCCACCTCTCAGTCACGCTCAGCGGCGAGACCCGCACGTGGCCGCTCGAGGGCGGCCCCGTGCGCATCGGGCGCGGCTCCGGCAACCAGGTCCAGCTCCTCGACGCGACGGTCTCCAAGGAGCACGCCGAGCTGGCCGAGCAGGGCGGGCGGTGGAGCATCCGCGACCTCGGCAGCCGCAACGGCACCCGCGTGAACGGCCGCGACGCCACCGAGGCGCTCGTCGTGGCGCGCGGTGACCGGATCGAGGTCGGACACGTGATGCTCCAGGTCGAGGAGGCCGGGCACCCGGCCGGCGGCTCACGCGTGGTCACCTCGGAGCACGTCGGCTCGTCGCTGCGGCTCAACGTGAAGGAGCTGCTCGAGCGCCCCACCGCGAGCGAGGGCAGCGCCTCGCGCGTGCTCCACCTGCTCGCCGAGGCCGGCCAGCTCCTCGTGCTGCCGCGCCCGCTCGCCGAGACGTGCGAGGCCATCCTCGGCTTCATCGAGAAGGCCGTGCGCGCGAATCGGCTCGTCGTGCTCCTGCGCGACGCGCAGACCGGCGAGCTCACGCAGGTGGCGGCCCGCTACCGCGGCGGCCGCGCCGCGGCGCCGCTCGCGCTCTCGCAGAGCATCACACGGGCCGTGCTGGCCGAGAACACGGCGGTCATCACCGCCGACGCCGCGAGCGACCCGCGATTCCTCGCCCAGCACAGCATCATCGCGCAGGCCATCCACTCCGCCATGGCGGTGCCGCTCTTCGACAACCAGCAGGTGCTCGGCATCCTGTACGTGGACACCTCGGACCCGGCGGCGACCTACGGGCAGCCGGAACTCGAGCTGCTCACGCTGCTCGGCAACATGGCGGCGGTCAAGATCACGAACGCGCGCCTGCTCGAGGCCGAGCAGGTGCGGCTGCGCCTGGCGCAGGAGCTGGCCACCGCGACGCGCATCCAGCGCAACCTGCTTCCGGTCCCGCCGGAGCTGCCGGGCTGGCGCATCCACGCCCGCATCGAGACCTGCCACGAGGTGGGCGGCGACCTGTTCGACTTCCACGTGCGTGAGGACGGCGAGGTGCTGCTCCTGGTGGGCGACGTCTCGGGCAAGGGTATGGGCGCCGCGCTGCTCATGTCGAGCACGCTCTCGAGCGCCCGGGTGCTCTACGACGAGTGCGAAGGCCCGCTCGAGCTGGTGCGGCGGCTGAACGCGATCCTGTGCCGCGGCAGCGACGGGCGCAGCTTCGTGACGTTGTTCGCGGGCTGCCTGGACCCGGCCAGCGGCCGGCTGCGCTACGTGAACGCTGGGCATCCCGAGCCGCACGTGGCCCGGGCCGGGACGACGCGGAAGCTGGAAGCCACGGGCATCCCGGTCGGCATGATGTCGAGCTTCACCTGGCAGGAGGCCGTGACGACGCTCGAGCCGGGCGGGCTGCTCGTGCTCTTCAGCGACGGCATCCCCGAGGCGCAGCGGGAGGGGGAGTTCTTCGACGCCGAGCGCGTCGCCGCCGCCGTGCTCGAGGCCGAGCGCGAGACGAACGTCGAGCGCGGAGCGGACGCCATCATCGCCCGCATCGACGAGTTCGCCGCCGGCGAGCATCGGGCCGACGACGTGACGCTGGTGCTCGTGCGCCGTGAGTGAGGCCGCACGCGGCCGCGGCCCGCGCGGCCCGGGCGCGGCACTTGGCGGCGCACGCGCCGCAACGGTCGCGGTCGCGGCCGCGATCGCCGCCGCCGTGCTCGTGGCTGTCGCCGCGCTGCCGGGCCGCGCGCCCGCCGGCGCCGCGCCTCCGGCCGAAGCCGCCGGGTCTGCGCCCGCCGGCGCGGCGGACCTCGCCGCCGCGCGGGCGCTCTTCGAGGCCAACCTGGACGCGATCCGCCGCCGCGACCGCGACGGCTACCTGGCGTGCTACCTCCGCTCGCCGCTCCTCGCGCGCACCAGCGCGCAGGGCTTCACGCTCGGCTACGAGCCGCTCGCGGCCGCCACCGGGAGCGGCTGGCCCGACCACTTCGAGGCGCTCGACCTGCGGCTCACGCCGGTGCGCGAAGGGCTCGTCTACGGCACCTATCGCTACCGCGTGCGCTACGGCGCGAGCGAGCAGACCGGGCTCTCGGAGCGCGTGTTCCTCGACACGCCGGAGGGCTGGCGGATCGCGGTGACCACCGCGTTCGCCGGCGTGCCCGGCGTGCCGGCGCCGCCGCGCGCGATCGTGGGCGGCACGCTCTGGGACGGGCGCGGCGGTCCGCCGGTGCGCGACGCGGTGGTGGTCACGCGCGATGGCCGCATCGAGGCCGCGGGCCCGCGCGCACGCGTGCCGGTGCCGGCGGGCGTGGACACGCTGGATGCGCGCGGCGCCTGGGTGGTGCCCGGGCTCGTGGACGCGCACGTCCACTACTCGCAGACCGGCTGGGTGGACGGCCGCCCCGACGCGCTGGATGTGCGGGACCGCCACCCCTACGAGGAGGTGCAGCGCCGTCTGCGCACCCGCCCCGAGGTGTTCCACCGGGCCTGGCTCGCCTGCGGCGTGACCGCGGTGTTCGACGTGGGCGGGTATCCCTGGACCGTGGCCATGGCGCGGGCGGCCCGCGCGAGCACGGAGGCGCCGCACGTCCTCGCCGCGGGGCCGCTGCTCTCGACGTTCGACCACTGGCTGAACCTGCCCGGCGAGCGCCAGTTCCTCCATCTCACGGACAGCGCGAGCGCGGTACGGGGCGTGCGCTACCTCGCGAGCCTCGGCACGGACGCGGTGAAGGTGTGGTTCATCGTGAGGCCGGGGGACGACTTCGACGCCCAGGCGCGCGCCGTGCGCGTGGCGGGCGAGGAGGCCGCGCGCGCGAAGCTGCCGCTGATCGTGCACGCCACAGGGCTCCGCGAGGCCAAGGCGGCGCTCCGGGCGGGCGCGAGGCTGCTCGTGCACAGCGTGTACGAGGGCGCGGTGGACGCGGAGTTCCTGCGCCTCGCGAAGGCGGCGGGGACCTGGTACTGCCCCACGCTCACCGTGCTCGACGGCTACGCGAGGATCGGCGAGGCGGCACGCAGCGGGCGCTCGCCGGAGCCGGACGATCCGCTCGGGGCGGTGGACTCGCTCACGCGCGCGCACGTGGCCGCGACCGCGGACGAGGCGCACCGGAAGCTGGGCGGATCGCCGCCGAACCGCGACTCCGTCTTCGCCGCCCGGCGCCGGACTATGGTGGCGAACCTCCGCGCCGTGCGGCGCGCCGGCATCCCGGTCGTGACCGGCACCGATGCCGGGAACCCGCTCACGCTGCACGGGCCCGCGATCTTCACCGAGATGGAGGCGATGCAGCGTTCGGGCATGCCGGCGCGCGACGTGCTGCTCGCGACGACGCGCGATGCCGCCCGCGCGCTCGGGCGGGGCGACGCGTTCGGCACCCTCGAGACCGGGCGCTCGGCGGACCTGCTCGTCGTGGAAGGCGATCCCACGCGCGACGTCGCCGCGCTCCGAAGGCTTCGCTGGGTGATGCGCGCGGGGGTGGCGCGCTCGAGCCAGGAGATGCGCGCGGCCATGACACGGACGCGCTGGTGAGCGGGCGCGGGCCGGGCTGCGCGTTCGCCCGCTAGAACCGCACCGCCACCGCGCGCAGGCGCGCGCCGCCGGGGACCGGCTCGATCGCGGCGAGCGGGGCGTGTGCCGGGACGAGCCGGCCGTCCTCCAGTTCGAGGAGCCCCGCCGGCTGCGGCCGGCGGCTCACGAAGTAGATGCCGGCGGCGAGGCCGCCGAAGGCGCCGATCACGAAACCCCAGCGCAGCGGCTCGCCGCTGTCGTTCTTGTCGGCGAGCATGATCGCGAGCCCGAGCACGCTCCCGGCCGCGGCGCCCCAGTAGACGGACTTGGCGATCTCCATGACCGGGTTCTCGTGGCTGCCGCGCTGGATCGTGACGCTGCCCGAGGTCTCGGCGAAGCGCACGGGCGTCGCGGCGGCCGGGGCGGCGGTGTGGAAGAGCAGCACGGCGGCGAGCGCGAGGCACAGGCCCCTGCGGGACATCCGGACCTCCTGACGGGGGACGCGCGGCGGGCGGGAGCGTCGTCTCGAGACCGCGCGAGCGCGATTGAGCACCCGCACACACGGGAACGCAAGTCGGCCGCCGGGGAGTCCGCGCTGCCGTCGTGGACGCTGCGCCCGGGCGCCCGGCCTGCGCCGCGCACGCGCCCTCGCCCGGCGCTCGCCCGCCCGGCGGATTGCGCCGCTGGCCCCGCTCGGGCACAATCCCTCGCCGCGTTCGCTGTGGGGAGGCCCGGCGCGGTCCGGACCCGCCGCCGGAGCCCACGCCATGCAGCGCCGGGTCCGGCAGGCGCCCCCGCGCGTCACCACCCCCGTCCACCGCACAGGAGTCCGCCCGTGATCACGTCCACCCAGCTCCGGGTCGGCATGCTCGTCCTTTACAACGGGAAGCCGCACCGGGTCGCGACGGTCATGCATCGCACGCCGGGCAACCTGCGCGGCTTCGTGCAGGCCAAGCTCGTCAACATCGAGAGCGGCAGCAACCAGGAGGTGCGCTTCTCCACCGACGACAAGCTCGAGCGCGCCGTGCTCGAGGAGCACAGCCTCCAGTTCAGCTACAAGGCCGGCGACACGTACCACTTCATGAACACGGAGTCGTACGAGATGATCGAACTGTCCGCGGACGTGCTGGGCGAGAGCGCGGGCTACCTCAGCGACGGCATGACGATCACCGCCGAGTACTTCGACGGCCGGGTGGTCGGCATCCAGCCGCCCATGTTCGTGGAGCTGGAGGTGAAGGAGACCACCCCGAACATCAAGGGCGCCGCGGTGCAGAACACCTCCAAGCCGGCCATCCTCGAGACGGGACTCGAGATCAAGGTGCCGCCCTACGTCGAGGAGGGCGACCGGGTGCGCGTGGACACCCGGACCGGGGAGTTCGTCGAGCGCCTGTAGGGGCGGCTTGACCGGGCGGGGTCCCCGGCCCACGCTCTCGTTCCTCATGCGCTCCTTCCGCGTCCTGCTCCGCCCGGGCCGGCTCGTCGCCGCGCTCCTGCTGCTCGCCGCGTTCGCGGCGGGGAGCGCGGCGGACCTGCGCCACCACCTGGACGCGCAGGGTTGCGCCGCCGACGCCGCGCCGGGTGGGCGCGACGAGCACTGCACCTGCGCCGGGCTCCACGCCGCGCCGCTCGCCGGCCACGCGCCGGTCCTGCTCACGGCCGTGACCGTGGGGCGCGGGCGCGCCCCGCTCGCCGCGCACGAGGCGCCGCACCGGCACGGCCAGGCCCACGCCGCCCCGAGAGCCCCTCCCCGGAGCTGACGACCCGCCGCGCGCCAGGCCGCGCGGCTCGTCCCCGCGTGCGCGCCCGCGCGCGCGCTCCGAGGGTCCCACCCGGGAGGCTCCCATGCGCAGTCCGTTTGTCTGCGCGGCCCCGCTGCTGGCGCTACTGCTGGCCACGGCCGCGCGTGCCGCCGTCTCCAACCCCGACATCTCGGTCATCGGCCAGCCCGCGATCCGCTGGACCGACGAGCCGGGCAGCGGCGCGCGCCGGCGGCCGGTGCTCGACGCGGGCGAGACCGAGTTCGTGTTCGACGCGGCCCTGAACCCGTACGCGCGCGGTTGGTTCACCGCCGCCTTCGCCGACGGCGAGGCGACGATCGAGGAGGGGTACTTCACGCTCCAGCGCGGACTGCCCGGCGGCCTCGCGCTCAAGGGCGGGAAGTATCGAGTCGGCTTCGGGAAGACGAACGCCATCCACCCGCACCAGCTCCCGTTCGCGGAGCGCCCCGGCGTGCTCGCCGCGTTCCTGCCCGGCGGGGAGTCGTTCAACGACACCGGCGTGGAGCTCTCCTGGCGTGTCCCGTTCCCAGGCACCTGGTCGGTGACGGCGAGCGCGGACGCGCTGCAGGGCGACTCGTTCCGCGTGCCGCGCGTGCCGGGCGCCGACCCGAACGATCCCCTCACGCTCGACCCCGAAGACGGTGACGCGCAATCGGAGCCGCGAGCGGCGTGGCTCGGCCGGCTCGCGGCGTTCGCGCCGGCGGGCGACCGCTCGGGCGTGGAGCTGGGAGTCACCTTCATGGAGGGCACGAACAACGTGGCGGCGCGAGCGCGCATGCGCGTGTTCGGTGGCGACCTCAAGGCCAAGCTGTGGACGGCCCCGGACGCGTACCTGCTCCTCCAGGGCGAGTTCCTGTCATTCGATCGCGATGACGCGGGCTGGGACGGAGTCGCCGGGCGCTACGCGCTCTCCGGGGCGGCCGCCACGGGCGGCTTCCTGTTCGCCGACTTCAATTGGGCGCGCCGTTACAACGTGGGCGCGTTCGTGGAGTCGTTCCAGGATCCGGTGACGGACGGCGGGAGGCAGACGGCGCTCGGCGTCCACGCCGGCCTCTCGCTCATGGAGGAGACGACCGCGTTCCGGCTCGACTGGCGGCGCATCCGGCCGGCCCGCCCCGCGGGCGCCACGGCCGACACCGACGCGATCCAGCAGCTCACGCTGCGCGCCATCTTCTCCATGGGGCCGCACAAGGCCCACCAGTTCTAGGAGGCGACCATGGGACACATCGTATGGCTCGCGTTCCTCGTGAGCCTCGTCGCGGCCGCGCCGGTGCACGCGAAGCTGCGCGTGGCCGCGAGCACGCAGGACCTGGCCTCGATCGCCGCGAGCGTCGGCGGCGATGCGGTCGAGGTGTTCGCCATCGCCCGGCCCTCGAGCGACCCGCACCGGGTCGAGGCGCTGCCGAGCCACATGGTGAACGTCTCACGCGCCCGGCTCTTCCTGCGCGTGGGCCTCGGGCTCGATCGCTGGGCGGAGGCGATCGTGGACGGCTCGCGCAACCCGCGACTCGAGCTGGTGGACTGCTCGGCGGGAGTGCACGTGCTCGAGAAGCCGGAGGGCCGCGTGGACGCGTCCATGGGCGACGTGCATCCGTTCGGGAACCCGCATTACTGGCTGGACCCGCGGAACGGCGCGATGGTGGCGCGCACCGTGGCCGAGGCGTTCGCGCGCGCCGACCCCGCGAACGCCGCCGGCTTCCGCGCCCGCGCCGCGGCGCTCGGGGCGGAGGCGCACGCCACGTGGGAGCGGAACGCCGCGCGTGCGAAGACGCTCCCCTCGCGCGTGCTCTTCACCTATCATCGCTCCTGGAGCTACTTCGCCGACGCGTTCGGGCTCGAGGTGGTGGACACGGTCGAGCCCGTCCCCGGCATCCCGCCCACCGCGCGGCACCTGGCGCGCCTGGTCGAGCAGGCGAAGGCCCGGGGCGTGAAGCTGCTGCTCCAGGAGCCCTACTTCGCGAGCGACGGCGGGCGGTTCCTCGAACGCCAGGCGGGCGTGCGGCCGGTGATCCAGACCACGTCGTGCGCGGAAGCCGTGGCGGGCAGCTACCTGCGCCACTTCGACGAGATCATGACCGCGCTCGAAGGGGGCCGCTGATGCTCGACGTCCTCCGGCTCCCGTTCTTCCAGTGGGCGGCGCTCGCCTCGCTCGTGCTGGCCGGGATCCACGCCTACCTCGGCTTCCACGTGGTCCGGCGCGGCGTGCTGTTCGTGGACCTGGCGCTGGCGCAGATGGCGGCGCTCGGCGTGGCGCTTTCGGTGGCGCTCGGGCACGAGCACGACGAGGGCACGGCCTACCTCCTGGCGCTGGGCATGACGCTCCTCGGCGCAGCGCTGTTCGCCTGGCTCCGCGGCCGGGCGCGGCGCGCGCCGCTCGAGGCGTTCATCGGCATCGTGTTCGCCACGGCGCAGGCGATGGCGTTCCTCGTGCTGGAGAAGACGCCGAACGGCCCCGAGCACATCCGCGAGGCGCTCGTGGGCTCGCTGTTCACCGTGCCGCCGCGGGAGATCGCGGTGGTGGCCGCGCTCTACGCGGTCGTGGGCGGGGTGCACGTGTGGCTGCGGAAGCAGTTCTTCGAGATCACGAACGACCCGGAGGGCGCGCGGGCGCGCGGCCGGCGCGTGTTCCTTTGGGACTTCCTGTTCTACGCCACGTTCGGCGTGGTGGTGACTTCCGCGGTGCACATCGCCGGCGTGCTGCTCGTGTTCGGGCTGCTCGTGATCCCTGCCGTGGCGGGCGTGCTCACCTCGGCGCGGACGGCGGTGGCGCTGGCGGTGGGCTGGGCGTTCGCGTTCGTGGGGAGCGTGGCGGGCCTCGCGCTCTCGGTGACGTTCGACCTGCCTGCCGCGCCGAGCATCCTGGTGGCGCTCACCGGGCTGCTCGTGGTGCAGGGCGCACTGCGGGCG
>Ga0187893_10008798_pt1 | contig 15784 bp, 16 predicted proteins | sample MA1701074metaG_FD_139574 | JGI IMG/M metagenome (GOLD analysis project Ga0187893, IMG submission 139574) | White microbial mat communities from a basaltic lava cave in the Kipuka Kanohina Cave System on the Island of Hawaii, USA - MA170107-4 metaG ... | reverse complement strand
GTTCATTGAAGTATTTTTTATCACGAATAGTTCTGTACTTTACGTTTATTAACTTTCCAGACTTGAATATGGGAATAGCGATGGCCTGTTTTTCTGGATCAAATCCAAGATGGAAATGTCTTATCGTCGCCCCGCTGAGATTTCTTTCATTTTTGAGATAGTTCAATGCTTCTTGATTGTTGTTCCATAATAATTCTTCCAGCTTCTCAATGTTTATGTTGGGCACTCTTGGCTGCGAAATGTTGCTTTGTATTGAGCTTATCCTTTGAGAAACATTGTTCATATAAGTAAGAGTTCATGGGGTTATATTATCACACCGGAGGCTCCTCTGAAAGTAAGCCGCGTTCAGCAAGGAAATCACTCACTCTTTTCTCTATTGCCTCAAAAGTAGTTTCTAGTTCCTTTACGTCAGTCATATAAACTTGAATCCTGTTTATGTTGGAATGCAGAAACTCAAGTGGGAAACAACTACTCGCCAAGAAAGGATCTCTAATAAGGTCTCCTGTTTTTCTATCCACATAATCCTCCATCCCAACATAATGAATGACCATATCTGCTAATGCCATCTCTCCCATTTCTTCGATACATGGCTGCAACAGCTTACCTAGCTTTCCAAAGCTTGGTTGTTGAAGGGGCATTATACCGTAAAAAGCAGCAAAGGCCTCTCTATATACTGAGTATATTCTTTTCAGCGGAGAAGAAGACAAGCTACACTTGTTCTGAATAGGAATCTTTTTAGAACGAAAAGATATGTGTTGAGTGGTGCGACTAGAAGGAGCACCCTCATTATCTTGTATTACTTCTCTTGTATTAGTTTCTCTTGTATATACCTGTTCGCCCTGGACAGGGGGGTTCTGTCCAGATTGGACAGGGGGGGCTTGTTCTACTTGAACAGGTCTGTCTATTTGGGCAGGACTGTTTGTTTGTGCAGGGGTTGGAGTATCTACAACAAAGTCCACGGAAACCTTATAGTGGTTGACTCTTCCATCTCTTGGAATCTTTTTTATCAAGCCTTCTCTTTCTAATTCTGCTAATCTTTTATTTGCTTCACGCTTTTGACAATGAGTTTTTTCTGCAAGCCATCTTATGCTGGCATTTTTTTTCAGAAAGTCATCATCTGAATAGCGAGCAAGAGTAGCCCACATTACCTTTGCCCCAAAGGAAAGTTTGGGATGAAAGAGTATGAAATCGGGAAAGGGCATAAATCCCCAGGGATATCTTTTCATATTTTTTCTACGTTCCAAGGACTATTAGTATCTTGAACTATATTCCTTTGAAGATGTATTTTTTTTCTTGCCTTTGCTGCAGAATGTGCTGAAAAAGAAACAGTTGGCTTGCTCTCATCAGGGACTATTTCAATTTCTACTGTAATTTTATAACGATTTGAATTATTGCTCATATTATTCAGGTGCCAAGAAGGGCAGGTTTCCCTGCCCCTTGGCTAGTTACTTCGTTAGAACGGAGACTTCTGATTATTTTCATCTGCTTCTGTATCGTTATCAAGGTCCAGAAGCTTGTTTACTTTTTCTATTAGTTTTTTCCCAAGGGCTTCTAGTTCGTCTATTTTGTCACTTAGGACCTTATAGTCAGAGCTAGAGTACCCGTTTTTGCCACCTAATAGCCTCGTAGGGGCCTTTCTGAGGGGTCTACATACATTGCATACCCAGAATCCTTGATAGGGCTTTCCTGAGGCCTTTGAAACTCCAGGTGGTACATACTTTTTTTCTACAGCTTCTTCGTGTTCTTCGCAGAATGGAGCAATACTATTGTCTATAGGCATAAGCTTGTAACAATTAATGAGTTACTTTTCGACCTTTGAGTTCATTATGTCATCTACGTCTTTGCTGGATAGTGCATCTGGGTTAGGTGGTTTTACTTCTAGGTTATTGATGATACTGAAATCTTGATAAGTCGCCACAAAGACATTAACAGGAACGGCATTAAAAAGCCAGCTATTTAGGTCTATTGGAGAGTCAATGTCTGCATATATGGGGTCTTGTGGATGTTCTCTAGGATCTTGTGGGTGTTCTTGAACTTGAATATCTGAGGTGTCTATTCCTGCCTTAGAGATAGCATTTATTGCTATCTTTGCAAGAGCCAAAGGAACATCTTTATAGTGGTACCTCTTGTTCATATTCATAGTTCCTGTTCTTTAGTTCTTCGATAGCATCCATGTTGGAAGTAAGTATGTCGTTTCTAAGCTTTTCAAAAAGCTTTAGAGCAGGTTCTTTTTCTCCTAACTCTAGCAAGGCAGCTGCTATACCAGAGGCCGCGTTGCTAGCGTTCATGACTAACATCATTGCGTCTTTCTCTGCTATTCTTTTTTTTATTGCTTGTTCTCTATTTTGATAGTTCATAAGATTACTTTATTACGTTGGGCCACGGGGGAATTATCCACAATTCCAGTTACCCAATGCTTGGGAGCAAGGGCACCAGTATAGGGCATAGATTCCCCTATGGATTGCCAACGTAACATAAATATAATCAACGTAATACGCTCTGTCAAGTTCAAGAAAACGAATCGAAGTTCGCGTTATGTTTGTCAACAGCGCTATCCAAAGAGACCTTGCAGTAACCGCACATGTATTCTCCAGTTGTATCTCCTTGCTCGCTATATCTTTGCCAGTCTTCGTTATTCCCGGAAACCGGGCAAGTCATTTCGATAATGCGACCATCTGTGTTGATGGTAAACTTATGCATGGATGCAAGGGCGTTTGGAGATATTGACTCTAAAACCCTAGATGATAAGATGGGATTCATGTTTTGTTTTGTCTTAGCTTGATTAGCTTCGACCTTTAGTTGCCATATATTATATGTCAAGCATTCTTGTCAATAGCCTTATTGCTCTTATTTTTCAAGGGTTTTTGCACTATTTCGGATATGCGAACTTGAAAACCCCGGCTGCTTTCGATTTGTCTACTACAGGATATATAAGCCTTAACAAGCCTTGCGCAAAAGTTAATAACTATGGTCTGATATGCCCTCGCGCGTATCATGTAGCTTAATCCTATCGTTCCCCCGTGGATATGTCAATCTTGACAAACTTAAATATCGGCTTGGTATTCTTACTATAGATATGCGCGGCATATCACCTTGACAATCCCATATTCGTATGCCGTAGCGAAAGGTTTTTAACCCAATCGCTTGCCGAGGCATTTAGTACCTTTGCTCTTTGGATTAAGTAATCACTAATTAATAATAAATAGTATGAAAAAGGTTAAGACAGCAAGTAAGAAAGAGGTTAACCCCGAAACGCTAATCCCGTTTCAAGTAATGGACGTTAAGGCTACGCTGCTTCAAAAGAATAACAGAGATTTGGCAGATACCTTAATGGACATTTTTGAAGCAATACACGATGAGCGCGGCAAACCTTATGGCGGCAAAACCTCGATTTCCACAATAGACGAAGAAAGAAAAAGTGGGACATTTAACAACACCTGCGGTTTGTTTGGTATGCTCATTAAGGAGGACAGGGCAAAAGAAACTAACGACGGGCAACCTGTTAAGTGTTTAACGGTTGGAAGTATGATTTCGGGTACTGCGGTAGTTAACACGATAATAGCACTATTGCTTGACTTAATAAGTAAGGGCGACAATAGCGATAAAGTAAAGTTCGCATTTAAGCTGGAGGAAATCTCAAAGAAAATAATGACGAGTATCGGCAAAGAGGGCTTAATGGAAGTAATGAAAGAACTTAACGACGAAGACGAGACAAAGTAATAACCTAATTAACTGCTTATGACTACTACTCGTTCGAGCAAGTTTATACCACAGCACGCGATAGAGTTTAAGGATGAACAAATACTTAAGGCTCTTGAATACGCCATTGATAAGAACGTACCTGTCCTGTTAATGGGCGAAACGGGTACTGGTAAAACAAGTGCGATAAGGTGGCTTGCCAAAGAAAAAGGAAAAGGATTTCGCCGACTTAACTTGAACGGTGCTACTACCGTTGATGATATAAAAGGTAAAATCCTTCTTAACAAAGATGGTACTCGCTGGGTGGACGGCGTACTAGTAGACGCTGTACGAAACGGATATTGGATATTGCTCGATGAGATTAACGCCGCGTTGCCAGAAGTATTGTTTTCGATTCACTCCTTAATAGACGAGGACTCTATGCTGGTGCTGGAGGAAAATGAGGGGGAAGTGTTAAGACCTCACCCCGATTTCCGTGTGTTCGCGGCTATGAACCACGGCTACGAGGGGACAAGAGCACTTAACAAGGCGTTTATCTCTCGCTTCCCGATAGTGTTGAACTTTAACTATCTTGGCTGGGAAGACGTAGAGGGAAAGGTCGTTAACAATAGAGAAGTTGAAATACTCATGGAACGCACAGGAATTAACGAGGAACAAGCAAAGAGGATAGTAGAAATGGGAAACATCTTAAGGAAGAATTACCTTAAAGACGAAATATCGTTTCCTATATCGTTCCGCGAACTAATCGCTTGCGCAGAATTAAGTAAGGCCTTTGGCGAGGAGGAAGCGTTCCGCTTGGCAATAGTTAATAAGTGTGCGCCAGAGGAAAGAAATGTGGTATTCGGCGTGTATAGCATTAAGTAAAAACCATGAGTAACTTGCCGAGAAAAATAAAGATTAAAGGTCGTACCATACATCAATCGCTATACTATGAGGGCCTATATCACGACCCGCTAGGGTATGGCTACTACGATGTTAACGGCGAGGTCGTTCCAACTGAAAGGTTAAGTAGTTATCCGATTATCGGTGATACTTACCCTTCCGCAACCAGCTTAAAGGGGAAATACTCTGACGATTACTACTATACGGGGTATAACGACGACGGAAAATATGCCAACAGGAGAGTTAAGGGTTATGGTTGGGGCGGCGGTTGGTGGAGAAAAGACGAATTAACTCTGGCAGACGTTGAAGACATAGTTAACCCCTATGGTTCGTTATCTGAAAATGCTCATAGGTACTTTAAGCAGTTTGCCAGCCTGTTAAGTCCGCAATACGAGGTTTCTTTCGTCGCTGGCGGCGAGTGGAATAAAGACCACAGAAAGAACAGAATTGAGTATGTAGTTAACAGCGAAAAAGAACTTGTTGTCCAAGCGTCCTTAATTCAGGCATTGTCTGGTCTGATACTTGGCAGAGAAGGTAACGCAAACAAAATTAAGCGCAGTGATTTTGAAAAACCGCGTATTAAGGGCGAAAAGAAGGCACACGAACAGATACTTAATCATATCCTTGATAAACTGGACGAGAAAAGAACTATGGCAGAGTTTGTTAAGGACTTTCGTGGTGCTAGGAAACTTCACGGCGCACTTAAGCAACACGAAGCAAGACAAGCACAAGAACACAAAAAGAAGTTTCTTCTGCTTAAGAAGAAAATCGCCAGCAAAAAGAACGAAAAGTTAGAACACCTGTTTAAGGAGGTACTATCTCATAGTGATTATGAGCAAAGATACGGCACGAAAAACGTTAATCAGTTGTTGATAGACAAGAAATTAAGAGAAAAGATACGTTATGTGCTAGTAACAGAAGTACTTAATACGTTCTTGTTTGGCGGTACTCCAACAAAATCGTGGACACCAGAAATGCGAGCCGCGCTAACAGCACTTAAAAAAGAAACCCAAGCAATACAAGCAGCTAACTCTACCCCTAAGTTAGAACAAGCACTTGTTCGCGCGTGGCACAGCGGATTGTATAAGTTACTTAATGGGGCTACTTATATAACGCGCGATACAGACAGCATAGGAGGTGGAATTAAGGGTATTCTTGACAATGCACAAAAGAACGAATTAAAAGGAAAGCAACAGCAAGGCGGGCTTAAGGCAGGAAAAGAAACCCTTGCCTCATTAAGGGCCAGGCTAATGGGACAACTGAAAGCCAAGATTAAGGACTTCTTTATGCGTAATGAGCGCATAGAATATAGAGGAAGGTTTAACTCTGGCAAGCCGCATAAGAAAATGCTATACAAGCACAGGTTGGGAGAGTTTAAGTTGTTTGGCAAGAGAATACTTAAGGATAGGAAGAACTACCACATAATCTTGTTAATAGACGTATCTGGTAGCACCATTGGTAGTGACGAAAGCAGAATAGACCCCGACTATCCGCTTGTTAAGGAGTTGGTTACGACAGAAGCACTAATTAAGGCAACTCAAGGCCAACACCGCACGCTATACACCATAATCCTGTTTAACTATAATCCACAGGTATTAGTATCGCGTGCAACTCCGCAAAAGGCCTTAAGTGCCTTACACTCCGAAATTGAAATCGGAGGCGGCACGGATATAAGAAACGCGCTAGAGGAAGCCGAGAAACACTTAATGCCTTCCTCCAATAACAATAACATCGTGTTCGTCTTAACAGACGGACAGGATAGCCCCGAAAACACGAAAGAAAGTTGGGATAACTTAAGGAAGAACCATAATGCGTGGGCTTTCGTATTCCCTGACCCGTACAATCAAGTAAGAAATCCGCTTGAATTAAAACTCAAGAAGTGGCTTAAGGTTGCTGCTGGTAACGCCTACAGCATTGACGTAGGATTAAGCACCTTCGGAAATAAAAATGCCACCTTAATAAATGATTATCAGTTATTCCCTAAACAATTTAAGGACTCACTGATGGCATTATTGGGCGGCATAGAAGGAAATGAACAATAACAACAATGTCTGGGTTAACCTAGACGGATACGAAATCAAAGCGAATAGCGTAACACACGCTATCAGGATATTATCCGCCATTAACAAAACCAAAACCAAACCGCGCAACAAGAAGAAAAAGGTCAGAGTTAATTCCAAGCCCGTTGGCAAGGTTAGTCATATATTCCCGTTCAGGAAATGGACTAAGATAGAGGAAGAGGAAGCACTTAAAGCAAGCACGAAAGAGCAGGTAAATAAACTCGCGATAGAATTAAGTAGAACCCCTAACTCCATTATCCAGCGCAGGAATATATTGAAAAGGAAAGGGTTAACAACCATGTAAATCCGCCTACTTTCGGATAGGCATAGAAACTTGTTAACCAACTTTTCAGAAAGTTATTAAGTAGTACCTTGGGTTCTTTATATAACAAAAAGCACGCTTGCGGCGTGCGCGATACGAGGCGTTAGGGTGTACGTTGTACGTTTTCTTGCCCCTTATCGTGCGTGCCTTTGGCGTGCTTTTTGTTTTGGCTAAAAACTCTCAAGGGCCTCGCGTAACTCTTCAAACGCGCGTTTTTCCGAATTGCTACCTCTAATACTATTTGCCGCGCGTTACTTTGACAGTCGCAACCTGCTGAACTTTGGCAATCTTTTGCGCCTTGAGAAACTTTTGCGCGGCTTTTTCGCGTTTCGTTGATACCTCGCTCCACGCGAGCACGGGATACGCGCTGGTGTCCACCGCCGCGCGTACGTCGTTACTCGCCAGCGTGGATTTTATGGCCTGCATAGCGAGCGCGGTTACAGTGCTATGTTGCGCCCACGAGTTGTAGAGCGTGATGCTCTTACCCTCTTTGCGCGCGAGTATCGCGAACCCGTAATGCAGTATCAGGTTGTTGCGTGTTGCTAATTGCCCGCGCTGCTCTGGCTTGCCTCGGAGAAAACTTGCGGCAACTTTGGAATAGGCCGCGAGTGTCGTAGGGATAAAACCCTTTTGCATAATTTTACAACGTACAACGTACCCACTAAGTATAGAAAAAAATAATAGAAAAGAAAAGAACATCACTTGTGGATAAGATATAAGAAAACAAAAACTAATCTTAGCAAGTTACTAGCGCACATCACACAGGGTACCCCCCTCCGCCGCGCCGACCCACCAAAAAAACACAGACGGGGGGGCCGAAAATCGGGAGTGGGAGTTTCTATATATAGTTCCACAAATTTATATATGAAAAATAAAATCGTTGTCTGGTAATGGTTATTTGGCTAATATTGTGCGACGTATCTGAAGTTAGGGGTAGAGGCAGGGACAGAGTTTCGCGTGGGAGGCTTGTATGGTATAGTATGGGTAGTAGTGTTAGGGTGCCGATGTAATGGCTTCTAACATGAGTTAATATATTTTTTAGGTGATTACATCCGCTGAACTTCCTTTATTGGGAAGAAGCAAGGGCCTGTCCCTACTTACTCATTGCGGCTCCATACCTATACCATGTCAGGGCAGAATAGTTACCGCTATAGTTCTAGAATAGAACTATAGTGCAGTAAGGCTTCGCCTTACAGGAAACTATTCTGAAACGAGAACCTACTAGGTGACCCTTCACAGGTTCTAAAAATAAAGTGAAGGATACTCTCGCTATAATTCTTTTAGAATTATAGTGCAGTAAGACTTTATGTCTTACAGGAGCTATAATACTGCATAACCTTATACAGTAAAAGGCTAGAGCACAAGCAAAGCGTTTTAGTTAGTTGGCTTTGGCTGGAGATGTTGTGAACTCGCACTTCACAAGGAAGAAAGTTGGAATCGGGTGTACCGAGACCTCTAACACTAACTGTTAATTCTCCAAGAGAAAATGGAATAAGAGTTAACTACCTCTACTAGGATAGTATTAAGGATAACTATATCTGCGCAAGGTCTTAACGCGCTTGTTGTCCGCTCTTAGAGCGTCCAACCGCGCTAACCTCGCTTGATATAGTTCTAAAGCTGAAGCCTCGTCGCGTTTGACGCGACTCGGCTTGAGCTCGGACCTAAGTATTAAGACTCACCGCGTCAGACGCGGCTCGCTTATAATACTTACGTCCTCACTCATCACACATATAGTAATTAAATTAAGCCTATACAGGTAGGTATGAGTGAGGACTCGGCTTTCTGTAGAAATCCTCGTCCCCTGATATGGGTCGGGTGGTGAGCAATAGATTGAGGCGGTATAGGTAAACAAGCAGGAAATAGTAACAACTATGAGTATTTTCTACTGTGATGGTTACCAGATAGATGGTAATCCCGGTACCCAAGGTGGTGCTACCGTAGTTAGGTTAGATGACAATAAGGTCTATAAAAGTACTTACAAAAGAGATAAGGTTACTAATAACGAAGTAGAATTAGACGCAGCTATATTAGCCGCTGTTAATGCTAAAAAGGGTGATACTATTATTACAGACTCTAAGTTGGTAGTACTGTACGGCACCAGAGATAAGACCAGGGCTAAAAGTAAATTCCCAGAACTAAAGTTCAGAGGGAAAAAGCTCAGCAAGCTTCTCAAAGAGAAAGAACTGAATATAATCTGGGAACCCCGTGATAATAACCTAGCCGGAATATATAACGCAGAAATGTATGGATAAAATCTGTGAAGAATGCGAAAACCGTTGCGGTAAGTGTGGTAAGGACTTAACTCCCAAATGTTGTAAGTGCTTTCTATCTTTCCAATATCCTGCCGACGGTACCAGGATTTTCAATTGTTTTTGTTCTTGTCATGCCGTATCATTTGCAAGTTTGTAAAACCATATCATTAGTGTATAATAAAGATGTCAGATATTAATTCTTCTGACAATAAAATTGAAGAAGAAAATCGGACTCCCCCCTTAGTGAAGGGAGGAACAAGAGTTGACAAAAGATGGAGGGCTCCTGGAGAACCAGATAGAACTGGTAACTATTATTCAAACAATCCAGGATTAGAAAGAAAAAGAGTTAGGGGAGATATAGGCTTCAAGGATAACAGCGGAAAGTACAGGAAGATCACCCTGCTACAGAAGTCATTTGCTGATGCTTATCTAGCATGTGGCGGAAGTGGCAAAGCTGCTTGGTTAGCAGTATATCCCAAGGGAACCAGACACAAGGAGGCTAGCAGAAATAGGGAGATCAGAAACTTCCTAATGAATCCTAATGTAGCTGCCTATATTACTCTCAACCTGGAAAAGTCAGGCTTCTCTGAAGCTAATGTGCAAGCTCAACACCTATTCCTGTTGAATCAGTTTGGAGATCTTAGAGTAAAGATGAGCGCAGTTGATGCTTTTTATAAGCTCCAAGGTCTATATGCACAAGATTCAACCGTTAAGCTAGACGAAGAACTAGCTAGCGCTCTCAATAAGATGACGGATATTCTAAGGGAAGGAGTAAATAAAGAAGATGACAAGCCTAAAGAACTTCCACCGCCATCCGAAGGCTGAGAAACTTCTTCCGCTCTTTTCATTTCAAGATGAATCTGGAGTTCCTATCCAGTGGGTTCCTTTCCAAATGGATATTATAGAAGCTATCCTAGACCGTAAATGGGAAGGGAAAAGAAGGCTTCATATCTCAGCTGCCACACAGTCGGGAAAATCCTCATCGGTAGCAGCTGGCATAACGATTAGAACTGTTATTGAAAAAGAACCGTGGGCGATAGTAGCGGCCAACGAAGACAAGGCGAATATTATTATGTCCAACATTATTCGCTTCGCTACTGATTCCCCTGTTCCCAGAAAGCTTTTAGATTATATAGGCCCTATAGATAAACTAAGGAGAGAGCGTAATAGGCGGCATATAGTCTTTAGGGGACGAGGAGCTATCAGGACCTTTACTGCTGATGTCAAGAATACCCAAAGATGGGGACAGACTCTTCTAGGATTTGGTTGTATACCGGAAGGATATAAAGTTCTTACTGACAAGGGAGAAATTGAAATACGAGATCTTGTTGAGAATAAACGCACAGATAAGGTTTGGTCTTTCAATCATAGTACAAACTCTGTAGAATTGAAAAATATCCTATCATACCAGGATAATCCCCTTGGGGAACGAGAGATTTACGAGATAACTATTGGAAGAAAGAAGTTTCAATGTACAGAAGATCATCCAGTATGGGTTGAAGGCAAGGGATATATAAAAGCAAAAGACCTTAGAATTGGAGATATTGTTTGGAGCTATAAAAAAATATCTTTATGCTTATTATCTGTAAAATCTGTTCTAAAGAATTTCAGAGAACGCCTTCTCACGCTAAGAGAGTTTCCTATAATTTTTGTAGCCGACAATGTCGGGGAATATTCCACAGAGGCGAAGGAAACCCAGGATGGAAACCTCCTATCGCCTGTCAAAGTTGCGGGATACAGTTTAAGGGAAAAGGGAAAAAGTTTTGTTCGCAGGCGTGTATGGGATTATCTTATAGGGGCATTGAGCACAGCTGGGCTGTTCGAGGAGAAAAGCACCCTAATTGGAGAGGGGATAACATCTCCTATAAGGGTCTTCACACCTGGGTTACTAGGGCCCTCGGTAGGCCGACCAAATGTGAGCATTGCGGAAAGAATGAGGAGAGGTCGCGGTATATTCACTGGGCGAATAAAAGCGGAGAGTATAGACGAGAGAAAGACGATTGGCTGCGACTCTGCGCACCATGTCACAAGAAATACGATAAGAAAGATAAAGAAAGTTTTGCCCAAGAAGAACAGGGTGTACAACCTAGCAGTAGCCGAAAATGAAAATTACTTTATAAACGGATACCTTCTTCATAATTCCCCCAACGTAGTGGAAGATGACTCTTCTCTTATTCCTGATCCAGCCCATGCACAGGTAATGAGAATGCTGGGAGGAAGACCAGATTCTTTCCTGATCAAGATAGGAAACCCCTTCTACAGAAATCATTTCCTAAAGTCTTTTGAATCTGACAGATACGCAAAGATAGTAGTAGACTGCTATCAGGCAATGGAAGAAGGAAGATTCAGTAAAGAGTTTATAGAGGAAATGAGAGAAGAACCATTCTTTGATATTCTTTATGAATGTAAATTTCCAGAAGAAGATCTTGCAGACTCAAAGGGATGGGTTCCATTATTTTCTGAAGGAGATATATTTCTCGCCCAGCAAAATATTGAAGCACATGCTGGAGAAGGAAGAATCGGCGTAGACGTGGCTGCATCTGGAGAAAACGAATCTGTGATAGTCTATCGTTCCAGAAAGCTTGCAGAGGTTTTATTCAGAAGCAAAAAGATAGACACAATGGACCTTGTATCCCACATACAGCATTGGATGGGAGAGAAGAAGGTTCCCGCTGAGCAAGTGTTTATAGATACCATCGGTGTTGGTGCTGGTGTCTATGACCGCATGAAACAGCTTGGATTAGCTTGTCACGATGTAAATGTCCAAAGAACCCCTCTTTTCCCGAACAAGTTTTCCAATATCCGCGCAGAAGCTTATTGGGGCCTCAAAGACTGGATAAGACGAGGAGGAAAACTTATCCCATCTGGACAAGACTCGTGGAAACAACTAAAGGATATAAGATATAAAGCCAATAATCAGGGCAAGATACAGATAATTTCTAAAGACCAACTTCGTTCTCAGGGTGTTCATTCACCAGACCTAGCAGATTCCATCATGCTCACATTTGCAAGACCAGAAATGAAGTTTAGTTTTAAGCCATATAAGCCATCAATGGAGAGGCTTGCAAAGTTAAATGCCTAACCAAAAAAATCAAGAACGAGTTAGTTTTATCTACGATAGGTTCACGGCCATGAGCGAGCATAAATCTCGCTATAGTAAGTTTTGGCCCGACTACGAAAAACTTTGGAAGCGTTATCGAGATGACAATACCGGAGAAGATGCGTGGCAAGCTAATACAGTAGACGCTAATGTACGAGCGACCATAGATACCGCTCTTTCTGCGATTGTTGCTACCTCTCCTTATCCAAACTTCATAGCTCAGCAGGAGAGAGATCGTCCCAAGCAGGCTATAGTAGATCAGCTTTATAAGTTTAATTTTTGGAAAGGAAATCAAGAACTAGAAAACTACTATATCTACCTTGATGCGTTAAAGCTGGGACAAGGATTTGGAAAAGTAATATATCTTCGCGATGAACGGGAAGTCCAGTTTCCTGAGAAAGTAAATCAGGAAACTCTTGAAATCACCTATAAAAAGAAAACTATCTATGATTATGATGACATCAAAACTGTTCGTGTTTCTCCTTACCGGATGTATCTTGATGAGTTTGCTACGAGCGCTGAAAACGCGAGGGACGTTATTGAGGAAGAAATTCTAGACATAGATGAGTTCCATCGTAAGTATGACGATAAGTACCCAGAAGCGAAAAACGTAGTTTCTGCTGGTGCGACTAGGGACTCAATAACTTCCTCTGCTGGCGGTTTTTCTCCCAATCCCACAGGTGGCAGCACTGAATCTGGAAGTTTATTTAGTCTTCCTGAATCTCTTGACAATGATCAGGTTCAGGTTCTTCATTATGTTTCTAAAGTCGATGATTCTTACGAGATAGTGGCTAATAATAAATATCTTACTACCAAGGATAGCCCTATCCCTTACCAGCATAAGCAGATTTGGTACTTCAATATTCCCTATTCACCAGATTCAGGAGATGAATTCTGGGGTCCTGGAGTTATTGCTCTTATCCACAGGGACGTAGATGAGCTTCGCAAGATACGCAATATGCGCATCAATCGGGCTAAGCTCAAGATCTATGCTCCTGGTCTTTATTCCGGGTTATTAGAAGAATTCTCAGAACAACTAGTTGAACTTAAGCCAATGACCTGGATACCAGTTAATGATCCTAAGAACTTTTCTCGTATAGATGTAGGAGAAATAGGAGTAGAGGCATATAAGGAAGATGATCTTATTGGTGAAGATATACGAAAGGTAACGGGTATTGATGAAAGAGTTTTAGGAATTTCTCCTGAAGCCCGCACTCTTACCGCAACTGAAGTTCGTTTCCTTCGTGAAGCTGGACTGCGCCGTCTTTCTAGGTTCCTTTTCTTGGTGAGAAAAGTTGGACTTGAACGGGAGGGCAGACTAAAGCTTGCAATGTTCAAACAATATTATGAGCCAGTTAGAATTCTCAAGATAGTAGAAAATGCGGCCAATGTTTTTGGAGAAACTATCCAGCTAAAGTTACAACAGTCTAAAGAGGTTTTCACTGGAGACTTTGATGTTCGCATTGACCCATCGTCTTTTACTCCAAAGTCAATGGCCGAGGAACAGATAAAATGGGCTACCGCATTACAGGTTATTATGCCCCTCGCCCAATCTGGCAGATACGATATTAATACCGCAGTAGACAAATATCTTGGTTCTCTTGAAATAGATCCAGATACTATTCGTCCTATTCAACTAGAGGGCGATATTAGAATTGCTAGAGAAGAAAACTCCTTATTCGTTGATGGTAGAGATGTTCCAGATACTCCTCCTCAGTTTATTACTCCAGCCCATACTCGTGAGCATATGATATTACTTCGTAAGGAAGTAGATCTACCTAAGGCAATAAAAGAAGCCGTAGCTTCTCATATAGAAGTAGAGTTGAGGCAGGTTACAGCTACTCAGCCTCAACCAGTAGAAACACAGCCCACGCAGGAATTAGCTGAGGGAGCGGCTCGTATTCCCTCTATTATAAACCAGACTGGTACTCCAGAGATTGGAGAAACTTTCTTTGGAAATGTACAGGGTAAACCACAGAAACCTGTTGCCTAGTTTTCTATAAGAAACATGTTTTGATATAATAGAGTATGGAGGAGAATATCTATCCACAGATAGACAAGAGCGTACTTGTTGGTCATCTCTCAGAAGAAGACCGACAGGTCATAGTAGAACTTTCAAAACAACCAGGCTGGAACGTATTACTGGAAAAGATTATCTTGCCTCGATCTAGAAGGGTGATTAGCGAGATAGCTTCTGGTAAGTCAATGGACAAAGAAGAAATATTCAGGGACGTAATGTTTACCAGAGGACAGCTTTATGAACATGGGCTTCTAAACGCCATTATTCTCGCCTGTAAAACATATAAAAAACCTAAGGACAAAAGAGGAGATCTGTGAGAAGCATAGGAGTTAAATCTCGGCTGCTTCTCGTAGGGTAAGTCCTACAACAAATTAATCTTCGGCTGCGTAAGGCCATGAGGCGGCGAGGCCTCTTTGTCAATAAGCGTAGCTGTATACACATGTCCGAAGAAAAAAAGGACGTACAGGAGCTAGTAGTTCCAGAGGCTCCAGAGGTTAAGCCTGAGGGTGTGGAACCACAACCAAAGGCCGATCCTCCAAAGGAAGACCCGTCACCTTCCGCAAATGTCGAGGAAGAAGTTGATGAACTTCTTCACGATGGAACAAAAAAAGACAAAGAAGTCACTTTAGACTTCGAGCGCTTTAGCACCTTGAACGAAAAGGCTAAGCAGACTGACGAGCTAAAAACTCAGGTCGAAGAGCTTACTGCTCGACTGCAAGGCCAAGGTCTTTCTAAAGATGATATTGCGAAGATAGTTGATGAGCGTATTTCTCCTGTTACAGCCCCGCTAAAGGCTCAAAAGGATAGAGAAACGCGACAGGTTTTGGCAGATGCTATTCAAAATCTTCCCGATTTCAAGGCTAAGTGGTCCGAAATAAGGCCATTAGTTGCTGGATTGGAGAGTAGCGGTCTTCCTTATAAGGAGGCCGTCAAGAGGGCATATATTGCTATAAACCCGCAACACGCAATAAAGGTTGCAGAACTTGAAGCAGCTAATGCAGATAGTTCTCGCGGCTATACATCTACTACCGTTCAAGGGAAAGAAAGATCTTCTAATCTTACTCCTGAACAACAGGAGGAAGCTAGACGACGTGGTTGGAGCGAAGCAGAGTATTTGCGTAAAACCGGAGATACTATGACATTCGAGCTTCCCACAAAGTCAGCTTTTGTAAAATAAAAAACACTATATATGGCAGGATTTCTCTTTAAGAAATCTCTTGTAGGACGTAACTCTGGTGTTGTTCTTCCAGTAGTTGTAACCAACTCAGACACTCACACAGTAGGTGACATGGTTCACCTTGAGGCGGGTTCTGCTGACAACCAAATTGGTGTCGCAGATCCAGCAGTCGCTACTGAGCGTTTGGCTGGTGTAATTGTAGGTTTTGTTGACAAGAAAGGTGTTCCTCTCGACCATCCCAATGCAGACTTGTCTGCTGGCGGAACATGGAC
>Ga0187893_10008797_pt1 | contig 15785 bp, 11 predicted proteins | sample MA1701074metaG_FD_139574 | JGI IMG/M metagenome (GOLD analysis project Ga0187893, IMG submission 139574) | White microbial mat communities from a basaltic lava cave in the Kipuka Kanohina Cave System on the Island of Hawaii, USA - MA170107-4 metaG ... | reverse complement strand
GACAACATCCAGATGACGGTGAGTCTGATCCAGCCCATCGCGATGGAAGAGGGCCTGCGCTTTGCCATACGAGAGGGCGGGCGCACCGTGGGCGCAGGCGTGGTCGCCAAAGTCATCGAATAGGACCAACAGGGGCCTTGACCTGAAAGAGTAAGTCGCAGGCCAGTAGCTCAATTGGCAGAGCGTCGGTCTCCAAAACCGAAGGTTGGGGGTTCGAGACCCTCCTGGCCTGCCACCGTAAGGTGTCAGCAGTCAGACCCGTGAATGGATCTCTGATGGCAGATGTCCCGAAAGCTGATTTGCTGACAACTGACAACTGACAACTGTTTCCTGATGGCAGACAAGATCAAGCTGGCGCTGGCAATTCTCCTGGTTGCGGGGGGAATCGCCGGCTTCTATTACCTGAGCGACAGCCCGCTGGTGCTGCGAATCGCTGCGGTGATCGCCGGCTTGGCTGCGGCTGCGGCGGTGGCGTGGACCAGCGGACCCGGCAAACAGTTCCACGTATTCGCCCAGGAGTCGATCGCCGAGACGAGAAAGGTCGTCTGGCCGAGCCGCAAGGAAACAGTGCAGAGCACCGGGGTGGTGCTGGCCTTCGTGATCGTCATGGCGGTTTTCCTGTGGCTGGTGGATGCGATGCTTGTGTGGGCGGTGAAGATCCTGCTCGGACCGGAGGTTTGATGTCGAAGAAGTGGTACGTGGTGCATGCCTATTCCGGGTTCGAGAAGAGTGTTCAGCGGGCGCTGCAGGAAAGAATCGCCCGCTCCGGAATGCAGGACCAGTTCGGCCAGATCATGGTGCCGGTCGAGGAAGTAGTCGAGATGAAGAGCGGCCAGAAGGCGATCAGCGAGCGAAAATTCTTCCCCGGTTATGTGCTGGTCGAGATGGACATGACCGACGAAAGCTGGCACCTGGTGAAGAACACGCCCAAGGTCACTGGTTTCGTCGGCGGTACCGCCACCAAGCCCACGCCGATCAGCGAGAAGGAAGTGCAGAACATCCTGCACCAGATCCAGGAAGGGGTGGAGAAACCCAAACCCAAGGTGCTGTTCGAGGTGGGCGAAGCGGTCCGGGTCAGGGAAGGCCCGTTCACCGACTTCCACGGCAGTGTCGAAGAGGTCAACTACGACAAGAACAAGCTGCGGGTTTCGGTCTCGATTTTTGGCCGCGCCACCCCCGTGGAACTGGATTTCGGCCAGGTCGAGAAGGCCTGAGTTTATTAGCGGGGAGCGCGCCGCAGGGCGTGCGTCAGAACCCGAACGCAAGGAGCACATCGTGGCAAAGAAAGTTGTCGGTTTCGTCAAACTTCAGGTGCCGGCGGGCAAGGCCAATCCCAGTCCGCCGATCGGTCCGGCGCTGGGTCAACGCGGGCTGAACATCATGGAGTTCTGCAAGGCGTTCAATGCCCAGACCCAGAATGTGGAGCCGGGGCTGCCCTTGCCGGTGGTGATCACCGCTTACGCGGACAAGAGCTTCACCTTCATCATCAAGACTCCGCCGACCTCGGTGCTGATCAGGAAGGCGGCGAAACTCGAGAAGGGAAGCCCGCGGCCGCATACCGACAAGGTCGGCAAGCTGACCCGCAAACAGGTTGAAGAGATAGCCAAGGCCAAGATGCCTGATCTCACTGCTGCCAGCCTGGAGACCGCGATGCGGACGGTCGCCGGCAGCGCACGCAGCATGGGCGTGGAAGTGGAGGGCTAGGAAATGGCACACCTGTCGAAGCGAACCAATGGGCTGCGCTCCGGCGTCGATCGCAGCAAGACCTACGCGCTTGACGAGGCCGTCAAGCTGGTGAAGAAGAGCGCTACCGCCAAGTTCGACGAGTCGATAGACGTGGCGATCAACCTGGGCATCGACGCCAAGAAGTCCGACCAGCTTGTTCGCGGCTCGATCGTGCTTCCCAAGGGGACCGGAAAGAATGTGCGGGTGGCGGTATTCACCCAGGGAGAGAAGGCGCGCGAAGCCAAGGAGGCAGGCGCCGACATCGTCGGCTTCGAGGACCTCGCCGAGCAGGTCAAGTCAGGCAAGATCGACTTCGACGTTGCCATTGCCAGCCCGGATGCGATGCGAGTGGTCGGCGGCCTGGGCCAGATCCTGGGCCCGCGCGGCCTGATGCCGAACCCCAAGGTGGGAACGGTAACACCGAACGTCGCCGACGCCGTCAAGAACGCTAAGGCCGGACAGGTCCAGTACCGCAGCGACAAGGCGGGGGTCGTCCAGGTATCTATTGGACGAGCTTCGTTCAGCGAAGCGGCGCTGGCCGAGAATCTTCGTGCGCTGCTCGAAGCGCTGAACAAGGCCAAGCCCGCCGGAACGAAGGGCATCTACCTCAGGAAGATCTCGGTTTCCAGCACGATGGGGCCGGGAGTGAAAGTCGACCAGGCAAGCCTGGTCGCCCAGCAGCAGCAGTAAGGACTTTGGGACCTGATTGCTTCGCGCAGCACCCGTTCTCGCTCTTCCCGGAACCTATCGGGGTGGCGCGAGTCTCACGCGGTTCTGCCAGAGGCGGCCGGGGCTGTCAAAGACCGTTGGGGCCTTGGTGAGTCGTGAGGCATGCGGCGCGAGGGTGGGAAACCTCGCTCCGACCCGAACGAGGATCCTAAAGGGCTTAATCGCGGAGGCGGAAGAATGTGTTGCGGAAAGAGTTCCTCACGCTTCACTCCTGACTCCTTGCGCCCAACGCAGATAGCGCACTCGATCAGTTTGCTGGCAGGAAGCAGCTGGCCCGATGGACTCGGGCTCCGCGATCCCGCCTGGAGAAGGTCGCTATGAAACGGGTGGACAGGACGTCGCAAGGTGTCCAGTCCGGTGTACAACATCCAGGAGGGTAGGACCTTGGGTCTCAATCTGGAGGAAAAGAAAGCGGTTGTGGCGCGGTTGAGCGAGACGCTCGCGCAGGCTCAGACCGTCGTGCTTGCCGAGAACCGCGGCCTCGAGGTGCAGGACATGACCCAGTTGCGGGCGAAGGCCCGCAGTCAGGGCGTGTATCTGCGAGTCCTCAAGAACACCCTGGCACGCCGTGCCGTTACCGGTACGCCGTTCGAGAAACTGTCCGAGCAAATGGTGGGTCCGCTCGCCTATGGCATCTCGAAGGATCCGGTCGCGGCGGCGAAAGTGCTCAACGAGTTCGCCAAGGGTAATGACAAGTTCGTGATCAAGGCCGGCGCCATGCCCAACCAGGTCATGTCGTCGAAAGAGGTGGCCGCACTCGCCGCACTGCCGAGCCGCGAACAGTTGCTCGCCAAACTCATGGGAACGATGCAGGCGCCGGTCGCGAAGTTTGTCCGTACCTTGAACGACGTACCGGGCAAGTTCGTGCGCGCGCTTGCTGCAGTCAGGGACCAGAAACAGTCTGCGTGAGCCTCGTGCCCGCGCATCCGCTTCCAGCATTCAGGAGAAATCGATCATGGCAGTAGCCAAAGCAGAAATCCTCGACGCCATCGCCGGCATGAGCGTCCTCGAGCTCTCGCAGCTCATAAAAGACATGGAAGAGAAGTTCGGCGTGTCCGCGGCTGCGGCGACGGTCGCGGTCGCAGGGCCGGCGGCCGGCGGCGGGGCGGGAGCAGCCGCTGCCGAAGAGAAGACCGAGTTCACGGTCACGCTCACCGGGATCGGCGACAACAAGGTCAACGTCATCAAGGTAGTGCGCGCGGTGACCGGTCTGGGGCTCAAGGAAGCCAAGGACCTGGTCGATGGCGCGCCCAAGCCGGTGAAGGAGGCAGTGTCAAAGAAGGACGCCGAAGACATCAAGAAGCAGCTTGAAGAAGCTGGCGCGAAGGTCGAGGTCAAGTAGGGCCTTGCGATATCGCGTGCAGGAGGGCTGGCGGCTTCGGTCGCCGGCCTATCCGCTCAAGGCGGAGTGCAGCGGCCAAAGAAAAGTGTGCGTGGCGGACTTTTCTTTGTCTTCTGATCCGACTGCAGAAGGCAGGTTTGGTCGGGCGACGGGGTCCCTCGTCGCCGTCCGCCAGTGGTTGGTAGAGGCCGACCGCCAGGCCCAGGGGTGCCCGCTCCGCAAACCAGTCGAAGAGCAGGGGTGCGCAGACCGCGCCCGATGTGATTCGGAGAGTTCATGGCTTATTCCTTCACCGAGAAGAAGCGGATCCGCAAGAGTTTTGCCAAGCGCGCCAGCGTGTTGCCGGTGCCGTTCCTGCTGGCGACGCAGATCGATTCCTACGCCTCGTTTCTTCAGGCCGAAACACTGCCAGAGAGCCGCAAGGGCCAGGGATTGCAGGCCGCGTTCCAGACGATTTTTCCAATTGCCAGCCACTCCGGAAACGCGCGGCTGGATTTCGTCAGCTATACGCTCGGCGACCCGCCGTTCGACGTCAAGGAATGCCAGCAGCGCGGGCTGACTTATGCCGCGCCATTGCGCGCCAAGGTTCGCCTCACCATCATGGACAAGGAGGCGGCCAAGCCCACGGTGAAGGAGGTCAAGGAGCAGGAAGTGTACATGGGGGAGATCCCGCTCATGACCCCCACCGGCTCGTTCGTGATCAACGGCACCGAGCGCGTGATCGTGTCGCAGCTGCACCGCTCCCCCGGCGTGTTCTTCGAGCACGACCGCGGCAAGACTCATTCCTCCGGAAAGCTGCTTTTCTCGGCGCGGATCATCCCTTACCGCGGCTCGTGGCTCGACTTCGAGTTCGATCCCAAGGATTACCTGTACTTCCGCGTGGACCGGCGCCGCAAGATGCCGGTGACCATCCTGCTCAAGGCGATCGGCATGACGCCGGAGCAGATCCTGCAGATGTTCTACGTGTTCGACACCTTCCACGTAACCCGCAAGGGAATCGAGTTCGAGTTGAAGCCGGAGCGCATGCGCGGGGAGACGGCGCGCTTCGACATCGTGACCAAGCAGGGCAAGCTGATCGCGCAGAAGGACAAACGCATCACGGTCAAGCACGTGCGCGAGATGGAGCAGGCCGGCCTGAAGAAAGTAACCGTGGCCGACGACTTCATCATCGGCCGGGTGCTGGGGCACAACGTGGTGAACAAGGAAACCGGCGAGATCGTCGCGCAAGCCAACGACGAGCTGACCGAGGAGCTGCTGAAGAAGATCGTCGACTCGGGCGTGGACACCATCCACACCGTCTACACCAACGACCTCGACCAGGGGGCGTACATCTCGCAGACGCTGCGCACCGACGAAACCGCGGACCAGCTGGCCGCTCAGGTGGCGATCTACCGCATGATGCGCCCGGGAGAGCCTCCGACCGAAGACGCGGTCAAGACCCTGTTCAACGGCCTGTTCTACTCGGAGGATCGGTACGACCTTTCGGCGGTCGGCCGCATGAAGTTCAACCGCCGCGCCTACCCTGACCAGGTCGACGAGAAGACCGCAGAGTGGCTGAGAAACTTCTACCAGCTGATCGGAAAGCGCGGCCCCGAAGGCGGCGGCACGCTCGGCAACGAGGACATCATCGCCGTTATCGGCATATTGATCGAGCTGCGCAACGGTCGCGGCGAGATCGACGATATCGACCACCTCGGCAACCGCCGGGTGCGCTCGGTGGGCGAGCTGGCCGAGAACCAGTTCCGCGCCGGCCTTGTGCGGGTCGAACGAGCGGTGCGAGAACGCCTGTCGCAGGCCGAGTCCGAGAACCTGATGCCGCACGACCTGATCAACGCCAAGCCGGTCTCGGCAGCTGTGCGCGAATTCTTCGGCTCCTCGCAGCTTTCGCAGTTCATGGACCAGACCAACCCGCTGTCCGAGATCACGCACAAGCGCCGGGTTTCGGCGCTCGGGCCGGGCGGCTTGACCAGGGAGAGAGCAGGTTTCGAGGTTCGAGACGTTCATCCGACCCACTACGGACGGGTGTGCCCGATCGAGACCCCCGAGGGCCCGAACATCGGCCTGATCAATTCTCTGGCGCTGTACGCGCGCACCAACGAGTACGGCTTCCTCGAGACCCCGTACCGGCGGGTGACCACCGGCCGGGTCACCGACGAGATCGTTTTCCTGTCGGCAATCGACGAAAGCCAGTACGTCATCGCCCAGGCGAACGCCGCGGTGGACAGGAAGGGCAAGCTGCTGGACGAGATCGTGTCCTGCCGCTACCGCAACGAATTCAGCCTGATGCCGGCTGATCGAGTGGAGTTCATGGACGTCGCGCCGTCGCAGATCGTCTCGGTGGCGGCCTCGCTGATCCCCTTCCTCGAGCACGATGACGCCAACCGCGCGCTGATGGGCTCGAACATGCAGCGGCAGGCGGTGCCTTGCCTGCGTGCCGAGAAGGCTCTGGTCGGCACCGGTATCGAGCGCACGGTTGCAGTCGATTCCGGCACTGCGGTGCAGGCGCGCCGCGGCGGCCTGGTTGACTACGTCGATGCCTCCCGCATCGTCGTGCGGGTCAACGACGAGGAAACCGGCGCCGGAGAAGTCGGTGTGGATATCTACAACCTGGTCAAATACACCCGCTCGAACCAGAACACCAACATCAATCAGCGCCCGATCGTCAAGCCGGGAGACAGCATTGCCGGCGGTGACGTGATCGCCGACGGCGCATCCACAGACATGGGCGAGCTGGCCCTGGGCCAGAACCTGCTGGTCGCGTTCATGCCCTGGAATGGCTACAACTTCGAGGACTCGATCCTGATCTCGGAGCGGGTGGTGGCCGACGATCGCTTCACCTCGATCCACATCGAGGAGTTGTCGGTGGTGGCGCGTGACACCAAGCTTGGGCCGGAGGAAATCACCCGCGACATCTCCAACCTGTCGGAGGCTCAGCTGGCGCGGCTCGACGAGTCCGGGATCGTCTACATTGGCGCCGAAGTCGAGGCCGGCGACGTGCTGGTGGGCAAGGTCACGCCCAAGGGCGAAACCCAGTTGACCCCCGAGGAGAAACTGCTGCGCGCGATCTTCGGCGAGAAGGCCTCGGACGTGAAGGACACCTCCCTGCGCGTGCCTTCCGGCATGTCGGGGACGGTGATCGACGTCCAGGTGTTCACCCGCGAAGGCATAGAACGCGACAAGCGGGCCCAGACCATCATCGACGACGAGCTCAAGCGCTACAAGAAGGACCTGGCTGACCAGTTGCGTATCGTCGAGGCCGACACTTACGGCCGGATCGAACGGCTTCTGATCGGCAAGACTGCCAACGGCGGTCCGAAGAAACTCGCCAAGGGAACCAAGATCGCCAAGGCGTACCTGCAGGAGCTGGCGCCACACGACTGGTTTGACATCCGTCTGGCCAACGAAGAGGCCGCACGGCAGCTCGAGCAGCTGCGCGAGAGCATCGAGCTCACGCGCAAGAAATTCGACGCCATGTTCGAGGAGAAGAAGAAGAAGCTCACTTCGGGCGATGAGCTGCCGCCGGGTGTGCAGAAGATGGTCAAGGTATACCTGGCAGTGAAGCGCCGCCTGCAGCCCGGCGACAAGATGGCCGGACGCCACGGAAACAAGGGCGTGATTTCCAAGATCGTGCCGGTGGAAGACATGCCGCACATGGCCGACGGTACGCAGATGGACATCGTGCTCAATCCCCTGGGCGTGCCTTCGCGCATGAACGTCGGGCAGATCCTCGAGACCCACCTGGGCTGGGCGGCGAAGGGGCTGGGACTGAAGATCGGGGAGATGCTCAAGGCCCAGGTCAAGGCCGCTGACATCCGCAAGGCGCTGAACCTGATCTACAACTCGAGCGGAAGGGGCGAGGAAATCGGTGAACTGTCCGACCGTGAAGTCATCGAGTTGGCGGCCAACCTGGAAAGCGGCGTGCCCTTCGCAACACCGGTGTTCGACGGTGCCAACGAGGCGGAGATCAAGGCGATGCTCGAGCTTGCCGGCCTGCCGCGCGCCGGGCAGATCCTGCTGTTCGACGGGCGCACCGGCGAGTCCTTCGACCGCCCGGTCACCGTGGGCTACATGCACATGCTCAAACTGCACCATCTGGTGGATGACAAGATGCACGCGCGTTCGACCGGCCCGTACTCGCTGGTCACTCAGCAGCCGCTGGGCGGCAAGGCGCAGTTCGGCGGCCAGCGCTTCGGCGAGATGGAGGTGTGGGCGCTGGAGGCCTACGGGGCGAGCTATACCCTCCAGGAGATGCTCACGGTCAAATCCGACGACGTGTCGGGCCGCACCAAGGTCTACGAAAACATCGTCAAGGGCGAGCACAAGATCGACGCCGGAATGCCCGAGTCGTTCAACGTGCTGGTGAAGGAGATCCGTTCGCTCGCGATCGACATCGACCTGGAGCGACGCTGATCCGCGGCACTTCGTCACCGAATTCATTCAGGAGCAATAAATGAAAGCTCTGCTCGATCTGTTCAAGCAGGTAACACAGGAAGAAGAGTTTGATGCGATCCGCATCGGGCTCGCCTCGCCGGAAAAGATCCGCTCGTGGTCGTATGGTGAAGTCAAGAAGCCCGAGACGATTAATTACCGCACCTTCAAACCCGAGCGCGACGGCCTGTTCTGCGCCAAGATCTTTGGACCGGTGAAGGACTACGAGTGCCTTTGCGGCAAGTACAAGCGCCTGAAGCACCGCGGGGTGATCTGCGAGAAGTGTGGCGTGGAAGTCACTCTTTCCAAGGTGCGCCGCGAGCGCATGGGCCACATCGAACTGGCCTCGCCGGTAGCCCACATCTGGTTCCTGAAGTCCCTTCCTTCGCGCATGGGCATGGTTCTGGACATGACGCTGCGCGACATCGAACGCGTGCTCTACTTCGAGGCCTATGTGGTGACCCATCCGGGCATGACGCCGCTCAAGCGCGGCGACCTGCTCTCCGAGGACAACTACCTCGAGAAAGTCGAGGAGTTCGGCGACGAATTCTCGGCCATGATGGGCGCGGAAGGGGTGCGCGAGCTTCTGCGCAACCTGAATCTGGGCGGCGAGATCGACAAGCTGCGCAAGGAGCTGGAAGCCACCGACTCCGAGACCAAGATCAAGAAGATCGCCAAGCGCCTTAAAGTGCTCGAGGCCTTTCACAAGTCCGGAATCAAGCCGGACTGGATGATCATGGAAGTGCTGCCGGTACTCCCGCCCGAGCTGCGCCCTCTGGTGCCGCTGGACGGCGGGCGTTTCGCCACCTCCGACCTGAACGACCTGTACCGCAGGGTCATCAACCGCAACAACCGGCTGAAGAGGCTGCTTGAGCTCAAGGCGCCCGAAATCATCGTGCGTAACGAGAAGCGCATGCTGCAGGAGGCGGTTGATTCGCTGCTCGACAACGGCCGCCGCGGCAAGGCGATGACCGGCGCCAACAAGAGGCCTCTGAAATCGCTCGCCGACATGATCAAGGGGAAAGGCGGCCGCTTCCGCCAGAACCTGCTCGGCAAACGGGTTGACTACTCGGGCCGCTCGGTGATCGTGGTCGGTCCGCAATTGAAGCTGCACCAGTGCGGGCTCCCGAAGAAAATGGCGCTCGAGCTCTTCAAGCCCTTTATCTTCCACAAGCTGGAGGTGCTCGGGCTCGCTACCACCATCAAGGCGGCCAAGCGCCTGGTCGAGCAGGAGGTCCCGGAAGTGTGGGACATTCTGGAGGATGTCATCCGCGAACACCCGGTGATGCTGAACCGGGCGCCGACCCTGCACCGGCTGGGCATCCAGGCCTTCGAGCCTGTGCTGATCGAGGGCAAGGCGATCCAGCTGCACCCGCTGGTGTGCGCCGCCTTCAACGCGGATTTCGACGGCGACCAGATGGCGGTGCACGTGCCATTGTCGCTCGAGGCGCAGATGGAGGCGCGCACCCTGATGCTGTCGTCGAACAACATCCTGTCGCCTGCCAACGGCGACCCGATCATCGTTCCCTCCCAGGACATCGTGCTTGGGCTGTATTACATGACCCGGGAGCGTATCGGCGCGCGAGGCGAAGGCATGAGTTTCGTCGACGTGGCGGAAGTCACCCGCGGTTACGAGAACAAGCTCGTGGATCTGCAGGCACGTTGCATCGTGCGCATACGCGAGCAGGACTGGACCGCGGGGGGCGAGATCGTCGAGCGCGTCAATCGCTACGAGACCACGGTGGGCCGCGCCTTGCTCTCCGAGATCCTGCCGCCGGGCCTGCCTTTCGAGCTGATCAACAAGCCGCTGAAGAAGAAGGAGATCTCCAGACTCATCAACGCCGGCTTCCGCCGCTGCGGATTGCGCGAAACGGTCATCTTCGCCGACAAACTGATGTACACCGGATTCACTTATGCGACACGGGCCGGAATTTCCTTCTCGGTGAACGACATGGAGATCCCGCCCGAGAAGCAGAATCTGATCGGCGCGGCGGAGAAGGAAGTGCAGGACATCGAGGCGCAGTACACCTCGGGTCTGGTCACGCAGGGGGAACGCTACAACAAGGTCGTGGACATCTGGGGCCGCGCCGGTGACCTGGTCGCCAAGGCGATGATGGAGCGTCTCGGCCAGGAAGCGGTGCGCGAATGGGATGAGAAGAAGGGCGAGTGGATCGAGGCCAGGGACAAGAAGGGTGCGCCGGCGATGCAGGAGTCGTTCAACTCAATCTACATGATGGCGGATTCCGGCGCCCGTGGTTCCGCCGCGCAGATCCGTCAGCTCGCGGGCATGCGGGGACTGATGGCCAAGCCGGATGGTTCGATCATCGAGACTCCGATCACGGCAAACTTCCGCGAAGGCCTGAACGTGCTCCAGTACTTCATCTCCACCCATGGCGCTCGCAAGGGCCTGGCGGACACCGCTCTGAAGACCGCCAACTCCGGCTATCTGACGCGACGCCTTGTCGACGTGACCCAGGACCTGGTAGTCACTCAGGAGGACTGCGGTACCACCGACGGTTTCACCATGAAAGCCCTGATCGAGGGTGGCGAGGTGGTGGAGGCGCTGCGAGAGCGCATACTCGGTCGTGTTTCAGCCAACGACATCATCAACATCGAGGACAGCTCGGTGCTCTATCCTGCCGGCACGCTGCTTGACGAGGATGTGGTCGAGCGCATCGAGGCTCTGGGAATCGACGAGGTCAAGGTGCGCACCCCGCTGACGTGCGAGACCCGCTACGGCCTCTGCTCGAAATGCTACGGGCGCGATCTGGGCCGCGGCTCGCCTGTCAACATCGGCGAGGCCATCGGGGTGATGGCTGCCCAGTCGATAGGCGAGCCGGGAACGCAGTTGACGATGCGGACCTTCCACATCGGCGGCGCGGCGTCTCGCACCGCCGTGGCGAGCCAGATCGAATCGAAGTCCAACGGCACGGTGCGTTTTTCGCCGCTGATGCGATATGTCACCAACGCCAGGGGCGAGCAGGTGGCTATTTCGCGTTCCGGTGAAGTACTGATCGTCGACGACAATCACCGCGAGCGCGAGCGCCACAAGGTGCCGTACGGTGCCACCCTGCACGTCGGCGACAGCGCGGCGGTGAAGGCCGGCAAGATGCTCGCCTCGTGGGATCCGCATACCCGCCCGATCATCACCGAGTACGCGGGGCGGGTGAAGTTCGAGAACGTCGAGGAAAGCGTTACGGTCGCGCGTCAGATCGACGAGGTGACCGGGCTTTCGACCCTGGTGGTGATCGATCCCAAACGCCGCGGCGTTTCGCAGGCCAAGGGTCTGCGGCCCAGCGTCAAGCTGATTGACGACAAAGCCAAGGAGGTGCGAATCGCCGGCACCGAAACGGCGGTCAACATCACCTTTCCGATCCACTCAGTGATCACCGTGAAGGACGGCCAGCAGGTGAGCGTCGGCGAAGTTCTGGCGCGAATCCCGCAGGAGACCTCGAAGACCCGTGACATCACCGGCGGTCTGCCAAGGGTGGCCGAGCTGTTCGAGGCGCGTTCGCCAAAGGATGCCGGCATGCTGGCGGAAGTCACCGGCACAGTGTCGTTCGGCAAGGACACCAAAGGCAAACAGCGCCTGGTCATCACCGACCTGGACGGCGTGGCCCACGAGTTCCTGATTCCCAAGGACAAGCACGTTCTGGTGCATGACGGCCAGGTGGTGAACAAGGGTGAGATGATCGTCGATGGTCCGGCAGATCCCCACGACATCCTGCGGCTGCTCGGCGTGGAAGCGCTTGCCCGCTACATCATCGACGAGGTGCAGGACGTCTACCGGCTGCAGGGGGTGAAGATCAACGACAAGCACATCGAGGTGATCGTACGCCAGATGCTGCGGCGGGTTCAGATCGTCGAGCCGGGCGATTCCGAATTCATCACCGGGGAGCAGGTCGAGCGCTCCGAGGTGCTGGAGGTCAACGACCAGCTCGAGACCGAAGCAAAGAAAGGCGCCACCTTCGAGCACTTGTTGCTTGGCATCACCAAGGCTTCGCTGTCCACCGACTCGTTCATCTCGGCTGCTTCTTTCCAGGAAACCACCCGGGTACTGACGGAGGCTGCGATCATGGGCAAGAAAGACGACCTGCGCGGGCTCAAGGAGAACGTCATCGTCGGGCGGCTCATTCCGGCCGGGACCGGGCTTGCGTACCACCGCAACCGCAAGGCACAGGCCGAGGAGCAGGCTTTCCCAGGCGAGGCCTTGTTCGGAGAGGAACCGGCCACCGAAACCGCGGGAGATCAACAAGTTGCTTGACGCAATGAGCGCCTGAAAATAGAATCCTGCGTCTTTTTACCTGCTGTGCGGCGAGACTCCCGCCCGGCAGGGAACGGGTGAATACGTCTGGGACGGCGGAAGCGCCGTCCCGGATTTTTTAGGGACCTCGAATAATGCCGACAATCAACCAGTTAGTGCGAAAAGCGCGGGTCAGCCCGACCTTCAAGAGCAAGGTTCCCGCGCTGAAACAATCGCCCCAGAAGCGGGGCGTGTGCACGCGCGTATACACCACCACCCCGAAGAAGCCCAATTCGGCGCTGCGCAAGGTGGCGAAAGTACGGCTGACGAACGGCTTCGAAGTCATCAGTTACATCGGCGGCGAAGGCCACAACCTGCAGGAGCACTCAGTAGTGCTGATTCGCGGCGGCCGGGTGAAAGATCTGCCCGGCGTGCGTTACCACATCGTGCGCGGCAGCCTCGACACACAGGGCGTAAAGGACCGCAAGCAGAGCCGCTCAAAGTACGGCGCCAAGCGTGCCAAGGCCGCGTAAGCGCGAGCAGACTGAAGAGAGACGAAGATGCCGCGACGCAGAGAAATCCCCAAGCGAGACACCCTTCCCGATCCCAAGTTTCACAACCAGGACGTCGCGAAGTTCATGAACGTGATCATGACGCGCGGCAAGAAGTCGGTCGCCGAGCGCATCGTTTACGGCGCGCTCGACCAGATCGCCAAGAAGGGAGGCAAGGACGCGCTCGAGGTTTTCACCCAGGCGCTGCAGAACGTGCGGCCCATGGTGGAGGTAAAAAGCCGCCGGGTGGGAGGCGCCAACTACCAGGTGCCTGTGGAAGTGCGCCCGGTGCGCCGCAGCGCGCTGGCGATGCGTTGGCTGAGGGACGCCGCCCGCAAGCGCAGCGAGAAGTCGATGGCCGGCCGGCTTGCCAACGAGTTGCAGGAAGCGGCGGAAGGCCGGGGCGGCGCGGTGAAGAAGCGCGAGGAAGTCCATCGCATGGCCGAGGCCAACAAGGCCTTTGCCCACTATCGGTTCTAGTTTCGAGACAACGAGCCCAGCAGACGAAAGCAGCTCAATGCCCCGCATCACACCCATCGAATGCTACCGGAATATCGGCATCAGCGCCCACATCGATGCCGGCAAGACGACGACCACTGAGCGCATCCTCTTCTACACCGGTGTGTCGCACAAGATGGGCGAGGTACACGACGGCGCAGCGGTCATGGACTGGATGGAGCAGGAGCGCGAGCGCGGCATCACCATTACGTCTGCGGCGACCACCTGTTTCTGGAAGGGGATGGACGGCGGCTACCCGGTGCACCGCATCAACATCATCGACACCCCGGGACACGTCGACTTCACCATCGAGGTCGAGCGCTCGATGCGGGTGCTCGATGGAGCATGCATGGTGTACTGCGCGGTCGGCGGGGTGCAGCCGCAATCTGAGACGGTGTGGCGGCAGGCCAACAAGTATCGCGTGCCGCGGCTGGCGTTCGTCAACAAGATGGACCGCCAGGGGGCGAACTTTTTCAAAGTCTACGACCAGATGCGTTCGCGTCTGAAGGCCAACCCGGTCCCGATACAGATTCCCATCGGCGCCGAGGAAACCTTTCTTGGCGTGATCGACCTGGTGAAGATGAAGGCAATCTACTGGGACGATTCGACCCAGGGGATGAAATTCGAGGAACGAGAAATCCCCGCCGAAATGGGCGACAAGGCCCGGGAATGGCGCGAGAAGATGGTCGAGGCTGCCGCGGAGGCTTCGGAGGAACTGATGAACAAGTACCTCGAAACCGGCAAGCTCGATGTTGCCGAGATCAAGAAAGGGCTGCGGCAGCGCACGATTTCGTTCGAGATCGTGCCGATGCTGTGCGGCTCGGCGTTCAAGAACAAGGGCGTGCAGGCGATGCTCGACGCCGTGATCGACTACCTGCCCGCCCCGACCGATATCCCCCCGGTCAAGGGTCTGCTGAACAACGGTCAGACGGCCGAGCGCAAAGCCAGCGACAGCGAGCCTTTCGCCGGACTGGCCTTCAAGATCATGACCGACCCCTACGTCGGGCAACTGATTTTCTTCAGGGTTTATTCGGGAGTGGTCAGCTCGGGCGACACGATCTACAACCCGATCAAGGGCAAAAAGGAACGCGTGGGCCGCATCTTGCAGATGCACGCGAACCAGCGCGAGGAGATCAAGGAAGTGCGCGCCGGGGACATCGCCGCCGCGGTGGGCCTGCGCGAAGCCACGACCGGCGACACGCTGTGCGACCCTGACAAGATCATCATTCTGGAGAAGATGGAGTTTCCCCAGCCTGTGATTTCTCAGGCGGTGGAGCCCAAGACCAAGGCCGACCAGGAGAAGATGGGCGTAGCGCTGAACCGCCTGGCGCAGGAAGATCCCTCCTTCCGTGTGCACACCGACGAGGAATCGGGGCAGACCATCATCTCCGGCATGGGTGAGTTGCATCTGGAAATCATCGTCGACCGCATGAAGCGCGAGTTCGGCGTCGACGCCAACGTCGGCAAGCCTCAGGTCGCGTACCGTGAGGCAATCAAGAAACCGGTCGAAACCGAAGGCAAGTTCATCAAGCAATCCGGCGGCAAGGGACAGTACGGACATGTCTGGCTCAGACTCGAGCCGCACGGGGAGGGCAAGGGCTACGAGTTCGTCGACGCGATCAAGGGCGGCTCCGTGCCCCGGGAGTACATCCCCGCAGTGCAGAAGGGCGTGGTCGAGGCTATGCGCTCGGGCGTGCTCGCCGGATATCCGGTTGTGGACGTCAAGGTGACGCTGTTCGATGGCTCATACCACGAGGTGGACTCGTCGGAGAACGCGTTCAAGATGGCCGGGATTCTCGGGTTCAAGGACGGCATGCGCGCGGCGAGCCCGGCGCTCCTAGAGCCGATCATGGCGGTCGAGGTCGAGACCCCGGAAGAGAAAATGGGCGACGTCATGGGCGATCTGTCTTCACGCCGCGGAATGATCCAGGGCATGGAAGACATGGCCGGCGGGGGCGGCAAAGCGATCCGGGCCGAAGTGCCGCTCGCGGAAATGTTCGGCTACTCGACGACCTTGCGTTCGCTCACCCAGGGCCGCGCCACCTACACCATGGAATTCAAGCACTACGCCGAGGCGCCCAAGAGCATTGCCGAGGGCATCATCAACAAGGATTCCGCCAAGGACAAGAAGTAGCGAGAGGGCATCATGGCAAAAGGCAAATTCGAGCGTACCAAGCCGCATGTGAATGTGGGCACGATTGGGCACGTGGACCACGGCAAGACCACTCTGACTGCGGCGATGACGGCGGTGCTGGCGAAGAAATACGGT
>Ga0187893_10008796_pt1 | contig 15785 bp, 19 predicted proteins | sample MA1701074metaG_FD_139574 | JGI IMG/M metagenome (GOLD analysis project Ga0187893, IMG submission 139574) | White microbial mat communities from a basaltic lava cave in the Kipuka Kanohina Cave System on the Island of Hawaii, USA - MA170107-4 metaG ... | reverse complement strand
TCGACCGTTACGCCGAGCACTGGAACGCCCACCCGCGTCCCTTTGCCTGGACCGCGACCGCCGATTCAATCCTCGCTAAACTCGAACGACTTAGTAAAGTTATTGGCGGGACGCAACACTAGCGCGGCCTGAAGATCAGCAGGTACTGGTAAGGCAGAAATTCCGGGCTCGCTTCGAGCGCATAGCCGGCCCGGGCCATCTCCCCGGTGACGGCGTCCGCGGCGATGCGGTGGCGCTTCGGAGGCCCGACCGGAGAATCCGGCTGTGGCCGCGGCTATTCACAGCCCTCATGATGCCACCGGTCTCATGCGCACGAAGGAGGCTTTGATACGATGGTGAACTTACCGGCGGCTGCCGGGTCGGAACTGAAACCGATGTTACGCCGATTTTTGTTCGCTCTCCTTGTACTTGCGTTGACCGCCGGTGTTGTGCTGCCGCCAGCGGCGCAGGGCGCCATGGACTGCGAGCAGGTTTCGCTGCAGGCACCAGCCGAGGGCTGCGGCGGCGAGACCATGGCCGGCGGCTCATGCGCGCTCGCCTGCCACGCGGGGGCTTGCATTACGCCTTCTCTGGGCCGGCCCGAGTCCGACGTGAAAGCTGCTCAGTCCTTCGCGCGTGGCGCCGTCGTGCATTCCGATGGCGCGCACGCGCCCGACACCGCCCCTCCCAAGCATTCCATCGTCTGAAAGCGCGCGGCGTTAGGCCGCGCAGCAGGCTTTCATTCCGCGGGGTTGACCACGCCTCAGCGGAACATCGTTCATTCAACAGCAGGAGACGCAAGATGAAACGCATTCGCACATTCGCAGTCGCGGCTACAGGTTTGCTTGTAGCCGCGGGTGCGCTGGCGCAGCAGCCTGGCTCCGTCGAGCGCCGGCTAGAAAGAATCGAGCAGGCGCTCACTCGCCCGGAGTCCAAAGTATCCGGCCGCGAAGGCGGCGGCATGATGGAAAGCTGCCGCGAGATGATGAAGGACGGCGGCCTGATGGGTGGAATGATGGGCGGTGGCCGGCCGAACGAGCAGTGGCGCAAGCCCGACACCGGGAAATGAAGCTGCCGGGAGAACCATCATGGAAAGAGCAGGGGTAGGAGCAAACGCCGCGCAACCGGGGAAACCGGTCGGGCAGGACGAAGCCAGCTGCGCCACCCGAACCGGGCGGCGTCGCTTGACTCCATGGTTCATCGGTGGCACGGCCCTCGCCGTGCCGCTCGCGCTTTACGCCGGCTGGGACTGGCTGGTGGCGGCTGGCCTTGCGACAACCATCGTCGCACTCGCGCTATGCCTTGCCATGTGCGCGCTCGGTCTTTGCATGGGCCGAGGCGGGAAGCCATGAGGCCTTCAGCGTCGGTAGTCGCTTTCCTCGTAGCTGGAGCCGCCTCTGCGGCAGGCGATGCGGAGCGCGGGGCGCGCGTTTTCAGCGCGTGCGCTGCCTGCCACACGCTGGAGCCCGATCGGCATCTCACCGGCCCGAGCCTGCACGGCGTATGGGGTCGCAAGGCTGCCGGGCTGGAAACGTATCGCCGCTATTCCGATGCACTCAAGCGATCCGATCTCGTATGGAACGAACGGACGCTCGATGCATGGCTGCGTGACCCGCAAAAGGTCGTGCCTGGCAACGCGATGCAATTTCCCGGGCTTGCCGACGAGCGCGGGCGCGCCGATCTCGTGGCCTTCTTGAAGGCGGCCTCCGAAGGCAAGGGGCCCCGGGCGCCGCAGGCGCGGCCGTTGCCCGACTTGAAATCGGCCGCCCCGGTCTCGACCGTGGCCTCGATCCGCCACTGCGGCGACTCGTTTTTCGTGACCAACGGCAAGGGCCAGACGCTGGCGTTCTGGGAATTCAACCTGCGCTTCAAGACCGACTCGAGCGCAAGCGGTCCGGCGCCGGGGAAGCCGGTGATGGTCGGCCAGGGCATGCAGGGCGACCGCGCCCAAGTGGTGTTTTCCAACCCCGCGGAGATCTCGAGCTTCATTCGCGAAGGATGTTGAAGAGACTTTTCATCGGAATCATGTTTGCGGTCGCGGCGGCTCCCGCGGCAGCCCAGCTCTTCGGCGAGCCCGAACTGCTGGAGCCGGAGAAAGCGTTCCGCATCTCGGCGCGCGCGCTCGACGAGCGCAACGTGGAAGTCGAGTTCAAGATCGCCGACGGCTACTACATGTACCGTGACCGCTTCAGCTTCGCCACCGAGGCGGGCAAGCCGCTCGCCGAAGTCGAGATCCCGCGCGGCAAGATCAAGGAAGACCAGTTCTTCGGCAAGACCGAGACCTTCCGCCATCTGGTGCGCATGCGGGTTCCCGTTTCACCCGAGGCCGCGGCGGCGGGCAGCGTGAAGCTCAAGGTGACTTCGCAGGGCTGTTCCGACAAGGGAGTGTGCTACACGCCGCTTGAGCAGACCGTCAGGGTCAGCTTGCCCGGTGCCCGCGACAGCGCAGGCGAGCGGTCGGGGACCCTTGCCGCTTTTCAAGTTCCTTGGCTGTTGCTCGCTGCCTCGCTCGGCGGCGCATTGGCGCTCGGCTGGGCCTCCGCGGGCGCCCCGCTCGTTCGCGATGCCACCGCGCAGCTCGCGCGCGGCCCAATCACGCTCTGGGCAGCGGCCCTGGCGGCAACCGGCGCGCTCTTCGGCTGGCTCGGGTCGCTCATTTCCGGCCGGGCCGAAAATCCGTTCGTCGCGGCGCCGCTGGCGCTCGCCTACGTGGCGGCGGCCGCGTTTTGGCTACGGTGGTCCAGGCACGCGGGTGAATTCAATTGGCCGGTGCGCGCGGCGCGCGACGTGGCGCTGCTCGCCGCGGTGCTTCTTTTTGCGGCTTATCTCGGCGAGCCGTGGATCGGCGCTGCCGCCGTGCTCGGCGCAGGTCTCGGCTGCGGCTTGTTTCCGAAGGCGCGAACCGAGGCGAGGCACGAGCTCGCGCTCCAGGCGGTGGCGCTTGGCATGCTCGCTGCCGCGGCATGGGTCGCCGCGCCAGTGTTGCCCGATGAATTGCGCATGCTTGCCTGGGGGGCGTGGATGATCGTGACCGCCACGATGCTGCGCGCCATCGATCCCTTGCCTGACGGCGCTGCATGGCCGCACCGGCTGCTTAAGGCCTTCGGCCTGGCGATGCTCGTCTGGGGAGTGGCGGTTCTCATCGGCGCGGCGAGCGGTGCGCGCGACCCGCTTCGTCCGTTCGATCGATTTTCGGTTACAGGCAAGCGCGTTGTCGAAACCGCTCCCCTGCGCTTCGCGAACGTGCTCGACTCGGTCTTCGCGCGCTCGGGCGGAGCGTCCGGATGAAGCCGGCGCTCGCCGCGGCAGCGCTTCTTTTTACCGCGACCGCATTGGCCGACGAAGCAGCCGTGCGCCGCATGATGCAGGAGAAGCTCCGCGGCGGCGGCGAGCTCCAGAGCATGCGCAAGGCGCCGTGGGGCGATTTGTACGAAGTCGTGGTGCGCGGGCCTGACGGGCCGCAGATTTTCTATGTCGATGGCGCGGCGAGCGTGATCATCGCCGGCCAGGCGCTCGACGCGAAAAGCGGCCGCAACCTCACCGAGGAGCGGCAGCGCGAGCTATCCAGGGTGAAGTGGGAGTCGCTGCCCTTTCAATGGGCGATCACGAGCAAGCGCGGCACCGGCCGGCGCAAGATCGCCATTCTCTCCGATCCCAACTGCCCTTATTGCAAGCGCTTCGAGGAGGACCTGGCGAAGCTCGACGACATCACCGTGCACATCTTCCCTTACGCGGTGATCAAGCCCGAGTCGGTGCGTCAGGCGAAATCGGTCTGGTGCTCCAAGGACCGCGTCAAGGCGTGGAACGACCTCATGTTCCGGCGCATCGAGCCGCAGGCCGCGCCCGATTGCGACACGCCCGTGGAGAAGCTCGTCGAGTACGGCCGCAGGCTCGGGGCGACTTCCACGCCCACCTGGTTCCTCGAGACCGGCGAGCGCTACAGCGGCGCGCTGCCGCTGGACGAGGTGCGCAAGCTCCTCGATCAGGCATCCAAGAAATGATCTTTGCCATGGAGAAGAGAATGCAGCTATTGAGATCCGGATTGCTTGCCGGGCTGCTCGCGGCGGCCGCGGCGGCTCAGGCCGGCGTCACGCTCACGCACGTGCACGGGCTCGCCTACAGCCCCGACGGCAAGCGGCTCATGATCCCGAGCCACCACGGGCTCGCGGTCTACGAGAACGGCAAATGGTCGAAGGCGCCCGGGCCGCAGCACGACTACATGGGCTTCGCGGCAACCGCGAAGAATCTCTACAGCAGCGGCCACCCGGCGCCGGGATCCGGGATGGTCAACCCCTTCGGCGTGATCCGCAGCAAGGACGGCGGCAGGACCTGGGCCAAGCTCGGCCTCGAGGGCGAGACGGACTTCCATCTTCTCGCGACGAGCTGGAATACCAACGCGTTATACGTCTGGAATCCCGCGCCGAGCTCGCGCATGAAACGGCCCGGCTTGCACTACACCCTGAACGACGGCTTCGCGTGGAAACCGGCGCGCGCGGCGGGACTCGCCGGAGAGCCGCGCGCCCTGGCGGTGCATCCGGACACCCCGTCCCTCATGGCGGTCGCGACTTCGCAGGGCCTGTATCTGTCGACCGACTCGGGCGAGAGCTTCGCCAAGGCGGCAGGCGAAGGCGAGGGCCTCGCGGCGTTCTTCGACCTCAACGGCAAGGACATCTGGTACTCCGCTTTTGCCGGCCGGCCGGCGCTCTCCCGCGTGCCGGTGAAAGGAGGCCAACCGGTGCGCGTCGCGCTCCCGCCGCTCACGAACGACGCCGTCGCCTACATCGCCCAGAACCCGGCGCGCCGGCTCGAGTATGCGATCGCCACTTTCGAGCGCAGCGTCTACCTCTCGATCGATGGTGGCCAGAGCTGGAAACGGATTGCCGAAGATGGCAACGGCAACTGACGCCGTAGCCGATCCGGACCGCAGGCGCGCCCTCCAGCGTGCGACCGCTGCGGTGGGCGGCTTGACCGTCGCCGCCGCGGGCTATCCCTTTCTCGCCAGCCTCGCCCCGAGCGAGCGCGCCCGCGCGCAGGGCGGGCCGGTCGAAGCGGAACTCGCGCCGATCGCGCCCGGCGAGTTGGCGACCGTGGAATGGCGCGGCAAGCCGGTATGGATCCTGCGGCGCACGCCGCGGATGCTTGATCGCCTCGCGTCGCTGCGCGATGAGCTCGCCGACCCGGATTCCGAGGTGGCCGCGCAACAGCCGGCGTACGCGCGCAACGCGGCGCGCTCGATCCGCCCCGAGGTCTTCGTCAGCGTCGCGCTGTGCACCCACCTCGGCTGCGTTCCGAGCTATCGGCCCGAGCCCGAGTCGCTGCAACGCGGCTGGCCGGGGGGCTTCTACTGTCCCTGCCACGGCTCCAAGTTCGACCTCGCCGGACGCGTGTTCAAGGGCTCGCCCGCGCCGACCAACCTCGTCGTGCCGCCGCACCGCTTCGCGGAGCCCCAGCGGCTCTGGATCGGTGCCGAAGACAAGTGATGCAGAGAAGACGATTTCTCGCATTGAGTGGCGCGCTGCTCGCCGTCGCCTGCGACCGTCGGGAGCGGGCGGCGAAGTTCAACGCGACAGACATCACCGGTGTCGATTGGGCGCGCGGCTTCGAGCTGGCCGACCATACCGGCAAGCGGCGCACTCTTGAGGATTTCCGCGGCAAGGTGGTAATGGCGTTTTTCGGCTTCACGAGCTGCGCGGATGCATGCCCGCTCGCCCTGGCGGAGATGGCCGAAGCGGTGCGTCGCCTCGGCCCTGATGGCGCGCATGTGCAAGGCCTCTTCATCACCGTCGACCCGGCGCGGGACACCGCAGAGGTACTCTCGAAGTACGTGCCCGCCTTTCATCCGGCGTTCCTCGGCCTGCGCGGCACGGCGGAAGAAACCGCGCGCACGGCGAAGGAGTGGAGGGTGCATTACCAGGCGACCAACGCTCACGAGGGCAATGCGAAGCACTACATGGTCGACCACACTTCCGCCATCTTCGTGCTCGATGCGCGCGGCCAGCCGCGGCTCTACGTCAGCCAGAACGGCCGCAGCGTCGAGCGCATCGTCGAAGACCTCAGGCGGCTTCTCAATGAACTGTCTTGAATTCCGGCGGGCGGTGCTGACCGATCCCCGGCGCCTCGATGCCGCGGCGGCGGCGCACGCCGGGCAGTGCGCCGCGTGCAAGGAGTTTCTCGCAGGCTCGCTCCACACTGAAGCGCTGCTCGTGGACGCGCTGCGCGTACGCGTGCCCGCGGGACTGCACGCCCGGCTCCTGGAAAGGATGGCGGGGGGTCGCCGGCTGCGCTGGGCTGCGCTTGCGGCCAGCCTGCTCGCCGCGGCGGTGATCGCGTTCTTCGCTATCAGCCCGCGCCCGGATCCCCTCGCCCTTGCCGCCATCGACTTCGTAGTGCTCGAGGAAGCGCAGTCGATCGCCGATGCCAAGCCCACCGATTGGCAAGCGCTGTTGCGCGTGACGCGCGAGATGGGCGTGTCGCTTCCCGAAGAACTTGGCGAGATGCGCTACGTATGCCTCTATCCCTTCTCCGGCGGGCCGGCACATCATCTCCTCGTCAAGACGCCGCACGGCAAGGTCACGCTGCTCCTCATCCCGGATCGCGCGCCCGGCGCGCGCACGGTCGCAAGCGCACGCGGGCTCGAAGCGCTGATCGCGCCGGCGCTCAAGGGCGGCATCGCGATCGTCGGCGACTCTTGGCGCAGCATCCAGCGTGTCGAATCGCTGCTGACACCGGGGCGCGCGTGAGCTTCCCGTTGCAGCAACGTTTATCGAGCGTGGCGGCCCTGCTGCTTTTCGCCGCGCTCGCCGCGCTGCTCGCCGCCGGCCTGAAGCTCAATCCCCGCGAAATCCCCTCTCCGCTCATCGGCAAGCCGGTGCCGCGGTTCTCGCTGCCGCCGGTGCAGGGCCGCACGCTCGGCCTCGCGAGCGCCGACCTGAAAGGCGAGGTGTCGATCGTCAACGTGTTTGCCTCGTGGTGCGTTGCGTGCCGCGACGAGCACCCGCTGTTCCTGCAGATGAAGCGCGAGGGGCTTGTGCCGATCCACGGCCTCAACTACAAGGACCGGCCGGCGGACGCGGCGAAATGGCTGGACGAGCTGGGCGATCCGTACACCCGGACGGGCGCGGACATTGACGGCCGGGTCTCGATCGACTGGGGCGTGTACGGAGTCCCGGAAACCTTCGTCATCGACCGCGAAGGCCGCATCGCCTACAAGCACATCTGCCCGGTGATGCCGCAGCTTCTCGAAGGCACGCTGCGGCCGCTGATCGCGAGGCTGCGCCGATGAGGGCGGCGTGGGCGTTCGCGGGACTCTCGGTACTCGCATTGGGCGGGGTGGTGCTCTACCTGTCGCTGGGCAATGCAAAGCCGCAAGGCGGGTTGGTGTTGAGCATTCACGCGGCGCCGCGGCCTGTTTCCGAGCTCGCGTTCGAGGACGGCGCGGGACGCAGCCGCAGCCTCTCGCAATGGCGCGGCAAAGTCGTGCTGCTGAACGTCTGGGCCACATGGTGCGCGCCGTGCCGCGAGGAGATGCCGGCGCTCGACCGACTGCAGCGCAAGCTCGGCGGCGGCGAATTCGAGGTGCTGGCGCTATCGATTGACGCGGCGGGTGCCGCGCCCGTCAAGCGCTTCTATGAAGAGCTCGGTATCCGCTCGCTCGCCGTCTACGTCGACCCGTCGATGCGCGCGACGACGACGCTCGGCGCGCTCGGCGTTCCCACCACGCTTCTCATCGACCGCCAGGGGCGCGAGATCGGCCGTCGCACCGGCCCGGCGGAATGGGACGGGCCGCAGGCGGTCCGCATCTTCGAGTATTATGTGAGCAGGGGAAAAAGGCCATGAGCTGGACGCGACGCGAAGTGCTGAAGACGTTTGCCGCTGGCGCCGGAGCGCTCGCCGTGCCGGTGCGCGGTTTCGCCGCGGCGGAACCCGATCTCGTGCTGCGGCTCGTGGCCGCGCCTGCCAGGCTCGCAATTCGCCCCGGATCGGAAACGCGCGGCATGCGCTACACGGGCGAAGTGCTGCGGGGCCGCGGCGATGCGCTGCGCGCCGCGCCCGGCAATCTCGGCCCGACCCTCGACCTGCGCCGCGGCGAGCGCGTGCGCATCCAGGTCGTCAATCGCACCGGCGAGCCGACCGTGATCCACTGGCACGGCATGATCGTTCCCGACACGGCGGACGGCCATCCGCACCAGGCGGTGCGGCCGGGCGACAGCTATACGGTCGAGTTCACCGTGCGCAACCGCGCCGGAACGTATCTCTACCACCCGCATCCCCACCGCATCAGCGGACGGCAGACGTATTTCGGCCTGGCCGGATTGCTCGTGGTGCGCGAGCCGCTCGAGCGCGACACCGGCCTGCCGGGGCCGCAGCACGAGCTCGAGCTCGTCCTGCAGGACCGCCGCATCGCCGCGGACAACCAGCTCGTCTTCAAGCGCGGCATGATGGACGACATGAACGGCGTGCTCGGCGACCGGGTGCTGGTGAGCGGCATCGACGACGCGGCGTTCAAGGTCGCGCCCCGCGCCTATCGCGTGCGCATCGCCAACGTCTCCAACGCGCGCGTCTATAAGCTCGCGTGGTCGGACGACCGCCCGCTGCGCGTTGTGGCGGCCGACGGCGGATTGTTCACGCGCGACGAAGGCGTGCAGGAGCTGCCCTACCTGACGCTCTTTCCGTTCGAGCGGGTCGAGCTTGTCGAGGACTTCGGCGCGCGCCGCGCCGGCGCGGAGCTCGCGCTCGTCAGCCGGGCTTTCGCCGGCATGGACATGATGGGATCCATGATGGGAGAGGGCGGCGGCATGATGGGCGGAATGATGGGCCGCGGCATGATGGGCGGCGGCGGCATGATGGGCGGGATGATGGGACCGTCGCAAGGCGAGGAGTTGCATGTCGCTCGCTTTACGGTCTCGCCCGGCGCCCGCTCGCGCGCCGAGCGTGTTTCGCTTCCCCAAGCCGACAGCGGCCCGCGCGAGGGCAAGCATGAGCTGCGCACGCAGCTCGCTTTCCGCCATATGCGCGGCTTTCTCAACGGCAGGCGATTCGACGACGATGACATGATGGCGGTTGCCGACGACGAATGGTTGCCGGTCGGAGAAGCCTCGGTCTGGACCTTCGACAACGACGGTCCGGGAATGCCGATGGCGCATCCCATTCACATCCATGGCGTGCAGTTCCGCGTGATCGAGCGCAGCCGCGCGGCCGTGCCCGCGGACCTGCGCGAAGGGGTGCTGCGGGTCGGCGCCAAGGACACCTTCGCCATCTTTGCGGGCGAGCGGGTGCGCGTGCAGATCGCCCCGCAGGTGGCGGGGCTTTTCATGTACCACTGCCACAACCTCGAGCACGAGGATGGCGGCATGATGCGCAATGTTCTTTTCAAGGCTTGATCGATGAAAGGAGGCAAGCATGTTTTGTTGCGTCGGTATTGTGGGCGGCGCCGCCGTGGGCCAGGCCCTGGGCGGACCCTGGACGGTGATCGCCCCGGCCGCGGGCTTTGGTATCGGCCTTGTCGCGGACATGAAAATGATGAGAGGTCAGCAAAAGGCGGGCGCGGCGCAGGCCGACAAGGCGCCTGAGCAGGGCGCCACGGCTGCTCCGGCGGCGCAGAGCGGCGCCTGTTGCGGCACCGCCCGGGGGGTGATGACGCTCGCCGAAATCAGGAAGACCTACCAGGAAGGTGCGAGCGAGCCGCCGGTGCGATGATCGAGGCGGGCGCGATCGGCCTCGCCGCGGCGTTCGTCGCGGGACTGATTTCCTTCGTGTCGCCATGCGTGCTGCCGCTTGTCCCGGCCTACGTCTCGTACATCGCAGGTCATCCGCTCGGGTCCGGCCGCACGCGCGTGGATGCCGACGAGCGCTTGGCCGCGCTGCTGCTGAGCGCGTGCTTCGTGCTGGGCTTCAGCGTGGTGTTCGTCAGCCTCGGCGCCAGCGCGACGTTTCTCGGCCGGCTGCTGCTGCAGTACCGCTACGAGGCGAACCTGGTGGGCGGCGCAATCGTGATCGTGTTCGGGCTGCTCATGCTCGGCATGGCGCGCGGCATGCCGTGGCTGATGCGCGACTACCGCTTTCATCCGCACATTTCTGGCGGTCGGCCGCTGCCCGCCTTCGTGCTCGGCCTTGCCTTCGGCTTCGGCTGGACGCCGTGCATTGGGCCGATCCTCGGGGCCATTCTCACCATGAGCGCGGTGGAGACCTCGGCCTCGACCGGCGTCGGGCTGCTCGCGACCTATGCCGCAGGCCTTGGGCTGCCGTTCCTGCTGACCGCGCTCTTCACCCGCGAGCTGGCGGGACGCCTGGGGGCGCTGCGCCGCCTTGGCACGGCCCTGCAAATCCTCGCCGGTCTGATCCTGGTGGCGATGGGCATCGCGATGATGACCGGCCAGCTCTCGCGCTTCGCCTTCTGGCTGCTCGATACATTCCCGATCTTCGGGCGCATCGGCTGATCGCGCGTCAATTCATCATGCCGCCGTGCATGAGCGCCATTGCCGCCACAGCCACCAAGGCGATCCCCCGATCACCGCCAACACGCCCAAGACCACTTTGGCGGCGGTAGCGCCGCCGCTCTACCCCGCCTCGCCGCGCCCAAGCGTGCGAACCAGGAGCACGATCCCCACAACGAGCACGACGATGACCAGCACGGCGGCGAGCCATCCGAATCCCATCCAGCTAATCATCGATCCCATTCCGCCTTCCATCTCCCTATGACACCGGCGCAGCTCGCTGGTTTCTCGGCGGCGTAAGGAAAGCCGCAGCTCGCCCGACCAAGGCAAGCTTCGCTGTACAATCGCGCTCGCTCATCTTATGAACGTACGGCTTACCCGACGCGTCTCGCTGTGGCTCATCGCCATGTTGGCGTTCGCCCAGGTAAGTGTCGCCATTGCCGCATGCTCCATGGACCGCGGCTCGCTTGCTCCGATACTGGAGATGGCCGAGGGCTGCGGCGATTGCACGACCGAGATCAAGCCCGACGCGCCGCAGTACGCCAACCGCTGCATCGCGCATTGCACGGCCGATCTGCAACTGTCCGGTTCCTTCGCCGCGCTCGCCGCTCATCCGGCGGAGGCGCCGGTTCTCGTCCGGCCGCGCGCGGAGGTCTATCGCGTGCCTCGTGCCGCTCATGAACCCTCGCCGCCCGGGGCGCCGCCGGTTCGCATTCTCCTGCATTCGTTCCTGATCTGATCTCCCGGGCTGCGTAGTAGCGCCGCCTGTTCCAACGCTTTTGGGAGATCGAGATGTCTGCAGTTCGCGCCATCGTTGTCAGCATCGCCCTTGCGCTTGCCGCGCTGCCGGCTTTCGCGCAGGCCCTGTCGCTCGAAGATGCGCTCAAGGCAGGCGAGGTGCAGTCGCCGCGCCTCGCCGCGCAGCGCCACATGCTCAGTTCCACTGAAGCGCAGGTCGGGCGCGCGGGCGAGCTGCCCGATCCCAAGCTGCGGCTCGGAATCGAGAACCTGCCGGTCAGCGGGCCCGACGCCTGGCACTACGGCCGCGATTTCATGACGATGCGCCAGATCGGCCTGGCGCAGGAGTTTCCGAACAGCGCCAAGCGCTCGGCGCTCAACCAGCGGGCCGAGCGCCTGCGCGACGTGGAGAGCGCCGCGCTCGCGGCGCAGCGCGCGGCGCTCCATCGCGACATCGCCCTGGCCTGGCTGGAGGTGCATTTCGCCGAACGCGTTCGGGCGGCGCTCGAACGGCTGGCGCGGCAGCTCGAGCTCCACAGCGAGACAGTCTCCGCCGCGCTGTCCCGCGGCAGACAGAGCGCCGCGGAAGCCTTGATGGTCCGGCTCGCATTCGAGCAGGCGAACGACCGGCTGATCGAGCAGGAACGCATGGCGGCCCGCTCGCGGATCATGCTGGCGTCCTTCATCGGCGACGAAGCCAAGCGTGCGCTCGGCGAGGCACCCGACCTGTCGCGCTTCGCTCACCCGCGCGAGCACATCGTAGAGCGGCTCGCCGAGCATCCGCAACTGCAATTTGTAGATCGAAAAGAAGGGCTGGCCCGCGCGGAGGCCGAGCTCGCCCGCAGCACGCGGCGGACCGACTGGATGCTCGAGGTCGGCTACGGGCAGCGCCGGCCGTACTTCGACAACATGCTCAGCGTGATGATCTCGTTCGACCTGCCCTGGCGGAGGGGCGAGCGCCAGGACCGCGACATCGCCTCGAAGCTCGCCGAGGTCGAGCAGGCGCGCGCCATGCGCGAGGATGCGCTGCGCATGCATGCAGCCGAAGTGCGCGGCTGGCTCGCCGACTTCGACGCAGCCGGGCGGCGCATCGAGCGCTTCGAGCGCGTGTTGCTGCCGCTGGCGCGCGACCGGCGCTCGGCCGCGCTCGCCGCCTACCAGGGCGGCCGCGGCGAGCTCGGCGGCGTGCTCGAAGCCGAGCGCGCGGTGACCGAGACCGATCTTGCTCTCGTCCAGCTGCTCGCCGAGCGCGCCAAAGCTTGGGCAAACCTCAACTTTGTTTATCCCATCCAATGAAAAAAGTCGCTTTGAGTTTCGCCGCAATCCTCGCCTTGGCGGCAGCCGGCTACGGCGGCTATCGCTTCGCCGAGCATCGCCAGATGAGCGCGGCGCCTGAGCAAGGCGCGGCGAGCGCGGCGCCCGGTGCCACCGACAAGCAGGTGCTGTACTGGTACGACCCGATGTATCCGCAGCAGAAGTTCGACAAGCCAGGCAAGTCGCCTTTCATGGACATGCAGCTCGTGCCGAAATACGCGGGCGAGGCGGAAAGCGGCACGGTGAGCATCAGCCCGCAGGTGGTGCAGAACCTCGGCGTGCGCACCGCCCAGGCGAAGAAGGGCAGCCTCGAGCAGCGTTTCGATACGGTGGGCACCGTCGCGTACAACGAGCGCGGCGTGGTGCAGCTCCAGGCGCGCGCCGCGGGGTTCGTCGAAAAGCTCCATGCGCGCGCGCCGCTCGATCCGGTGAAGAAGGGCGCGCCGCTCGTGGAGATGCTCTATCCCGAATGGGCCGGTGCGCAGGAAGAGTTTCTCCTGCTCATGAAAAACAGCTCGCCGGAAGTGCAGCCCCTGATGCAGGCGGCGCGCCAGCGCCTCGCGCTTCTTGGCATGAGCGAGCAGGAGATCGCCGCGATCGAGCGCGCCGGACGGGTGCGGCAGCGCTTCACGCGCTACGCGCCGATCTCGGGGGTCATCGCCGAGCTCGGCGTGCGCGAAGGCATGGCCGTGATGCCGGGCCATACGCTGTTTCGCATCGTGGACCTTTCCACAGTGTGGGTGAATGCCGAGATTCCCGAGACGCAGGCGGCGGCGGTTGTCCCTGGAAGCCGCGCCGAAGCGCGCGTCGCCGCCTATCCGGAGATGAAGTTCGAGGGCCGCGTCGGCGCCCTGCTGCCGGAGGTCAATCCGGCGACCCGCACGGTGCGTGCTCGTATCGAGCTCGCCAATCCCGGCGAGCGGCTCAAACCGGGCATGTTTGCGACGCTGTCATTCGCCCCCGGACGCGGCAAGGAGATGCTGCTCGTGCCCACGGAAGCCGTGATCCGCACCGGGGAGCGCAGCATCGTGATCGTCTCGCAGGGGAAGGGGCGCTTCAGCCCGCAGGAGGTCGAGGTCGGGGTGGAGCACGGCGGCATGTCGGAGATCCGCAAGGGACTCGGCGAAGGCGCGGTGGTGGTGCTCTCGGGACAGTTCCTGATCGATTCGGAAGCGAGCCTCTCCGGCGCGGTCGCCCGCATGTCCGCGGCCGACGCCGCGGCGCACAAGGGACGCGGCAGGGTGACTGAGATCGATGCGGCGAAGGGACGCGTGGAGATCGATCACGAGCCCATCGCATCGCTGCAATGGCCGCGAATGAAGATGGGATTTGCGGTGCAGGACAAAGCGCAGCTCTCGGGACTGAGAAAAGGCGACGCGGTGCAGTTCGAGCTGCGGGCGCAGCCCGACCAGGACGGCAATTACGTCATCGAAAGGATCGCCAAGTGATCGCCGCGCTCATCCGCTGGTCGATCGCCAACCGCTTCCTCGTGCTGCTGGCAACGGTACTCGTTGCCGCGTGGGGCGTGATCTCGCTTCTGCGCACGCCGCTCGACGCCATTCCCGATCTTTCCGACACGCAGGTCATCATCCGCACGCCATTTCCCGGTCAGGCGCCGCGCATCGTCGAGGACCAGGTCACTTATCCGCTTGCCACCACCATGATGTCGGTGCCCGGGGCGAAGACGGTGCGCGGCTACTCGATGTTCGGCGACTCCTTCGTCTACATCCTGTTCGAGGACGGCACCGACCCGTACTGGGCGCGCTCGCGCGTGCTCGAGTACATGAACCAGGCGCAGTCGCGGCTGCCTGCCATGGCGAAGCCCGCGCTCGGGCCCGACGCCACGGGCGTGGGCTGGATCTACCAGTACGCGCTCGTCGACCGCGGCGGGCGCCACGACCTCGGCCAGCTCCGGGCGCTGCAGGACTGGTTTCTGCGCTACGAGCTGAAGGCGGTGCCCGACATCGCCGAGGTGGCCTCGGTCGGCGGCATGGTGCGCCAGTACCAGATCGTGCTCTTTCCCGAGAGGCTGCGCGCCTACGGCATTCCGCACGGGCGCGTGATCCAGGCGGTGCAGAACGCCAACCGCGAGACCGGCGGCTCGGTGCTCGAGCTGGGCGAGGCCGAGTACATGGTGCGCGCGAGCGGCTACCTCAAGAAGCTCGAGGACTTCGCCGCGATCCCGCTCATGACCACGGAAACCGGCACGCCGGTGATGCTGAAGGACGTGGCGCATATCCAGATGGGCCCCGAGATGCGCCGCGGCATCTCCGAGCTCGACGGCGAAGGCGAGGTGGCGGGCGGCATCGTCATCATGCGCCACGGCAAGAACGCGCTCGAGGCGATCCGCACGGTGAAGGCGAAGCTCGAGACGCTGAAAGCGAGCCTGCCGCCGGGCGTGGAGATCGTCGAGACCTACGACCGCTCGGGGCTCATCGAGCGCTCGGTGCGCCATCTCGCCGAGAAGCTGCTCGAGGAATTCATCGTCGTCGCGCTCGTGTGCCTCGTGTTCCTCGTTCACTTGAGGAGCGCGTTCGTCGCCATCGTCACCCTGCCCCTCGGAATCCTCGTCGCGTTCATCGTGATGTACTACCAGGGCGTCAACGCCAACATCATGTCCCTCGGCGGCATCGCCATCGCCATCGGCGCGATGGTCGACGCCGCCATCGTGATGATCGAGAACGCGCACAAGAAGCTCGAAGCCTGGAGCCACCGCCACCCCGGTGCCGAGATGTCGAACCAGCAGCGCTGGCTGCTGATCGGCGATGCCGCCCACGAGGTGGGACCGGCGCTGTTCTTTTCGCTGCTCATCATCACGCTGTCGTTCGTGCCGGTGTTCGCGCTGCAGGCGCAGGAAGGCAAGCTGTTCTCGCCGCTCGCCTACACCAAGACCTACGCCATGGCCGCGGCGGCCGGGCTCTCGGTGACGCTGGTACCGGTCCTGATGGGTTATTTCATCCGCGGCCGCATTCCCGAGGAGCGCAGCAACCCGCTCAACCGCTTCCTGATCGCCGCGTACCGGCCGCTGCTCGCCGGCGTAATGCGCGCGCCGTGGCTCACGCTCGCAGCGGCGGCGCTGCTGGCCGCTTCCATGTGGATTCCGATCCATCGCCTGGGCACCGAATTCCTGCCGCCGCTCTATGAGGGTGATCTCCTCTACATGCCCTCGGCGCTTCCGGGGCTTTCCCCGGGCAAGGCGGCCCAGCTGCTGCAGCAGACCGACAAGCTGATCGCCACCGTGCCGGAAGTGAAGAGCGTGTTCGGCAAGATCGGCCGCGCCGAAACCGCGACCGATCCAGCGCCGCTCGAGATGATCGAGAC
>Ga0187893_10008795_pt1 | contig 15787 bp, 16 predicted proteins | sample MA1701074metaG_FD_139574 | JGI IMG/M metagenome (GOLD analysis project Ga0187893, IMG submission 139574) | White microbial mat communities from a basaltic lava cave in the Kipuka Kanohina Cave System on the Island of Hawaii, USA - MA170107-4 metaG ... | reverse complement strand
GCGGCCAGGTCGTCGACCCGGCGCGGCCCCGCGCGCCCGGCCGCGGCCCCGGTCAAGGGGCGAGCGCGACCAGCAGGCTGCAGGGCGCGTAGTCGAGCAGGGTCGCCCCGACCGAGCCGCGCCACCAGCGGGCGGCGAACGACTGCTTCTGCTTGTGTCCCACCACGATGAGGTCGCACTTCTGCTGCGCGGCGAGCCGGCAGATCTCCTCGACCGGCTCGCCGACCGCGAGATGGCCGGCGACCGAGAAGCCGCGCTCCTTGAGCGCCGCGAGGCCCTCGTCGAGCACGCCCTGCATCCGCTTCTTCTCCTCCTCGATCAGCTCCTCGGGGAGGAAGCCTTCGGTGAGGAACATGCTCGAGGGCATGCTCGCGACCGCGAGCAGGTGGGTTTCGGCCTTGGCGAAGGCGGCGACCTCGGCGCAGGCGAGCAGCGCCGTCTTCCCCTCATGCGTGCCGTTGTAGGCCATGAGGATGCGCTTGTACATCGGCCCCTCCAGTTTCCCGTGGAATCGCGCCGCCTGTCCGCGCCGGCGAAACGCGGGGCCGTGGCAGGGCCTCTTCTCGCACCGGCGCGCGTCGGTTCAAGCCCGGCGCACCCGGCGGAGAGTGCCCGAAAACCCCGTCGAGCGTCAATCGTGCGCGGTGCGCGGGTCCGGCGCGGGCGGCCCGGCGCTACAATCGGGATCGCGTTCCCGGGGAGAAGCGCACATGCCGCTCGACAGCCAGCGTCCCGACCTCGTCCTCGGCGTCGTCGGTACCGGTGTCATGGGCCGCGGCATCGCGCAGATCGCCGCCCAAGCGGGCATCCGCGTGATGCTGTACGACACGCGCTCCGATGCTGCGCCCGCGGCGAAGGACTACGTCGGCGGCGCACTCACGAAGCTCGCGGAGAAAGGCCGCATCCCGGCGGACGCGGCCGCCCGCGCCACCGGGCTCCTCGAGGTCGCCCACGTGCTGACGCATCTCTCCGGCTGCCACGTCGTCGTGGAGGCGATCGTGGAGAACCTCGCGGCGAAGCAGGAGCTCTTCCGCCATCTCGAGGGCGCCGTCGCCGACGACTGCCTGCTCGCCACCAACACGTCGTCGCTGCAGGTGACGGCGATCGCCGCCGGGTGCCGGCGGCCCGAGCGCGTCGGCGGCTTCCATTTCTTCAATCCGGTCCCGCTGATGAAGGTCGTCGAGGTGATCCCCGGCCTGCTCAGCGCCCCGTGGGTCGCCGATGCGCTCACCGCCCTCGCCCGCCGCTGCGGTCACACGCCGGTGCGCGCGCAGGACACGCCGGGGTTCATCGTCAACCACGCCGGCCGCGGGTACGGCACCGAGGCGCTGCAGGTCCTGCGCGAGGGCGTCGCCGAGTTCTACGAGATCGACCGTATCCTGCGCGACTGCGCCGGCTTCCGCATGGGGCCGTTCGAGCTGCTCGACCTCACCGGGCTCGACGTGTCGCACCCGGTGATGGAGTCGATCTACAACCAGTACTACCAGGAGCCCCGCTACCGGCCCTCGCCGCTCACCGGGCAGCGGGTGGTCGCCGGGCTGCTCGGACGCAAGTCGGGCGGCCACGGGTTCTACGAATACGTCGACGGCGCGGCGCAGCCGAAGCCGATCGCGGCGGTGCCGGACGCGCCGGTGCCGAAGGTCTGGATCGCGCCGCACGGGCTGCACGATGCGGTCGAGGCCTGCGTCGCGAAGCTCGGCGCGGGCGTCGACCGCGGCGACCGCCCGGCCCCGGACTCGCTCGTGCTCGTCGCGCCGCTCGGCCGCGACGCGACGGCCGCCGCGCTCGCCGAACGCGTCGACCCGACGCGCACGGTCGCGGTCGACGCGCTCTTCGGCCTCGTGAAGCGCCGGACAGTGATGGCCACGCCGGCCACCGCGCCGGCGATGCGCGACGCCGCGCACGCGCTCTTCGCCCGCGACGGGGTGCCGGTGTCGGTGATCCGGGACAGCCCCGGCTTCGTCGCGCAGCGGGTGGTCGGTCACGTGGTGAACGTCGGTTGCGACATCGCGCAGCAGCGCATCTGCTCGCCGCAGGACCTCGACACCGCGGTGAGCCTCGGGCTCGGCTATCCGCAGGGCCCGCTCGCCTGGGGCGACGCGGTCGGCCCGGCGCGGGTGCTCGAGATCCTGGACGCGCTGCACGCCGCGACCGGCGATCCGCGCTACCGCGCGAGCCTCTGGCTGCGGCGCCGCGCCGCCCTTGGACTATCATTGCTCCACCCCGAGGCCTGACGAGGAAGGGACTCTCATGAACTCGCCCGACGTGAAAGCGAAGCCGCAGTTCCAGTGGGACGACCCCTTTCTCCTCGACGAGCAGCTGACCGAGGACGAGCGGATGGTGCGCGACAGCGCGCGCGCCTACTGCCAGGAGCGGCTCGCGCCGCGGGTGATCGAGGCGACGCGCAGGGAGAAGTTCGACCGCGAGATCATGAACGAGCTGGGGAGTCTGGGCTTCCTCGGCTCGACGATCGAGGGCTACGGCTGCGCCGGGGTGAATCACGTCTCCTACGGCCTCGTCGCGCGCGAGGTCGAGCGGGTCGACTCGGGCTACCGCTCGGCGATGAGCGTCCAGAGCTCGCTCGTGATGCACCCGATCCACGCCTACGGCACCGAGGCGCAGCGGCAGAAGTACCTGCCGAAGCTCGCCAGGGGCGAGTGGGTGGGCTGCTTCGGCCTGACCGAGCCGAACCACGGCTCCGACCCGGGCTCGATGCAGACCCGCGCGGCGAAGACTGCGGGCGGCTACGCGCTCAAGGGCTCGAAGATGTGGATCACCAACTCGCCGATCGCCGACGTCTTCGTGGTGTGGGCGAAGACCGAGGACGGGGTGATCCGCGGGTTCGTGCTCGAGCGCGGGATGAAGGGGCTCTCGGCACCGAAGATCGAAGGCAAGATGTCGCTCCGCGCCTCGATCACCGGCGAGATCGTGATGGACGACGTGCCGGTGCCCGAGGAGAACCTGCTGCCCGGGGCGAAGGGGCTCGGCGGCCCGTTCGGCTGCCTGAACAAGGCGCGCTACGGCATCGCGTGGGGCGCGCTCGGCGCCGCCGAGGACTGCTGGCACCGGGCGCGCCAGTACGTCCTCGACCGCAAGCAGTTCGGCCGGCCGCTCGCCGCGAACCAGCTCGTCCAGCTCAAGCTGGCGAACATGATGACCGAGATCACCCTCGGCCTGCAGGCGTGCCTGCGGGTCGGCCGGCTCATGGACGAGGGCCGTGCCGCCGCGGAGATGGTGTCGCTCGTCAAGCGCAACTCCTGCGGCAAGGCGCTCGACATCGCCCGGGTCGCCCGCGACATGCACGGGGGGAACGGCATCGCCGACGAGTTCCACGTCATCCGCCACCTGATCAACCTCGAGACGGTGAACACGTACGAGGGGACGCACGACATCCACGCCCTGATCCTCGGCCGCGCGCAGACCGGCATCCAGGCGTTCACCGCCTGAGCGCGCGAGGTGCCGCGAGAGCCGGCTGGAGCGCCCCCGCCGGAAACTCGCCGGAAACTCGTTGGAAACTCGTTGGAAACTCGTTGGAAACTCGTTGGAAACTCGTTGGAAACTCGTTGGAAACTCGTTGGAAACTGAGGGCCGCAACCGCTGCCCGTGGTGCCTCGGCAGCGCGGAGTACGTCCGCTATCACGACGAGGAGTGGGGCGTCCCGGTCCACGACGACCGGGTGCTCTTCGAGTTCCTGATCCTCGAAGGCGCGCAGGCCGGGTTGTCCTGGTCGACGATCCTGGCGAAGCGCGCGAACTACCGCCGGGCGTTCGCCGGCTTCGATGCGACGCGCGTCGCCCGGTTCGGCGCCCGGGACGTGGCGCGCCTGATGGGCGACGCAGGCATCGTCCGCAACCGGCTCAAGATCGAATCGGCGATCGCGAACGCGCGCGCCGCGCTCGCTCTCGTCGAGCGGCACGGCAGCCTCGACGCCTGGCTGTGGCGATTCGTCGACGGCCGCACGCTCCAGCGCCGACGCCGGAGCCCGCGCGAGGTGCCGGCGCGGACGAGCGTGTCGGATGCCCTTTCCGAAGCGCTCCGGGCGAGCGGTTTCCGGTTCGTCGGGACGACCATCTGCTACGCTTTCATGCAGGCGACCGGCATGGTCAACGACCATCTGGTAACCTGCTTTCGACACCGCGAGGTGGCGTCGCTACAATAGTGCCGGGACGCTGAAAGGAAAGGTCGCGTGATGAGAACGGTTCTTCGCCTGCTCGCCGGCGCCCTCGCGCTGGCCGCACTGGTTCCGCCGGCAACGGCGCAGACGCCGGCGCCGAGCGCCGACCAGGCGGTGTTCCTCATCGCCGCACCCGCCTTCCGCGACCCGGAGTACCGGCAGAGCGTCCTGATCGCCAGCCCGACCGCGAGCGGCGGCCACATCGGCGTCATCCTCAACAAGCCGACCCGGCGCACGCTCTCGAGCCTCTTCCCCGAGCACGAGCCGTCGAAGAAGGTCATGGAGCCGGTGTTCTTCGGCGGGCCGTTCTCCACGAGCGCCCTCGTGGCGGTGGTGCGCGGCGACCGGAGCCCGGGCGCCGGCTCGGTGCTGGTGATGAACAACCTCTACCTCGCGATCAACGTCAACACCATCGACAAGATCATCGAGGAGCGGCCGAACGACGCCCGCTACTACGTCGGCTACGTCGGCTGGCGCCCCGGCGAGCTGCGGCGCGAGATCGACCGCGGGCTGTGGTTCGTCCTGAATCCCGACGTCAACACCGTGTTCCGCAAGGACACCGACCAGATCTGGGACGAGCTGCTGCGCATGGCGCGCCAGATCAACGCCGCCGCGCCGGCCGGCCGGACGTCGGCGCTGGAGTAGCCGGCAGCGCCCGTGCGCGCCGCCCTCCTCGCGGCGGCGCTCGCGCTCCTCGCCGCGACGGCCGGCGCGCAGACGCCCGAGCGCGGCTTCTTCCTCGTCGCCAAGCCGAGCATCCTCGACCCGAACTTCAGCCGGACGGTCGTGCTCGTCGCCCATGCGCCGGACGGCGCGACGCTCGGCGTCATCCTCAACCGCCCCACGAAGCGGTCGCTCGCCGACGTCCTCCCGGGGAACGCCCAGCTCGCCCGCTTCACCGAGCCGCTCCGCTTCGGCGGGCCGGTCGAGCGCGAAGGGCTCTTCGCGGTGTTCCGGGCCGAGACGAGCCCGGGCCAGTCGTTCGCGGTGCTCGAGGACGTCCACCTCGCGCTCCACCCGGCGACGGTCGAGCAGCTGCTGCTCAAGCCGCCGGCCGCGCTGCAGTTCTTCGTCGGCTACGCGGGCTGGGCGCCGGGGCAGCTCGCGGGCGAGCTCGCGCGCGGGGACTGGTGGATCGTGAAGGCGGATGCGGAAACGGTCTTCCGCAAGGACACCTCCGCGCTGTGGGACGAGCTCGAGCGTCGCGCGCGGGCCGTCACCGCTGGCCTCCCGCGGCCCGCGCCGGGCGCCCGGTCGGCATCGGCTCCCGGCGGCTGACCTTCCGCTCCGGACGCTTCAGGCCGCGGCGCGGGCCGACGCTTCAAGCGGCGGCACGGGCCGCCCCGCCGCCCTTCTCGAACACCATTTCGCTGCGCTTCCAGTCGACGCGGATCACGTCCTTCGGCCCGAACCGTCCTTCCAGGATCGCCTTGGCGAGCGGGTTCTCGATCAGCTGCTGAATCGCGCGCTTGAGCGGCCGGGCCCCGTAGACCGGATCGAAGCCGACCTTCGCCAGCTCGGCGAGCGCAGCGTCGCCGACCTCGAGTCGCATCTCGAGCTTCGCCACCCGGTCGGCGAGATAGCGGAGCTGGATCTTCGCGATCTCCTTCACCTGCTTCTCGTCGAGCGCGTGGAAGACGACGATCTCGTCGACCCGGTTCACGAACTCCGGCCGGAAGTGCGTCTTGACCTCGGCCATCACCGCGAGCTTGATCAGCGCGGGATCGTCGCCCGCCATCGACTGGATCATCTGCGAGCCGAGGTTCGAGGTCATGACGATGACCGTGTTCTTGAAGTCGACCGTGCGGCCCTGGCCGTCGGTCAGCCGGCCGTCGTCGAGCACCTGCAGCAGCACGTTGAAGACGTCCGGATGCGCCTTCTCGACCTCGTCGAGCAGGATCACCGAGTAGGGCTTGCGCCGCACCGCCTCGGTCAGGGTGCCGCCCTCCTCGTAGCCGACGTATCCGGGCGGCGCGCCGATCAGCCGCGCTACCGAATGCTTCTCCATGAACTCGGACATGTCGACGCGGATGAGATGGTCCTCGGAGTCGAAGAGGAAACCCGCGAGCGCCTTGCAGAGCTCGGTCTTGCCGACGCCGGTGGGGCCGAGGAAGAGGAACGAGCCGTACGGCCGGTTCGGGTCCGAGAGGCCCGAGCGCGAGCGGCGGATCGCGTCCGACACGAGCCGCACCGCCTCGTCCTGGCCGACGACGCGCTCGTGCAGCTTCTTCTCCATGAAGAGCAGCTTGTCGCGCTCGCCCTGCATCATCTTCGCCACCGGGATGCCGGTCATGCGCGAGACGACCTCGGCGATCTCCTCGGCGCCGACCTGGGTGCGCAGGAGCTTCGGCTTGCCCTTCTCCGCGCCTTTCTCGGCGCCTTTCGCCATCGCGTCCGCCTTCCCGAGCTGCGCCTCGAGCTGCGGCAGCTTCCCGTACTGGAGCTCCGAGACCTTCTGCCAGTCGCCCTTGCGCCTGGCGTTCTCCATCTCGAGCCTGACCTTCTCCAGCTCCTCCTTGATGTGCTGCGAGCCGAGGACGGCCGCCTTCTCCGCCTTCCAGACCTCCTCGAGGTCGGCGTACTCGCGCTCGAGCCGCCCGATCTCGTCCTCGATCAGACCGAGGCGCTTGCGCGAGGCCTCGTCCTTCTCCTTCTTCACCGCCTCGCGCTCGATCTTGAGCTGGATGATGCGCCGCTCGAGCCGGTCCATCGCCTCGGGCTTGGAGTCGATCTCCATCTTGATCCGCGCCGCCGCCTCGTCGATCAGGTCGATCGCCTTGTCGGGCAGGAACCGGTCGGTGACGTAGCGGTGCGACAGCTCGGCGGCCGCGACGATCGACGGGTCGGTGATGTCGACGCCGTGATGCACCTCGTACTTCTCCTGCAGGCCGCGCAGGATCGCGATCGTCGCCTCGACCGACGGCTCGTCGACCAGCACCTTCTGGAAGCGGCGCTCGAGCGCGGCGTCCTTCTCGATGTACTTGCGGTACTCGTCGAGCGTGGTCGCGCCGATGCAGTGCAGCTCGCCGCGCGCGAGCGCGGGCTTGAGCATGTTGCCGGCGTCGATCGCGCCCTCGGCCTTGCCGGCGCCGACCATGGTGTGCAGCTCGTCGATGAAGAGGATGATGTCGCCCGCCTGGGTCACCTCCTTCAGCACCGCCTTCAGCCGCTCCTCGAACTCGCCGCGGTACTTCGCCCCGGCGAGGAGCGCCGCCATGTCGAGCGAGAGGACCCGCTTGCCGCGCAGGGACTCCGGGATCTCGCCGTTCACCACCCGCTGCGCGAGGCCTTCGACGATCGCCGTCTTGCCGACGCCGGGCTCGCCGATCAGCACCGGGTTGTTCTTGGTGCGGCGCTGGAGGATCTGGATCACCCGCCGGATCTCGTCGTCGCGGCCGATGACCGGGTCGAGCTTGCCCTGGCGGGCGCGCTCGGTGAGGTCGAGCGTGTACTTCTTCAGCGACTCGCGCTGGCCCTCGGCTTCCGGGTTGCCGACCGACTCGCCGCCGCGCACCGCCTTGATCGCCTGGTCGATCGCCTTCCTGGTGCCGCCGGCTTCCTTGAGCAGCCGGCCGGCCTCGCCCTTGTCGTCGGCCGCGGCGAGCACGAAGAGCTCCGAGGCGATGTACTGGTCGCCGCGCTTCTGCGCTTCCTTGTCGGTGAGGTTGAGGAGATTCGAGAGGTCGCGCCCGATCTGGACTTCGCCGCCGTGGCCTTCGACCTTCGGCAGCCGGCCGATCGCCTTGTGCGCCGCGTCGCGGAGCTTCTGGACGTTGACTCCGGCCCGGGAAAGGAGCGCGGCCGTGCCCCCGTCCTCCTGGTCGAGGAGCGCGGCGAGCACGTGCATGGGCTCGATGAACTGGTTGTCGGCGCCGACGGCGAGGCTCTGCGCGTCGGCGAGCGCCTGCTGGAATTTGGTGGTCAGGCGGTCGAGCCGCATGGGCCGGTCACTCCTCTAAAGACCTCTTGCATTTGCGGACAATTGCCGGTTTTTTCAACCCGGCCGGGCAGTTGCCATTCTGCCTCCGGGGGACCCCGCGGTACACTCCTCCGTCCCTTTTCCGTCCCCAGCGATGATGAAGTTCGAGCTCGAGTGGCGCATCGGCAAGTACCCGATTACGCAGGAAATCGGGCGCGGCGCCACCAGCCGGGTGTACCTCGGCCGCGACCCGTTCGCCGACCGCGACGTCGCCATCAAGGTGTTCTTCTTCGAGGAGAGCGTCAGCGAGCAGACCGCGAAGCTGCTGCGCAAGGGCTTCCTCGCCGAGGCCGCGCTCGCCGGCCGGCTCACCCACCCGCACATCGTCGCGATCTACGACGCGGTCAGCGAGCCCGAGTACAGCTACATCGTCATGGAGTACGTCAAAGGCACCACCCTCGAGACCTACGCCGAGATCGACAGCCTGCTGCCGCTGTCGAAGGTGGTCGAGGTGATCTTCAAGTGCATCCGGGCGCTCGACTACGCGTTCCAGAGCGGCGTGATCCACCGCGACATCAAGCCGGGGAACATCCTCTACAGCCCGGAGGGCGAGATCAAGGTCAGCGACTTCGGCGCCTCGTTCCAGGAGGCGCTCGCGCAGGACACGACCCAGCTCACCGGCATCGGCTCCCCGGCGTACATGTCGCCGGAGCAGATCCGGCTCGAGGAAGTCACCCACCAGACCGACATCTACTCGCTCGGTGTGGTGATGTACAAGATGCTCACCGGGCGGCTGCCGTTCAACGCCTCGAACCAGCTCTCGCTCACCTACGAGATCCTCAACGTCGCGCCGCCGCCGCCCTCGACCCTGCGGCCGGAGCTGCCCGATCTCCTCGACGAGATCTGCCTCAAGGCGATGCGCAAGAACGCCGCCGACCGCTACGCGAGCTGGATCGATTTCGGCAAGGACCTCTCGAAGGCGTTCTCGGCGCTGCGGCTCGCCGGCGAGACGATCTCCGACTCGGCGAAGTTCACCGCACTGCGGACGCTCGCGTTCTTCGAGGACTTCGACGACGTGACCCTGTGGGAGGCGCTGCGCATCAGCGCCTGGCGCTCGATCCCCCGGGGCACGGTGATCATCCGCGAGGGCGACTCGGGCGAGAGCTTCTACCTCCTCGTCGAGGGCGAGGTCGACGTCTCGATCCACCGCACCTCGATCAACACCGTGCGCCGCGGCGGCTGCTTCGGCGAGCTGCTCTACTTCAGCGACAAGGTCGCGCACCGCACGACGACCATCACCTCGAACACCGACATCACCGTGGTCGAGATCAAGACCATCGCGCTCAAGGTGGCGAGCTCCGCCGCCCAGGTGAGCTTCCAGAAGGCGTTCATGCGGGTGCTGATCGACCGCCTCACCCAGGCGAACGCCAAGCTCGCTTCCCGGTAGGACCGCCCTAGCGCCGGCCGGCGCGCTTTGCGAGCGGGGCGACCCGCGGCTCCCGCAGGTCCCGCAGGTTCCCCCGCAGGTTCCCCCGCAGGTTCCCCCGCAGGTTCCATGTGTCCCGCAAGCCCTCGGTGAGCGCGCGGATGACCGGATCGTCGGCGCGCTCCTGGCGGTACAGGAACCAGAGCGTGGTGGTCGCGCGGCCCTGGTCCCAGAGGCACAGCTCGCCCGCCGCCTCCCGCTCGAGCGCCACGTCCTCCCGCATCAGCGACAGCCCGACACCGGAGGCGACGAGCGAGCTGATCACCGACTCCTGGTCGGCCTCGACCACCTTGGTCGGCTCGACGCCGTGCTTGCGGAAGAGCGCGGCGGCGAGGCGGTGGTGCGAGCTGATCGGCGGCGTGAGGACCCACGGCAGCGCGGCGATGTCGGACCAGTCGGCGCCCGCGATGCGGTCGCGCCAGGCCGCCGGCGCCGCGACCCGGTACACCAGCGGACGGAGCGCGAGCCCGGCGACCGCGGGCTGAGCGAGGTCGCCGTAGAAGAAGCTCGCGTCGAGCTCGCCGCTCCGCACCTTCTCGAGCGCGACGCCCGAGATTTCGTGGTGCAGCTCGAGCTGGAGCAGCGGGTAGCGCTCGACCATCGTGCTCAGGAACTCGCCGAGGCGCGACAGGGCGGGCTCGAGGACCGTCCCGACCGACGCCTTGCCCGACACTTCCCCCTTCAGCGCGCGGGCTTCGCTGCGCAGGGCCTGCGCCGCGGCGAGGACCTTCTCCGCTTCCGCGAGCAGCCGCTGCCCGGCGGCAGTCAGCGTCATCCCGCTCGACGTCCGCTCGAAGAGGGGCACGCCGAGTTCGTCCTCCAGCGCCTTGATCTGCGCGCTGAGCGCCGGCTGGCTGATGTGCAGTTTCTCCGCCGCCCGGGTCAGGTGCCCGGCTTCGGCGACCGCGGCGAAGCTGCGAAGTTGATAGAGCTCCATGCGTCTACGGGGAAGTATGTCCTCGAAAGGCCTGGTCGAGGCCGGATTTTGTGCGTCGCAATGTGGACTTAGACGCAGTATAGATGGGGCTGATCGCGGGAATCCAAACTTGCGATTGGATTCCCGCTTCCCGACCCGATATGGTGAGTACGTGCACCGCACAAAACCCATCTTTGTCAGCGGTGTAGAAAGGAAACTTCAATGAGATTTCAACTCCCTATGTATGAAGGTGACAGCTTTCTCCGGCCTGGTCCGGAGGCCGATTCACGCACGCTGAAGAGCCCGCAGGAGCCTCATTCTACGCCGGAAATGTTGCAACGCAAAATCGCCCCCGTGGAAGCCGACCTGCTCGTGCTCGATCACTTCGAGATCGAGCGCCGGGCACGCGCCCTGCGAGCGGCCGCGATCCGCTCCGCCGCGGCGAGCTTCTGGGGCTGGGTCGAGCGCCTGTTCGAGACCGCACGCCGGCGCCGCGTCGAGGAGTACCTCGCCGGCGCCCGGTCGGTCGCCGAGCTGGAGGCGCGCCTGCGCAAGCTCGAGCGGCACGGCCACCTGCTGCGGGTCTAAGGGCCGCTAGCCCGGTCCGAATCGCGTCCCGGCGCTCTGGGCTCGCGCCCGGCAGGCGGCCTCTCCTCCTCCTCCGGCCGCCTCCGGGCCAGCCCAGCGCGCTCGCGGGCACGCCCGGTTTTCCGCGATACTCCGGTCCTCGTGGTGCAGTGCACCGTCCGTGCACCGTCTGGGCACCACCGTAAGGACACCGGAGAACCTCCATGATCAAGGGCAAGTCGGCGCTGGTCACCGGCTCCACCAGCGGCATCGGTCTCGGCATCGCGCGCGCGCTCGCGGCCGAAGGTGCGAACGTGATGCTCAACGGCTTCGGCGATGCCGGCGCGATCGAGCGGCTCCGCCGCGAGCTCGCCGGGGAATTCAAGGTGAAGGTGGGATTTCACGGCGCCGACATCTCGCAGCCGGCCGAGATCCACGCCCTAGTGCGGGCGGCTGCGACCGAACTGGGCGCGGTGGACATCCTGGTCAACAACGCCGGGATCCAGCACACCGCCCCGGTCGAAAGCTTCCCGGCGGAGCGCTGGGACGCAGTGCTCGCCATCAACCTGTCGTCCAACTTCCACGCGATCCAGGCGGTGATGCCGGAGATGAAGCGCCGCAACTGGGGCCGCATCATCAACATCGCCTCGGCGCACGGGCTGGTGGCCTCGCCGCAGAAGGCGGCCTACGTCGCCGCCAAGCACGGCGTGGTGGGTCTCACCAAGGTCGTCGCGCTCGAGACCGCGGCCACCGGCATCACGTGCAACGCGATCTGCCCGGGCTGGGTGCTGACGCCGCTCGTGCAGAAGCAGATCGACGACCGCGCCGCGCGCGAATCGATCCCGGCGGCGCAGGCGAAGCTCGAGCTCGTGTCCGAGAAGCAGCCGTCGCGGGAGTTCGTGACCCCCGAGCAGATCGGGGCGCTCGCGGTCTTCCTCTGCTCCGACGCCGCCGCGCAGATCCGCGGCGCCGCGCTCTCGATCGACGGCGGCTGGACGGCGCAGTAGCGCCGCCCTACCGGCCGTTCAGGAACCGCTCGACGAGCTGGAGCTGGTCGGGGACGTTGAGCGCCGGCGCGTGGCCGCAGCCGGCGACGGTGACGACCACCGCCCGCGGTCCGCGCATGCCGAGCGCGCCGATCGCCTCGCCTGACTCGTCGCGGAGCGGGATCCGGCTCACCACGAACGTCCCCGCCCGGTTGGTGAGAAGGTCGATGAGGATCGGCTTGCCGGTCTCCACGACGTGGCGAATCAGCGTGTTCGGGACGACCTCCTCGACCACGCGCCCGACGAACGCCTCGGGCCCGGAGAGGCCGAGCGCGGGCAGGAACTTCTCGTAGCGCTCGTTGATCCAGACCACGCGCCCGCCGCGGTCGACGAGCATCATGCCCTCGCTCATGCGTGTTCGCGACGGCCGCGGCTAATCTACCATACGGGTCGCGGCCATCCGGCTCCAGGCGCGCCGCGACACGAATGAATCTCGCCCATCTCCTCGCGCGCTCGGCGCGCGTGTTTCCCGAGCGGCCGGCGCTCGCCGCCGGCGAGCGCACGGTCGCCGACTACGGTGCGCTCGGGGCGCGCTGCGCCGCGCTCGCTGCCGCGCTCCGGACGGCGCTTCGCCTCGCGCCAGGCGATCGAGTCGGCCTCTTCATGACGAACTCGCCCGAGTACGTCGAGCTCCTCTGGGCGGCATGGTGGGCGGGGCTCGCGGTCGTGCCGGTCAACGCGAAGCTCCACCCGCAGGAGGCCGAGTACATCCTCGACCACTCGGGGGCGCGGGTGTGCTTCGTCACGCCGGACCACGCCGAGGCCATCGCGCCGCTCACCGGCCGGCTCGGCGCGCTCGAGCGCGTGATCGTCACCGGGTCGGCGGAATACCGTCACCTCGGCGCCGTCGACGCGAGCCCCGACGTCGCGGCGTCCGCGCCCGACGACCTCGCGTGGCTCTTCTACACGAGCGGCACCACCGGGCGGCCCAAGGGCGTGATGATCTCCCACCGCAACCTGCTCGCGATGACTCTCTGCTACTTCGCCGACGTCGACGCGATCGGCGCGGGCGACGCGGTGGTCCATGCCGCGCCGATGTCGCACGGCTCCGGGCTCTACGGCCTGCCGCACGTCGCGCGCGCCGCAAAGCAGGTGATTCCGGCAAGCGGCGGGTTCGACGCCGCCGAGGTCTTCGCCCTCGCCCGTGCGCACCCCGGCGTCGCGATGTTCGCCGCGCCGACGATGGTGAAGCGCCTCGTCGACCACGCGCGCGCCGCGCGGCCGCCGCTCGACGGGCTCAAGACCGTCGTCTACGGCGGCGGGCCGATGTACCTCGCCGACATCGAGGGCGCGCTCGCGGTGATGGGGCGGCGCTTCGTCCAGATCTACGGCCAGGGCGAGAGCCCGATGACGATCACCGCCCTCGGCCGCGAGCACTTCGCCGACACTTCGCACCCGCGCTATCGCGAGCGCCTCGCTTCGGTCGGCGTCGCGCAATCGGGCATGGAGGTTCGCGTCGCCGACGAGGACGATCGCCCGGTCCCGCCGGGGACGCCGGGCGAGGTCCTCGTGCGCGGCGACGCGGTTATGCCGGGCTACTGGCGCAATCCAGAGGCGACCGCCGCGACCCTGCGCGGCGGGTGGCTGCACACCGGCGACGTCGGCGCGCTCGACGCGGACGGCTTCCTCACCCTGATCGACCGGTCGAAGGACCTCATTATCAGCGGCGGCTCGAACATCTACCCGCGCGAGGTCGAGGAGGCGTTGCTGCGCCACCAGGACGTCCACGAGGTCTCGGTCGTCGGCCGGCCGCACCCGGAGTGGGGCGAGGAAGTGGTGGCGTTCGTCGTCTGCCGGGCGGGCGCCGCGGTCGCTCCCGAAGCGCTCGACCGCGCGTGCCTCGACCACATCGCTCGGTTCAAGCGGCCGCGCGCGTACCGGTTCGTTGCGAGCCTGCCGAAAAACAACTACGGCAAGGTGCTGAAGACCGAGCTGCGGGTGCTGCTCGCGCGCGAACCTTAGTTAGCGCAGTAGCGCGACCGTCTGGAAGCCGAGGAAAGTGAGCGCGAGCGAACCGAACAGGTGACCAGCGCTGTGCGCGAACGCCCAGCCGTAGCGGCCGCTCTGCAGCAGCTCGACCGCCTCGGCGGAGAAGGTCGAGAAAGTCGTCAGCGCGCCGAGGAAGCCGGTGATGAGGAAGAGGCGGAGCTGCGGGTGGATCGCATCCACCGTCTGCAGCGCGCCGACCACGACGCCCACGAGGTAGCCGCCGGCGAGGTTCGCCGCGAGCGTACCGAGCGGGAGATGGGGCAGCGTCGCGTTCAGCGCGCCACCCAGCCACCAGCGCAGCCACGCGCCGAGCACCGCGCCCAGCCCCACCGCGACGAAGCCGCTAAGCGGCATCGGCGTCGGGTTTCGCCCAGCGGCCGGCAGCGTCGTCGTCCGACGAGCGCGCCTCGACCCAGCGCACGCCGCCCGGCGTGGCCTCCTTCTTCCAGAACGGCGCGCGGGTCTTGAGGTAGTCCATGATGAACTCGCACGCCGCGAACGCGTCGCCGCGGTGGCCGCCGGCGACGACGACGAGCACGATCTGGTCGGTCGGTGCGAGCTCACCGACGCGGTGAATCACCGTGACGTCGAGGATTTTCCAGCGGGTGTACGCCTCCGCGACGATCGCCTCGATCGCCTTCTCGGTCATGCCGGGGTAGTGCTCGAGCGTCATCCGGGCGACGCGGTCGCCGTCGTTGCGGTCGCGCACGACGCCGACGAAGCTCGCGACCGCGCCGACCTCGGGCCGGCCGCGCCGGATCGCGGCGATCTCGGCGCCGGCGTCGAAGTCTTCGGTCTGGATGCGCACCGCCATCGCTTTAACCCCCGGTCACCGGCGGGAAGAACGCGACCTCGTCGCCGGGCTTCAGCGGAGTGGTCGGCTGCGCCATCGCGTGGTTGACCGCGACCCGCACCGCCTTGCCCTGCGCGAGCGCTGCGGCCCACGCGCCACCGCGCGCGACGAGGTGCGCGCGGAGCGCGGCAACCGTAGCGACGCTCGCCGGCAGCGCGAGTTCCTCGGCCGGCGTGCCGAGATCTTCGCGAAGGCGGGCGAAGAAGACGAGCTTCAACGTCCCGCTCAATGCAGCAGCTCCGCGAACGGCAGGAACCGGACCGTGTCGCCGCGCCGGATCGGCTGCTTCGCCGGGTTGTCGACGAGCCCGTCGGCCCACACCGTCGAGGTCAGCACGCCCGAGCTCTGGTTGGGGAAGAGATCCAGCCCGCCCGAATCGTTGCATCGTACGCGCAGGAACTCGCGCCGGGCGTCCGGCTTCGGCCAGTCGAAGTCCGCGCGCAGCGGCAGGGCACGAGGGGCGATCGTCGTCGCGCCCTGCAGCCGCAGCACGAAGGGGCGGACGAAGAGCACGAATGTGACGAAGCCCGACACCGGGTTTCCCGGCAGGCCGATGAAGCTCGCCTCGCCGGCTTCGGTGCCGGTGGCAGTGCGACGGACGGCCCCGAACGCGAGCGGCCGCCCGGGCTTCATCGCGATTCGCCACAGGTCGAGGCGCCCTTCGGCATCGACCGCGGGTTTTACGTGGTCCTCCTCGCCGACCGAGACCCCGCCGGAGGTCACGATCACGTCGCTCGCCGCCGCCGCGCGCCGCAGGGCGTCGCGCGTCGCGGCGAGCGTATCGGGCACGATGCCGAGGTCCTCGACCTCGCAGCCGAGCATGCGCAACAGCCCGGT
>Ga0187893_10008792_pt1 | contig 15790 bp, 16 predicted proteins | sample MA1701074metaG_FD_139574 | JGI IMG/M metagenome (GOLD analysis project Ga0187893, IMG submission 139574) | White microbial mat communities from a basaltic lava cave in the Kipuka Kanohina Cave System on the Island of Hawaii, USA - MA170107-4 metaG ... | reverse complement strand
GCGCGAGTCGTAAGTATGAGTCGTAGCGATCCACACACCGTCTCGGTCAGCCTCTTCGCGCGTCAGATCGCCGTCAACAGGAATCGAGTTGAGATTCGTAGAGCCATCGTAGTAGAAGCGGCTTCGGCTCAAAGTAGTAGAGAGTGTGCCGGTAGAGCTTTCTTTGACAGCATTGAGTATGAGCGGCGAGGGTTCTTCGCTTCCCATCACCCGCTTGGCATAGACATTGGTCGAAGCGGCTCCGTTTGCCTGACTGTGATAGCTCATCGTCGTTACCCGCAGAGGCTGAAGCCCGCCGGGTACGCCTGTCGGGATGTTCTGATTGCTCGGATCGCGAGTGACTGAATTAGGATCGAACCAGTCATACTCTCTCGTCTCAATCACATTCCCATTGAAATCATAAACGAAAGTCCTGGCCGACATCTTCACCGCCACTCCTGCCGTGTCGTGGAGAGTGGTGTATTCGGCATCTACAACAGTGTTGAATCCGGCCAGCGACAACGTTCCGGGTTGAATGTCCTCGCCGCCGCTGAATTTCAATCTCGTCCAGTGTCGCTCCGTCGTCACACTCGGCTGATTGTTGAGATAGCGAATGCTCTTGTAAGTTAGACCGCCCAATCCGTTCGGCCCGCCGTAGACAGCAGAAAAAGCCGGATCGGTCGCATAAGCGAACTCGGTAGTCTTCGACCCGTCAGGCCCGGTGACGGTTGCCGAACCCGGAACGGCCACGTACTGCCACGTCTCGCTTATTCCATCGTGCGTGACGGTCTTTGAGGTAATGCGCTCCCTTGAGATTTCGTTGGCCTCGATCATCTGATGGACTTGATCGTGTTCGTAAACGTAATCGATCTGCGCGCCTGACGGAGTGGTCATCCGGCTCACCGATCCCCACCCTACTGATGCCTCCGGAATAGGGACGGGCTGAAACTCGCAATCCTGATGGTATATCAAACCCGGCGTCGGTTCCGTCGTGTCGGAGTTGTAGTTGAAAGTGAATCGTCGCCTCGGTTGCCCCGGCTCAGTCAGCGGCAGGATGATTTCACGCACGACCTCGATCATTGGAGGGTCGAACCTTTCAGTGCGAGTGCAGGTATCGCCGCCCAATCCACCGGGCGCGCTTTTGTGATCCTGAACCGGATAGGTCTGTCCTTGAACCGTCGTCTCGCCCCATACTATATCGATGCTCATCGACTGTCCGCCCACAGTCTGATATTGAATCTGGTCTGTGTTAGATTGAACATTGAGGACGTGCTTTATTTCTCTCACGCTGCCCGCGGCGTTTTCATCCTGATAGCGAGTCGTCAGCAATCCCGTCACCGGATCAACTTCGGTAAAAATTCTCAGGCTGTTGCCGTTGGTGTCTCTGATGCGCTGGAATGATGGTCTCTGGGTTATATGCGTGCCGTCGGGCAGATAGACTTCCCAACTTGTGCTGCTGCCGGTCGGATTGATCGTCGCCCAGATGTAGCTCCCATCGAGCGAGTAGTAACGCATCGGCGCAGGGCCATTAGGTACAGTATCAGGAGTATATCTATAGAAGCCCCACAGAAAGTCGCGTGTCCCCCCTTGATGAGGTGTGAAATCCGTCGGTCTGAGTTCGTGCGTCGCTCCGTCGGGCGTGATGAGAAAAACCTTGTTCCACGAAGAGGGCGGGTTCTGATCGAAGAAGGGTTTATCGTTATCGAGTTCGTCCGGCCCCATCCATCCGAATTCGTCAAACGCAAAGTTATGAAAGACTATCTGATAAGTTCCGCCTATTCTCCATCCGCCCTCATTCGACTGCTCTATGCTCTCCTGTGAATATCTGCTCTGCGGAACGGTGTTAGGGTTGTCGATCTCATTCCTCCTCACGTTCCACATTTTGCTGTTGTAGTTGGCCTTGAGAGTCCACGAGAGTTTCCCTCCCGCGACAGGCGGCAGCCCTGCCAGAGGAATCGAGAGACTGAGATTGCCATTGGTGAGATTTATCGCCTCGATGTCCGACACCGAATAGGTTCCGTTCGGGCGCACTCCGCGATCCGGCTTTGCCGCGTTGTTGGAATTCTGAGCCGATACCATCGTATGAATGCCCAATATGATGGCTGCCATCACCATCGCTCGCCTATAAACTCTCCGATTCGATGAACCCATGACTCTCATCTCCTCACAAAACCGTTTTCAGTTTTCAGTTTTCAGCGTTTCGAGTCGGTCGATCTCGTGAAAGACCCCTCCGAAAACGCATCGCAACCGGCAAAGCAAATGCGAATCATTCACCTCGCCTCCGTCCGGCAAATCCAAAACCCTTTCCCCTCACTCATCACTCATTACTCATCACGCATCACTTTGATCAGATCACTGTCGCGGGCCGTGCGACACACCTGCGAGAACTAGCTCCATAACCACGCGATCATTTCTCTTCCATGTGATTCGTGAAGGGAGTTTTTCTCCGCCCTGATCGACCCAGCCGGAAAACTCGGCGAAAGTCGCCGTGTCGTCCTCAAAGGAAACGACCCGGTCGATAAAACCCGTCGAGGTGTTGATGTAGTAATGGCGAAACTGGCTCAAGGGCCTGGCCGCTTCGGATGTCCCCCTCTCGCCGACCTGAATCACATCCCACGAAGGCCCTGAATAATCTTCCACATTACCGGCCCCTGAAGGCACAACGTTGTGGCCAACCGTGCGATAACTTGCCAGTCTCAGTTGAGCGAGAATGAACTGATCGGGGCTGTCGAGAGCTATCCTTTCGACCAGTTTGCGATTATCGCCTGTCGCAGAGACACCCGCCTGCCTCGCTCCATTCTTTCCGTTCCAGTTCAACTGAGGCCCGCCCGCAATCGAGACCGCAACCTGCTCGTCGTCGTCGTCCTGTCGGCGAATAATCGTGACGGCAGAAGTCTGACCATTGATAGTCACTGTGCCGACGAGCGAAGACATTTCGCGCCCAGTTGAGATGAATCTCTGTCCGCGTCTGTGGCGAAAGCGATTGGCTTCGGGCTGGAAGGCAAGGCGGCTGTTGAGCCGGGATCGCGAGCGACCGCCACCCTGCATAGTCGCCGACGCCGTGGGAGCAGGCGCAGGCGAGTTGTAAGCCCGCGCAGCAAAGAAGGCCGCCGCGCCGCAGGCGAGCAATACAGCGGCGAGAATCGTCATCAACTTCCGCCTCATCATCAACTCGTTCAAAACATTTTTGACTCTGTTCTTCATCACTCACCTCACTGATTCGTCCGTTGCCAGTTGTTCGTTGCCCGTTGCAAATGACGACTGACAACAAACGTCTCACCTCTCTCGAAACTTCGCGTCATCGATCTGCGTGTTGACTACCACTTCGTTGACCTCGATCCGAAAATCTCTCCGCCCTCCCTGACTGTGCGTTATCTCCATAGGCCACATCACCCCGCCCACCGTTTTCCATCTCCCGAATTCCACTCTCACATCCATAAGCGACACTCCCTCATCATCTATCCTCCGTCGCGGATCATCAGGCTCCAGCCAACTTGCCATCTCTACTATCGCGCTCTCTCGGTTGATGTAATAACTCACTCGCCTCCTGTCCGGGATGCTTATCGTCGTCGGCCCGATGCTGTCTTCCATCTCTACTTGATCCTGTATCACTGTTCCGTTCTCTGCGGGTTCGACTCTCTGTCCAGACTCTCGATAACCCGCTCCCCTCGCTCTGGTCACAAACAACCTCTCAGGCCAGATTCTCACCATCGCCCGAATGTCCCTTGCCGCTTCTTCCGTCAGCCTCGCCGTACCTTCTCGCCACGCTCTCGTCCCGTCGAACCCGTAGACCTCGACTCCATTGCCTCGATTTATTTCCACTCGCGCCTGCTCCGGATATCGCCGATAGATAGTCACGGCCCATTGCTCGATGGCTCTCTCATCTTTGTCGAAGTAGATGATCGATCCGCGAATGAGCGAAGTCGTAATCCCGCCGTTCCATCCGTGCCTCTGCCGCGCTCGCTCTTCGGCATCCTGCGATTGAGGGGCTGATGTTGACGCACCGCTCGTCTCAATCGCGGGTTTCGCTTCGGGCAGTATCAAAGCCATCATGCGGCCCAAAGCCGCCCGACCCGGCTCGCTCATCGCCACTGCCGCAAGCAGAAAAACTATCGCCGCTCCGCCAATCATCATTCGCTTCCTGTTGATCTTCATGATTTGTCCTTCGTCCTTCGTCAGTTGTCCGTTGTTCGCCCACTGAAGTCACGCACACGATTCGAGCAGTCGAAACAACTGACCACCGACCACTGCCTACTGAGCTTTCCTTATTCGATTGTTCTCCGTGTCGAGGATATAAAGCTCGCCTGTCAATCCATAAGCCACTCCATAAGGCAGATTGAACTGAGCCGCCGCGCAACTGCCATCCGCATAGCCTGCCGTGCCTGTTCCTGCGTAAGTCGTCACCGCTGTCGAAGCGACCACGAGCTTGCGAATCCGATTATTAGTTCGGTCGGCGACGAAGACCGTATCTCCGCCTGTCGAAGCGAAGGCGAGATGAGCCGGATAGTTGAACCGAGCCGCTGTGCCCGTGCCGTCTGCGAATCCTGCCACATCCGCCCCGGCCAGCTTCGTCCCTGCTGCCGTCGAGGGATTGACCTGCCAGATCGAATGACGAACCACATCGCTGATGTAAAGCAGGTTGCCCGCTCCTCCGACCGTGATCCCTACTGAAGTGTTGAGACCGCCCGTGACGGCAAGCGTCGAAGATGTCCCGGTCGAGGTCAGCTTGCGCACTTTGGCATTGCCCGTGTCGGCGACATAGATGAAAGTGTCGGGAGAGACGATCATCCCTTGAGGCGAGTTGAATCGGCTCGTCGTCGGAGCGCCATCGATGTAGCCTGAAGTTCCTCCCTTGCCTGAAAAGATTGCCGAAGTCCACGAGCCTCCTGAATAAGTCAGCTTGCGAATGCAGTGATTGCTCGTGTCAGCGACGAGCAGAGTCGTGACCACTCCGCTGGCATTCGTGATGGCCGCTATTCCGCGCGGGTTGTTGAACCGAGCAGTCGCGCCCGTTCCTTCCAGATACCCGGCCACGCCGCTTCCTGCGATCAGCGACGAGAGACCGACGTTAGGCCCTTCGAGATAGATCATCCGTATGCGATGGTTCTCGGTGTCGGCGATGAAGAGCGCGTAGAGGGAAGTCTGCGGGTGTTTGGCGATGACTGAGGAGTTCGGGCTGTTCCACTTCGATGAGGTGCCTGTGCCTTCGCCGTAGCTGGCCGAGCCGTTGCCCGCAAACGTCGAGACCTGACACACTCCGCCGCTGCCCGCCTGTGTGACGGTGAATGTCTGTCCGGGCAAAGTCTCTCCGGCAATCGTTATCGTACCCGTGCGACTGGCTCCCGAATTATTGGCTACTGTAAAAGTGACGTTGCCGTTGCCTGTGCCGCTTGCCCCGCCCGTTATCGTGATCCAGCTATCGGTAGTCGTAGCAGTCCGCGGACAGTTCGCGCTGTTGGTCGTCACAGCTATCGTGCCGTTTCCGCCTGTCGAGGGGAAGCTCTGGCTTGTGGGACTTATCTCGTAGGTGCAGCCCGTATCCTGAGAGATTAAACAAACCTGCCCGTTGACCGTGATCGACCCGGTGCGCGCTGGCCCGGTGTTGACGCTCACTGTGTAGTTGATCGTTACGTTGCCTGTGCCGCCTGCGCCCGATGTGATCATGATCCAGCTATCGCTGGGGCTGGCTGTCCATGAACACTCGGCAGGCGTGGTGACTGAAATCTGCCCTGTTCCTCCGGCAGCTATGAAGTTCTGGCTTGCAGGCATGATAGTGTAATTGCAGTTGGGAGCCTGATCTACTGTGAAGGTCAGCCCCGCGATAGTCATCGTCCCCTGTCGCGAGGATGTTGTTGGATTGGCCGCGACCGTGTAATCGAGAGCGCCGTTGCCGCTGCCCGACGCGCCCGATGTTATGGTGACCCACGCGGCGTTGCTCACAGCCGTCCACGCGCAGCCTGCGCCTGCTGAGACGTTGACAGTATTGCTGCCACCTGAGGCAGTGAAACTCGCTGACGTGGGTAGAAGAGAATAACTGCACGAGTTGCCGCTCTGATTGACAGTGAAAGTCTGACCGGCGATGGTCATCGTCCCTGTGCGAGGAGTTGTCAAAGGATTGGTTGCAACCGAAAAGCTGACCGTGCCGTTGCCTGCGCCGCTCGCCCCGGAATCAATGGTGATCCACCCGACATTGCTCGCGGCTGTCCACGAGCAGCCCTGTCCTGCTGAGACATTGACCGTTCCTGACCCACTGCCTGCGCCCGGCGATATGCTCGTCGGGCTGATCGAATACGTGCAGCCGCCCGCAGCATCCTGACTCACAGTGAAGGTCAACTCTGCAATCGTCATCGTTCCTGTGCGAGGGATCGCCAAGGTGTTGGCATCCACTGAATAGCTGACTGTTCCTGCGCCGCTGCCGCTCGCGCCTGCCGTGATCGTGATCCAAGAGTCGTTGCTCGCGGCTGTCCACGCGCAGCCCGCTCCGGCACTCACACCAACAGTGTTGCTCCCGCCCGAAGCGGCAAAAGTCTGGCTCGTCGGATTGATCGAATATGAACAACCAGCAGCCTGCTGCTCTTCTGTTGCAATGAGCCTTCCGCCCGCATAGACGTATTCTTTGGAAGGGCTGGCCGGATCGAGCGTCGGGGGCGCGGGAGAAGCACTGGGAGAAGTCGCGCCGGTCATCACAGCCCAAAGCTGCGTTCGTTGAGCGATGATCACTCCGCTCGTCGCCAGAATCATTATCAAGGCGATGAGGGCAGTAAGTTTGCGTCTGCTCCGAGGCTGCGCGGTTTGCTTTGATTGCCTGCGAGACTTTTTCTTCGACATCGCTTCTCCTTCGCTTGGACACACCTCAACTCTGGCGCATTGATGCCCCTAAGCCGAAACCGGAAGAAAGGGACATGACTTCCTGTAAATTCAGCCTCACAATCGCCCAATCGCATCAGTTCGGGAAAGGTTCCAAACTCAGGCAAGAAGCCTCGCGGTGTAGATACACACCCGCTCCACTTCTATCCTAATAATGGCGATAAAGAGTCGTTGTGAGGAACCAACCCCCAGTCTGCGCTCGGCAATTACCTGTACACGGGATAAGGAAACGAGGGGGATAATATGCCTACTCTTTTTCAGAGTCAAGCAAAATTTCTATTACCATTTCTGGTACTTGCTCCGTTGTTGAGGCTTGTCTGCTGCACTACGAGTGAAGAAAGACTTATGCACAAGCTGCTGTTATGGATCATAACTATCCGCACACCATGAGCTATCGCAACCCGTTTGGTTTGCACTCCTGCCTGACGAATCAGTAATCCGACTGAGTCATTAAGGTGAAGCCGTTGACTTCGTTTTCGATCAGCCAAAGACCGGGCGGCACTGTCCACACTCCGCCATCACATCGGGCCATCTGGCATTTCGCCCTGAGCGATGAGGCTATCTGCTCCGAGTCAAGCCCACGCTCTTGAAAGTCACCCATCACAGTTTGAGTCATCCGATTGATTGGCATTCCGCGAAAGCTCACGCCATAGGATGAGATGTCGACTATCACTCCATCGCTGATGGCGTCTGCGTCTGTGTAGGCAAAGATTATCTCTCCAAAGAATTCATCTGCACTCATTGTTTGATCCTTTCTGCGCGTTGTTGAGGCAGCATCGCGCCCCAGCCGGAATAATCAATTCCATCCGTCGCCATGCTTGCGGTGATAGCGATTCCATTCGCTCGCCGTGAATCCTTCGTGACATGGCCTGCACTCGCCTATCTTCTCCGTGCAGCCTTCCCTGTAGCATTCAAGCCGGACTCCACATTGAAAACAGGTGTGATGATGCTCTCTCGGCTTCGGTCGGTTTGCCTGCATGTGAGCGATCATCGCGTCGAGTTCGGCAAGCGTCAGAGTGTAGAAATCCTTGCCGAACAATTCGCGGGCTAATTCCTTCGGCTTGAATCCGCGAGCGAGAACGTAAACTGTATCGATAGTCCATCGGCAAACATCCGAGCAATGACGATGGACTGGCAACCCGTTGAGTTTGTCGATTGACTCTGCGAAAGCGACTACTCTTTCGCAAAGCCAGCAAACGGGTCTTTGCTCAATCTGTGGTGCTTGTAGGGGTGCGCTCATGTTCATTCCTCCATCAAGTGAAAAAGGCAGGCTCACTACCTGCCCCTGCTCGATTATTCCGCGTAGAGCATCAGGTAATACTGACGGTCAAACTCATAAGCGGGATTGTCTTTGACGTGCTTGAGATTGAAAGCCCATCGGCGGGTGAGTGCTGAAAGCCTGCCCCATGCTCGAAAGTCACCTTTAAGACTGTGAAAGGCAACGTGACAGGTTTTGTGGGTTGGCTGGGTCTCGGTTCCGCCTTCGCTTCGATAGACCGGATGATGAAGATTGATTTCATCACCCGGCTTGATTGCGCCCTTGCACAGAGCGCAGGTCATATTTCAATCCCAGCGATGAAAGGGCCGCGCTTTGGAGTCGGCTTGTGATGAAGGCGACCGTCGATGATCTCGAAGTTCTCAACATCTTCTGACCATTCATCGTAGCCTGCCCACTCGCTTTCCGTTTCCTGAGCGGCAAGCATCATCACTTCATCGAATTCGCTCTCACTGATGGAGTGAATTTCTTCGCTGTAGACTTCAGAGAGAAAATTGTCTATGCTTGGCATGTTTGTTTTACCTTTTCTGGCCTGTTGATAGCAGGCCGGATATTCAAGGCCGGGTGTTATCAGCACTCGGCTTTTACAGTTTCAGGTGAAGGTTTCGTTTGCGTGCTGTCGGCGGGTGAGTGTCTTACTCTTCCCTGCTCTGCGCTCGTCATCTACTCAGCACAGCCCATCGAATTTCGATCACTAGGCCCTTTCGATTTCGCGCTTGATTGTCAATGACCATCGAACGATACTAATTTAACCTAAGAGTTAGATTATGTCAAGAAAAAACAACTCTTGAGTTAAATTACTTCTTGCGCTGGCAAAAGATGAAGTGCTAGAATCGACTTGTCAGAATTTAGCTCTTTGGTTAAATTGCGACGTATGAGAAAGAAAGGGGAAGAAAAAATGTTGAGCGTTTCAGAGGTGGCGACGCGGTTGAAGAAGCCGCCTTCAAGTATTCGCATCTGGGCTGCCAACGGACGCTTTCCGGGCGCGCAGAAGATCGAGCCGGAGCATGGTGTTCCTTACTGGCTTATTCCGCCAAGTGATGTTGAAAGCTTCGAGGCGCGCGGAGTCGGGCGACCGCCAAAGCCAAACAAAGAAAAGAAATCACCGGCGCGCAAGAAAGCGAGGATTACATGAGCAGCGATGAAATCAAACTAATACTCGAAAAGCTGGGCGAGATGGAATCCCGACAGCGAAGCATGGAGACCGGCATAATCAATCTCGGCACTCGCCTTGAGGCTTTGGAAAATCTCGTTGAGGATCGACTACAGGATACGCGCCCGATGTGGCAAGGCGTGCAGGCTCAAATCTCGGAGTTGCGCGAAGAGATTGCCAAAGGCTTTCGCGGCGTCGAGAGAAAGTTCGAAGTGCTGTCGAAACAGTTCCTCGATGCCCAAGCCGATCAGCGCGATCTTCACTCCGAAGTTGAGGACATAAAGAAGAAAGTTTCCTGAGCATGATATCAGGGCCTCCATACTCTTGCTATGCATTACTCCTTTTATGAATTGCGAGTGCGGTGAGTTTTTGGAATTCACTGAAGACGTGGCGGTGATGGTGAATTGACAGAGCGGTAGTTATGAAACCTGACATCATCAAAAAGATTGAAGCGGAGCTTCAAAAACCTATTGCATTAGAAAGCCAGGTTGTTTATCTGCTCGTCCAGCTTCGAAAGCTCATTGATCTTGGCAATGATCGAGACGACTACAAGGTGCTGTATTTTCATTGTGACTGGGCTTTGCATCCCGTACTGGATCGCAAAGCGGCGAATGCTATAGTCAAGCTATTCGATCATTGGCAAGCCTTGATCGAGGCTATGAGCAGCGCAGTAGACGGACAGCAATTGCCGCCAGAGTTGGTCTCTCAGGATGGGCTATCGGAAACTTTGAGACTGTCGAACTTCAGAAGTGAACTCGGCGAATATCTCAAGGCGCAAGGACTGGATTCCGGTCTTGCCGACGATAACAATCAATGGACAAATTTCTTGAAATACTATGCTGGAGTAATTGCAGATTGCCCGCTCAAGTGCATCAACCGGGGTCTACAGTACGTCAATGAAGTTGTGTTGAGAATAGTGAAAGTGTTGCCCGAACCTCATGCAGGTTTTGGCGGCAAGCAGTTGGTAGTCGAATGGAGTTGGACTTCGAACATTACAGGTATCATGTCGATCAACCAACAGTTTTTCTAATGAAGATCATCACCATAACAGGCTACAAAGGCGGCGTCGGCAAAAGCACAACGGCCATTCACCTTGCTGCTTACTTTTCCGACCTCGGAAAGACTCTGCTTGTAGATGGCGACCCAAATCATACGGCTCTGGCATGGAGTGAGCGCGGTTCCCTTCCCTTCTCTGTTGCCGATCAGCGCCGCGCTATGAAGCTCGTCAGTGGCATGGATTTCGTTTTGATAGACACACCGGCGCGCCCGGACTCGAATGATTTGAAGGAACTGGCGAAGGGCTGCGATTTGCTCATACTGCCAACGCTTCCCGATGTGGTTTCTCTTCAACCCATGCTCGACACCGCACGGGATTTGAAAGACGCTCACTATCGCGCGCTCGTCACCGTTGCGCCGCCTCTGCCGAATCGAGACGGCGAGATTATGCAAGGTGATTTGAAAGAGGCGGGCATTCCTGTTTTCTCTTCAACTATCCGGCGAACCGTGAGCTTTGCGAAGGCCGCGCTCCAGGGCGCGCTCGTGCGCGATCTACGCGAAGAGACGGCACAAGCCGCATGGGAAGATTACAAGTCGGTCGGCGCGGAGATTCGGAGGCTCCTGAAATGAGCAAGTTCGGGTCATTGATCCAAAAAGCCAGAGAACCAGAAAACCAGAAAACTGGTAAACCAGAAATCAAGAAAACCAGAAATCAAGAAAACCAGAATGGAGAGGATGAGGAGATGGTAAATCTCGGCGTGAAAGTTTCGCTTCGACGCCGGCGGCACTGGGCCGCTGAATCGAAGAGGGTAGGGAAGAGCATGACCGATGTGATTATCCACGCGCTCGTCGAGGAGTTCGGCGAGCCGGAAGAATGAAGACACTCATACGCTCAAAACACAGGTATCCCGGCACAGAACTAAAAACGAGGAGCCGCCGACCGGCCTGCTGATTTAGAGGCTGCCGATTTCTGCTGCTTGCAGGTTGCATAATTGCCATTTCGCTTGACAGGTAAAACCATGCGCGTAGAATCTGGGGTGACGGTAGCCATCCCCGAATCGCTGCCAGATATTGTGTTCGACTATTGATGAGGGGGTCTATCGTGTGTTTTTTGCTGACAGGGATCGAAGAGAATCCCGTAAAAAAGAGCAGTAGCATCAGGCAACAGAGAAGACTGGATCGGCGCGGACAGCGGGTATAGGCTGCGCCGATTTGCTTTCCGGTGCCTTTCGTATTTAAGGGTTGAGGTTTGATCGATCTTTGATGTGAAAAAATTTAAGGCCGAACGGGGTCGATTTTCGACGTCCTCCCCGCCGGCCCAAATGTAAAACGGCTTTTACGCCGCGACAATCGGAGCTTACTTCAGAGTTCATGGCTTGTCAATCATAAGATACATTTGACACCTCGATAAAGCTCCGAGAGACGCGGCCTGAGAGGGCAGCGTTGATTGAACCAAACAACAAGCGAGTCCGGCCAGAGAAAAAACTGTGCTGCTCGCTTCGCTCAAAAAACACTGCCAAGAGTCTTGCCACATTTCGTTAGTGTGTGCGGGTTTTTCGCAGTGTTTTTTGTTTGAAAACTTGAGCGCGATCCGGGCGGATGTTGCGCAGGTTTTGAAAACGCTACTGCTCGTGCGGTGGCGTTCGGCATCGCCAGCTTCCAGACCCGCCCGACTGGAGGTTGGCGGGGCCTCGGTTTTTAGTGATTGAAAACATGAGTGGCAACCGTTGCCGCTTAGAGGTAGAGACAGAAAAGGCGAGTTGACTTAATGTTCATCAACCCGCCTTTCTGAAACTTTTTATCGCTGCGTCCACGCCCGACAAAGCAACGACGCAGCAACAAAGAGCGAGAACGAAACGCAATGAAGGTAATCGAAAACAAAGAGTATTGCAAGCCTAAAGGAAAGCCAATCCCAGACTACGAAGACCCGCCCGCTGATTTCGATCTTCAGCGCACAGGTCTAACGCCCGCCGATTTTCTCAAGCTTAAAGATTCTTTCATAACACCTGCGCTCGCAGTTGCCGCCGAGCTTCGCAGGGTTGACAGTCTCGAAGGCGCTGAAACGGTTGGGCGAAAATCGGATGCATATCACAACTACGCTGGCATTCGGTTTTCCTTTTTCTGGCCGGGTAGTCCTCATCCTCGCGAGTATTCATTGAAGCGCGATGAACCTGATGAGGAGATGAAGCCGGATGGTGAGTTGAAAGAAAAAAGCAAGTACCTGGGGCCTCCGGGTCGCTCGTCTCTGTTTTACTTCCCGCCTGATGTTGAAAGCCAGTGGCTTGACGAGGTAAGCATTCCGATTGTTTTCGTCGAAGGCGAAAAGAAAGCTCTGGCGATGTGGCGCGTGGCTTGTCTTCTCACCGGCGCGGATCGCCCCGTTTTTGTTCCCATCGGTTTGCGCGGCGTGTGGGGATGGAAGCGCCAGAAGATTTCTGGCGAGCGGAAGAGGTCGGAACCTATTCCGGACTTTGATCGCATTGCCTGGCACGGTCGCAGGGTAATCATCCTCTACGACTCCAACACACATACACACACAGACGTACAGGCGGCGCGCGATCACTTGGGCGCGCACCTCAAAGGGCTGGATGCCGAAGTCCTCATCGCGGAGATGCTGAAAGAATTCGATCTCAATGGGCCGGATGATCTTCTCGGAACAATCGAGCGCGAAGAAGGATACATGGCCGCCGCGACAGCGATCAAAGCCATTCTCGACATGGCGCAACCGGCATTCTCAAAAGACGAACTTCGGGAGCGGTACGCGCTACGCGACTGGCAGGTAATGAGCGATCTCGCAAACTTGATGATGAGCCAGTGGGAATGGGATGACATGGATCGCGTAACCTACAGCGCGATCAATTCAAGTTGGGGCGGCAGAGCGGCGAAAGTTTTTCGCATGTTCCTCATCGTACTTTTTCAGCGAATGCAAAGGCTTTCCGATATTCCAACCCACTCCGAAAAGAAGCAGGCGGAAAGATTCGTCAGGGACAGAATCAAAAAGCTCAAGGCGACCATCAGGCGCAGTGTTGATTTTCCTCTGCTCGAAACCTCGCCAGGCGGTCAGGTCGATCCAAAGACGGGAAAGAGGCTTGGCAGTGAGTTTCGAGTCAATCACAAGCCCTTTCTTGAAGCTTATCGGCTATATCTGGAACTCGTTGAAAAGGGCAACAATCCGGGGCAGGCCAGAGAACAAGCGGCCAAAACTATCGCCCGCAGGTATTCAGTCACGGCGGCGGAAGCTGCCGAGCGCGACCGCCAGCGCGCCGAACTGGAATCAGTCAAGCCGAAAGATGACCCGGACGCCCGCGCTTTGCAGGTTGCTTTCGAGAAATCTCTCTACAAAAAGGCTGAGGCTGTCAGAGTGAAGATGGTTGAAGAGGGTTTCACTCAAGCGGAAATTGAAATCTACTTCAGGCAGTTGGGTACGCAGATTGGCGAAATCGGGCAAAAGTGCAAAAAAAATAAATACCTTAAAAAGCAAGAGGTTAAGCCAGTTTTGGGTACGATGGAACGTACCCAAAATCAGACCGTACCCATAATGGCCGACGTACCCATAGAGGCAAGTTCCCTATCTTCTACTTCTCCCCATGACATGTATATAGGGAACAATGCCGATGAGGATGCGCCGCCGATCCGGGCCGAAAGCGAGCTAGACGAATTGGATAGCTCATGCGGGGACGGATACCTCATGCAAAGCAGGGAAGCGGAAGAATCGAGCGCGCTCGTGGTTGAGCCTAGTCCCGTCGAGCATTCGCCGCCGCTTCTCTCTTTCACCCTCTGCAAAGAGTGCGGTGCGCGTCTGGAGATTGGCGAGTCGCCCTGCTCAGGCTGCGGCGCGCCGGTGTTTGAGGACTACAGCGACCCGGAGAAGTTTAATGCGAGCGGTTGATCCGATTGGGGGCGAACCCATGACATCAGGAAGCCATGGCTACAATAAATTTGTTTGGAGGGAAGCTCCGGCAACCAAAGCTCATCGTCATTGAAAACGTCGGGGCCTTGCCGGTGCGATCTTGAGCCGAGAGAAGGGAATTGTTCGTTGTGGTGGGAATGGTCGCGCCTGCCGCGACCGCAAGATGTTGGGCTGATGAGAAGAGTAAAGCGGCATAAATTTATCACCCTTTCGTTGCTCTCTCATTACTCATCTGTGGCCGCAAGATATTGGGGTCACACAGGGAAATCGAAAGCAATGGTTATCAGGATAGAACTTTGGACGCTGATTGCGTCTTATAATACACGATATGGAGTTTCCCGCTGCTCCGGGTCGCTGGAATCATCGAGTCGGAAGTTATCAGATGGGGGCTGAACCGCGACATAGCGCGACAGTTTTAGAGGATCGAATCGACGCATAGCGACGCATTTTGAGGTAGCTGAACCGACGCATAGCGACGCATTTTGGAGTAGTTGAATCGGCGCATAGCGGCGGAATACGCAATAGCAGGACAAAATGAGTACACGCACACACAAGCGACTTTGACCCGGAGCGAGTCACGCTTTCCGTCGGCAATAGTTGCCGGTCACGAACCGCACCATAGCGCACCAAAATGAAGCGTCGCATTTTCAACTGGTCGAACCGAGACATAGCGGGACAAAATAAGGACTGAATCGACGCATAACGACGCATTTTGGAGTAGTTGAATCGGCGCATAGCGGCGCAATCTGAGGTCTTCAACCGGGCCATAACGGGCCAAAATCAAATGTTGAATCCGCGCATAGCGCGGCATTTTCAAGAGTTGAATCCGCGCATAGCCGCGCATCTTAGAGTCATTCGATGGACATACACAACGAAAGTTGGAGGGGGATTTGGCCGGATTTGGCCGTAATAAAAAAGTGGAAAGCGGGGGATTGAAAAGTTGTAGCACAACTGGATAATGAGAAGCGATGGCCGCAGAAATGAGAAAAGGCAAGCTTTATGTTTATCGCAAGCGGCGCGAGGGCGAGCGCGTCGTCTCGGAATACGTCGGCGGCTCTGTCCTCGATCTGATGGCTTATCAGGCCGAGAAGCAACAGCGCGAGCGCAAGCGTGAAAGACTCAGGGTTGTGCGTGAGGAGATCGAGACAACAGACGCTGAACTTGACCGGGCCTCAGCGATGATTGATTCTGTTGTCAGTCAGGCTCTTGCTTCAGCGGGCTATCACTATCACAGAGGCCAGTGGAGGAAAAAGAGATGTCGGCAATAAAGAAACTCGATCCGGGCGATGAGATGAGCATACGTCCGCAAATCAAAGCAGTCGAAAGGCAAAGCCTGAAGCAGTACAGGCGTTCAAGCGATTCATTGCCCAACACCCGGAGATGATAGAAGGCGTGCGGCTCACTTCGCTTTCTATCGAGTCCGCACTTGCCGCAATGATCACGGGCAAAGATGCCGTCGAGCAAACCTTTCTTGAACAGGAGACCAGTGAGTTTGGCAAGCGGGACTGGGCCACTTCGGCATGCGTATTTGGCCCATCCAGTTTTGGCAATCTGATTTGGCCCACCTCCTTGTCGTTTATCGGCAAGAGGAGCGTCAGCTCCTCTTAGT
>Ga0187893_10008791_pt1 | contig 15791 bp, 11 predicted proteins | sample MA1701074metaG_FD_139574 | JGI IMG/M metagenome (GOLD analysis project Ga0187893, IMG submission 139574) | White microbial mat communities from a basaltic lava cave in the Kipuka Kanohina Cave System on the Island of Hawaii, USA - MA170107-4 metaG ... | reverse complement strand
GGAGGGCGGTCGTGGCGGCGGCGGCGGATTCGGTGGCGGCCGCGGCGGTCGCGGCGGCGGCGGCGGCGGTCGGAGAGACCGCTGGTAGTCGTCGCGGCTCGGGCCCGGAGCCGGAAACCAAAAAGACCCCCGTGCGAAAGCGCGGGGGTTTTTCTTTGGCCGCCGCCGGGTCTACAACTCCCAGCGGACGATCGCCAGCTGCGCCGTCGCCAGGGCCGCGAGGAGGAGGAACGCCGTCGCGCAGGCGGCTTTCACCCCCCACCAGCGGTCGCGGCCCCTCGTCATGTCGCTTCGACGCATCTCTCGGCTCCTGAGTTCCATACCCGGCGCGATCCGGAAGACTCCCGCTATTTCCCCTCGAACGCGTATCCGCGTTTCGCGGCCTGCTCGCGGATCACGCGCCGCACCGCCTCGTCGAACGCGCTGTCCTGGTTCAGGTTCCGCTTCTTCATCTCCTCCTGGATGAACTTCGCGCGCTTCACGCCGGTTTCCTGGACCTGCTTGACGATCGCGTCGCGCTCCGCGCGCTTCTTCTCGATGTGCGCGCGCCGCTCGTCCATCGTCATCTTCCTCATCTCCTCCGGCAGCTCCTCGTCCTTCACCGACTCCAGCTTGAACTCCTTCTCCTTCGCCGCGTCGACCAGGTCCCAGCCGCGGCAGTTGTAGCCGCTCCACGCCTTCGCCCCCGCGCGGTCGGCCAGGTTCGACGCGCCGCCGTTCGAGTGCGAATTCGAGTCCTGGAGCACCTGCTGCTTCTGCCCCTCCGCGCCCTTCCGGCCGTACGGCAGGTACGTCCCGTTCAGCTTCGCGTTGAGGTCGATGAGCTCCTTGTCCATCGGCGTCTCGATCGCGACCGCGCCGCCCTGCGCGGCGATGACCGTCGAGGCGCCGTCGCCGAGCTTCGCGATCTCGCGCCACGTCTCGTCCACGCCCTCGCCGCAGAAGATCGTGTTGACCATGATGTCCCTGGCGATCGCCAGCGGCACCGTCTTCGCGTAGTCGTGTTCGGCCGGACCCTGGCGCGCCGTCTCGTTGCCGACGACGAAGATCAGCCGCAGCGCCTCCTTCGACGTGTTCCATTTCATCTCCTCGGCCGCCTTGCGGACGGCGAGGCCGACCCACTCGTCGCCCCCGATGTCCGCCTTGAACGTGAGGAGGTTCCCGTAGGCCGCGTCGAGGTCGTCCGTCAGCTCGAAGAACCGGAAGCGGCGGTCGGCGTCGCCGTAGCCGATGATGCCGATCCGGAGCACCGGCGTCGGCTTCGCCTTGGCGATCTCGCCGACGATCGTCCAGATCTTCTCCTTCGCGGTCTGGATGACGCCGCCCATGCTGCCGGAGCAGTCGACGCAGAAGACGACGTCCACGGCCGCGCGCTTCTCGTCCTTCTTGTCCTGCGCGGCGGCGGGGGCGGCGACGAGCAGGATCGCCAGGATCGTTCTCATCGGATGTTCTCCTCAGGCAGGGGATGAATGCAGCAGACTTCGTACGACACGACGGGCGCGTAACGGCGCCCCAGGTACGCGTAGCGGGGATCCGCGTCGATCAGCACGCGCCGGCCCTCGAGGTCCGGGCGCAGCGCGCGTTCCCCGGTGAGCGGCACCGTCCGGCCGTCGGGCAGCTCGATCCGCCCGCCCGGGCGGTAGACGCCGAGGACGACGCGGCGCCGCGCCTCCCCCAGCGCGCGCAGCGACTCGTTCATCGCCGACCGGTGGCGCGCCCAGAGCGCGAGCGGCACGGCCGCGACGATCAGCAGCGGCAGCGCGAGTCGGAGCGTGTATCTCATCACTCCACCCGGATCCACTCGTCGTTGTGCCGGAACGTCACGTTCGTGCCGAGCGCCAGCGTCTGCGCGGCCGACGGGTTCGCGCGCAGGAACGCGAAGTACTCGTCGCTGGCGAACTTGATCGCGCGCGCGTTCTGCGCGGCGTAGGACGCCTCCGTCCAGGCGCTCCCGCGGTTGTAGTACGCGCGGTTACCGACCACGCGGTTCTGCGCGAGCGTCTGCTGCACGGCCTTCGCGGACGGGCCGCGCCCGAGCGCCTCGTTCTGCGCGAGCACCTGCGCCTCGTTGTTGTACGCTCCGCGCCACGACTGCGCGTTGCGCCCCTGGTTCCAGTCGTACTCGCCCGTGAAGTTGCTCCCCTGCGAGCGGCGGAGGTTCGCGTCCAGCTGACGCGCGGCCGCCGCCGTCGGCGTGTCCTCCGTCATGAGGAACGCGGTGTAGGGCGTCACGACCGCGTGCTTCTTCGAGAGCTCGATGATGTGGTCGACGAGCTCCTTCGCGGCGCCGCGCGCGCGGATCTCGTCGAGCAGGAAGTCGATCTTCTGGATCGCCCAGAGGCGCGGCACGAACGCGTGGCGAGGGTCGCTGCCGAAGCGGACGTCGTACGCGCGCGACACGCGCTTACCGCCGGCGTTGCCGGTGAGCTCGATCCGGCGCGGTCCGTCGCCCTTCACGCGCCCGAAGACGACGAGCGACCCGCCGCGGAAGATGTCGGGGAGTACCTTCGGGTAGACCTCCGTCACGCCCTCGCCGAACGCCAGCGCCGGCGACGCCACGAGCGGCGCGTCGATCTTCTGCGCGAAGCCGTCGAGCACGAGCGACGCGTCCTCGTTCGGATGGATGTACTGGCGGTCGCCGCCGTTCTCGATCGCGAGCCGGTCGAGGAGCCGCGTGTTGACGTCGAAGCCGACGCCGAAGGCGAAGAGGCGCACGCCCCGGCCGGTGGCGCCGGCGACGAGCTTCTGCGTGTCGCGCTCGCCGATCGTCGGGTTCCCGTCCGAGAGCAGGACGACGATCCGTGTCGCCTCGTCGCGGAAGCGGTGGCCGAGCGCGAGCTTGAGCCCCTCCTCGACGTTCGTGCCGCCCCGGGCGCGCATCTCGCGGTCGATCCACGCCTTGGCGGACGTGCGCCAGTCGGCGGTCGCGTCGGCCATCTCGTTGCGCCAGTCGTCCGCCTCGGTGGCGAAGGTGACGATGTTGAACCGGTCGCGGTCGGTGAGCGTGTCGATGACGCGCTTGAGCGCGGTCTTCACCTGGTCGATCTTCCCGTTCTCGGCCATGCTGCCGGAGGTGTCGACGCAGAAGACGACGTCGCGCGGCAGGCGCTCTCCCTCGACGGGGGGCGTGATCGTGAGCATGAAGGCGCCGTCCTCGCCGGGCTCGGCGAACGCGAGAAGCGTCGCGCCGATGTCGCGGTCGTCGAGGCTGTAGTAGAACGTGAACGGGCCTGTCGGCGCGTAGTCCTTCTTCGCGTACGTGAGGCGCGCCTCGCGCTCGTTCTTGCGCGCGACGTCGACCGCGTGGGTCGGCGAGAAGACGCTCTTGACCGCGTGCGCGGAGGTGATCGTCGCCTCGACGGTCATCGCGGCCAGCGGCCGGACGACGGACGAGGGCGCGGCGTTCAGCGTGTTGACGCGCACGAGCCCGCCGTCGGCGCGCAGCGGCTCGACCGTCTCGATCTCGACCTCGAACCTGCTCTTCGGCGGGATCGGGAAGAGGCGGATGCGCAGGAGCTGGTAGCCGTAGTACTCGAGGAGCGCGGGGTCCTTGCGCTTGGCGACGATCTCCTCGTAGATCTTCCTCGCCTTGTCGGCCGCGAGCAGCTCGGCCTCCGCCGGCTTGCCGCCGACCTTCACGCGGAAGCCGTCGACCTTCTGGTCCGGCTCGAGCTCGAGGAAGTAGACCGCCTCGGTCTGCGCGGTGCCGCTGTGCTCGAAGACCATCCGGAGCTTCTTCTCGGCGACGGTCTCGCGGATCGTCATCACGGCGTGCGTCTCGCGGAGCTCGACGAGCCCCGGGCGCTCGAGGTGGAGGATTCAGGCGCGCGAGTCGCGGTGGGGGACGAACGCGGTGACGGCCAGGGCGATCAGGAACTTCTTCATGGCCCGCGAGGAGCAAGCCGCGTGCCCGCGAAATCGGCGCGGAATCGCGAGGGGGCTGTATCGGCGGGGTGGCGCGGTGTATCTTCTGGTGATGATGCTTGCGATCGTTCTCGGGCTCCAGCTGGGCGGCGTGGCGCAGGAGCCCGACCCGGCGAAGGTGGACGAGTGGATGCGCTTCCTCAAGCATGAGGACGCGGCGGTCCGCGACGACGCCCTGAAGAAGCTCGTCGCGTGCGGGGAGAAGCTGCTGCCGCTGCTCGAAAAGTACGAGAAGGGGGTGGACGCCGTGCTGCGCGACCGCGCGATCGAGCTGCGCAGGCGCCTGTCGCCGTTCGAGGTGGACGACATCTTCACGCTCGCCGGGGAGGCGATGAAGGCGGACTCGAAGCCGCACGACTGGCGGCCGAAGATGCGCGATTTCGTGCGCAAGTACGTGGAACTGCTCGGGAACGAGGCGAAGGCGAAGCACGTGAAGGAGGCGGTCCTGCGGATGACCGACGCGATGGCGGACGGGAACGCCGTGTCGCGCGCGAACGTCGAGGCGCCGAGCTCGCAGGCGGTGATCGCGGAGAAGGCCTCCGGCACGAAGGCGGGGTACGCGCTCCTCGTGGCGGGCGCGGTGTCGTTCGACCGGATCGACGAGAGCGTGGTGGTGTGCCTGGGCGACGTGAAGGTGCGCAAGCTCGAGGACACGATCCTCTTCGCGAAGGGGAAGGTGGAGATCGGCGACAAAGGGTGCGTGCGGAGCATCGTGTACTGCGCGGGCGGCTTCGTCGCCGCGGACACGGAGGGCGGGATCATCCTGTCGCTCGGCGGCATCGAAGTGCCGGGCGAGGCGGACGGGACGGTGTGGGTGAACGCGCCGGACCGGTCGGTCGGCCGCAGCCGCGGCGACCGCGAGATCAAGGTCGAGAAGCTGCCGGGGAAGAAGTAGTCGTCATCGCGCTGGCTGTCCGCGCCGTCGCCCTCACCGGCGCCTGGAGCGCGTGGCTGGAGCGTCGGGGGCGATAGGGCGGTACACTCGGGCGACCCATGGCGGACACCGTCGACGCCGAGGCTCCGCCGCGCGCGCGCGCCCGGACGCTCTTCGCGCTCGGCTTCCTCACGCTCTTCCTCGAGCTCGCGCTCATCCGCTACCTGGCGGGCGCGGTCTGGAACCTCGGCTACTTCCCGAACCTCGTGCTGACGGCGGTCTTCATCGGCATGGGCGTCGGGTTCGCCTTCCACGGCGCGTTCGGCCCGGCCGCGTCCGCCGCCGCGTTCCGGTCGTGCCCGGCCGTCGTGCTCGGGCTCGTCGTGCTCGTCGGGATCGTCGAGCCGGGCGTCCCGGGATTCGCGTCGCAGCAGGGCGACATCGGGGGCGACGTCTTCTTCACGACGCGCGCGTCGTACGGCGGGTTCCGCAACGCGCTGCCGTTCGTCGTGTGCCTCGCGGGCGTCATCGCGGCGTTCGTGCTCCTGTCGCAGCGCACGGCGAAGCTCTTCCGCACGTTCGAGCCGCTCACGGCCTACACGCTCGACATCGCGGGCTCGTGCGCGGGCATCGTCGCGTTCATGGGCGTGAGCTGGCTGCAGGTGCCCGCGTGGGCGTGGTTCGCGGCGACGGGCCTCCTCTTCGCGGCGGCGGCGCCGGGATCGACGGGGGCCCGCGTGTTCCCGGCCGCGTGCGGGCTGGCCGTGGCTGCGCTCGTCGGCGCGCGGGACGCGGCGGACACGGCCTCCGAGGTGCGGTGGTCGCCCTACCAGCGGGTCTCGTACTTCGCCGGCACGCGGAGCATCCTCGTCAACGGACTGCCGCACCAGTCGATGGAGACCGAGGGCGGCATCCGTCGCGCGGGCTACCAGCAGATCCACGACGCGCGGCGGCGCGACGGCCTCCCCCCGTACGCGACGGTGCTCGTCATCGGCGCGGGCTCCGGCAACGACGTCGCCTCGGCGCTCTTCAACGGAGCCGCGCACGTGGACGCCGTGGAGATCGACCCGGCCATCGCCGACCTCGGCCGCCGGCACCACCCGTGCCGGCCGTACGACGATCCGCGCGTCTCGCTCGTCGTCGACGACGGCCGCGCGTTCATGACGCGGACGACGCGGCGGTACGACCTCGTCGTCTTCGCCCTCACGGATTCGCTCGTCAAGGTGAGCTCGTTCGCGCAGCTGCGGCTCGAGAACTACCTCTTCACGCGCGAGGCGGCGGCGCGCGCCTATGCGCTCCTCGCGCCCGGGGGCGACCTCGTCTACTACAACTGGTACCGGTTCGACTGGATTCGCGACAGGATCGGCGCGATGGCGGGCCAGGCGGCCGGGCGCCCGGCTGAGATCCTCCGTCAGACCGGAACGTTCGCCGTGCTGCGCGTGCGCGAGCGCGGTCGCGCGGCGCGGGAGACGGTCGTGACCGAGCTGCCGGTCCCGACGGACGACTGGCCGTTCCTGTACCTCCGCGAGCGGGGCATCACGACCGTCTACGTCTGGGGCATGGCGGGGATCACGGTGCTCGTCGCGTCGCTCCTGCTCGCGCTGCAGCGCGTCACGCGACGGCGCGAGGAGTACGCGGGCGCGCGGACGGCGTGCGTGAAGGTCGCGTTCGTGCTCATGGGCGTCGCGTTCCTTCTGCTCGAGACGAAGGGCGTCATCCAGTTCAGCCTCCTCTTCGGGACCACGTGGCTGAACAGCTCGCTCGTCTTTCTCGCGGTCCTCCTCATGGTGCTTGCGGCGAACTGGGCGGCGCGCGCGCTGCGTTCGCGCGGGACGCTTCCGGCCGTCGCGGTCCTCGTCGTGGCGTCGTCGCTCGCGATGCTCGGGTTCCCGCTGCGGCGGCTCCTGGCGCTCGACCCGGCCGCGCGGTTCGCGCTGGCGGCGCTGCTCACGTTCTCGCCGATCTTCTTCGCGAACCTGCTCTTCAGCGTCTCGCTGCGCGACCGCCCGATCGCGGAGCACCTGTTCGGGTGGAACCTGCTGGGGGCGACGCTCGGCGGCGTGCTCGAGTACGCGAGCATGCGGACCGGCTACGCCGCGCTCTCGATCGCCGTCGCCGCGCTCTACGCGGGCGCGTTCGGGCTCCTGTGGGCGTCGGGAATAGGCCGGTCCCCCGCGCGTTGACAGAGCGTGCGCGTCGCCCGGCTCTGGAGGTATCCGGTCAAGTCGATGGCCGGCGAGTCCCTCGACCGCGCCGACCTCCGGCCGGACGGCGTGACGGGCGACCGCGTGGTCCACGTTCGCGGCGCACACGGTCGTGTCGTCACCGCCCGCTCGGCGCCGCGCCTGCTCGCCCATCGCGCGACGCTCGGCCCGGACGGCGAGCCGCTCGTCGACGGCCGCGCGTGGGCGTCCGGCGACGTGGCGCGGGAGGTGGAGGCCGCGGCCGGCGACGGCGCACGGCTGGCCCGCCACGACGGCCTCGTCCGCTTCGACGTCCTGCCGCTGCTCGTGGCCACCGACGGAGCGATCGCCGCGTTCGGTCGCGACGGCCGCCGCCTGCGTCCGAACATCGTGATCGCCGGCGTGGACGGGCTGGCCGAGCGCGCGTGGGAGGGACGGGAGTTGCGTGTCGGCGACGCCGTCGTCGCGCTCGAAGATCTGCGCGAGCGCTGCATCATGACGACGGTCGATCCGGACACGAACGAGAGCGACGCGGAAGTCCTGCGGGACATCCGGCGGCGCTTCGCGGGGAGACTCTGCCTCAACGCGCGCGTCGTCCGTCCGGCGACGGTCGCCGTCGGCGATCCGGTGGAGTTCCGTTGACCCGCGCGCGGGTCACTCCTCCTCGCCCGCCTCGTCCCCGTCGTCGTCGTCGCGCGCTATCGCTTCTGGAGCCGCGCCCGTGACCTCCGCGTAGCCCTTCTCCGTCTTCTCGGCGACGAGCTTGCCGGCTTCGCGCTGCGCCGCGGCCGCGTCGGCGAACGACTTCGTCTTCGTCTGTCCGTCCGCGCCGATCCGGCCGTATCGGACGGTCACCTCGCGCCCCGAGACCTCCACCTCCCAGAACTTGTTCGAGTCGCCGTCGGACAGCTCGAATCTCCGTCGTGCGCTCCGGGCGGCGGGCGCGGGCGCGGCGGGTGTCGCGGCCACCTCGCGGTACCCGTCCGCGCGCTTCTCGTCGATCAGCTCCTCGGCCACGCTCTGCGCCGTCGCGGCGTCAGGCAGCGTCTTCGAGCGCGTCGTGCCCGCGCCGCCGATCGGGCCCGAGCGCACGGCGTACTCGGCGCCCTTCACCTCGATCTCCCAGAACCGCGCCTCGTCCTCGAGCCGGCGGACGGCGGGCGGGGCGGGGACCGCGGCGGCCGCGGGCGCGCGCGCGGGCATCTTCACGTCGTGCCGGACGGCGACGAACGACGGGAAGCGCGGCACGCCTCCCGTGGAGAGTTCCTGGTAGCGGTACGTGATCACGGCGCCGACGGGCGGGGGCGACGCGCGCTCGGCGTCGCTGAAGCCGGTGCCGACCGAGAAGCGCTTGCCGTCGGCCATCTCGACGACGACCGCGCCGAGCCGTCCCGTGTGGCGTCCCTCGCCGGCCACGTGGTCCACGACGCGCGCCTCGGCGTCGTAGAAGTTCTTCACCTTGAGGAGCGTGGACGAGCGCCCGACCACGTACTTCGACCCGGGCTTGCGGAGCATGAGGCCCTCGCCGCCCAGCCCCTCGACGCGCGCGAGCTCCGTCCGCAGGTGGTCGAGTCCGCGGCAGATCTCGTGGGGATGGACCTGTGCGTGGGGCGGCCCGGTCCGTTCGACGAGCTCGCGGCAGCGCGCGAGCCGGTCCTCGAAGGAGGCGTCGAGCGACGGCGCGTCGAAGACGAGGTACGAGATCTTCTTCCAGTGGTCGCTCTTGTCCTGGCGGCGCACGATGCTGACGGTCTGCTGGAAGAGCTTCCGGCCGCCCCAGAGTTCGCCGTCGAGCGGCGTGTCGGGCATGCGCTCGACGAACCAGTCGGGCGCGTAGTACGGGTTGCCGAGCCGGGAGATGAACGCCTTGCCGTCCCAGTACGCCCGCACGCCGTCGAGCTTCTCGCTCATCCACCAGCCGGTCATGTCCTGCACGCTGTCCCACCGCTCCGCGAGCAGCAGCGGCGGTCCCTCGTCGTCGTCCGGCGCCGCGCCCGGCGCCGCCGCGGCCGCCGTCTTCTTCCGCGGCACCGGGGCGGCCGATCCGCCCGCCTGGGTGACGCGTTCGTCCTCGGCGGCGTCGCCCCGCAGCTTGCGCAGGTGTTTGCACGTGCGCTTCTCGATCGAGATCGACTGGTTGCGCCACGCGGGACAGCTGCACGAGTAGACGCCGCCCGTGTTCTTGAGCTCGTAGGGCTTCGACGCCGAGCCCTGCATCTGGAAGGTCTCGCCGTCGGCCAGGTCGGTCATGCGGCTAGACTATCACTTCTTCTTCCGCGGCGGCTCGATCGGCGACGACTGCTCCGTGATCCGCACCGCCACGAGGAGCGCGTCCGGCGGCCCCTTCTCGCCCGGCGACGTCGTCGCGCGCTGGTGGGTCTTCTTCAGCCACCACGTCGACTTCGCGGAGGCGAGCAGGCGCGCGCGGTTCTCCTTCCAGAACGTCTCCCAGTCCTCGAGCCGCTCCGCCGAGCCGCCCGTGATCGCGGCGAGCGCCGCGAAGGCGGACCGGCGCAGGCTGTCCTGGTTCTCCCACGTCGTCTTGCCGAGCTTGCGCACGAGGTCGAAGATCACGTCGACCGACGCCGCCGCGCCGACCCGCCCGAGCGCATCGAGCGCCTCCGGCACGACGGGGCGGACGTCCGCGTCGCCCACGCGCTTCACGATGTCCGCGAGCGGTCCGGCCGCGCTCTGCCATCCGAGCGTCCCGAGGGCGCGGCACGTGGCCGCGAGGATCGGGCCCTGCTTCGCGCGCGCGGGGAGCTGTCGCGTGAGCACGTCGACGGCGACCGGGTGGTCGACGTCGCCGATCGCGAGCGTTCCGCCGGCGGCCACGCGCTCGTTCTCGCCCGCGACGATCGCCGCGACGGCGCGGATGACGGTCTCGTGCTTGACGAGGAGCGCATCCTTGATGGCGTCGATCTTCTTCTCGTCGGACGCGTCGGCGACCGCCTCCTTCAGCTTCTTGACGGCGGCGTCGGCGTCCTTGTCGGTGGGCAGGTCCTGGAGGGCGAGGGCGAGCAGGAGCGTGATCATGCCCGCATAACGCGGAGCGAGACCGTCGATTGTGCGTTTCCGCCGCGATCCGGCGGAGGGCTCGCCGGTTCAGATCCTGTCTTCTCTCTACCGGTCCACGACTTTGATCCTCGTCTCCGCCGAGTTCCCGCCGACCTCCGCGTGGTACATGTTCCACACGCGCGCCGGCAGCACGTGCAGGTCGCCCGGCGTCTCCGCCCGCATCACGTACTGGATCTGCTGCCGGCCCTGCCCCATGTGCGTCATCGCCACCGACACGCGGTCGTCGCGGAACTCCTTGCGCGCGTACCACCAGCTCCAGTAGCCGTACTCGACGTACTCGCGGATCGGCTCGAAACCCGCGGGCAGCGGGTCGTCGAGCATGAGGTACTCGTAGTTCCGGTCGGCCGTCACCTCGAGCGTCACCTCGATCTCGTCGCCGCTCCTGACGGTCCCGCCGTCGTCGAGCGCCTCGACCGTGCGCTGGCCGCCCGCGTACACGACCTTCCCGTAGCGGCGCGACACCGTGATGCCGCCCTCGGACGCCCTGATGTTCTCCTCGCGCGAGTACGTCTTCACGTAGATCGACCAGATCGGCATGCCGCTGCCGGTCTTCTCGAGCGTGATCTCGTTGTCGCCGACGTTCAGGTTCCTGGCCGGGATGCGTCGCGTCCCCTGGAACTTCTGCCAGTTCGCCTTCGTCACGCGCTCGCTGAACACCTTGTCGCCGTTCACGGCGAGCGAGATCGTCATGTCGGGGTTCGCGTCGCCCGTCGCCGCGATGTACTCGCAGAGCGCCTGCACGACGAGCGCGGTCTGCTTCGTCGAGGCCCAGCAGTTCCCCTCGCGCACGCTCGACAGCCACGTCACCGCCTTCGCGACGATCGGGTTCTTCGGGTCGACCGCGAGGAACGCACGCAGCACCGCCGCCGTGATCTCCATCTGGTGGTCGAACCAGCCCCAGTGCCGGCCGCCCTTCCAGAACGCGCGCGCGCCGTCCGACTGCGCGTCCTTCTCGAGGAGCGCGACCACGCGCTTCGCCTCGTCCTTCTGCCCGTCGTTCACGAGCACCAGCGCGAGCAGCGCCTTCGCGTACGCGCTGAGCCGGCCCGCGTCGTCAGCGACCTTCGCGCGCGCGACCCCGTCCTTCACGCCGCAGAGCGACAGCGCGTAGAGGATGTACGCGCGCACGTCGTCGTTCGTCTTCTCGGCCGTCAACTGGTGCCGGAGCGCCGCGACGCCTCGCGCGAAGACGCTGTCGTCCACCGGGTGGTCGGCGCCGCGCGCGAGCGCGAGGCCGATCATCACGTACGCGGTGGTGGGAGGCGCGGACGCGTCGTGCTGCCACCAGCCCCAGCCGCCGTCCGGATGCTGGAAGTTGTAGAGCCGCTGGAGGCCCGTCTCGACCATCCTGGGCAGCTCCTTGAGGATCGCGGGCTTGTCCAGGCCGAGCTTCTGGATCGCCTGCGACACCACCACGCACGGCAGGAAGCGCGACATCGTCTGCTCGACGCACCCGTACGGGTAGCCGACGAGGTAGTCGAGCGCGTCGATCACGGTCGCGGCGTGCGTGGGCGAGACGACGATGAGGACGTCGCCCGCGCTCTCGAGCATCTCCTTCGTCATGGCGATCTTCTCGACGTGTCTGCCGTCGAGGAGACCGGCGGTCGACTTCCACATCGGGCTCCCGTGGGCGCGCACGGGGATCGTGAGCTGCATCGCGTCGCTCTCGACGTCGCTGAGCAGCTTCACGGTCACCTTCGCGGCGCCGGCGGTCTTCGCCTTCGCCTTCCAGTCGAGGCGCTTCTGACCGTTCGCCTCGATCTTCACCTTCTGCGAGAGGTCGCCGGTGACCTCGAGCCCCTCGACCTCGAGCGCGATCTTGAACTCCTTGTCGTCCTGGAGGTAACTGTGCGCGACGGCCGTGACGAGCGACTCGTCGTTCTGCGTCAGAAAGCGCGGGAGCTCGAGGCGGACGATGACGTTCTTTCGCGCGACGACGCTGGACGTCTCCTGCCCGAAGCGCTGGTCCGCCGTCACCGCGCGCGCGGTGGCGCGCCACGTCGTGAGGTTGTCGGGCACGGCGATCTCGACCTCGGCCCGGCCGCTCGCGTCGGTCCTCACCTCCGCGGCCCAGAACATCGTGTCGGCGAAGACCGAGCGCGTCTCGGTCGCGGCGTACGTCCCGCCGCCTCCGCCGACGGCGTCCTCCGCGAACGACGCCCCCGTTTCGGCCCGGGCCTTCGAGTCGCCGGGCTTGGAGCCGGGCGCGGGCGGCGCGATCCCCGCGTCCCCCTTCGCCTGCTCCTCGCCCTCGGTCGCCTGGCCCCAGTCGTAGGCGTAGAGCGAGCAGTTCGTCGCGACCTGCGGCCACCGGCGGTGCACGAAGTGCTTGCGGATGTCCTGCGCGTACTCCGGCTGGATCGCGTAGATCGACTCGTCGACGATGCCGAGCGCGACCTCCGCGGCGACCGGCTTCCCGTCCAGGCCGGTCGTCTCGACGGTGTAGCGCGCCTTCTCGCGCGGCCGGTACGTCTTCCGGTCGGCCGTCACCTTGACGTTGACGAACCGGTGCGACGGGTTCACGATGATAGATTTGGTTTTTTGTATATATGAATTTTCCTTTATGGCGGTCACGCCCACGAAGACGTTCGGGGCGTACTCCGCGCGGTCGAGCTTGAGCTCGACGAGCTTCGCGTGCCCCTTGATCTGCACGACCTCGTGCCTGTAGATCTCCTTCCCCTCGATCGTCACGAGCACGCTGATGTTCTTGTACTGGCTCGTGAGCAGGATCGACGCCGTGTCGCCGGGGCTGTAGGTCTTCCTGTCCGGCAGGATGTCCACGCCGTTGAGGTTCCCCACGTCCTCCCACCCGTCGCCCACCCACACCCAGCTCTCGCCCTTCACCTCGTTCCCGCGCTGGTCGGTCGAGGTCAGCACGACGTGCAGATGGCCCGACTCCGCGGGCGTGAAGTCGAACTCGCAGATCCCGTGGTCGTCCGTGCGCGAGCTCGCGTCGAAGAGCGGCGTCTCGCCGCTGCGGCCGTCGCGCCACCAGTGCCGGTACACCTTGAGCGCCACGTCCGTCGGCTTCGCGGGCGTCTCGTCCGGGTACTGCGCGCGCACCTTCAGGTTCGCGCGCTCGCCGGGCTTGTAGACGTACTTCGACGCGTTGGCCGCGAGCTGGAACTCGGAGCGCGTCGCCTTGATCGCGCCGCTCCCGTCGACCGTCCGCCGGCTGAGGTCCGTCACCTTCGCGACGACGGTGTAGACGCTGTCCTGCTCGAGCTTCTTCGCCTCGAAGGACAGCTTGAACCGGCCCTCCTTGTCCGTCTTGCCGGTGCCCGTCAGGACCTGCTGGCCGATCCCCCAGCCCCACCAGCGGCCCATCTCGAGCTGCCGCTCCTCGTCGTCGAGGTACCAGTCGTAGTAGTAGTCCCAGCACATCCAATACGACCCGTGCGGGCGCTGGTACACCGTGTACTGCACCTCGGCGTCCACCACCGGGCTCCCGAAGTAGTAGTCGGCCTGGACGGTCGCCTTCACCGTGTCGCCCTGGAGGTAGCGCGGCTCGGCGAACTTCACCTCGACCTTGTACTCGGGCTTGCGGTACTCCTCGACGCGGAACTGCCCGAACTGCGGGCTCACCTGGTAGAGCCACCACGGGTAGTCCCACTCCGCCTCCCACGGGCGGTTCGGGTCGGCCGCCTCCGGCCCGACCTGGATCGTGTAGACGCCCAGCGGCGGCTCGTCGCCGAGCGTGAGCGCCCCGTGCGCCGTGCCGAATTCGTTGAGCGCGTGCGGCTGCCCGTAGACGACGTTGCCCTTCGGGTCGTGGATCGTGACTTTCACCTTCAGGCCCGCGGCCGTCTTCAGCGTGTCGCCCCGCTCCGTGCGGTGCACGACGCGGAAGTGCACCGTGTGGTTCGGCCGGTAGACGGGACGGTCGGTCGCGACGTACGTGACCGGGTGCTCCTGCTGCGCCTCGCCGTACCAGCTCTGCGAGCTGACGACTTCGCCGTCCTTCGCGCCGACGACGACGCCGCCCTTGTACGTGTCGGTGACGAAGACGCCCGTCGCGTCGGTCTCGCCCTCGCAGCGCGCGTCCTTGTTGAGGACGCGGATCTTCATGCCGGCGACGGGCTTTCCGGTCGCGCGGTCCTGCGCGAAGACGAGGAGCTTGCCCGCGGCGGCCTTCGTCACGATGCCGTTCTTCGCGACGAACATCGTGACGGCGAGCGTGATCTCGTCGTGCTCGCCCTCGAGGACGTAGACGCCGGGCTCGGTCGCGCCGAACTTGATCGCGTGCTGGCCCCAGTTGCCGGCGTCCTTGAAGTCCTCGGTCCACTCCTTGAGGAGCTTGCGGTCGGCGACCTTCGCGAGCGCCTGCCGGAGGTCGGGCGTCTCCTCCTTCTCGAGCGCGGCGACGAGCGGTTCGTACCCGATGCGGTACGCGCGGAACTTCGCGCTCTTCACGTTGTAGACGTTGACCGTCGCCTGCGCCTCCTGGCCCGCGGTGAACGACTGCTGCACGTAGAGGTAGAACTGCTTGTTCTCGAGGCTCCAGTACTGGTGGATCGCCTGCGTGCGCACGCCCGCGTCTTTCGACTCCTTGATGATCTGCCGGAAGATCTCCTTCGCCTCGTCCTTCTGGTTGAGCCGCTGGTAGACGTACCCGAGCTGGAACCGCGCGTTCCACACCTGCTGGCTCTGGGGGAACTTCGCGATGAACTCGAGGAGCACGTCGCGCGCGTCGCCGGGCCTGTTCGAGTAGTACTCGTGCGTGTAGGCGAGCTGGAGGTACGCGGTCTCGATCTGCTGGCTCTTCGGGAACTCCTGGATGAACTTCCGGTACGCGCGGTCGGCCTCCTGCCAGCGCCCCTCGTTGTACGCGGCGTTCGCGCGCTCGAGGAGCTTCGCCTCCTCCTTCGGCAGGTCGTCGTCCTGCCGGCCGACGAGGGCGACGAGCGAGGAGCCGGCGAGCGCGACGAGCGCGGCGGCGAGCAGGGTCACAAGCGGCTTGCGATCGCGGGTGTTCATGGAAGTCTCCGGAAGATAGGATGGGCGTCCACGCTTGGACGCGGAGGGAGTGGACTCAGTTCCCTCCTTCGCCGTCGCACCGATGACGTAGTGTAGGGCGAAGGCTGCGGAGGGCAAGACATCATCATCGTTCACTTTGACGGATTGTGCGAGCCGAAGAACCCGGGCGGCGTCGCCACCTTCGGCTTCACGGTCGACCGCGACGGCAAGCGCGTGCACGAGGACGCGGGGCTCGCGGCGAAGCCGTACTCCGAGCAGGCGACGAACAACGTCGCCGAGTACACGGGAGTGCTCCGCGCGCTCGAGTGGCTCGTCGACAACGGCTGCGAGAAGGAGAAGGTCCTCGTCCGCGGCGACAGCGACCTCGTCATCAAGCAGATGAACGGCGAGTACAAGGTGAAGTCGCCGCTTCTCGCTCCGCTCCACAAGGAGGCGCGGTCGCTGGCGATGAAGTTCGGCTCGCTCAAGTTCGAGTGGGTGCCTCGCGAGGAGAACCGCGACGCCGACGCGCTCACGAACCGCGCGTACGCGGAGTTCCAGGGCGAGGGGCGCAAGACGGTGCGCGTCGAGTTCATGAAGCTCGAGCTCACGATCCGCGCGCCGCGCGAGGCGGTGGAGGAGGCGCTGCGGAAGGCGACGATCGTCGGGACGACGAGCACCGAGGGGTCGTATACGCGCGTGTCGGTGCAGCTGCAGGCGGACGCGGATGTGGTGCGGCGCTTCCTGGAGATGAAGCGGAGGCTGGAGCAGTAGTG
>Ga0187893_10008789_pt1 | contig 15791 bp, 11 predicted proteins | sample MA1701074metaG_FD_139574 | JGI IMG/M metagenome (GOLD analysis project Ga0187893, IMG submission 139574) | White microbial mat communities from a basaltic lava cave in the Kipuka Kanohina Cave System on the Island of Hawaii, USA - MA170107-4 metaG ... | reverse complement strand
TTGTGAACATCAAAATTTACGCCTGCAATCTTCATTTTAGGAAGCGCAACGATGTATCCTAAAGTGCCTATCAAAATCAACAAAAAACCCGGAATCAAAAAAAGCCAGCGCGGTGTGTAAACCAAATAAAGCCTTAAATGCCGCCATCCGTCCCGAAAAGTTTTCAAATGCGGCGGGTGAGATTTGCGCCCATCAGGGTACAGAGTTGTTGGTATTTCCGTTAATTTGAAATTACCCAAACTCGCCTTGATTGTCATTTCGGTCGCAAACTCCATTCCTGTACAACGCTGATTAAGTCTCAGATAAAAGTCTTTTGTAAAACCCCTCATGCCGCAATGGACATCATTAAAAGGCGACTTAAACCAAAGTTTTGCCAGCCAAGTAAACATCGGATTTCCCCACCAGCGATGCAAGAAAGGCATTGCCTTCGCCATGACTTGCCCGCCACCCGAAGGCAGGCGACAGCCCATAACCAAATCGTAGTCTTCGCGTAATTTTCCGACAAATTTGGGAATCTCTAGGAAATCATAACTGTCGTCAGCATCGCCCATAATTATGAACTTTCCTTTAGCGGCTTCGATGCCTCCCATCAGAGCGTTTCCGTATCCCTTCTCTTTAACTTTAACAACCCGCGCCCCGCAACCTTCTGCAATCTTTATGGAATCGTCCACGCTTCCATTGTCCGCAACTACAATCTCGCCGTTGATGTTGTTTTCAAGAAGAGCTTTTTGTGCCTTCAGAATGCAGGTTTCGAGAGTGTCAGCTTCGTTCAAACAAGGCATCACGATTGAGACTTCCACATCTGATTGTTTCAAATTTACCGAATCTTTCATCTATCTTTTTCTTTCCCATACTTGCATCTCACGATAACCGTAAGGAGTAAAGCTTTTGCTCAAATCGTAGTGTTGCCGCAAATAATCGTAAAGCGGAGCCAAGGGGTCATCTTTTGCTCTTTCCGATGCCTCTTTGTTCCATTTGCCGTCCCAGATAATAAGCCTGGGTTTTTTCTGCTCCAAATTCTCTATGGCTTTTCTAACTTGCCACTCAGGGGTGTAGCCGTTATCAAGAAGAAAAGTAATTTGTGTCGGGTTTGGATGTTGCAGAGGAAAATTAACAGCCGTTTGATAAACTTCAAAAACATCCTCGCCCGCTTTTGCGTTTTCACTGAGCCATTTATATCGCTCAATTGTTTCCGGCGAGAGAAATGCAATTTTTCCTGTCGGCGTATCCAGATAAAACTTAGTCCAGTTTGTCTGAACTCTCAAAGCCAAAACGCATCCGAATAAAACAAGCGAACCTACTGCGATTTTCACAAACAAGTCCGTTTTTTTTATTTGAAAGATAAGCCATGCGAGAACTACCAAACCGGGAATGCAAATTTGAAAAACCCTTCCCGGAGTCGGGGCGAATGTTCCCGACGCCAGGCAAAAGCCAACTGTCGTAATCAGCAAAATCTCCGTCTGAAACTTTTTCCGCCACAGGTAAATAAAAACCACAATATAAATCAAAGGTATCAACACGTAATAAAAGGTCATCACCAGAGACATCATCGCCCCTTGATTCAGGACCTTTCCAAAAACCAACGGAACGGCAAAGTAATTAGCCGTAGGTTCTTTAACGTAATATTTGATATAGAAAACTGTGTAATCAAAAAAGGTACTCGGTCCGGCAGAGATAATGAAAGGTAAAATTAAAAGAAAAAGAGTTAATACAAACGCGCCGGATAACACGGCTTCATCAATCAAAAGTTTTTTCCAGCCTGATTTGTTTTTAATAGCCTCGAAAATCAGAAACAGACCAAATCCGCCGAGGGCTAACATTCCGCGCTGTTGTGTAAAATAGCTCGATAAGGCACAAAGTAAACCGGCAAGGAAAATTCTTTTGTAGGTTCGGTTATTGAGTAAAATTAAAATGGCAAGCCAAATAAAAATCGGACTTAGCATTCTGTGGCTTCCGTCAATTCCAAACCATCGAAAGCCGAAAAACATGAATATACTAGCGGGCAAATAGGCATACCATCCGTTACCGCCCATAACACGTTTTGAGATGGCTAAACAGATAAGGGTTTGGCTCAGACCTTGAATGAAAATGACTGCATTTATCAACCAGAACTTTGTGCCAAAAATGTAAAAAAGCGTTAGATATAAAACCTGTGTGCCGGGGAATGTGTATTCAAAAAAATCTGCGTAAAGTCTTTCGCCCCGGTACATTCTCCAAGCGTCCGTAATAAAGTAGAGATGGTCTTCTTCGTAAAAAACCGGAATGGCGGGAAAAACGAAAAGATGTGTGTAAATGTAAACAGAACAAACCAACAAAAATATAAGGTCTGTTTTTGTCCAAAGAGTTTGATTGGTTTCCATGTTTAAGGCAATTAGGAGATAAGAGATAAGAATTAAGAATCGTTCGTATTCATATAACTTAATTCTTATCTCCTATTTTTTACAGCGGATTTTTACTCGTCTCCTGATGCTTGTTCCTCATTATCGTCCCGATGATAGTAAGACTGATGATAGTAGCTTTGATAATAGTAATAGCCATCTTGCGATTTAATGTTGACGTTATTTAGCACAACACCGAAGATTTTGGCACCGACATCGTGAAGTAATTGATGCGAACGGCGGACGATACCGCGTGAACTCTTTCCGGCGTGAACGACAAGCAGAACACCATTGACAATCGAACCTATTAAAACACCGTCGGTAAACGAAGCAATCGGCGGCGAGTCAATGACTATGTGCGTAAAGTTTCTTTCAAGCGTTTTAATTAAACGACGCATCTGGTCGGAACCTACCAACTCGGCAGGATTTGGCGGAATCGGACCGGAAGTCATAACGTGAAGCGATGAGTTTTCGTGTCTCTTGATAACAGATAAAATCTCATTTTCTGTCATCTCGCTTGAAAGAATCGTGCTTAACCCTTCGTGGTTATTTTTTTGGAATATCTGGTGAATTCGCGGACGTCGCATGTCCCCGTCAATAATCAAAACGCGTGCGCCGGTTTGCGACAAACTTATAGCGGTGTTGACGGCAGTAGTAGTCTTTCCCTCGGACGGAACGCTTGAGGTAACAAGTAAAGTTTTCGGCGCGTGTCCTGCGGTTGAAAGCAAAATTGATGTACGAAGTTGGCGATATGCTTCTGCAAGCGACGAGCGTGAATTTACTTTTATCAAGAGTTCTGATTGAGGAATTTCATCCCCGTTCGTTTGATTTGAACCTGCAAGTAAAAGACGTTTACGCGGGTTATTTTCAATTGAAGGAATAACAGCCAATGCGGGAAGTCGCAGAAGATTTTCGACATCTTCTGTCGAACGAACCGTGTCGTCCAAATACTCAAGAAACAACGCCAAACCGCAACCAAAAGCCAGTGCCAGTACAAATGCCATTACCACGCTCATCAAGCGACGTGGGCTAACCGGGGTTTCCGGCACAATCGAATAGTCAACAACACGAATGTTATTCGGTGTGCCAACTTGTTGAATGTCGTTCTGTCTCTGTCTTTCCTGAAGGTCTTTCAGCAAGCTTTGATTCGTTTCAAGGCGTTGCTTAATCATCCTGTAATTGATTCCGGCTTCGTTTTGAATTACGGCTAACGAACGTTGTTTGTTGAATTCGTCCCGGAGTTTTCCTTCAACTTCGCGGGTCTGCTCCAGTTTTGTTTTGAAAACTCTTACTTTATTATCACCGGCTTGTTCAAGTGCTTTTTCTTTTTGTTCTTTTAAGACTTGAATTTGTTTGAGGGCTTCTTTGTTTTCAATCCACTCGTCCGTGTTTTCTTCACGAAGCTGTGCCAGCTTTTGCTCAAGTTCGGTAATCTTCAAATCAATCTGATCCAGAAACTGTCTCAACGTGTCGTCAATCACCAAAGCCCTGCCGGCACCCGGCGCTATTGCCGCGTTGTATTGAGCCTCTGCGTCTTTGCGTTCATTTTCAGCCTTTAATAATGCAGCATTCAAAGCCGCAAGTCTACTAACAACTATTGTGTCTTCACCGCTCAGAGCAATTATGTCATTTCTTTTTGCGTACTCTGCTAACGCGACTTCATCTTTTTTAACTTCGCCTTCTAATTCGGCAACACGCTTTTTCAAATAAGAACTTGTTTCAGTCGAGGATTCTTCTTTTCGTTCGCGGTTTAGGTCTGTGTAATTGGCTGCTAAAGTATTTACGATTTTCGCTGCGATGATAGGGTCTGTGTGCCGAAAGCTGATGTCAATCAATCGCGTCTCTTTTGATTGAAGGCGCGATTCCCGCACAGGTTCAACGCGAAGTTCGCGTTTTAGAGCTTCAACATATGGAGATAACCGTTGTGCCTCTGCAAACTCTTCATTATTTGACGAACCGTTGTCGGAAGCAACAGGTACTTCATCTGTACTTTTGGGTTTCTCTTTTCCTCCCAAACCGATTGTTCTCAAAAAGCTTTGCCACAATGAACTATTCTTTTGAGCTTTTGTTACTAAAAAATCCTTATTGTTTTCAAGGTCTAGGTTTTTCACTACGCGGCGCAGCAAACCATCGCTCGTTAATACCTGAAGTTGTGTTGCAAAATAACTAGGGTCGTTGTTTCCCAATACTGTTACGGGATTGTTCTTATCAACAAGCGAGGGGTTGATTTTCTCAGGATCAACCTGAACCTGAGATTTAGCCTCGAAAATATCGGGCTTGCGCGACATATAAATTGCTACGAGACTTGTTAATAGAACAGTAACGCCAATAACCAACCATAGTCTTTTGCGAATCGAACGCCAGTAATCAAGCAAATGGACTTTATCTTCAACATCCATTCGATATGGACCTGAATATGGCGGAACAGGTTTTATTTCAATTGGTTTGGCTATCTCCGTGCTTTCGGCAGGCACGGTCATTAGTTCGCGTTTTTCTCTCATAACTAAAGCTTTCAAAAATCAGCTTTTTGCTTTCGACAGTTGAATTTGGATAAATCGGTTTTCTTTTAGCGTAAAATGACCGGCACACCCGAAAGACCTTGCGTAAAAGCATCAAGCACTTTCTTTCTAGCGGCTTTCCAGCCATCCTCCGGAACTGTGACTATGTCGTTCGCCTGCAAATAGGGGTCTTCCATTTTGCCCTTTTCAATCGCAACTAAATCAAAAATCAATTCAACGGGTTTTTCGCCATGCTTTTGTCGTATGACTTTGATTTTGTCTTTCTTCGTGGTCTTTAACCAACCGCCCGCCGCCGCAATTGCTTGACGTAAAGTCTTTGGTTCATCCAGAAGAACCGTTTGAGGTTTTTCGACATTACCCACAACATATACTTGATCTGCTTTGGGAATTGAAATGTAATCGCCGGATTTTAAGTAAGGATTCGATGCAGGATTACCTTGCCTTATATCGCGCCAAGAGTATTCCGAAAAAGATTGTTCTTCATCTGTTATTTCTGCTTTAGGGTCACAAATCGAAGTCGAACCTGTGTGCGTCACATAAACTTTGCTTCCGGCATCTTTGGTTGGACCACCGGATGCCATAATCACATCAAGCAAGCGCATTGGTTTCTTTAATAAAAAATAACTCGGGTTATCAACAGAACCCGTAACGCCTACGCGAAGAGCATTGTATTCAAGTATGAAAACGTTTACGGAAGGATTTTTTTGATATTTCTTATAAAGTTGCGCAATCTCAGCCGCTAATTCCGGCTCGGTCTTGCAAGCCGCCATGACAGGCTTGTCAATCATCAGCAACCTGATTGTTCCGTCTTCTGCCACTTTAGCCTGAATATTCAATTGAGTTCGAGGGAAAAATTTAATGTCCAAGACATCGCCCACGCCAATTCGATAGGACAAATCAGGGTTTGCATTATCTTTTTTTTCAGCCGCGTTAGAAGTGTCGCTTGTCGCATTTTTTGAGACTGCATCATTCTGTGCAAAGACCTGAATCAATCCCACACCAAGCATGATAAATAATAAATACAGATTTAACGCCGTTCGTTTATTCAAACGACACAAATTAGAAAAAACGTATTTCATTTTGATTGCTCTCCTCGACAAATGAACGGTATAGCTTGCCTACTGGTCGCGTTTGATAAATCCCAAGATAATCTTCTGCAAAGTTAGCTGCAAGTCTATCATAGGGTTTCGTTAGTTGTCAGTTGTCGGCTTGTCAGTTGTCAGTTGTCCGTAGTCAGTTGTAAATTCATCTTCGTAATTGCAACTGACTACGGACAACTGACAACTGACATGGATATATCTTCAACAACCCCGATGCTTCGCCAATACTACGAGATGAAAAAGCAATATCCCGGCACATTTCTCTTTTTCCGTATGGGCGATTTTTACGAGATGTTTTACGACGACGCCGTGCTTGGCGCGCGTGAGTTGGAAATCACTTTAACTGCGCGCGGGAAAGACAAAGGCGGAAATCCAATACCGATGTGCGGGATGCCCCATCACGCGGCTTCGGGTTACATTGCAAAGCTTGTGCGAAAGGGCTATCGCGTTGCTGTTTGCGAACAGACCGAAGACCCTTCAAAGACAAAAAAGCTGGTCAAGCGCGAAGTTATTCGGGTCATCACACCCGGAACCGCTATTGACCCGCAATTGGTTGAGGCAAAAGAGAGCCTTTACCTTGCGGCGCTGTGCGGAACGGGTTCGTCCTACGGCGCGGCTTTTCTCGAACTATCAACGGGCGAATTTCACGCAACGGAAACATCGGGTGCAGATGCTTGGGCGAGGATTCATGCAGACATTGAATCTTACAGCCCGAAAGAAATTCTCTTCCCTTCTTCGATGGAGCTTTTAGTCAAAGACGCTTTTCTTGGTCATGCTCACACTTCGCCGTTGCCGATTGATAACAATGTAATTCAATTTCCTAAGCAGAGTGCAATAACTTTAACTGCGCTTGATGACTGGCAATGGATGACTGAAGATTGCGAGAATCTTTTGAAAGAACAGTTCGGCGCGAAAGAGTTAGCGGGCTACGGGCTTGGCGAAAAGTTTCAGGCGATTCGTGCCGCCGGTGCGTGTCTTCGTTACGCGCGCGACACACAACGCGCGTCAGTCGAACACATCGGCGACATAAACTACTTCGAGGCGCAAGAGTATTTAGTTCTCGACGCCGTAACGCTTCGCAATCTTGAGATTCTGGAATCGCAAAGCGGCGATAAAGTCCGCTCGTTGTTCAGCGTGATTGATGCAACAGTTACAGGCATGGGTGCGAGGCTGTTAAAGTCTTGGCTACTGCGTCCGTCAATCAAACGCGGCGAAATCGAAGCGCGTTTATCTGCGGTTGACGAACTAAGAAATCAAATCACGCGCGACAGACTTCGCGCGCTGCTCAAAGAGATTGCAGATTTGGAAAGATTGGTGGGGCGCATTCATCTTGGCACAGCAAGCCCGCGTGATTTATTGGCACTCCGTCGTTCGCTGGAACACACGCCGAACATAAAACAGACAATTTCAAATTGCGAATCTTCTTTGATTCAAATCTTACACGAGAACATTGACGAGATGCCGCAAGCGCGCGAATTGATTTCTCGTGCAATCAGCGACGAACCGCCTTTGAATATCGCAGACGGCGGAGTTATACGCGACGGGTTTGACACTGAACTTGACGAACTACGCAATGTCAGCCGCAACGCAAAACAGACAATCGCCGCTTTAGAAGAACGCGAGAAAGCGCGAACGGGCATCAACAATCTCCGCATTAAATACAACAACGTCTTCGGTTATTTTATTGAAGTCTCAAAATCAAACATCTCTCGCGTTCCGGCAGAATACGAACGCCGTCAAACCCTCACAAACGCAGAACGCTACACGACTACGGAATTAAAAGAGTGGGAGCAAAAAGTTCTCGGCGCGGAAGGACGAATCATCGAAATCGAAACACAGTTATTTGCTGAAATCCGTTCTGCTATTGCAAAAGAAACGAAACAACTGCAAACCACAGCACGCGCTCTTTCAACGCTCGACGCTCTTGCTTCTTTATCGGAAACTGCACAGCGTCGGCGTTATGTTCGCCCCACTCTTCACGATGGCGACGAAATAGAAATCAAAGAAGGCCGCCACGCAATCGTGGAAGTTTTCAGCAACGTACCTTTCATCCCAAACGACCTTTACATGAATAACAACACAGACCGCTTGCTCATCATTACGGGCGCGAATATGAATGGGAAGTCGAGTTTCCTTCGTCAAACTGCATTGATTCAAATACTCGCACAAGTTGGTTCTTTTGTTCCTGCGACAAGCGCAAGGCTTCCGATTGCTGACCGCGTCTGGACTCGTGTAGGCGCTTCGGATGATTTAGCAAGCGGGCGTTCGACGTTTATGGTTGAGATGACCGAAACCGCAATGATTTTACACAACGCGACAGCACGCTCTTTGATTCTGCTTGATGAAATCGGGCGCGGGACTTCTACGTTTGACGGGCTTTCGATTGCTTGGGCTGTCGCAGAGTATTTGCATGATTCACCGAATCACGCGGCGAAAACATTATTTGCAACGCACTATCACGAATTGACTGAACTTGCTGAAAGATTGCCGGGCGCGAAAAATTATCAAATCCTCGCAACCGAACGCGAAGGCGAAGTTGTTTTCTTACATAAACTCTCTGCGGGTCGCGCTTCAAAGTCTTACGGCATCGAAGTCGCAAAATTAGCGGGACTGCCTTCGGATGTTCTGGCACGCGCGAGAGAGGTTTTAGAAAAACTTGAGCGTTACGAATTGGACGTTTTCAGCGAAGAGATTCCACGAACAAAAGAAGAAACCGACAACGATGATGTTTTGATAAAAGCCGCAAGCCGCGCCTCAAAGAAAAAGATGGCTATGCAGGCGACACTTTTTCAGACGGCAAATGAACAACTGCTTGATCAACTAAGAGATTTGAATCTTGATTCACTGAGCGCGGAAGAGATGAAAAAATTTCTTGAAGATTTTCAAAAGAAAATTGTCTAAGGGCGCATGGATTACGCCCTTACTGACGTGCGGGCTTCTGCACGAAAGAATGGATTACGCCCTTACTGACGTGCGGGCTTCTGCACGAAACAATGCTTTGAAAACCATTGATGACCGGATTTTCTGTGAAATTTCTGGAATCAACCCTCGCAAGCTTTTCGCGTAATCTTCGGAATAACTTTCTGCAATTGCCGATTCGATTTCTTCGTCGCTTTTGCCTCTCGACAAGCATTCCAAAACAGCAATGCAGTCATCATCGAAATTTTCGATACCAAGCACATTTGATTCTTTTGCGCCGTAAACACGAACTGTTGAAAGTTCCGTAGTCCAATCCAAAAAGTTCTCTATCGGGTCTTCGTCGGGGAATTTCTTTTTTATCAAATCAAAAACTCTTTCGCGGTCATCTACATTTAACAGCAAAGCCAAGAAAAATCTGTGTTCGGGTTCTGTTATCAAACCTCTGCGGCTTACTATGTCCAAAAGCCTTTCGTTCTCTTCATACACAGACAGGAACTTTTCTATCACTTCGCCGTGTCGTTTTCGCGCGGTCTCAAGCAACGCTAAAAATCTTTCTTTGTTCGGCGCGATGCCAAGCGTTTTTTCAAGATTGTTTTGACAAAATGATTTGTAGAAATAATCCAACACAAAAAACGTAGTCGGCAAATCCGCGTGAATAAGAAGTTTTTCTGCGAGAGAATCTAAATCATCATGTTTCATTCCAAACAAGATAAAAAGCCCCTGCATTTTTTTTAGCTGTGCCTGTTCTTTGAAAAACGGATTGTGCGCAACATGAGGTTTCAAATAACTGTACTGCGGCATTTTTGTCGGATTGTTTGCGGTTCTGACAGTGATTGTTACCGAAGGTCTATCCAGATGAAAAAGCGAGTGTATGTATTTTTCTCCACCTCTGATTGGTCGTATATCATACGTCTCTAATAATTCGATTTTGTTTGATTTTATATCTCCAACAGCAAAATGGTCGTTGACAATTTTTGTCGGAATGAAATCAAACGTGGTATGAAGGCTTGAACCGTGAAGGACTTGGAACGCGCCTGAAAAAGCGTGTTGATGAATCGCTGTTGTGCCGTCCAGCCAATAGTAAGCATCAATAAAAAAGCGTTGTGAATTGAAAAGTGTAATTGGAGCATTACTGAAATTTGCTTCGACATCACGTTGTTCCGGTAGATGATATTGAGTGAATACCCAATCCAGAATTTCCCAAGCGTTAATTTTTGTTTGCAAGCGCGCGTTTGAAAGTGCGGCAAGAGCAACGCTCGAAAACTCTTCTTCATTGTAGTTGAGTCCGCGCCAAGTCTTCTCAATTTGTTCGCCGAGTTCTTGAAAAGCTTTCATCTGTTGTTATCAACCTTTAGTGAATAATTGCGAAACTGCATCGTTATAAAAACAAAATCTACCTGCCTCTAACCGGATTTGTTATTTATAACCCTCACTTCGTCCTGTGAATAATGTTCTTAAAAATTTTCTCACACGCAAAAGATAGTAACCCATTTGATAAGGCAATCGCGGCGTTTTGTTGAACGAACCTTTTAACATGATTGTTGACTGAATCGGATTCGGCGGAAAGCGTTTGATAGCGGATTTGATAAAACGCAGGGGATTCTTCAAATCCAAAAACAGAGAAGGCTCGGCGTACATTCTTTCTCTGATGGGTCTGCTCCATTGTTTCAAAACAGCTTTTATCAACCATTTTGGAACTTTGAAGTTTTTGACTTCATCGGGAACACCTGAAAGATTTGCTCCTAACATCTTTTCCGAGAGTTTTATTGCACAGACAATCCAATTGACGCGCGTTTTGCTTCCGCCCAAACATATTTTCCAGTCAAAATTTTCCGGTCGTGATTCGACCAATAAAGCTATATCGCAAAGCCCCGTAAATCTGACACCGCCGTCGTGCAACCAGTGATAACAAGCGACTCTCAGAAGGTCTTCATGCGATAGAACGCGAACATCCGTTTCGCCCAATTTAACCAACTTGCTTCTCGAAAATACTTCGTCAAAGGTGTACTCATCCAAATATCCAGTACCAATTCGTAAATCGAGATGAAACTCTTCTTCTGCTTCTTTCAAAAAGAGTTCTTGCGCCAAATTAAATTTGTCGGGCGGAATAAAAAAATCCACGTCTGAGTAATGACGCATTGCGTTGTCGGCGTAAAATCTTGCAATTGTCCAACCTTTTATAAGTATCGGTTCAATGCCGTTTGTTCGGAAAAGTTTGAATGCTCTTTCAGCCGCTAATTCGCGCAGACGCACGCGGAGTTTTACGAAGCGATAGCCTTGATGGAGACTTTCGGCGAATTCGGTTTCACGAAAAGAAGAAAGGCGGACTTGATTCCAAGCAAGTCCGCCCGCGCCTGATTCAATTAATATCGGTGTTATATATTCTAATTCTTCTTTTGAAAGGCTAAGTTCGCCGGTTTTCTCTCTCCATGAATGATGCAAGAATTTAACCAACAAATGGCTTGCGTGTTGTTTATTATCCCAAGCATTCACTCTTAAAGATGTTTATATGCAAGTTCCCGGACCGCCCGGAACATCGCAATTACAAGGCGCGTTACACGAACCGCCTACACCGCAAGGAACTAATGCGCACGAGGCATTTGCCATTGCTGTCGGAACAATAATTGAAGCAACAACGGGCAAGGCAATAGCTGATACAATCCCGACGCGCTTCATAACTTCGCGGCGCGAGATATTCGGAATAGAAAAGTGAGATTCTTTTTTCTTTTCCAACAACTTAAATTTTTCCAGTTGATTCAACGCCAATAAAACAACCTCTTCGCTTACGTTTGCCTGTAAGTCGCGTGATGCAATACGAGCGATTTGCGATATGTCATTTTTGCCGTTGCAGTTCTGCCAGACAACGGCGGCGGTCAAATTCAAACAGTGGGCTTTGTGCGCCGTCAAATCATAGACAAGAACTTCGTCCGCCATTTGTTCAACAACGAGCCTCTCTTTTCTGGCTAATGGTGCGAACGTCTGATTGGTTTTCTCCATGCACCCTCCCAAGTAAAAACAAAAATAGTATTGAGCTGTGTTTTGTAACTAGGTTATTGATGCCCTACGGGGACATTGAAATTTCTTCTTCAAGAAAGCATCCGTAAAATCGCCTCAGCCGTTTGTTTGGCTTCGCCGCGTTTACTTTTTAGAACAACTGCATGTGATGCTACTTGATTCAGCGTTGATAATGCAAATTTTGGCTGGCGTCTTGCTGATACAGTATGTTGGAACATTTCCAAAGTTCCTCTGCCTTTTGTAAGAACGCGCGGACGCCAAAATCCGTTTCTTTTATAATCCGTTACGACAACCAATGCAATAGGCAAAGGTTTTTTTCCTGCCTTCGCGCCAAATTTTTCTACTCCGTACTCTGTCTGCTTACCGTTTCCGTTTTCTCTTATCGAAAGAGTTTTCGGATAAGGATGCGTTAATCCGTTCTTATCCAAAACCGCATACTCATCCGAATAGTACGTTGCTCCGGCTTTAATCAGTTCTGCCACAAGAGTTGTTTTTCCGCTGTGGCTACTGCCCGGAATCAGAATAGCCTGACCTTTCCAACCAACTACGCCAGCGTGAACAAACACCCTTCGCTTCGCAAATTCAGCCACACGCAAACGCAACATTGATTCAAGTGTGTCAAAGAGTTCGTCATCTTTTAATGTGCGAATAAGGCGCGTGCTTCCGTTGTAAAGAAGATGGTGACGTCGAAAATTCGGTGGCGGTGCATCTACACCTATGAAAAGCGAAAAGAGATGATTAACAATCGGCGAGTCAATTAACGTCGAACCAAGCGGAAGAACTTCTTTAACTCTTTTCAATACTTTTGAGTTATTTGTCCTTACGCCTACGGTCACGCCCTGACACTTAAATGCTAATCCGCTTGTCCAACCCAATCGGTCAACTTTACGCATACAAACCGACTCGGTCTGAAATTTTGGTATCTGTTTCTTTGCCATCAACTGCTTAAAATAAACACAAAATACTTTTGTTTCTTCAGTTATTAAAACCTTTCGCAAGCTAACATTTCAACTATCCTTCGTCAATGGGTTTTTAACTAATGATTTGACATACACAAAACCTGCTTGTTATTTTGCTTTTGACAATTTTTTCGAGGGGAGTAGAACAACCCTTTAGGTCTGTTGAAATCGTCAAGACGATTGCCCGCCAAGCAATCCGGTTCATCAGCTAAGTGTTCAAGACCTTTTGCGGCATTTCTTTCAATGCGCGCGAAAGGTCTTTTTCTTTTGCGTGATAAACGGAAAGTGTGAGGTCTTTATGCTTGGTGCGATACTGGTTGAAATACTCCTTGAGATTGTGTGTGAAATCACTGTTGGATTTTTGCATTGGCTATTCGAGAACACTGTTTTAAGCGCAGTTTGTTTTCTATGTAAACTCAGACAGCCGAACAAAGACCTCTCACCTTCCGAATACTTCAAAACCATATTGGACAAGGAGGAATAACTTTGGACGTTTTACTTTTTCCATTCGCTGAATACTGGTGGTTTTATGCCGGTTTTACGCTTTTCGTTTTGCTTTTACTCGCGCTTGATTTGGGTGTTTTCCATCGCAAGGCGCATGAGGTTTCTTTCAAAGAAGCCGCGACGTGGAGTGTTGTCTGGATAACACTTGCTCTGCTTTTTAACGCTGGTCTTTACTTTTACGCCGATTGGAAATTCGCACAAGACCCGCGCCTTCTGGCAATTCAGGGCTTCGACCCGAGTGCAAATTCTTGGCGCGTAGCGTTGGAATTTTTAACGGGTTATGTCGTTGAAAAATCTCTTTCGGTTGATAACATTTTCGTTTTCGTGATGGTCTTTGGTTATTTTGCAATCCCCGCGAAGTATCAACACCGCGTTCTCTTTTACGGCATCATCGGGGCGTTGATTTTCCGCGCCGTTTTTATATCACTCGGCTCACAATTGATGCAGTATCACTTTGTTATTTACATCTTCGGCGCATTTTTAATAGTCACTGGAATCAAGATGATGCTCGCGCCCGAAAAAGAGATTGAGCCTGAAAAGAATCTCTTGATTCGGTTGTTCAAGCGTCTCATGCCGGTCACATCGGATTTGAGAGGGCAAAGATTTTTCCTCAAAGAGAATGCACGGATTTACACAACGCCGCTTTTCATCGCTCTCTTATTTTTAGAATTGACAGACATCATTTTTGCGGTTGATTCTGTCCCTGCGATTTTTGCGCTGACCAAAGAGCCTTTGATTGTCTTTACGTCAAACATCTTTGCTATCTTGGGTCTTCGTGCCTTGTATTTTATGCTTGCGGGCGCGGTTGATAAATTTCACCTGCTTAAATACGGTCTGTCCGTTGTGCTTATGTTCGTGGGCTTGAAAATGGTTTGGCTCAATGATTGGTTTGGCGGGAAATTTCCGATTAGCTGGTCGCTCGGTTTTATCTTAGGAGTAATTGCAGTTTCTGTTTTCGCTTCGTTGATGTTTCCGAAAAATGAGGAGTCGTTAAATGAGATTCAAAGCTAAGAATACGAATCAAGGGTTGAATTTTATTTTTGAAAAAAGAGTTTTTTGCGTCACCAGCGTCTTCTTACTTTGCGTTTTTGCGCGAAATACTTTTTCCCAATGCAAAACATATAAAGAGAATCTCTACCCTTGATTAACATATTAAGAAATAACTTGGGCAAGTTTTATCCATTCGCTCAGACTTAGTGTTTCGGCGCGGCGTTGTGGTTCAATAAAGGCGGCATTGAGTATCTTTTCGACGCCGCCTTTTTCATTAAACCTGTTGAGTAAATCTTTTGGCGCATTACGAAGGTTGTTGAAAATTGTCTTTCGCTTTTGAGCGAATCCTGCGCTCACGATTTTCAAAAACAAATTTTCATCCTCAAAGCCAATTTTTTCTTTCATTTCAAAACGCGCAACCGTACTCCAAACTTTTGGCACAGGTCGAAAACTTCGCGGATGGACGTCAAACAGTTTTTCAGTTTCGCAATAAGCCTCAACCAAAACAGTGAGAAACCCGCGTTCGTGTTCGCCCGGGTTCGCTGTAATTCTGTCAACGACCTCTTTCTGCAACATCAAAGTCATGTCGCTGATGTGAGCGCGCTCTTCTATAAATTTTTGAATGATTGCGGTCGAAATATAATAAGGAAGGTTTGCAACAATCCGCGCTCTATTTTTTGATTCGACTAAGCCATGAAAATCAATTTCCAGAGCATCTGCCTCAATTAACGTGAAGTTTTCTTTTGACTCAAAACACGCTTTCAGTAACAGGATTAAATCACGGTCATACTCAACTGCAATCACACGCGCTTTTGTTTCGACAAGTCTTTCGGTCAAAGCCCCGTGTCCCGCGCCGATTTCAATAATCGTTTCGCCCTCTTGCGGCGAAACTTCGCGGATAATGTTTTCAATTACATTTTCATCAACAAGAAAATTCTGACCGAAACGCTTCTTCGGACGAGGCGTTAAATGTTTACTCTTCATCCCTCATCCTTCATCCCTCATCCTTTCGGATAGCCTGTTACTTCAATGTCGCTTTCGTGTTGTCTTATTTCAACATCGCGCAATCTGGTTACATTTGAAAGGCGCATAGCGCCGACGCCGCCAATCGCCGCCGGAGAATCTTTTCCTCCAATTAACATTGGCGCAACGAAGAAACTGACTTTATCCACAAATCCCGCGTCGAGGAACGCTCCGGCGATTTGCGCTCCGCCTTCAACAAAAATGCTTTGAAGATTCCGCTCTTTAAGTTTTCTCATAACGAAATTCAAATCCCGTCCGCCGCTTGGTTCATAAACGATTTCGACGCCCTGTTTTTCCAGTGCCTCAAGTTTTTCCCGTTCGTGATTGTCAGTAAAAATGATTGTCGGAATTTCGCTCGCGGTTTGCGCGAGTTTTGAATCGGGC
>Ga0187893_10008788_pt1 | contig 15792 bp, 10 predicted proteins | sample MA1701074metaG_FD_139574 | JGI IMG/M metagenome (GOLD analysis project Ga0187893, IMG submission 139574) | White microbial mat communities from a basaltic lava cave in the Kipuka Kanohina Cave System on the Island of Hawaii, USA - MA170107-4 metaG ... | reverse complement strand
GCGGCCGCCTTGAGGCCCGACGCCGCCCGTTGCAGACGGGCGCGCGCGAGTTCGACCAGCCGCCTCCCCTCGCCGTCCTGCAGGGTCGCGGCCTCGGCGAAGCCCGCCAGCGCGGAGAGCTCCTCGCGGAGCAGCTCGATCGTAGGCGCTGCAATTCCCAGGAGTTCGGCTCGCCGGATCGCCTCCTCCCGCGCCAGACGGCGATCGACGCTGCGCCGATGCGCTTCCGGGTCCCCGAACACCACCACGCGGTCCCCACCGCAGGCGATGCAGCGCTCCTGCCCGAGACAGACGGGGCAGGGACGCTCCTTGGCGCCGTTTTCCTTCACCTCGCCGAGGCCACCGCAATAGCCGCAGGCCCCGGCGTCCAGGGAGAGGAAGTAGGCGAGATTGAACTCGGCGAGCGCGTCCGGAAGGGTGGGTCCCGGGATCGCGAGGGCGGAAAACTTCGCCTTGAGCAATTCCGCCGCGTCGCGGTCGAGGCAGGACCGGCAGGGCTCGGCGTGCGAAACCCAGTCGACCGAGTGGCGGCACTCCTTGCAGGCAAACGCGTAGTGGTTCAGCTCCGAGCGGCAATAGGGACAGTAGGACTTTTCCCCCTCCCAAACGACGTTGCGCTCGTCCACCGCGAGGATGCCGAGGAGGACGAGGGCGAAGACGCACAGCGCCGTAAAGGCCAGCCACTTCATGGGAAGGAAGGAGTATACCGCCGGCGTACAAAGGGCGTGAACCCGCTGGCTGCTGCGCCTAACGCTCCTTCCTGTTCCGAGTGCTCCGCGCCATGACCTTGCGCCGCCGCTTCGCCGCGAGGCGCTCCTGGACGTTTTCCTTGCGCGCGAGATAGGCGTTCTCGCGCTCGAGCCTGCGCCAGCTCTCGAGGGTATCGGGATCCAGTGCCCCCGAGATCGCCGCCCGTTTCACGGCGCAGCCCGGCTCGCTCCCGTGGCGGCAATCACGAAAACGGCAGCGCGCGGCCAGCGCTCCGATCTCCGAGAAGGTCTCCTCCACGCCCTCTTCCGCGAGCCAGGGCGCCAGTTCGCGCAGGCCCGGCGTGTCGATGAGCGTCCCGCCCCCGGGCAGGAGGAAGAGCTGGCGATGCGAGGTCGTGTGGCGCCCGCGCCCGTCCTCCTCGCGCACGCAGCCCGTCGCCTGGGCCGACTCCTCGAGCATGCGGTTCACGAGGGAGGATTTTCCGACGCCGCTCGGTCCGACGAATACCCCCGTGCGGCAGGGTTGGAGCAGCGCGCGCAGCGCGCCGAGCCCCTCCCCGGTCACGGCGCTGGTACGGAGGAGCGGCACGGGAGAGTCGTCCGCCTCCCCGCCCCCCTCCTTCAGATCGCACTTGGTGAGAACGATCACGGGCTGCGCGCCGCTCTCCCACGCCACCGCCAAGAACCGCTCCCGGCGCCGCGGCTTGGGCTCCTCCTGGAGCGACTCCACGACAAAGACCACCTCCACGTTGGCGGCGAGGAGCTGCGCCTCCACCGCGCGGTCGGGACGCTTGCGCATCAGCGCGGTGCGCCGCGGAAGCAGCGCGTCGATGCGGGCGGCGCCGCCGCCCAGCGGCGGGGAGACCGCGACCCAGTCGCCCACCGCGGGCAGATCCTCCGCGCCACGCGCCTCGTGGCGGAGGCGGCCGGCGATCCCCGCGGGCCATTCGGCGTCGCCGGTGTGGACGACACAACGGTCTTTGTGTTGCTGCGTGACGCGCGCGGGCAGAAGGCCGCGTGCGGCGTGGGGCTGGAGCGCGACACTTTGGTCGGCGGTCCAGCCGAGTTCGACGAGACGGGACAAGGCGAGTGCCTCCTTGGGACGGGATGCGGACGAACCGCGCTCCGGAAGGGAGCGGGAGCTTGGGCCCGCGGCGCCGGAAACGGCGCAAGGAGGGGAGACCCGACCTAGACGACGCTGGAGGCGGCCGCGACGACGGGGGGAAGGGGTTGGGTCATGGCGTACGCCTCCTTTCGAGGGGCTCCAGCATGCCTCCGCACGCGCGGGCGTCAAGGGCCATTTCGCGCAATGCGGAGATCTCGGGAGCGTCCTTACAATCGGCCCCCATGCAGCGGCTCTGCGCGGTGACCCTGTTCCTCCTGGTGGCCGGCCCCGCCTTCGCCCAGGGGGGGGATCCCGCGAACGGCAAGCCTGTGCTGCCGGAGAAGCCGGGGGGCCTCGACATGACGTTGCTCGGCGACGTCAAGGTGCGGGTCGAGGAGGTGCGGCAGGAGACCGCGGCCCTGGAGCGGTCGGATCCCTCCGCCACCAAACGGATTTCGACGCTGCACCGCCAGATCGAGATCCTCGAGCGGCACGCGGCGCTCCTCGAGGAGTCGGCGAAAAAGGCGGAACCGCTGGAGGAGGGGCTGGCCGCCGGGCAGCGGGCGCTCCAGGAGGCCGAGGCGGCGCTGCGCGATCCGCAACTCGATCGCATCGCGCGCGACCTGGCTCGGCACCGCACCATCGACGCCCTCCAGCACGCCTTCGCCATGGAGTTCACGCAGCCGCAGGAGGAGGCGCGCCGGCGCCAGGAGGAGGCCGATCGCGCGCTCCAGGCGCTGCTCGCGGAGCAGGCGCGGCGCGGGCAGGAGGTGGGCGAGGCGCAAGCGCGCTTGCTGGACGCCCAGGCCCGCCTCAAGGAGGCCACGGCGACCCTCGAAACCGCGAAGGATCTCCCCGATGCCGAGTACACCCTCCTGCGCCGCCGCGTGGACGTGAACCAGCAGGGCATCGTCCACGCCACGATGCGCCAGCGCTTCCTGGAAGAGCGCGCGCCGCGCCTGGAAAAGGAGATCGAGCTCGCGACGCTGCGCAGGCGGGTGGCCACGCAGCAGCTGGAGCTCGCCCGCCTCCGCGGCGACGCAGCGCGGGTCGAAGTGGAGCGCCGGCTCGCCCTGGAGAGCCGCAAGGCCGAGAGCGCGATCCGCCGCAAGCAGGCGGAGCTGGAGGCGGCCACCTCCCCGCACCTCCGTCTCCGGCTTGCCGAGGAGCTGGAAAACGAGCAGACGCGGGCCGACGAGAGCGCCCTGCGCCAGAAATTGGCCGAGCTCACCCGGCGGCGCGACGAGCTGCGCGGCCTCCGGGAGGAAGCGGATCGGCGGAAACGGGAGATCGAGAGCGCCTACGCCGGAGGCAGGGGTGCGCCGGCCAAGCCGTCGGGCATGGCGGTGCGTTCGCTCCTGCGCGAGCTCGAGGGCCGCACCGCGCGCGCTGCGTTTCGGCGCGAGGTCGAGGACTACGTGGCGCGGAGCGCGTCGAACGAGGAGGCGCGCCTCGCCCTCGTCGGCGCGATCGATCGTCTGGACGCCACGCTCCTCGCGAGGGAACGTGAGGCGGAAGCCGCGATGCGGGAGGCCGGGGGCGGGGCGGAGGCGTGGCGCGCCGAGCAGGCGCTCTGGGCGGACGCCCGCGCCGATCGCCAAAGGCTGCTTGCGCAGAAGCGGGACGCCTTCGACCACCTCCTCGCCACCCTCGACGAGCGCGCGCGCGAGCGGCGCGAGCTGCAGGCGGCGGAGCGCGAGACCCTCTTCCTTCTCCGGCGCGAGAACCTCTTCCTGCGCGGGGAGAGCCACCTCACCTGGGCCGCCGTCCTGGAGGGGCTGCGCGATCTGGCGCGCCTGCCCGGCTTCCTGCTTCGCGCGGGCCGGGACGCCCTTGCCTTCCTCGCCTCCCCCCCACGGCGAGGCACGGTCCTGGCGCTGGGCGGGGGTTTCCTCCTCCTGGGGCTCCTCCTCCTCGTCGCGGGGCGCGCCCTCCGCCGGCGTCTCCTCCGCGCCCGCGCCGCCGCCGACCCGGCGACGGGTCATGCCCGGGCGCTCCTGCTGCGCCTCCTGCGCGGCTTCCTCCTTGCCCTGCTCCTCTTTCTCCTGCCCTACAGCGCTTCGGCGTTTCTTCCGGATCTGCCGGACGGGGTCGCGACCCTGCTGGCGAGCATGGCCTGGGTGTTCGGCGCGTTCTGGTTCGCGCGCAGCTTGAACCGCTCCCTGCTCCACGCGGCAGCGCAGGGAACGGGCCCGCTGAAGATCGCGCACGATCCGGCGCGCCGCTTCGCCGCGGGCCTCGACCTGCTCTTGTGCCTCTCCCTCCTCTTCGTCCCGTTCCAGTCGGCCCTCACGAACCTGGGGTACGCGAATCACGGGGCGATCGAGGCGGTCGGCCTCGTCTACAAGGTGCTGGTCGGCCTTGTCGTCATCGCCCTCCTCCTGCGGAAGCAGACGCTGCTCGGGATGCTGCCCGCGGGAGCCTCCGCGTTCGCCCGGTTCCTGCGCCTCCTCGTCCTCCTCCTGCAACCCGTCGCGGTCCTCCTCGTCCCGGTCGTCCTGCTCCTCGACGCCTTGCGCTACGACATCCTCGCGGGCCTCATCGCGGGCATCGCCACCCTGGCCGTCGGTGTCGTCGTGGCGGGGTTCCTCCTCTATCGCGCCGCCGTCGCCGGCACCGATGCCGGCCTGCGCCGGCTCCACCGCGCCGCCGCTCCTGCCCCCGGTCCCGCGCCCCTCAAGCTGGAAGCCTCCCTGCAACTCGCGCGGTTCGCGCTCAAGCTCTTCTTCCTCCTGGCGAGCGTCTGGGCGGCGATGGCGATCGGCGGGACCGACCTCTCCGAAGTGCGCCGATTCTTCGCGGTGGATCTGCCGTTCCAGAGTCCGACCGCCGAGCGGCGGGTGACGCTGTGGAACCTGTTCGTCGCGGCATTTCTCCTCTGGTTCTTCCTCGCCGCCACCAAGCACCTGAAGCTGGCGCTGCAGCACTTGTTCCTCGCCCGCACGAAGATGGACGACGGGCTCCAGTACACGATCCGGACGCTCTTCGGCTACGCCCTCGTGGCGACGGGCGTCTACCTCGCGTTCAAGGAGGTGTTCGACCTCGGCAACCTCGGCTACATCCTCGCCGCCTTGAGCGTCGGCGTCGGCTTCGGCCTGCAGGAGATCGTGTCAAACTTCATCAGCGGGCTCATCGTGCTCTTCGAGCGGCCGCTCAAGGTGGGCGATCTGGTGAGCGTGGGCGATACGGAGGGCGTCGTGCAGCGGATCAACATCCGCGCCACGACGATCCAGACCCGCGACGACGTCCACATCCTGGTCCCCAACTGCAACTTCATCACGAAAATCGTGGTGAACTTCGTCTACAAGGATCCCAAGCTGCGCGTCCACCTGCCCGTCGGCGTCTCCTACGGGAGCGACGTGGGCTAGGTCCGCGACCTTCTCACCGACGTCGCCAAGGCCCACGGCCGAGTCCTCGACCGGCCGCAGCCCGAGGTCTGGTTCCGCCGCTTCGGGGACTCCTCCCTCGACTTCGAGCTCCTGGTCTGGGTGGACGATCCGGTGGAGCGCTGGCGCATCTCGAGCGACCTCTACTTCGCGATCTTTTCCGCGTTCAAGCGGAACGGCATCGAGATCCCCTTCCCCCAGCGCGATTTGCACCTCAAGACCTCGGAGGCGCTCCGGCTCCTCCCTCCGGCGGAGGAGAAGCCCCCGCCGGAAGAGCCCTAGTCCTGCGGCTTGCCGCCGATCCAGCCGCGCCGGCGGAACCAGAAGAGCATGGCGACGCCGACCGCGGACATGACCAGCAGGAGCGCCGGGTAGGCCCAGCGCGCGTGCAGTTCCGGCATGTGATCGAAGTTCATGCCGTAGATGCCGGCGAGGAAGGTGAGCGGAATGAAGATGCTCGCCATGATCGTCAACACCTTCATGATCTCGTTGGTGCGGTTGCCCACCACGGAGAGATAGCTGTTGAAGAGCCCGCCCGCGATTTCGCGATACCCCTCCACCACCTCGGCGCACTGCACGCAGTGGTCGTGGGTGTCGCGCAGGTAGACCCGCGCCGACTCGCCCAGGAACTCGCTCTCGTCGCGGATCATGCGGTTCACCGCGTCGCGCTGCGGCCAGATCGCGCGCCGGAGCCGCACGAGATGCTTGCGGATGTCGTTGAGCTCCGCCAGACAGCCGGGTTCGGGCCGCTCCAGGACGCGATCCTCCAGCTCCTCCAGGCGGTTCCCCACGCTCTCGAGAATGGGGAAGTAGGCGTCCACGATCATGTCGAGGATAGCGTAGGCCAGGTAGTCCGCGCCCGATTTGCGGATCGGCCCGGCCCCCAGCCGGAGGCGGATGCGGACCGGGTCGAGGACGTCGCCGTAGGTGTCCTGGAAGCTCAGGACGTAGTCCTTCCCCAGGAAGATGCTCACCTGCTCGAGGTCGGTCCGCTCCGGCTGGTCGGGGCGCGCCATCCGCGCAAGGATGAGATCGTGATCGTCGTAGCCCTCCAGCTTGGGCATCTGGGGCACGTTCACCACGTCCTCGAGGGCGAGGGGGTGGACGCGGAAGAGATCCGCCAGCCCGCGCAGCACCGCCTCGTCGCCGATGCCCTGCACGTCGATCCAGGCCACGGTCCCGGGACGGAGCAGGGCGGCCACGGCCGGCGCGTCCTCGACGTCGAACTCCTCGATGACGTCCTTGGCGTAGCGCACGACATGGATCCTGGGTCGTGCGGCATCCGCCGGGATGACGAGGGTGCCCGGGCGGGCGCCGGCCGGGGGGTGGCGCTTCCTGTACATGCGTCTACACCTTACCGAACCCGCCCCCCCCCGGGGTCCGGATCGCGAGCCGGTCGCCCGCCCGCGCCTCGATGCGCGCCCGGCCCTCGAGCTGGAGTTCCACGCCGTCGCGCAGGAGGGAAGCGGAGCCCGGCGTCCCCGCGGAGCCGCCGCCCAGCCCGTAGGGGCCGCGCGTGCGCCGGTCGGAGAGCAGGTGCGCGAGGCAGGGCGCAAGAAACTCGATCTCTTTCACCACGCCGTCGCCGCCCGCATATAGACCCGCCCCGCCGGTCCCGCGCGCCACCTGGAGCCGCCGCACCAGAAGCGGCATCGCATTCTCCAGCGCTTCGATGGGCGTGTTGCGCGTGTTCGTCATATGGGTCTGCAGCGCCGAAGCGCCCGGGCCGTCCGGCCCGCCCCCGGCCCCCCCCGCGATCGTTTCGTAGTAGGTGAACCCCTCGCCCCCCACGGTAAGGTTGTTCATGGTGCCCTGGGAGGCCGCGGGAATCGCCCCGGGGAGAGCGGAGGCGAGCGCCCCCAGCACGACATCGACGAGGCGCTGGCTCGTCTCGACGTTGCCGCCGGCCACCGGCGCGGGGTAGCGCGCGTTCACCAGCGTCCCCTCCGGCGCGATGATTTCGATGACGTCGCGCACCCCCTCGTTGAGGGGCGTCTCCTCGGGGAGGAGGAGCGCGAGGGCGTAGGTGACCGCGCTCCAGACCACCGCGAGGTTGGCGTTGAGCGGCACGGACACCTGCGGGTGCGTCCCGGTGAAGTCGGCCACGAGCCGGTCGCCGCGCACCGCAAGAGCCACGCGCACCCCAAACCCGCCGTCGAGGAAATCCTCGAAGGTGTGCACGCCCGGGCGCAGGGAGCGGACCACGGCCACGGCGGCGAGCCGGGCCGCCTCGCGCAGCGCGGCCCCCGCCGCGATGAGGGTTGTCTCCCCGTGCCGCCGCGCCGCCTCCTCGAGTCGCACGACCCCGCGCTTGAGCGTCGCCACCTGCGCCACGAGATCCTCGCGCCGCTCCTGCGGCGACCGCACGTTGGCGCAGAAGAGATCGAGGAGATCCTCGTCCATCCGGCCGCCGCGCACGATCCGCACGGGCGGAATGCGCAACCCCTCCCCGTGGATGTCGTGCGCCAGGCCGAGCGATCCCGGCGCCGCGCCGCCGATGTCGGCGTGGTGCGCGCGGTTGGCCAGGAGGAAGCGCCCCGCGCGGGTCACGGCGGTCACGTCGGGCAGGTGCGTCCCCCCCGCCCAGGGGTCGTTGAGCAGGATGACGTCGCCGGGACCCGGCGGGCGGCGCTCCAGCACCGCGCGCACCGAAAGCGGCATCGCGCCCAGATGGACCGGGATGTGCGCCGCCTGGGCGAGGAGCCGCCCCTCCTCGTCGAAGACCGCGCAGGAGAGATCGCGCCGCTCCTTGATGTTGGTGGAGGTGGCGGCGCGCTCCAGCGCAAAGCCCATTTCTTCGGCCACCGAACGGAAGAGCGCATCGAAGACGGCGAGGTCGGCGGCGTTCATGACGCGCGCTCCAGGAGGAGGGAGCCGTCGACGAGCGCTTCGGCTCGCCAGCCCTCGGGCACGAGGGTGGTGGAGGTCAGTTCGGTGAGGACGCAGGGGCCGAGGATCGCGCCGGAGAGATCGGTGCGGCGCATGCGCGCGGGCCCGCGCCGCGGGGCGGCGGGTTTTCGCGGCGGATGAAGAGGGGGCTTGGGGGCCGGGTCGACGGCGGCGAACCGGAGATTCACCACCTCCACCGCGCGGGAGCGGTCGCAGTAGCCGTAGGCGGCTTCATGCGCGCGATGAAAGTTCTCCACGAGGTCGGCACCGGCGGGCACGGAGAGTTCGTGGGACTGGCCCCGGTACCGCGCGTCGGCGCTGGCGGTCCCCGCCCCCTTCCCCGGCATCAGTTCTCCAAGGCGCGGGATGCACTCCTGCGCCGGCATCAGCAGGGTGCGCACGAAATCGCGGCGGGCGTCCGCCGTCGCCATGCCCAGCGCGCTGAAGGCCCCCGGATCTTTCGGCACGAGCACCGCGCGCATTTCCATCGCCGCGGCCAGGGCGCAGGCGTGGAGCGGGCCCGCGCCGCCGAAGGCGAGGAGCACGCAGCCGCTCGGACGGATGCCGCGGCGCACCGTGACGTTGCGGAGGGCGCGCTCCATGGTCGCGTTCGCCACCCGCAGGATGTCACGCGCCATGCCCTGCACCGCGGTGCGCGCCCGCCCGGCGTCGATGGCCAGGGCGCCGCCCAGGAGGTCGCCGTCGAGGAGATGGCCGAGTGCGACATGGGCGTCGGTGACGGTGGGAAGGTCGCCGCGGCCGTAGCAGGAGGGGCCGGGATCGGCGCCGGCGCTCTGCGGACCCACGCGAAGCGCCCCGAGCGCGTCGAGGCGCGCGATCGATCCCCCGCCGGAGCCGACGGTATGCACGTCGAGGACCGGGACGCGCAGCGGCAGCCCCTCCACGCGGAATTCCGGGACGAGGAGCGCGCCGCCGCGCAGGAGCGCGACGTCGGTGGAGGTGCCGCCCATGTCGAAGCTGACCGCCTCGGCGATGCCGTGCCGCCGGGCCAACTCCGCCGCGGCGGCGACGCCTCCCGCGGGACCGCTCAGGATGGTGCGCACCGGCAGATCCGCCACCTCCGCGCAGGGGGCGGTGCCGCCGTTGCTCTGGAGGACCTCCACGACGTGGCCCTGCAGCGCCGCTTCGAGGCGCCGCAGGTAGGGGGCGAGGATGGGCACGAGGGAGGCGTTGACCGCGGTGGTGGCGGCGCGCTCGAACTCCCGGAACTCGTTGGCGACGCGGTGCGAGAGCGAGACCGGCAGGCCGGTGCGCGCCAGCGCCTCCCCCACCGCCCGCTCGTGCGCGGGGTTGCGGTAGGCATGGAGCAGGCAGACCGCCACCGCCGCGACGCCGCTCCGCCCGACACGCCCGACCAGATCCTCGAGATCGAGCGGCGTCTCCACCGAGCCGTCGGGCAAGAGCCGCTCCTTCACGCCGTACCGGTCCTCGCGCGCCACAAGCGGGTCGTGCGCCCGCGGCCGCAGCGCGTAGAGCTCGCGCCGCTCCTGCCTCCCGATCTCCAGCAGGTCCTCTAGGCCGCGCGTCGTCACGAACGCCGTCTTTGCATAGGAGGCGGTGAGGAGCGCGTTGGTCGCCACCGTGGTGCCGTGGACGATCCGGAGGGGGGTGGGGGCGCCGAGGCGCGCGACCCCTTCCAGCACGGCGCGCGCGGGGTCGTCCGGGGTGGAGGGGACCTTCGCCACGCGGCCGTCGGAGGTGACGAAATCGGTGAAGGTCCCGCCGGTGTCGATGCCGACCCTGAGCACGGCCGAGAGTGTACCGGCAGTCGCCCTCGGGCTTCCGCCCCGGTACCATGCCCGGTGTGGACCTGGCCGCGCTCCTTGTCGGCGCCTTCCTCCTGGGAGGCATCCCCTTCGCGTTTCTCTTCGCGCGCATCGTGAAGCGGGTCGATATCCGGGAGACCGGGAGCGGCAACATCGGCGCGACCAACTGCGCGCGGCTCTTCCCGCCCCGCCTGCGGGTGGCGGTCTTCCTCTCCGTGTTCTGCCTCGACGCAGGCAAGGGATTCTTGGCCTCCTTCGTCCTCCCCCGCCTCGTCGAGGGCGTGGCGCTGGCCCCCACGCTGGCGGCGGCGGCCGCGGTCCTGGGCCACATCTTCACGCCGTTCCTCCGGTTCAAGGGCGGGAAGGGCGTCGCGACCACCGTGGGCGCGCTCCTCGGTCTCGAGCCGGTCTCCACGCTCTTCGCGGTCGCGGCCTTTCTCGCGCTCTTTGCGGCCACGCGCATCGTCGCCATCGGCTCTCTGGGCTTCGCCCTCACCCTCCCGCCCGCCATCTTCCTGCGTGGCACCGCCCATCCCGGCGTCGGCATCCTCGCCTGCGCGCTGGCGGTCCTCATCGTCCTGCGCCACAGAAGCAACATCGCGAAGCTGCTCGGGGGAGCGATGCAGTGAAAGCGGCGGTGCTGGGTGCCGGTGCCTGGGGCACGACCATGGCGATCCATCTCGCGCGCAAGGGCAACGAAGTGATGCTCTGGGGGCGCGAGTCCGGCCGCGCAGCCGAGATGCAGAGCCGGCGCGAGAACGAACGCTACCTCCCGCTCACCCGGTTCCCCGATTCCCTGGCGGTCGTTTCGGGCGGCGTGCCCCCCTGCGATCTCCTGGTCTGCGCCATCCCGACCCAGTACATCCGTTCGACGCTTCTGGGCCTGCCGGGTGGCCTCCCCCCGGCCCCCCTCGTCTCGCTCAGCAAGGGGATCGAGATCGCCACCGGACTCCTTCCCAGCCGCATCCTCGCCGACGTGCTCGGTCCCGACCGACCGGTCGCCGTGCTCACCGGCCCCTGCATCGCGCGTGAGGTGGCACGGGGCATGCCCGCGGCCGTGGTGGTCGCCGGCGCCCGCGCGGCGTGGCTCCAAGAAGTTTTCAACTCCGACCGCTTCCGCGTCTACACGAGCGAGGACCTGGTGGGCGCCGAACTGAGCGCGGCGCTGAAAAACGTCATGGGCATCGCATCGGGCATCGTGGACGGGCTCGGGATCGGCGACAACGCGAAGGCGGCGCTCTTGACCCGCGGCATCGCCGAGATCATGCGGCTGGGGGTCGCCCTCGGGGCGCAGGCGGGCACGTTCGCGGGTCTCGCCGGGTTCGGCGACCTCTTCACCACCTGCGTGAGCCCCTACGGACGCAACCGCGGCGTGGGCGAACGGCTCGGCCGCGGCGAGCCGCTCGACTCCATCCTCGGCGGGATGACTTCGGTGGCCGAAGGGGTGCCCACGACGAAAGCGGTGCTCTCCCTCGCGCGCGCCCAGGGGGTGGAGATGCCGATCACGCAAGCGCTCCACTCGGTCCTCTTCGGCGGGACCGAGCCGCGGGCCGCCATTGCGCAACTCATGTCGCGCGCCATGCGCGCGGAACGGTTCTGAGCCCGGCGGCCCTTCCCGCCACGCGCGCCGCGAGGGGACCGCGCCCTCCTCGTTCCCGCACCGCTTCCAGCCGTGCGCGATCCCTTCGCGGTACTCCGCCTCCCGCTGCTTCGCGCCGTTCCCGCACCAGGGGGTCCAGCGCCCGTTCCGGCAGCGGGACGCAAGGAGCAGATCGCCGTGGGCGTGCCCCACCTCCTCCGTCCCGTCCTCCCGCTTGCCCTCGCGGAAACGCCACGTCCTCTGCCGCCGGCGGCCGTCGTGCCCACCCATGCGACCGCCGTGGAGCCGCCTCTGGGCGTACGCGTGCCCGGTCGCCCCTTCCCCGCTGGGGCACCGGGTCCCCCAGCGGCCGTGCCGCTCCCCGTCGCGCTGCTCGCCCTCCGACGCGAGCCTGCCGCCCGCGCTCCATCTCTCGGCCGTGCCGCTGCTCCCCTCCCCGCCCCCCTCCGCGCGCGCGGCCCCGCCGGGTCAGGGCTCGGTGCGGAGGTCGGGCATTTCCGCGGATGCGGCGCGCTTCATCGCCCCCTCACACCGAAGGAAAGCTTGCAGAACGAGAGGATGCCCGGGTCGCGGCGTTCGCGAAAATCTTCCAGCAGGTCGCCGATGCTCGGGACGACCACCCGCGTCTCCGGCACGCCGCCGTTGATGGAAACGCGCAGGGTGCGCGCCGGGAAGAGCGCCGGGTCGAGATGCAGCTCGAAGGCGGTGACCCCCGAGGCCTTCACCCGCACGAGCCCCTCCTGGTCCAGTTCCGCCTCGATCGCGCCGCTGGAGCGCATGCCCCGGTGGATCCACTGGCCGAACTCGAGTTTTTGCTCCGACCGCACGCGGGGCGCCGCGCGCAGCCAGAAGCAGCGGATCGGGTCGGGCCGGTCGAGGACCAGGACGATGCGGGAGGGGGGCGGGGGACGCGCAGTGCGCCCGCGCCACTCCCGGAACGGTGCGAGCAGTTCGCGATCCTCTTCGGGCCGGCGGAGGCGAGTGAGGAGCGGGTTTTCGCGCCCGATCGCATCCAGCATGCGGCGCAAGACGGCGCTGTTGCCTCGCGGCTCCACCGCCAGCGCGCCGAAGGTGCGCGCATTGGGCGCCAGCGCCGCCGCCTCCTCCCACCCGCCCAGCGCCGTGAGCACGCCGGCGAACCGGTCGGGGTTGTGGAACGCGACGTACCAGGCGAGATTGGCCGACTCCAGCTCCCCCTGGAGATAGACCCGCTCCGCATCGACGTTGCAGATCGCGCCGAGGTGGGCCAGGAGTCCCAGGAGCATCGACTCCGCCGCCTGCGCTCCCTGGGGGAACTGCACGGGCAGAGCCTTCACCTTGACGAAGATGACGTCCGGGGCCGCGGGAAAGTTGTTGGTGCCGAGGTCGAGGATGAGCGGCCAGGCGAGGGAGGGGTCATACGCCTCGGGGAGGCGCAGGATCGCGAAGTGGCCGGCGCTCTTGTCGAGGGGGAGCGGGTCGACGCGACGACCGTCGAAGGAGGGGGGCGGGGCCTCCGTCAAGAGCGCGGGCGCCGCCGGGCGATCGAGGTAGGCCCCTTCTCGGATCGCCTTCGCCACCACGGCCGGATCGCCCCCGGCGAGTTTTTCCACCGCCTGCAGAAGGTCTTCACGGCGGGACGGGCTCGCTTCGGCGAGGTACCAGCGCAGGAGCGTGCCCAGCCGCTCGTCGGCGACGGCCGGCAGCGCGAGCAGGCAGAGGAGCAGGAGCGGACGCGGCATGGGTCCCGGGAGTGGAAACGCGCCCCCGCCCCCCTATTCCGTATCTGCCTGCCTCTTCACGCGGACGAAGTTGGTGATGAACCGGAAGATGGAATAGTCGCGCGTCTCCGCGGCGGCGTCCACGGCGGATTGAAAGACCGCCCGCGCGCGCAGGCCGCGCAGATCCTCGTAGCCGTAGCCGAGGTAGTCGACGGCGAAGGCCATGCGCTCCTCCTCGGTCTTGGGGCGGCGGCGCATCATCGCCTGCGAATCGGGGGTCATCCCCTGCGCCTCGAAGTGGTTGGCGGAATCGAGGACGACGCCGTGGCCGAGGGTGCTCCAGCCGGCGAGATTGCCCTCGCCCCACCGCGTGGCGCATTCGGCGCTGTCGATGAGGATCTCGAAGCGCTCCTTGTCGCGCACCTCGATGAGATGCGCGCCCTCCAGCTCGTAGAGCGGCCGTGCGAGGCCGTCGAAAACGCCGTCCAGGAAGGGCCCGTCGGTGGGCTGCGGCTCGGCGGCCACCGAATCGATCACCTGCTGGCGCGTGGTGAGCTTGGCGATGGGGAGATCGGGGTAGGTCTTGAGGAGCGTGTGGCTGAGCGCCCAGCAGGAGGAGAAGAGGTACCCGCCCGCGCGCACGTACCAGTCGAGCCGCTCCACGTCCTTGGAAACGATTTCGCCGGGGCAGTTGGCGACGAAGAGCGCATGGGGATGGAGCGCCGCCTGGTCCACCGCCGACTGCCGCGTCATGCGGTGCTTGATCTCGAGCTTGATGAGGAGGTTCTGGATTTCGTCGCCGCCGCCGCGGGTCTGGAGCACGACCAAGTCCATGTCCTCGTAGACGTCCTTGTCGCGCACCGCGTAACCGTGCCGCTTCTCGCGCTGGGCGACCTCTTTGCGGTCCACGAATTCGTAGCTGGGCTTCGCCTTCTCCCACCAGCGCAGCCACTCCTTCACTTCGGGCTCCACGGCGCGGCCCCGCACATAGCGCAAGAACTCGATGGCGGTGCGCTTCACCGACAGATCGGCGTCGTCCATCGCGTCGATGAGGAGGTCGACGGCGTCCGCCTGGCGGATCCAGCCGAGCCCCACCACGGCGGCGCCGCGCAGGCGCCAGTCCTTGTGCTTGGCGAGCGCGCGGAGCGGGGCCACCCCCTTCGGGTCGTGCAATTTGCCGAGGGAGACGGCGGAGGCCAGAACGACCTGCCACGCCTTGTCCTGGAGCGCGGCGGCGAGATCGTCGACGGCGGCGGCGATGCGCGCGCGGGTGCAGAGGACCGCCGCCTCTTCGCGCACGGCGATTGCGTCGTCCTCGCGGAGCGCACGGCGCACGACATCCCCCGCCTCGGCCCCCTTCAGCGCGACGGCGGCGCGGAGCGCGTGGAACCGCACCCGGGCGTCGCTGTCGCCGGCCGCGGCGCGGGCCACCGGTTCGTAGCCGTCCGCGTGGCCGATGCGGCCCAGGGCCCAGGCGGCGGCGGCGCGCACCTGCGGATCCTTGTGGCCCAATGCGGAAGTCTTGAGGACGGCGACGTAGTCGGCGACCGGCCCGAGGGGGGCGGCCTTGCGCCCCAGGAGCCCCAACAGGCGTGCCAGCCGGGAAGCGGGGCTCGCCTTTTCTTCTGCGCGGAGCGCCTCAACCACGCTCATCCCGAGCCGCCCCGCCCCCGACTCGTCTTTCTGGGCGGCCAAGAGGTCGCGGATCGCCGCGCCCAGGCGCCGGTCCATCACGTCGGTGCAGGGGTCGTTGCGGAGGGATTGGAGGAGCGGCGCGACCGCGGCATCGGCCCCGGTGAGCGCGAGCGCCCGCGCCGCCTCCGCGCGGATCACGATGTCGGGGTCGTTGAGGAGCTTGGTGTAGAGCGGGATCCGCCCCGCGTCCTTGAGCGCGCCGAGCGCTTCGAGACCTGCCCGCCGCGCCTCCTCTTCGCGGGATCCGACCATCTTGTCGAGCACCTTGCCCGCATCGGGAGCCGGAAGCAGCGTGAGCGCCTCGGCGGCCCGCAGTTGATCCTTCTTGGCGTTGAGCCGCTTCACAAGGCGCGCCCGCGCCTCCTCCGGGTCGAGCTTGGCCAGCGTCTCCACCGCGGCGCGCCGCAGGCGCCGGATCGGCCCCTCCAGCGCGAGTTCCACGAGCCGCTCCGTGGTCGCCGCCGTGCCCTTCGGCCCCTTGGTGGCCGGCGTCCCGCGCACCGCGAGCGCCAAGACCGCCTTCTCCGCCACCTCCCAGTCGCCGTCCTCCAGCGCATGGAGGAGGAGCGCCTCGGCGTTGGCCCCGCCCTGGTCGAGCAGCTCCTGGACCCCCTTGAGCCGGTCCTCCACCGCCTTGCTCTTGAGCAGCGCCGCCGGATCCGCCGCAGCTCCGACGCCCAAGAGAAGAAGGAGCCCGACGATCCTGCGCATCGCGCCCGATTGTAGCGCGGTCCGTGTCCTTACCCGCACCCCACGGCGCCTCGCCCGCCGCGGCAGTGCCAGTGGCACTGCTGCTGGGTCCAACGAGGACACCACCTCGTCCGCACGCCACCCCGAGCAAACGGTATCCCCCATCAAACCAACGCCCGTCGCCGCACCCCCTCTCGCGCAACCCGTCCTCCCGCGCCCGCTCGCCGCGC